>Ga0194131_10005563_pt1 | contig 18062 bp, 15 predicted proteins | sample TA2KigO120mmetaG_FD_148631 | JGI IMG/M metagenome (GOLD analysis project Ga0194131, IMG submission 148631) | Freshwater microbial communities from Lake Tanganyika, Tanzania - TA2015053 Kigoma Offshore 120m | ecosystem: Environmental > Aquatic > Freshwater > Lake | place: Tanzania: Lake... | reverse complement strand
CGGGCGGTGCGCATCCCGCCCGCTCGCTATGACGAGGCCCTCGACCTGCTGGCCGCCGCGCCGCTGTCCGTGGAACGCATCGGCGAGCTGGCGCCGGCGCTGCGCTGGCTGTCGCGCGACCCGCTGTTGGGTGACGATGCGCAGGGCTGGCAGGACTGGCTGCGCGAACGGCACAATCGCGCGAGCGCGGCAACGAGTTCCGCGCTCGACCTGCCATGACCGCCCTCGCTCCGGACCTCTCCGCGCACCTGGCCGCCTTCCGGCGCGGGGCCGTCGACATCGTCGAGGCGCGCGAGCTCGAGGCCCGCCTGGCCAAGGCCCTCTCCGCCGCGCGCCCGCTGCGCATCAAGTTCGGCATGGACCCCTCGTCGCCGGACCTGCACCTCGGCCACGCGATCCCGCTCATGAAGCTGCGCGATCTGCAGCAGCTCGGCCACCAGATCGTGCTGATCGTCGGCGACGCGACCGCCATGGTCGGCGACCCGTCGGGACGCAACAAGCTGCGCCCGGTGCTCTCGCGCGAGGAGGTCGAGCACAACCTGCTCACCTACACCGAGCAGGCCGGACGCATCCTCGACATGCAGCGCACCGAAGTGCGGCGCAACTCGGAGTGGTTCGACCGGATGCGCTTCGAGGACGTGCTGCGGCTGTGCGCGCGCATGACGGTCGCGCGCATGCTCGAGCGCGACATGTTCCAGAAGCGCATCGCCGACGACGAGCCGATCGGAATTCACGAGTTCCTCTATCCGCTGATGCAGGGCTGGGACAGCGTCGAGATTCGCTCCGACGTCGAGTTCGGCGGCACCGACCAGTTGTTCAACCTGCACGCCGGGCGGCTGTTGCAGGAACAGGCGTCGCAGGCGCCGCAGGTGCTGGTCACGACGCCGCTGGTCAACGGGCTCGACGGGCGCAAGATGTCGAAGAGCTACGGCAACGCGGTCGCGCTGACCGATCCGCCGCGCGAGATGTACGGCAAGGTGATGAGCCTGACCGACGCGGCCATGCCGACCTGGTTCGAGCTGTTGACGCGCCTGTCCGCCGACGAGATCGCGGCGCTGCTCGCCGGGCACCCGCGCGCGGCGAAGGCGCGCCTGGCACGCGAGATCACGCGCTTCTTCCACGGCGAGGGCGCGGCCGCCGCCGCGGCCGAGGCCTTCGACCGGCAATTCGCGAAGGGCGAGTTGCCGGCCGACATTCCCGACCTGCGCTACGGCAAGGAGTGGCCGGCCGACGGCGTGCCGCTCGCGGCCCTGCTGCGCGATCTCGGGCTGGAGAAGAGCTCGTCGGATGCGCGGCGCTCGATCGAGGGCGGCGGGGTCAGGCTCGACGGCGCGGTCGTGACCGACACGAACCACCGCGTGCGCGCGCCGGCGCAGCCGCTGCTGGTGCAGATCGGAAAGCGGCGCTACGCGCGAGTCGTCGGTTGAACCGACAGCGACCCGGCGGTCGCGCCGCGCGGCCGCTGCAGCCAGGCTGCCAGCCCGGCGGCGCCGCGAGCGATCCAGATCCCGGCGGCGAACTGCAACGCGAAACCGATCAGCGAGCTCCAGCGCGAAGCGATGGCGAACACGGCATCGACGGGCCGATCCGGAAGCGGCCTTGGAACTACCCCGAGATCCAAGATCTCGATGAGCGCAGTGGTCAGCGTGGGCAGCGTAGTCACGCACACGTAGACGCCCAGGAGCTGCAGCCCCACCTGCAGCGCCGGGCCGCCCGTTCCAGGCGCGATGGCGGAGGGCTCGGGCGCGAACCGGCGTGCCAGGCTCGCGGCGACGCGCAGCAGGAGCAGGCCGACGACGAGGCTCATGATTCCGCTGCTCATCAAGCGGGCGGTCCAACCCTCTCCGCTGAACAACCCCGTCCCAAGGAACAACGCGGTCTGCAGCAGGTCCATCGCGCCGTGGATGCAAAGGACCAGGCCGAACAGCAGCAAGCCCACCTCGAGCCAATCGCGCCTGTGCATGATTTTTCTTCCGTGCGCGAGCATAACCGGTCCGCGCGAACGAACCGCTCTCTGGGCGCAGGTCTAGTCGAGCCGCACCAGGAACGGCAGTTCGTGCGTCGGAAACTGCAGGTCGTCGAGTTCGAGCACGGCCTTGCCGGCCAGCGGCAGCGGCCCGAAGTTCGCCGGTGCGACCAACTCGAGCTTCCAACTCGAGGCCCGGCCGCTGTCGTCCGCATCGATCGGCAGCGCGCGCAATTCGAGCTGGCCGTGCGTCGCGATGCCTCCGGGCAGCACGAGCCGCGTACCGGTCACGCGCAGCCGATGTCCTGGCAGCAGCGCTGACAGCGTGGCCTCTCCGAATCCGCCGCTCGAGACCTTGCCGGTCGCGACGAGCTGCGGCGGAAAGACGTCGAGATCTCCGATCGCCTGTCCCTGGAAGCGGATCGCGTAGCTCGGACCGGCGACCCATTCGACGTCCGGATCGTCGAGCAGGCGCGTCCCCGGCCGCGGTTTTTCCTTGGGCCTGCGCGTTCGCAGTTCGAACTCGCCGTTCAGCGGACCGATGGTCAGCGGCGCCACGGCGTCCAGCGTCAGCGTCCAGATGTCGCGACCCAGCAGGTCGCGCTGCTCCAGCCGCGCTTCGAATCCCACGGGTAGCGGACCGAGCTCGTGCGGCAGCGTGCCCGTGTCGCCCACCGGCAGCAGGTCGAGCCTCGCGGTTGCGCCGGCACTCGCGGGCACGCGCCCGAGCTCCAGCGTCTCCGGGTTCAACTGCAGCGGCGAGTCCGCGACGATGTGCGCCTCCAGCATCAGGTATGGCCGGTGTTGGGACGTGCTGATCACCTGCACGTGCACGAGCTTGTCCGCGTTCTTGACCTGGACCTGCCGCGTGTCGAGCGCAATGTGCACGGCCAGCCGGGCGCCGGGCGGCAGTTCGAACAGGTCGGGCGCGACCGAGGGTCCGGGAGCGATGGCGATCCCCGCGGCATCGACGCGCTCGCTGCGCACGGTCAGGCAGCCGCACGACGGCTGCACGCGCCGCACGCGGACCGGCTGATCGTCCGTGTTCTCGAGCGTCCAGGTGTGTTCGACCACGTTTCCCAGCGGCACCAGTCCGAAGTCGTGGAACTCGGCGCGCTGGCGGTACTCGATCGGCGGGCCGTCGATCTCGAACTCGGTCTCGGGCCGGTACGGCCGGCCCTGCGCGTCGAGCGGCAGCAAGCCGGAATTCAGCGCGGCGCGCGGCGCTCCTTGGACGGCCGGGGCGGGCTGGGGCTCCTGCTGCGGGCCGCAGGCGCACAAGAGCAGGCACCAGGCGCCGCAGATTCCGTAGGGCAGGGGGATGCGCATCGACTCCAGGATCGCAGGGGACGGACCGATAGGGGATCCTACAATGGCCGGTCTAGGCGGGCACGCGGCCGCCGGTTGCGCCTCTCCGATGAATTCGTCGCTGCGAGTGTTGCCGTTCGCATTGACCTGCCTTGCGGCCGGCGTGTGCCTCGCCTTGATCCTGCGGCTGCGTCCGCGCACGCCGGTTCCGCTGCTGGACGACGAATTCGCACCCACTTCGACGCGCGAGGAGTGGGCCGAGCTGGCCGAAGCAACGCCGCTGCCGGCGGAACTGGTCGAGCCGCAGCGCTATCTCGAGGAACGCTGGGGCCACCTGGAGGAGCCCGGGCTCGCGCTCGCCGCGGTCGAGACCGACGGGGAGCCGTACTTCATCCTGCCGGAGCCGGTGCAGGGCCGGAACGCGGCCGGCGAGCCGGTTCAGGCGATCGGATTCGCCAAGACGCGTCGCTTCGATGGGCCGGTCTTCCGGACCGCCGCCGAGAGCGAGATGCAGGGCGCCGCGCTGATGCGCGCCCCGCAAGCGGCCGGCGAGCAGCGCTGACGCGCGCGGTTGAACCGCGCCGAGCGCGGCGGGACAATGCCGCGTTATGCAATCCAAACGCTCCGATCTGGCGCTGTGGTCCGCTGTCGAGAATGAACGCGTACGCCAGGAAGGCCAGCTCGAGCTGATCGCTTCCGAGAACCACACCTCGCGCGAAGTGATCGACGCGCTCGGCACGGTGCTGACGAACAAGTACGCCGAGGGCTATCCGGGCAAGCGCTACTACGGCGGCTGCGAGCACGTCGACGTCGTCGAGGATCTCGCGATCGCGCGCGCGAAGCAACTGTTCGGCGCCGAAGCGGCCAACGTGCAGGCCCACAGCGGCACGCAGGCGAACATCGCGGCGCTGATGGCGCTCTTGCAGCCGCGCGACAAGATCCTGGCCATGTCGCTCGACCACGGCGGGCACCTGTCTCACGGGCACCCGAAGAACTTCTCGGGGCTGTTCTACGAGATTCACTCGTACGGAGTGGAGAAGGGTTCCGAGCGGCTCGACATGGACCGCGTGCGCGAGCAGGCGCTCGCCGTGCGGCCGAAGCTGATCATGGCCGGGGCCTCGGCCTACTCGCGCACGCTCGACTTCGCGGCCTTCGGCGCGATCGCGCGCGAGGTCGGCGCGCTCTTGCTGGTCGATCAGGCGCACATCGCGGGACTGGTCGCGGCCGGGTGTCACCCGAGCCCGGTGCCGCATGCGGATGTGGTGACGATGACGACGCACAAGACGCTGCGCGGGCCGCGCGGCGGGTTGATCGTGAGCAAGGAGGGGTACGCAAAGGGGCTCAATAGTGCCGTTTTCCCGGGCGGGCAGGGCGGGCCGTTCATGCACGTGATCGCGGCCAAGGCGGTGGCGTTGCAGGAGGCGCTGCAGCCTTCGTTCAAGGAGTATGGGAATCGGGTGGTGGCGAATGCCAAGGCGCTGGCGGAGACGCTGGTCGGGAACGGGCTGCGCGTGGTGTCCGGGGGGACGGATAATCACTTGATGTTGGTGGATGTGTCGACGGTCGGGTTGACGGGGTCGCAGGGGGAGAAGGCGTTGCATGCGGTGGACTTGACGTGCAACAAGAATCTGATTCCGTACGACCAACAGCCGCCGATGAAGGCGAGCGGGGTGAGGTTGGGGACGCCGGCGGTCACGACGAGAGGGTTGGGGGTTGCGGAGGTTCGGCAGATGGGGGTGTGGATTGCCGAGGTGTTGAAGAAGCCGACGGATGAGGGGTTGTTGAAGCGGGTGAAGGGGGAGGTTGGGGAGATGTGTCGGAGGTTTCCGATTTACGGGTAGGGGGGATGGCGATCTCGCGGCGCACTGCGCGCGCCGCGACTACCGCGCCGGGCGCTGCGCGCCCGGCTTGCTGATTCCGCATTCCGTCGGGCGGCGCAGACGCCGCCCGACGGAATGCGGAATGAAGGTCGGAGGGCGTTTGAACCTTCGGCGGGCGCGCGGACTCGACACGCCGATCAGCAATGACAGATCGTCCCTTCGGAAGCCCTCTCTCCGGCCGGCGTGTCGAGTCCGCGCGCCCGCCGAAGGTTCTCACGCCGCCCGACTTAAACTCCGCACGGCGAGTGGGCGCGTCTTCGCGCCCGCTCGCCGTGCGGAGTCAGGCGAGCGTCCGCGCTCGCCTAAGTCGGCGCCGCAGGCGCCGACTCTCCCACTCACACTTCCACTAGAACCCCGGCACCTTCGCCGAGACCTTGTAAATCCAATCCGTCGCCAGATACCCGACCACCAACACGCCCGCGATCACCGCGGTCGCCTGGTGCTGTCCCAGCATGTACGGCATGTGCACGCTGATCATCAGCAACAACAGCGGCATCGACATGAACGTATTGTGCCGCGACCGCAGCCCGGCCAATCCAACCCACGCCGCATCCGGCGCCTGACCACCCTTGATCGCCGTGATGATCCGCTTCTGATTCGGCCAGATCCGCATCCAGACATTGGCCGCCATCATCGTTCCGAACAGCGCGCCGACGTGGATGTAGATCGCGCGATCCGACGCGCCCAGCCAGTACTGCATCATCGCCGCGTACCCGAGCGCGACGAGGTACCACACCCACAGTGAGGCCGGCGGACTCTTGGACAGCGCCTTCGCGATCATGTCGTAGACCGGGAAGAGCACGAGCACCAGCCCGAGTGCGATCAACGAGAACACGGTCGTGCGCCCATCGGCCGCCGCATCGCTCGCATTGGCCCAGAAGTTCCCGTTCAGCGCGCCGCCCGACGCGTGGTAGTAGAGCAAGCCCAGCAACAGGATCCCGCTGATCCACGTGTAGGCGGCCCCCCAGCGGAAGAAGAACAACGCGCGCGGCCGCAGCTCGGGCACGACGATCTTCTTCGTCGGTCCATCGAGCTTGCCTTCGAAGGGCCCGTTGACCCAGTTGAAGAAGTACAGGAGGCCGATCCACAGCACGCCGGCGACGACGTGGATCCAGCGGAACAGCAACTGCAGCGCGCCATCTTGCATCGTTCCGAGCACGCCGGGCTCGGCAGGCTGGGCGACGACGACGGTGTTCAGGGTTTCGACGATCATCTCGGGAGTATCCGTGGGGAAAGGGATCAAACGCTCGCGGCGACGATGTCACAGCTCGACGCGAGAGTCAACGCGCGCGGGCGCTCTGCTCAGGGCTCGAAAACGAGGTCGAGCACGGCCTCGCCGCGCGCGGTCAGCGTGATCTTCTTCGTTTCCTTGCCGTACTTCTCGTGCCAGGCCTCGATCGTGTAGGGCCCCGGCGGGAGCCCTTGCATCGAAAATGCGCCGTCCTTGCCGGTAATCGCCCAGAACGGGTGCTCCTCGACGCAGATCCAGGCCTTCATCCACGGATGCAGGTCGCAACCAAAGCCGACTCCCAGCTCCCGTTTCTGCGGCTTCCACTCCAGGGCCGGTGAGCCCGCCGCCTGCACCTGATTGAAGATCGCGTTCTTGCTCTCGCGCACATTCACGTTGTGCGTGACCTTGTCGGCATTGGCGATCAGCAACGTCTGCCCGGTGCGCATGCCGAGCACGTGCGGCCGATACACGCAGCCGTCCTGCTCGAGGCGCACCGGCTCGCTCGCGGCGGGCGGCAGTTCGACCTTCTCCAGCCCGCGCGTGATGGTCACGAACACGTTCGCCAGGCGGCCGTCCTCGACGATCACCGTCTCGGACAGCGGCGGTTCGGCGTGCGCATTGCAGCCGGTCACCGTGATCGCTATCGGGATGCGCTTGGGCGCCGTGCCTGAGAAGCGGACCACACCCTTGACCGTGCCGACGACTTCAGGGTCGATCTTCCCGACCCATGGCGAGAGCTTGACCGCCGGCTCCGACTCGGCGACGGGCTCGGTCTCGGACTTTGGAGTCTCGGGTTGCCCGGCGGGATTGGCCGGTTGCGCGGGTGTGTTGGGCTGGGGGGCCTGCTTGGGGGCGACGGACGAATCCCCATCCCCACAGGAGCCGCACAGGGGCAGGATCGCGAACAGGGAGAGCACGCGGTGGTCGACCATGCGCGCAGGATAGTTCCATTCGCGCGCCGATCCCATAGGCTCGCGTAACGTGAATTGGTCGAACCTGTGGAAGCCGCGCGCGCCGCCCCCGGAGCGCGAGCCGCCGTCGGCGCTGGAGGTCGTGCGCGCCTACCACCGCGCGTCCAAGCACCAACCGCAGCGCTACGCCGACGGCCCCGGCTGGCTCGATTGGGCCAACCAACCGGCGCCGTTCCGGTCCTGGACGGGCGCGCCGCGGGTGGCGCTCTCGGAGCCGCCTGTGGCGGACGAAGCCGATTACGACGCCGTGCTGCGCGGTCTGCCGCGGCCCGCGCGACCGCCCGGCCCCGCGCTGCTGTCGGAACTGCTCTACGACGCGCTGTCGATCTCGGCCTGGAAGCAGGCCCAGGACACGCGCTGGGCGCTGCGCGTGAACCCCTCCAGCGGCAACCTGCACCCGACCGAGCTGTACCTCGCGCTCGGAACGGAGTGGGGGCTCCACGAGCAACCCGCGTTGTGGCATTACGCGCCGCGCGAGCATGCGCTGGAGCGCTTGGCGACCTGTGACGCTGCTGCGTGGGCGCGCGCCTGCGCGGCCTGCGCGCCGGGCACGGCCGTGCTGCTGCCGGCTTCGATCGCGTGGCGCGAGGCGTGGAAGTACGGGCTGCGCGCGTGGCGCTACTGCCAGCACGATCTCGGCCATGCGCTGGCCGGCCTGGGCCTGTCGGCGGCAGCGCGCGGCTGGCGCATCGCAGAAGCGCACGGCGCGGGGCTTGCCGCACTCGCGCGCGCGGCGGGGTTGGTCCCGAGCGGTCCCGAGCGCGAGCGCGCGGACCTCGCACTCGTGCTCGCTCCCGCGGCCGGGGGTCCACCGGATCTCGGTGCGCTGGAGTGGACGGCGGGGGGCGCGCGTCCCAATTCGCTCTCGAACGAACACGTCGACTGGCCCGCGATCGAGGCCCTGGAGCAGGCGCTCGACGGCGCAGCCCCGCTACCCCGCGCGGACGGGACGGCTCCGAGCTGGGAGCCGGACTGGCCGGCGCGCCCACGGCCGTTCCGCGCGCTCGTGCGGGCGCGACGCAGCGCCGTCGACATGGATGGCCGTGGCCGGCTGTCGCGCGCGGACTTCGAGCGCATGCTCGGCGCGACGCTGCCGCGCAGCGGGCATCCGGCCTTCGCCGGGCTCTCAGGACCGTCTCGCGCGCACCTGTTGCTGTTCGTGCACCGTGTCGACGACCTCGCGCCGGGCCTGTACTTCTTCGCGCGCAGCACGGATGCCGGTACCCGTCTGCAGCGCCACGCGCGCCGCGAGTTCGCGTGGCGGCGCGTCGCGGATGCGCGCGGGCTCGAGCTCGTGTGCCTGCATGAAGGGGACTTGCGCGGCCTGGCGGCCGGCCTTTCGTGCGAGCAGGCCATTGCCGCCAACGGCGCCTTCGCGGCCGGCATGCTGTGCGAGTTCGATGCAGCGCTGTCCGAGTCCGGAGCGCGGGCCTACCCGCGCCTGTACTGGGAATGCGGTGCGCTCGGACAGGTGCTGTATCTGGAGGCCGAGGCAGCCGGCCTGCGCGCAACCGGGATCGGATGCTACTTCGACGACGGCGTGCACACGGTGCTCGGCCTGGGCGATACGTCGTTCCAGAGCCTGTACCACTTCACGGTCGGCAGCGCGGTCGACGATCCGCGGCTGACGACGCTGGCGGCCTATCCGGCTCCCGACGCGGGCTCGGGCGCCGACTCTTGACGGCGCTCAGGCGTGGGCGCCGGCCGGACGCCGACCGCGCGGCATGCGCACCTTGGGCAACGCGAGTCCCTGCGTCTCGAGGTACGAGGCGAGCGGCTTGCGCGCATCCGCCAGCGCGTGGCGCAGCAGCGAGTTGTTCTCTTCGGCCGCGGCATCGAGCCCCTTGTCGATCGCGCGGATCGAGGCGACCGCGAATTTTCCGGCCTCGGACTTCTTGATCTGCTTGGCCTTGGCGCGGTCCTGAACGCGCGCAATTTCCGCTTGCAAGTCGGCGATGATCTGTTCGGGACTACGACGAATGCGCTTTTCCTTCTGCAAGTCGGCGATGTTCTCTTCGGGACTACGACGAATGCGCTTTTCCTTGGCCATGATCGGGAGCGTGATGAAAGGAGGATTGGATGGAGGGGGAGGGTCTGCATTCCCGCGGCGCGCGCGGGTCGATTGGGGCGCAGAAGATGATCGAATTCGGACTCGGGCGCAAGGGGGAATCAGCCTGGCAGGGCCAGTCGATCGAACAGCCTGCGCACCGATGCATCGGCCTCCACGCTCGCCAACTGTCCGCGCTCGAACCAGCGCAATTGCAGCGACTCCTCGCTAAGCACCAACGCACGCTCGGACGGGGCCACGATCCGAAAACGAACGTCCAGATGCCAGTGCTCCGGTTCCTCTGCGCGAGCCGGGATCCGATGCGCGTCCAGATCGATCGGACGCGGATCGACGCACAGGTCCGGGATCCCGCTCTCCTCGACGGCCTCGCGCAGCGCGGCCGCGGGCAGGTTGGCGTCGCCGTCGACGTGTCCGCCCAGTTGCAGCCAGCGGCCGAGCTTCTTGTGCAGGCACAACAGGCCGCGCCGGCCATCGTGCGAAACGATCAGCGCCGAGGCGGTCAGGTGGCCGGTCAGGCAAGTGCGCCAGAGCGCATCGGGATGCTCGGCGCAGAACGCGAGGATCTGACGCTGGAACGCCGCCTGCTCTGGGTCTGGGGCGCGGAAGGCGCGAATCAGCCCTAGCGCGTGCTCGAGCTCGCTGCGCGGCGCGAGCCGGGGATCGCCGGCGGCGAGCAGGCGCGGGGACTCGCCGTCGCAGGCCATCGCTTCAGGCGCGCAACAGTTGCCGGTACTTGCCGGCCTTCGACTCGGCGCGCACGCCGCGCTTCTCCCGATCGGCCTTGCGCCACTCCGCATAGGACTCGTAGTCGCCGGGGAAGTAATTGACCTCGGCATTGCCCTCGAAAGCGAGGATGTGCGTCGCGACCCGATTCAGGAAATAGCGGTCGTGGCTGACGACGATGGCCGAGCCCGGATACTCCTGGATCGCCTCCTCGAGCACGCGCAGCGTCTCCAGATCGAGGTCGTTGGTCGGCTCGTCCATGATGATCACGTTGGCGGGCTCGCGCAGCATCTTCGCCAGCAGCACGCGGTTGCGCATGCCGCCCGAGCACTCGCCGAGCAGCTTCTGCTGATCCTCGCCCTTGAAATTGAAGCGCGCGACGTAGGCGCGTCCGTCCAGCGTCTTGCCGCCGAACGGGATCAGCACATTGCCTTCGCAGATGTTGTCGTAGACGCTCTTCTCGTCGTCGAGGATCGCGCGTGACTGGTCGAGGTAGCGCAGCTTGACCGTCGAGCCGATCGTGACCTTGCCCTTGTCCGGCTGCTCCTGACCGAGAATCATCCGCAGCATCGTCGTCTTGCCCATGCCGTTGGCGCCGACGACGCCGAGGATGCCGCCCGGCGGCATCTCGAAGGTCAGGTCCTTCATCAGCACGCGCTCGCCGAAAGACTTGCTCACGCGGTCGAACTGGATCACCTTGTCGCCCAGGCGCGGGCCGGGCGGGATGCGCAGCTCCAGTTCCTCGAGCTGCTGGTCGGCGCGCTGCTCGACCAGTTCCTTGTAGCGCGCCATGCGCGACTTGGAGCGCGTCGTGCGCGCCTTGGGCGTCTTGCGGATCCACTCCAGCTCGCGCGCGATGACCTTCTCGCGCGCCGCGTCCTGGCCGCGCTTGGTTTCGAGTTTCTTCTGCTTGAGCTCGAGGTAGCGGCTGTAGTTGCCCTCGTACGGGATGGTCTTGCCGCGCTCGATCTCGAGCATCCAGCCGACCACGTTGTCGAGGAAGTAGCGGTCGTGCGTGATCAGGATCACCGTGCCGTGGTAGTCGCGCAGGTGGTGCTCGAGCCACTCGACCGTGTCGGCGTCGAGGTGGTTGGTCGGCTCGTCGAGCAGCAGGATGTCCGGGTGCGAGATCAACAGCTTGCACAGCGCGACGCGCCGGCGCTCGCCGCCCGAGAGCTTGCGCACGTCGGCGTCCATCGGCGGCAGCTTGAGCGCCTCGGCGGCCTGCTCGAGGCGGCTGTCGAGCTCCCACACCTCGTGGTGTTCCATCTGCTCGGACAGGTGCATGAACTCCTCGCCCATGTCGCCTTCCTCGGCCAGCTTCTCGTAGCGCGCCTGCAGCTCGAGCAGCGGCCTGACCGCCTCCTTCAGGTTGCCCTCGACGCTGAGCTCCTCGTGGAGCGGCGGCTCCTGCGACAAGTAGCCGATCGACAGCTCACCGATCGGCTTGGCCACGCCCTCGAACTGCTTGTCCTCGCCCGCGATGATCCGCAGCAGCGTCGACTTGCCCGCGCCATTGGCGCCGATCATGCCGATCTTGGCACCCTCGAGGAACGCAAGGGTGATGTTGTCGAGCACCTTGCGCTGCCCGAAGTACTTCGACAGCTCTTGCAGTTGGTAGATGATCTTGTCGGCCATTGCGGGCGAAAAGGATAGCGCGTATCCGCTGGCGCGGCCATCGACTCCCGGCGCTACCATCTGCGCTTTCCGCCGCGTTCCTCCATGCCGACCTCCACCGCCTCGATCCTCGCCTCACTCGACCTTTCCTCCGAGACTCCCGGCGTCTACGACGGCCGTTGGAAGAGGGGCAAGGGCGCGACCATCACGAGTTTCAACCCCGCCACGGGCAAGCCGATCGCGCGCGTCTCCGGCGCGACCCGCGCACAGTATGACGAGGTCGCCGCCGCGGCCCAGGCGGCCTTCCTGCGCTGGCGCGAAGTGCCGGCACCCAAGCGCGGTGAGCTCGTGCGCCGCATCGGCAACGAATTCCGCACGCACAAGGACGCGCTCGGCGCGCTCGTCACGCTCGAGGTCGGCAAGATCCTGCAGGAAGGCCTGGGCGAGGTGCAGGAGGCGATCGACATCGCCGACTTCGCGGTCGGCCAGTCGCGCATGCTGTACGGCCTCTCGTTGCACTCGGAGCGGCCGGCCCATGCGATGCGCGAGCAGTGGCACCCGCTCGGGCCGGTCGGCATCGTGACCGCCTTCAATTTCCCGGTCGCCGTGTGGGCCTGGAACTCGATGCTCGCGCTGGTGTGCGGCGACGCCTGCGTGTGGAAGCCCTCCGAACACGCGCCGCTTGCGGCGATCGCCGCGACGAAGATCGCCGCGCGCGTGCTGGAGCCCGAGGGCTTCGGTGCGCTGGTCGGCCTGTGCTGCGGCTCGGTCGACGAGGTGGCGACGCCGCTGGTCGACGACCACCGTCTGCCGCTCGTGTCGTTCACCGGCTCGAGCGCGGTCGGCGGCCGGGTCGGCGCGCGCGTCGCGGCCCGCTTCGGCCGCGCGCTGCTCGAGCTCGGCGGCAACAACGCGATCGTGCTGCTGGAGGACGCCGACCTCGACCTGGCCCTGCCCGCGATCCTGTTCGGGGCGGTCGGCACGGCGGGCCAACGCTGCACGACGACGCGGCGGCTGCTCGTGCACCGCTCGCTGCAGAAGGAGGTCGAGCGGCGCCTGGTCAAGGCCTACGCCGGCATCCGCATCGGCGATCCGCTCGCGAAGGGCACCCTGTGCGGGCCGCTGATCAGCGGCGCCGCCGTCGAGGCGATGCAGCGCGCGCTGGCCGACGCGCGCGCCGAGGGCGGGACGCTGCTGTGCGGCGGCGAGCCCGTCGCGCAGAAGGGGGCGCTCGCCGGCGGCCACTGGGTGCAGCCGGCGATCGTGCGCGCGAAGAACTCGTTCCGCGCGGTGCAGCGCGAAACCTTCGCACCGATCCTGTACGTGATCCCGTTCGACACGCTGGAGGAGGCGATCGCGCTGCACAACGGCGTGCCGCAGGGCCTGTCGAGCGCGGTCTTCACGCTGAACCTGCGCCACGCCGAGCGCTTTCTGTCCTGCGCGGGCTCCGACTGCGGCATCGCCAACGTCAACATCGGCACCAGCGGCGCCGAGATCGGCGGCGCCTTCGGCGGCGAGAAGGAGACCGGCGGCGGCCGCGAGTCGGGCTCGGACGCGTGGAAGGCCTACATGCGCCGGCAGACGAACACGATCAACTGGTCGCGCGAATTGCCGCTCGCGCAGGGGATCGTGTTCGGCTGAACGCGGCGCCGGCCTCAGGGCTTCTCGTAGGCGCCCAGGTCGATCGCGGGACCGATCACGCGCGGCAGTCCGTCGAGATCGAGCTCGCCCGGAACCGGCACGTACAGCGGATCGCCGGCGTCGATGCACGGTGAGGCCGCCAGCGGGTGGTAGTCGCCGCTCGCGGAGGCCGCGAAGAGCGGATCCAGCGCGATCAAGCCCAGGCCGACGGCGAGCTGCGGCGAACCGCCGCCGAGGAACACACCCGCCGTGCCGCCCTGGAGGTCCGTGTACGCGAGGTCGATCAGGCACGGACCGACGGCCTGCAGCGACGGCGTCGCGGCGCCGAGCTCGTCCAGCGGATTCCACAGGATCGAGTTGCGCACGAGGATCTGCGCGCTCCCGCGCAGCGCGGCATGCGCGCCTTGATTGGCGCTGTTGCCGACCAGCGTGCAGCCGTACAGCTCGACGCGCGCACTCAGGTCGGCGAAGATCGCGCCGCCCTCGGAATCGTACAGCGAGCTGCTGGCCCACGAGCGGCACTCGTTGCGCGCGAACAGCGAGTCGCGCACGACGACCGTGGTCAGCCCCTTCGCGAGCAGTGCCGCGCCGCGCGCGTTGCCGTTGGATTCCCTGCGGTTGTCGAGGAACGAGCAGCGCTCGATCGTCAGCGCGAGCGGGACGCTGCTCTCGTTGTACGCCTCGACCCCCGTCGAGAACTCGAAGTTCGAGTAGGCGTTGTTGTGCTGGAACAGGCAATCGCGCAGCCGGACGTGGGTCGGCAGCAGCGCCGGGCCGATCGTGACGAACAGCGTGCTCTGCGAGCCGGTCTGCTGATTCTCGACGAAGCGGCAACGCTCGAAGGTCGGGCTGCTGGACTGCACGTAGATGCCGCGCAGCCGCCGCAGGGTCAGATCGGTCACGGTCCACTGGGCGCTGGTGGGTGGCGACCCGGCTGGGGCCGACATGTCCCAGCCGTACAGGTCCAGCCCGTCGACCACGCAGGTTTGCGCGTTCTGCCCGCGCAGCGTGACCTGCTTGCCGGCGGCGAGCGACAGATAGCCGTTGCCCAGTCCCGCGTAGATACCCGGCAAGAGCAGGATCGTGTCGCCATGCTGCGCGGCGTCGACGGCCTGCTGGAGCGTCGCGTACTGCGTCGGGACGACCTTCAGCGCGCATTCGTCGGGGATGGAATCGCCGTTCTGGTCCTGGCTGGTCCCCGCACTGATGTCGCAGGCATCCGGCACGCCGTTCTGATTGCAGTCACCGGCTTGGCCGCTCGCCACATCGCACGCGTCGGGCATGCCGTTGCCGTTGCAATCGGGGCTCGTGCCCGCGGCGAGATCGCAGGCGTCGAGCACGCCGTTCGCATCGCAATCCGCCGCTCCCGACGCGAGCTCGGCGGAGTCGAAGACGTTGTTGCCGTCGCAATCGTCGAGCGCCAGCGCGGAATCCACGAGCAGCAGCGTGGCGGGGGAGCTCAGGAAGTCCGGCCCCAGGGTCGACGGATGCACGCACAGCGCTTGCGCGTGCGCGAAGGCCGCCTCGACGCCGCTGCCCAGGTCCTGGATCGGAACCGCGAAGGCGAGCTGCCCCGAGCTCGGGATGACGCCCAGGAACAGGACCGTGAACGGCGCGGCCGGCAACAAGAGCCCGTTGAGCGTCGGCAGCCACAGCGGTTGCAACTGTCCGGAGATCACGGCGAACGCGAACTCGCCCGCGGCGCCGCCGACGACGAGGGAAAGGTTCTGCGCCTCCGCGACCGGCGCGGACAAACGCAGCACGTGTGAGCCGCCGGGCAGCACCGTCAGGCCGCTGCCGCTGACCGACGGGCCCGCGGGGCCGAACGAGCACGACGGAAAGCCGCTCGCCGGTATCCCCGGCACGCCCCCGGGGCCGCCGCTGAACGTGCTATCGAGCGCGTGCGCGGTCGAGGCGACGAGCGCCAGCCCAGCGCCTCCCGGGCCGCCGTCGAAGCAGAAGGTCCCGAGCAGAGTGCCACCGTAAAGGCCCTGGCCGCCAAGGCAGGCTGTGCCGGAGATGAAGGCGACGCAGTCGGTGAGCGCGACGGCCGGCTCGCCCAGATCGCCCTGGATCGCGCACTCGTAGAGCGCGACTCCGCTCGCCACGGCCGTGAGGCCCCTGCCGATCGTGCCCTCGGTGAAGAGCGCCTGTCCGACGGAGTCGATCGAGCAGTCCTGCGTGATCACGCAGTCCTCGAGCGCGACGACTCCCGGCGCGCCGCTGAGTTCGACGCGCGCCAGATTCAGGCCGTGCAGCAGCGCGTCGGGACGAACGAGCCGGCGCCGACGTGCACGGAGCCCTTGCCGACGGCGACGATGCGCAACGGCTTCGAGAGCGTGAAAGGCGGATAGCTGCCGGCCTCGACCAGCACCAGGTCGCCCGGCTGAGCGACGTCGATGGCCGACTGGATCGTGACGAGCGCCGCAGGCTGCGTGTCGTCGACGATCCACGTCTGTTGCGCCTCGATCCACCCCACGGGCGCGGCGAGCGCGAGGATGCGGAGCAGGAAGCCACGGAATTCGCAGAGATCCGAGAGTGCGAGCGGCATGCGAAACTCCTCGTGTGATCGTGTGTCGGTTGGAACGGGGTGCGAGCCCCGCTCCAAGCCTCAGAGGGCAGGCCCAGGCTGTCAAGGCCAGGCGCGCTGATAGAAGCGCATCAGCGCTGGCCAGGCGCGCCGGCGGGCCGCAAGCCGTGCGCCCGGTCGAGCCGCTCCAACTCGCCCTGCACTCCCATGCGGGCCAGAGCATGGTCGAGCTTGGCTCGCAACGCCTGGAAATGCAGCGGTAGCACGAGCGCGTAGCTCTCGCCGCACAGCGGCCGATCACGCAGCGCCAAGCGGCCGCCCGAGGCCTCGGCGCGCGCGCGCGCGGCCGGCTCGTCCATCGCGATCGCGAACAGCTCGCCCGCCTCCAGGCGCTCGATCGAGGTGCGATCGTCCTTGGCGGCGCTGACGAGCTCGGCCTGCGGCGCATGCAGCCGGATCGCGCGCTCGGCGGTCGTGCCTGCGCCGCCGTAGAGCTTCGCGCCCGGCGCGAGCGCCTGATCGAGCGTCGCATCGTTGCGCTGCAGCAGCACGATCGCCGTGTTGAAGTAGGGTTGGGTGAACGAGACCCTCTCGGCGCGCTCGGGGGTGATGCCGATCGTCGCGCATACGACGTCGACCTCGCCGCGCTCGACGGCCGGCAGCAGTTCGTCGAAGGGCATGCGCACCCACTCGAGCTCGCGACCGATACGGCGCGCGAGCTCGGCCATCATCTCGACGTCGCGACCGGCCGGAGTTCCAGCTGCATCGACGTAGGCGAAGGGCCGATTGTCGAGGTCGGAGGCGACGCGCAGCGCGGGTTCATCCGTTGACGAAAGGCCGCGACACCCCAAGCCCACGAGAAGCGCGATCAAGGCGCCGACGAGTTGCGACCGCCGAACAGGGGGGAGAGTACTCAGCGCGGAGTTCTGCATCGGGGAGATCGGCTAGTCGTGTACGGGCAGCACCGGCTGCGCCTGCGGGTCGAAGTCGCCTTCGATCGGCATGCACAGCCCCTCGCGGAACCACTCGAGCGCGTCGGCGGGCAGCAGGGCCTCGACGCGCAGCACGCCCGCGCGCGGCACGAAGTAACCAGCCTCGAAGTAGCGCGAGCGGAAGGTCCAGCCGGCCGCGCGGAAGAAGATCGGCCGCAGTTTGGGGCCGAGCCCGAGGCCCTGCTCGAACATGTCGATGCCCGGCGGGTTGTAGGGCGTCACGCGCAGCCCGGCGCTGATCGCGGCTCCCTCGACCACGGCCGGGCGCAGTTCGGTCGGCACGCCCTGCAACAGCCGCGCGAGCGTGTCGGGAGCGCGTTGTCGCCGCAGCCACAGCACGGCCGCCTGCATGGCGAGTTCGCGACCGGCGCCGCGCCACAACCACGTGCGCTCCTGCGGCGAGAGCAGCGCCGCGAGCGCCTCGTCCGCGTCATAGCGCCGGGCACGCGCGAGCCAGCCGCCGAGTTCGGCGAGTCGAACGCGGCGCGCGCCGTCGGCCGGCAGCAGCAGCGCGCGTTCGATCTGCGCGCGCAGCTCGGCCGGCGTGATCGCCGCATCGATGCGCGCTCCCTCCAGGGCCAGCGGACGCACGGCGAGCCAGTTCGGATCGAGCTCCCGCGCGAGCTCCCAGGTGCGCTCGGGCACGCCCGCGCCGGCATGGCGCAGGTGGAATCCGAAGCCGGGCACGTCGATCCCGCGCGCGCGCGGCTCGCGCGTGACCTGTAGCGGATCCGACAGCGCAATCACGCCGAGCAGGCCAGCGCCGACCGGCAGGAGTCCCTGGATCCAGAAGGCCGGGCGCGCGAGGAGCGCGGCGAGCGCGCGCGCCCCGTACACGATCCACAGCGCGAGCGCGGGCCAGAACGGCATCAGGTAGCGGCTGCCGATGCCGTCGAGCGTGTTGTCGAAGTTGAGCTCGAAATCGGTCAGCGCGTGCGCGATCGAGTAGCACAACGGGTGCGCGAGCGCGTAGAGCGCGAGCGGCTCGCGGCGCCACGCGCGCGCCAAGGTCGCGAGCAGGCCGACGAGCAGGCAGGCCGCCACGATCCACGACAGCCAGCCGCCGCCCTGCTCCTCGTACAGCCAGGAGCGGCGCAGTCCGTCCGGCACCAGCGTCGTGAACTTGTCCCAGGCC
>Ga0194131_10005561_pt1 | contig 18065 bp, 19 predicted proteins | sample TA2KigO120mmetaG_FD_148631 | JGI IMG/M metagenome (GOLD analysis project Ga0194131, IMG submission 148631) | Freshwater microbial communities from Lake Tanganyika, Tanzania - TA2015053 Kigoma Offshore 120m | ecosystem: Environmental > Aquatic > Freshwater > Lake | place: Tanzania: Lake... | reverse complement strand
GTCGCCACCTGTTGATGAAGACGTAACAGTGATTGTGTATGTCTCGGAGATGTCGCCATCAGCCAGACCGTTATAACCACTGCCAGTCACTGCGGAGATAGTAGCGTCACCGCTATTGTCCGCGCCAGCAGAGTGGGATGTGCTTAGGCCCTGTGTCCCCTCGTTGTCGTCGTCTGCATCTGCGGCGTCAATCGTGGCAGCCACCTGGGTAGCCTCGATGCGCTTAACATAGGTGCAGAGTGTGACTTCGTCCTCGATAGCCGAGAACGAGCCGTCCGGATCGGGTTGTGCGGTCACCTTTACGATGTCGCCGACCTTCACGTCGCGGTCATAGAAAACCGCATCACGCGGATATGTGACTGGATCGGAGGGGTTTTCCTTCCAGTTCTTTGATGGGTGCTTTAGCTTCGCATCGCCAACTCTGACGATGGTGTCCGACGTATCGCGGAAGTAACGCAGCAATGCGTTATCTATGTAAAGCTTGGTGTAGCTCTCGTCAATCACAGAGCCTGTCGGCTTGTTGGGCCAAGAGTAGCAAGTCTTATACTCGCCATCTGTTAGTGCGCCAACGTAGTCGTAGGTTCCGAGTGCGGCCGTGGCCTTCTCATCATCATCGGAGTAGCGTGCCAAGTAGGCATGGCCACCGGTAATGAAAGCGGGTAGCTCCCGAACCTCAACGGCCGGGACTAGGTCGAACTCCTGAAAGACAAGAACTTGCGGAAGTACGTAAGTTGCTGCCATTTAGTTAGCCTCCCTGCGAGCGGGATTAAACTTCTAGTATCAGAGACATTGAGACTCTTGCGAGTCTTGGAACCTGTGGTCTGATTATCCACCGTTCCTCGTAAGCGTACCCGACCGTTACAGGCACGACAAAATTTTCTTGAGCCTCTTCGAGTTCAGCCACAGCCCCCACTTGTGTCACTTGGAATCTTTTCAAGTCTAGCTTCCTGGCCAACTCGGGACCAAATTCGGTTAATTCTCGCTGTACCTCGTTGCCGAGTAGTTCAGCCTGTGCGCCAGTCCCACCTATGCAAAACAGGGTATGACTTCCGACCCAAAACGTAACGTAATGTTCGTTGCCTTCCCTGTCCGCAATGGGACCCATTCTCCTATCACCAATGCCTCTTCGGTCATTTTGGTAGGAATTCCGTTTCACTATGATCGCTGGACGCCGCTCTGTAAGCTCCGGACGCCACCGATGCACGCTTTCTATCAGGATATCAGTATCTTCCCCCGCCTTCCATATCAGGTGCTTAAGATCGGTCTCCTCTATGAGGTTAGCGTCCTTAAAGTGCCGTATGAAATAATCCCTAAAAATGCCGGTCATACTGAGGGGCCGGTTCAGGGTGGAGCATAGGTCGGAGAAGTTTGTCCCGATGTACTGTATAGGATCAGCCATGTTCGTCTCCAAATAGGACTTTACCCATCTTGTACGGGTCTACGTCCGACGTTAGGGATACCGGCTTCTCCTTCATGAAAATGCCCCGCTTACGTGGTTTGGCTGCCGGCGCTGCCTGGGGCGGGACCAGCCCCAGGTTGGTGGAGGCTACCACCCCCTTGCCGATGGCCTCCGCCGGGACTGGTCTGTGTTGTGGGGGCAGGTGCGGCATTAGTTCTGCCCTTCAATCTCAAGGTTGTATATGGGGTGTGAGTAGGGCAGCAGACGAAGCTCTGCCTTAAGCACAATCGGAAGACCGCGAATAGCCACAGCACCTTCTGCACTGCGTACCACCCATCGAGTATCACCGCCCTTGTCCACAATTACATCATAGGCGAAAACCTGTGGCGTATTGAGTACCCGCGCAATGATCCGCCGACTGTCGTCAATAGTTCCGCGTCCTTCTGCGTTGTCCAGTTGGTTATCAAAGACCTTACCGCCGCCTTCTTCTACTTCTTCAAAGTAGTAGCAGGGTACTGGCGGGTAGTAGCCCCCAACGTAACCAGTGCCATAGCAAATGGCGCACTGGGCGTTGCGAACCTCTTTGGTAAGAGTGTCAATGCACTCACACTCTTCGCCAAACAATCTTCGCTTTAACAGATAACCTTCTACCCCGGCCTCTTTCTTGAACCGCAGAGTTTCCATGCGAATGATTTCACGCATTCGCAACCAGTCTCGCTTGCTGAGATTGTCGAGGACGAGCTGTGGCTTAGAGGCGTACGAGCCCTGGGAGGTAGTTAGAACTATCCGGTAATGCGTCCACTGGAAGTTACCGTATACTCGCTTAGTATCGTCTATAGCGAAGAACGTATCCTGTACGCTAAACCCAACGTCCTCCCAGTCATCCGCATTGGGATTCCCTGTACGACCGACCTGTAGCTGGAATACGTGGGGCGTAGGGTCAGCAAAGCGGGGATGGAGCGTCCATTCCACCCGCGTACCACCGCGAATCAGCGGCCATACAGACACCTTGGAGAAGATCCACTCACAGACCGACCCGCACTGAATCGTGCATTGATCAGTCGGTTCGGAGACGACTGGCGGCAATACGCCACCAACCAGTTCTCCGCTATCGAATACTTCTACTTCGTCGGCAGTCTGCGGAATACCGCTATTGAATACGACGGTCTCTACAGCCATTACTCGTCACCCAGTATGAACTGTGTCGGATTAGTAAAGGTGAAGCCGCTACGCTGTTGCCACAAGTAATATGTGCCAGCGTCCAAGTAGAACACTACCTGACCACTTGCATCAGTGTAGAGCGTACCAGCCACTATATCTCCACCATCGGCGTCTGTGCTGATCCAGCATGCTACGTTTGGTAGTACGCGTTGGTTTACATCTTTGACGATCAGTTTGGCAGTTATCGATCCTGCGCCTGTTACAGACGTGCAGGGCTGATAAGCCGCCGCAGCTAGTCTAGTACTTACTTCGACGTCCAGCCTATCCAGTGCGTCGAGTTGGGTATCCAGGTCTGCCTGGGCCATGCCGATAGCTGCGCGTACGCCAGCTGCGTCCAGCCCGCCGCCACCGCCGCCGCCACCGCCACCTGTAAGGGCATTGGCGTCGACCTGGTTGGGGACCGTGAAAGCCAGTTGATCTGTCTTAGCCTTAACTGCAGCTACGCCTGCGTTATCCGGGGCTGTGTAGCCAGCAGAAGCCAGTCGAGTGCTGACCGCCACATCCAGCTTGGTGCTGTTGGCGTCGATCTCGGTGCGTATCGCTGCGGCCGTTGGAGGCGTACCAGTGTAGGCTCCATCTGTACCACGCATTGCGGCACCGTCCAATCCAGCGACATCAGCGGCAATGGCCGCAAGCTGCGTACTGTTACTGTCCATCTCCTGCCGAATCTGCACCACAGTCGGAGCTGATCCACCGGTCGGAGCCTGTTCAAGAGAGTTAGTCGTGTATCGTCGCACACCGCCGTCATCCTCGGTCATCTCCCATAGGTGATCCAGCTTGCCTCCGTCGCTTTCCAGCTCAGTGCGAATCTGCCCCACAGTCGGTGGCGTGCCCGTATAGGCACCGTCCGTGCCACGCATGGCAGCACCGTCCAGGCCAGCAACGTCAGTGGCGATTGTCTGTAGAGTCGTACGATCCGAAGACGTAAAGTCCACCGCCACTGCGTCAACAAGTATGGTAGTGTTGCCGTATGTGCGGGTCACCCCGCCCTCTACCACGCTGAACGTCCAGACTAGCTGCTCAATGCTGTGGGAAGTGTCCGCCGTATAGATCGCACGATAATAACCTGTCGAAACCAGGGCCATCGTTGTACTGTCTAGCCGAGATGACCGGTCTGTTCCTGTCTGATTCACCAGTGCAATCGTCGGTGCCGAGTCAGGGGCTTCCATGTTACCGATGGCATCATAAAGCAGTAGCTCGATACGATAAGTAACCGTACCGGAAGCAGGACGCTCAATGATCGTCGGCACAACGCGGACAACGCGAGTGTTGTTCTGTATCGCCAGGACCTCCGCGCTGGAGGCTCGCGAATCCAAAATCATATCAAGCCGCCCGCCGTCGAGCCAGTCTGTGTTGACTTGCAACAGATTATCATCCGTACCGTTTTTAATCGTGCCGGAAGTGGTCAATCCAATATCAGCACTGCCGCCATCATTGCGCTGACCATAATTGACCCCACTGTTCTGCTGGCCTACTACAGAGCCCGTGTTGAACTGGCCAAAGTCCGTGCCGACATTGTGTTGGCCGTAGTCCGTACCTTCGCTCTTTTGGCCTGCGCCGTCAGTCGGTGCATAAGCATAGATGCCGTGACCGGTTGTCATTCCGCCCTCTGCATAAAGGCCGTGACCGGTTTCACCAGCATACGCACCGATACCACTGCCAACTCCGTTCCCACCAGCGTCAATTCCGTGGCCATCACCGCCTGTAGAGTTAGCCACAACCGCGCTTCCAGCGTCGTTCTCAACGTGGAGCTGCTTCAGGTACAGCGTTGCATTGTTGCCGCTTGTCAGTTCGCCGTTGATGCGCGTCAAGTTCACGTCGCCAAGCGAGCCAGAAGCAAAGAAAGCATCATAGACTTCCTGAGTCACGACCTGGAACGTCTGTATCGGCATGTCGTTCGTGCCGCTGAAGAGCATGATTTGCATCATGCCATTATTAACATCGGCAGCGTCCAAATGGAGCAGGTACTTTCCGCTGTCCAGGTGCGTGAGTGTAGACGCGATCCCTGGTGAGAACACAACACCGTCTTGCACTAGCATAATGTTATCAATGACTTCATCGGTCTTGGCTGCGCCGCCGGAGTCAAGCACCGGGCCAACTACAAAGTCCGCGTCCGTGTTGTATCGAAGTACGCCACCCATTACGTTGCTCCCGCTGCGAGTAAGAGTCTACGGCGACGGTTGCCCTCAAATCCAAGTGATACTGCTGGACTATACGCACGTCGCAAAGGGGCAAACGGGTCTTCGGCAAGCAGCCGCATTTCTTCGTCGCCTAGCTGCCGCTTCCACAACCATATCGGCCCCAGATCGCCCAGGAAATTGAAGCCTGGCAAATGGTTGTTGAACGAGCCAACGGTGTAAGGGGCTGCTGCTGTAAGTGCTGGATTGTAGGTGTATGAGCTAGTACTGCTTACCCTCCCGTCTTTCCAAAAGACAATACTCCACGCACCCGTAGTGCCTAGCCGCTGGCAGCCAACCACCGCCCATTCGTTTAGTACGATAGCGCCAACTTCAGTCCCAGTAAGTACAGCACTCGCGTGATAGTAGCTAAATCGCCCGCCTGTACTATTGATTGCAAAATCAAAATCAGCAGCATTATTGCTGAACGATTGCCCAAAGATTGTTCTGTACTTACTTGCAACTGTAGTGGTGCGAATCAACGCCACGCACGTTATGTGTCCGGTTGCACCTAATCGCTGTTGAGTCGACGTTTGTGCCCCGGTTCCGTCAGCGGTGTGATTGTAGACCAATCCATAGTCGCTTTGCACCATTCTTGTCGTGCTAGATGGCAACACTAGACCATTGACGCAATCGACGAATGAGTTGCTAGAGCTTGTCATTAGATGCGGAACGAAACCGAAGTCGAGACAGTTCCACAGTTCGGGATACGCGCACTCCGCTGCTCCGCTAGCGCGGTCTTCCCAGGTCGGCAGTTGTAGGTTGTGCAGAATAGGCATTATGCAGACGCCTGTACGTCAGGATTTTCACCAACCCAAGAGATAACATGATTGCTGGCCGTGCTGTTCAAGGCAACGCCTGTGTCATGGGTAATAGTGATGCCCCATTGAGGACCGGGGTTCTGAATCTTGAACTCACCGTAATAAGACGTGTTGCTTGTGTTGACCGGAACACGGATGATGCCCAGCAGTCGTGCGTTGACGATGGGATGCGCCGCATCACTTGGCCCAGCGTTGTCGCTCCGCTCCGTGCCGTTACTCTTGATAAGGTAGACATACATGCGCGTGTTCGCTGTTGGCGTTGTGCCTACCATGATCTTGCACCACAAGTGAATCAACTGATACTTGTCGCTGGAATTGTCAACGATTGTTGACTGCCGCCCTATGGCAGAGTTAGATGCCAAGCTGACAAGCTGGATCGTGAGCGTCTGCCGCGTGCCGAACTTCGATTTGATGATGTTGGTGGCCATTATGGCGTACTCCATTCATTAAGCGCTGTGGCAATCTTGACTGCGATAGTAGCAGCATGTGTCTGCCGCTGCTTGTATTCCGCCAGTTCCTCCATCGCCTTATCTATAAACTCGCCGATCGAGTCTGTTCCATCACGGGAATCTACCCGCTGGGAGAACTGGAACGGCTCCAGCCCGTCTTCGGTCCAGGTCGCCGTAGCTGTGCCGGTTTGCAGGTCATCCGTATCGTTGATCCAAGTTACTGTCCACATAGTCTACCTCGCTTACGTTGAAACTCGTTTCACCATTGGAGTCAGTTCGGGAACCCCTCGACTAGCTGCAATACAAAACGGATCACCGATCTTGGCATTGCGACATGCAGCAGGACGCTCCTCGTAATGGCGGCAGCGGCCCGTCAGCAAATCAAACCAAAGGCACGGCACGGACCTGCGAGCGCGCGGCGTCAGCTTGAACTGCTTGATCTCGTCACTCAACTCCGGGTGCGTTACTGCCAAGCTTGCTGTCTCCTCGCGTGTAAACGGAGGGCACGTTATGCCGATGCAGCACAGCCCACAGTTGTCGCAGTTGCTTGGTATTTCCATTGCTCTAATAGCTAAAAGAAAGGGGTAGAATACCGGGGCCCGAAGGCCCCGGTACTCTCATATTATACTGGTTCTGCCGCAGTAGCTACGGCAGTCTCTTGGACCTAAACAGGTCCCCGTAGGTCTCACCGCTGGGGGACTTCTCGTCCTCCATCTCGGTGAACGCAGCCTCAAGCTGCGCCATGACTCTACTCGGCTCCTTCTCCATCCTTTTCTTAGCGTTGCCAGGAATCAGATAGGCCAGCCCGTTTCCATACGCATTGCGCATCGTCTTGGGCTGATCCTTCACATGGCAGACGACGCAGCTTGCCGTCTTCAAGGCGGCGATGTACTGTTTGTCACCCGTAGGCGCAACGTACCTGTCGTCGAACGCCTTCTTAAACGGCGGTAGAGCCACAGCCGTTTGACACGTAAGAAACAAGAACGCTGCCATCAATCCTTTCGACATGTTTGCTCCTTTCTGCTGAAGAATAAATAGACGCGTAGCATTTAATTATGTCACAGAAAGGGCTGTCATTTAGCCGTAGGGAGAGCCTACCGAACCCCACGCAAGAGCCGCATTTATCTGTGCCTTTTGCGTGATCATGAAGTCCTGCCACTCTTGGTTGAGCTGGCCAGCAACTCCAAGGTATGTGTTCAGCTTGTTACGGTCGTCAACCTGGATACCGCCATGCTCTGCCTGTAGTCTGTTACGTTCATACCACATACCGGCAATCTTTAGCAGGTTGGCTATGATAGCGCGCAACCAGTGATCGTGGTAAGGAAAGTTACGAGTTGTGTGAATGGATACGCGGGGTGGCTTTTCGTTCCACTCCCGTACAGGTCTGACGATGGAGAGTATAACCTCGGCATCATCGAATTCAACATCATCGAGAAGGTCGTTCTCGAACATCGTATCACGTAGTTGCAGGCGGATCTCGCCGAAGGTAACCGGACCTATATCAGCGCTCTGCGTGCCAAAGAGGCCGCGCTCTACTGAGATGTAGCCCTTATCCGTGGCTACAAGGTCTCCGTTACTGTCGTACAGGCCCACTTCAAGATTGTAGATGCCCGGACAATCGTACACGTCCGCAGGCAGTACAACGTCAACCAGCCCTAGGTCTGCCCTGTAGCAGTGCCCTTCTACCTCGCAGATCAGCGGGTCCATCCAGAGAGCCTCGGTGAAGCGAAAGACTACCCTGGCCTGATCGTAGCTGTTTTCACTGAATGAACTGCTATCCTCGGCCGGATTAAGGTCTAGGCAGCAGTCCGGCATTATGGAGCACAGGTCAAGTACTTCACCGTTCTTATTACGCATTTCCCAGCGAACCGTCGCCGCTACGCCCTTGGTGGCTGTTATCAGCCGACTCTTGGTGAGTACGGGACAATCATTGTGCGTTTCGTCTGTGGCGGTGAGAATCGTCGTAGGTTCAGCCATATTGCGTCCCTGTCAATAAAAACGGCGACCACGGTCCGGGGACCGGGTCGCCGTGTGATTCACGAAGCGTCTCCGGAGCTAGGCGGTATTACCACCCATCACCGTCTACGCTGGCGCTATCTGGATCCCATGTCGGGCTTACGTAGGCAGTTGAACCGTTGTTCAGGTTCAGTACCTTCGAATTATCCAGCGTTTCGTCGTAGAGCACCACGCACGGTGTCTCGATTACTTCGAGGTCACCGTTGTTCAGTGCTGCCTCAGCAGCCTGATAGTGTCTACGATCAGTTACCGGCTCGCCACGGCTAATAGCTGATACGAGGCTACCCGCTAGGGTAAACTCTTCACCAGCGGCCAGCTCGCGGCCGTGAGGCGGTAGGAAGCCGAACTTCTTGGTCACGCCAGCCGTGTTACGGACTGTCGTGTAGAGGCACGAGCTTCTTCGACTTGTAATCATTGTCATCGCTTAGTCCTCCTAGCGAGTTACTGTGTGTCACTCGCGGTCGACTCAGCTTCAACCTCAGCAGACTCTGCCGCCTTGACCGCTAGCACTGACTTGTACAGGTTCGGATCTTGAGCAAGGGCTACTGCCGCATGCTTGATGTTGTCCAGCGTACGCTCTTCGCGGATTTGCTGAACACCTGTATTCATGCCCTGGCGCTCCAGAACATGTGAAAGCTTCGTGTTAGCGTCTACAAACGGATCAGTTGCGGCTGGGGCCGGTGCATCATCGACCATGTCGAGCTGATAAGCAGATTCCAGCATAGCTTGGGCGCCTTCCGCCGTCTGTGGTACAAAGCCATACTCAGCCATCTTACCGAAGAAAGCTTCGGCATATAGCTGATCAAGCGTCCCTACAGCTGGCTCGATGCCCGGCAGCTCAAACTGTTCTGCCGATTTCTTTTCGCTCATGGTTTTCTCCTCAGAAATACGTGCCGGCTAACTAGCCCGGCAACGCCGTTTCTTTAGTTGAAGTGGATGTGCGCTAGACCACCGGTATGACCGATGGTTCCGCCGCATGTCTCGTATGCGAAGAACTCGAGCATGTAAGCCTCACGACGGATGTACATCGTGGTGTCTTCCAGCTGGTAGTTCTTGCCGATGAACTTAGGATCACTGAAGTGATACATGTGGTTCGTCGGAACGAGGTCCTTCTTGATCGTTACGATCCAGCGGACGCCCATGAACTCCTCTTCGCTCCAACCGTTACGCATGACGTCGACCGATAGGTCGCCACCCATTTCGTTGCGGCCGAACTTCCCGACTTCCTTAATCGTGATGTTGTTGCACAGCACGGTGTGGACTTCGAGATTGAACGGAGTGTTTGGCATCGTCTTGAGCGAGTCCCACAGGGTATCACGAGTGATACCGCCAGAGATCTGCTCGTACTGAACCGTACCGGACGTGGGCAGGGTTACGCCAGCGCCTACCAGAGCCGTATCAACAGCTGTGATAAACTTTCCGTCCTCTTCGGCCAGCATGTCTTTGATGGCGTTGTCGGACAGAACTTGGCGGATGTCCATGATCCAGGTCCGCAGTTCGTCAACGTCCTTGGTGAACCGAGGCGTTACGATGCGGTCCATCATAACGAGGTAGCGGTTACCACGGATGTATAGGTTCATCGGAAGAGTTGCGAACGGGATGCTGATCGCTGCTGGCGAATCAGGTTCCTTATCGACAACCTTCACGGGCTTGTCTGTGTTCACCTGACGATCCAACTCGTCGTTGGTTATCGGCAGTGGCGGCATAATGCGCCGATAGAAGCCGTCTTCACGCATCTTAATACGCGTGAAGTCATTGACTGCATCAATGGCTTCTTTCTCCATTACGGGGTCACGGCTCGAGAGCTTCTCGAACAGGGCCTCATTCAGGAGCTTTGATTCCTCTTGGGAGAGGGTGGCAGTCTTTTCCATCACTGCACCTCCGTGCTTGTAAACTGACCGTGATGGGTCAGGTTAGGGTTTAGGCAACTGGCAGATAAACTGGCCAGAAGTATAGTTCTGCAACACCGTGCGAGTTCTTAGCACTTGAAGAAGTGCGACCACGAGATACAACGCCGCATACAGGGTTAGTGTACGGGGTTGCACTTGCGTTGGTTAGAACGCCGCAAGTTGCGAGCGTGGTACCCGTCACTGCTGTTAGGCAGTCGTTCGGGTTGTAGGTTCTGGCACTGTCGAATTCAGTCGATGCCAACTCGTAAGCGCCAGCGGCCACAAGGCCCATCATCTTACCTGTTGGTGCAACCGGAATCCAAGCGCCAGCAATGGTGGCAGGATCTCCACCTGGATTTTCAACGTCGGGATCGTCCGAGTTGTTGAATAGGAAAATCGCCATGTGACGATTGCCTACGCCGAACTCGTACTCACCGCTGTTGTTCAAGTGGACAACGCGACCTGCGAAAGCCACGCCACCACTCACAGCCGCAAGCTGAGCGGCACTAAACTTAGCAGCGAAATCCACTGCGTGTGGATTCGGCCAGCCCTTAGGTGCCTCCAGCGTGTGCGCTGTCATTTGTCGAGGAACAGCCATTATTGACCTCCTTGAGTATCGGTAGTTATTACCACCGGCTTATACGCCGGGTCGGTATCCGTCAATCAATCTTAGAAGTGCCTCATCGGAAGCACTCTTTTCACCCAAGCCACGCCGGTAGCCGGTGTAGTTCGCATTCTTTTGATGATTGCGGCTCTTACCGTTTGAATCAGCGTCTGCTACGCCTTCGCCCATCGTTGCCGAAGCAACCTTGGCCTGTGCGTCCTTGAGTTGGCCCTGGTAGTGATCCAACACGTTGTTGAGAATATCCAGGGATTGGACAGCGTTCGATAGCTGCTCTGCAGCACGCTTCTCGTCGCCATCATCGATTAGGCCGGCTCGCTTTAGCGAAGCGACCGTCGCTGGGACCTTCGATGCAACCTTTACTTGGGTTGCTTCTACGTCCTCAGCCATCTTCATAGCCACTCCCAACGCTTTGTTGGCAGTCGATACGAAGTCCAATGTCTTCACATTGATGTCTGCGCTCATATCTTTCCTCCGTGAACCTTTCGGTTCCCGTTTTGGTTAGCTTTGGGAACGGGCAACAATCTCACGAACGACGGAATGCATTGCTGCAACCTTGCGTCGATCAACTGCTTTCTTTTGTATAGGCCGTCTGGCTGCTGCAGCCTTTGCCACAGGAGCGCCGCCACCCATACCGCCAGCACCGCCGGCACCGCCGGCCATTGCTGCCATTGGGTCGCCACCACCAGCGCCGCCGGCACCGCCAGCTGCTGCCATTGGGTCGCCACCACCGGCCATTGGGTCGCCGCCGCCACCGCCAGCTTGCTGCTCCATGATCATTTGCTCAAGCTCTTCTGGCGTAATGCCAAGCTCTTGCAATACCTGCTCTAGCGCAGCAAGGTCGCCCTCACCACCGCCTTCGCCGCCAGCCGCTGGATCACCGCCGCCCTCACCGCCGCCAGCCATGCCGCCAAGGGCCTCTTCGCCGCCCATACCTTCACCGCCTTGCAGCAGTTCTAGCAGGGCCGCTTCGTCAGGACCACCGCCACCCTCTGCGGGTGCTTCGCCGCCGTCACTTGGTGCGGCGTCCATAGGTGGCTCTTCGCCTTCGGCTACTTTCTGGTTACGGGGATCAAAGTGTGCTTGATAGAACGCAGCACACTTCTCGGCTCTACGGTGGGCTGTGAGAATGATGTTACCAATGGTGTCGATCACCATTGCATCAGCAGCCTGCTTGTCTTCTGTGCCGATATCGAAATCGGCAAACACGCCTGCAAGGTCGTAACCCGCTTGCGCGGCTTGATCGGCGGACTTCTTAGCATTTACTTTGCTATCGACCTTGTCGTTCGTGATGGGCGCGCCATCCGGACCTGTGATTCCGCCGGCCTTAGGGTCCTTCTGACCTGATGCCGTTGAATCGCCCGCCGAGTTGAGCGAGATGGTTGTCATCTGCTCAGCTCTCTTCTTGATCGTGGTGTCTGCTTGCGCAGCAATCGTTGCACACAAGTCATTGCCGATATCCTCTGCCTGCTTGCACAGCTGGCGTAGTGAACGGATATCTGCGGACCACTTGTGACCATCGATTTGATCGTTATCGGTACGTGCAGGATGTGTTGACGAACCTTGGAAGGTACCGCCGTCTTCCTTACCTGGCTTCGTGCTGTCGGTCTCTGCGCCAGAGTCCTCGCCCGTTGCCTTGGATGTAATACCGATGTTTGTTTGCACTGAATCTTGTCCTGCACCTGGACCTGGCTTTGTCTCATCGACGGTCTTACCGCGATTCGGCTCGTCCTTTACGTCCTCGGTGTTTTCCTTCGAACGAGCGCCTTCAACGGCGTCGTCCGTACGGTCGTCAACTTTCGTGACGGGGTGTGTCGATGCTCCTTGATAACCACCAGCCTCAGTATTAGACTCGGCTCGCTTCTCTGGAACGTCGACAGATTGTAGCAGTGACTCAATAGTACCAATGAGTTCTGCTTGCTTTTTCATTGTTCGCATCCCTGACTCCTCAGGTTTGATGATGTAGTTTGCACGAATGCTCACCTGCTGCTCAGGTTACTTGATTTTGTATCACCAGAAGTTCCGTTGTCAACGGCACATCCTGATCTTGACAGGCTAGGAAGGCCACTTTGTAGAGGGCATAGTGGCGAGCAAGGTCTTCTACCTCGCTCGTCCACTCTGTCCTGTCACAGGCCACCTTATGCAGCATGGTTGGCATATTGAAAGCATAAATCGCTGATTTCGCGGCCCTTCGACGTACGAGGCCTCGGTCCAAGGAGAGGTCTTCGGACAGCTTTATCGCCCAATTCCGTTGCGCTGCGGGGGCCAGATCCCGAGCCGGAATATAGGGGTTAGACCGAAGAAGATTCTCCAAGTTGCCGCTGGAAATCAGACGGTTGAAAACCCCGGGCAGAGCCACGGGGACCTCGTCGACGAGCGATGCGTATTTCTCGCTGTGCTCGTCAAGTACCAGACGGAGGAAGTCCCGTACGGGTAGGGCAATCTTCTGGCCAGCCAGCGCGTTAAGTCCCGTTGCAAACTTGGTAGTTCCAACCACACCCATAGGACTAAGATCCATGGGGGATTGCACTTGGCGGGTAAACGCGCGGGCCAGTTCGCTGCCCACTCCGTTCTGGTAAGCGTCCTCTTGCGATGCAAGAGCGTACGCAATCTTGATCTGCTTAATCAGGCGTCCATCGGACAAAGACTCCAGCATTACCTCCAATGGGGGTACGATGCCGTATAGCTCTGCCATCTCGACACCACTGAGTACTTCGCCGCTAGCCGCCTTTTGCAGATAGTCAGCTTTAGACCCGTATGCAATCCTGTCTGCTGGTTTGAATACGGAACTAATGTCAAAGAAGGTTGGGTGAGGGTTGTCTACGTGCAGGATATGCCCGTCCTCTGCCACCTTCGTCAAATGATTCTTGCAGCCGCCGTACTTACACGTTTCTTCTGTACAATACTCGTCGCGGTTCTTTGCCTTGTTACCGCAACCAGAGCAAACGTCATAAGCAACCTTGCACGCCATGGAGACTGGCAAATCCTTGCCACTTAGAAGCCTATCCAGCTCCTTGTCCGCAACGTGTCCACCATATTTGGCGGCTGCTTCTTTGGTTGCGTTAAGTGCAACCAGGAGTTCTACACGACGCATTTGCTCGTTGTAGAACGATGCCTTTACTTGGCCGTAGCTTTCTTTCGGATCCTTGTTCTTGTGGTGCCGATAGTGCTTGGCAAACTTTACGAATGTCGGGTGGTATATCCGCAAGGCGGCTTCCTTAAACCCGTCACCGTTTCTGTTTGGCCCGTACGCCTCTGTAGATCCCATTGCTATCAGGTGTACAGGTATCTGCCCATCGGCAATCTCGATGTCCCTAATTCTGTTGGCGAACTCTTCACCGGCGCGCTTCACGAGTACAGAGTAGTCCTGGTTCACCAGCCCTTTGCTGGAGTACTTAACTAGCTCGGCAATCGCTACGCCGAAATCCCAAGAAGAGGGGTCAATTGCTTTTTCCATTACTCACCTTTTGCTGGCGCGGAAATCCTACGAATCAACTCATCCAGTCTAGCCTTGTTCTCAGATTCGCCAGAGGCAATTCGGGCATACTCCATGGCCAGCGGTACGCCGGCGTACATGCCGCCACGTATGCCCCACTTTGCTCCACGGGACAAACCAGCACCAGCCGACGAACGTCCGCCCTCAAACAGTCTTAGCAGCTTGGCGGTGTTACCGCCCGCTGGTCTTACTTTTTTAAGTCCCCTGCCGTATCGCTCCCAACCTGTTCCAGTGAGACTGTCAGTCGGAACACCCAGTGATTCCATTATATCCAATGCAGAACGTACACCGCCGCGTCGGAACGTATTACTACCTTCACCAGCTATGCGCTTCAACACATCTGCTGGTATCTTACCACGACCGAGCTGTGTCTCCTTGGCGCCGCTACGAATATGTACCAACGCCTTCTGCAACTCGTCATTACCAAACCGGCCAGAGTTCAGCGCCGTTATTAGCTTCTGCACGCCCTTAGAGTGCCCCTTAAGTGCGTCCTTGGTTCCTACGATCTTTTTGGCACCCTGTAGCAGATGCTGTGGGTTGATGCTTGTTTTCGGATTAGCTATTTGCGCCAGTCCGCCAAGACCGTGTACACCTATGTCACCCAACATCAGCGCAGTAATAGCCGGGTGGCGACTAGCGTAAGCCTTCATGAAATCCATGCTGCCGCCAACAAGCTTTGTTGGCAAAGATGTCTCTTGCAGCTTGTCGATCTCTTGCATGAGTTCTGGACTGTTCGTTAGGGCCTTCGGGCTTAGATTGAACTTCTTCCCGTTATGTATGAAGGACGATCCGCCCCCACCACCGCCGGCTCCAAGGCTCTTTAACAGTTGGCCGCTAGCGTAGGCACCGCCGCCAACACCTGCCCCAGCTAAGGCACCCGTAAGGGCGCTACTTAGCGTGCTGCGGCGATCTTTCGGCTTTGAGGCTCCAGACAGCCCGCCCACGGCAGCGCCTGCGCCAGCCCCGCCTAAGGTCATTGCCAGGCCAGGATGCTCGCTAATGGCTCCCGTGATCTTATCTAGGAAAGCTTGTTTCTCGGTACGCAGAGAGCGAGCAAACACTGCCCGGTTAGCGAGCATGTCTGCTGCTTGCTTTACGTCTCCGTCAATCCAAGATGTTGTGTTTTCGCTCATGGAGAACGTTTCCTTTTTTCTCGCCCTCATACGGATTCTTCGCAGGCAGGAAGTTAGGCCCTTGTGCTTCGCCGATTGTCTTTTCGATATTAGCCATTTCAGCCGCTTCGAATGGCTCCATAGCACCTTGTGTCAGCCGCTTACGCAGCAGTGGCCGCATTACGGCGGGCTGCGTAGACGCTCGCGGACTTAGCTGTGCAATCTCATTGTAAGCATCCATTACTTCCTGCGGCTGATAGCCAGCGATGATCTCATCGTTGGACAGGAAGTCTTGGAGCATGGATTGCGCTTGAATCTTCCGCATCTCGTCTTCGTGTGCGGGATCATTCAGATCGTCGACCAAACCTTCGACGATGTCACTGGCCGGCTCGATCTTGCCAAACTCGTCACCCAATGATTTTGTTGCGATACCGCTCAGGTATCCGCCCCAAAATGCCTGCTTTGCTGGTCGAACATCCCCCAACACCGTCGTCCGGGTTGGAGGCGCAGCCGGGCCAAAAGGGCGCAGGAGGTCCGCAATCTTTTCTTGCGCCTCCTTTCGCATTGTCCTGTAGTTCTTCTCTGCCATCTTCACAGCCTGCGCAGCTTGTACGCAGTCGCCGATCATACGAAACGGGTTATCAAACCAGTTGATGGCCTGCGCAAACTTTGGAACGTGTCCGTCTTGTGCAGTGAAGGAAGCGTTATTTCGCTTTGCCGCATACTTTACGGCCAGCTTGCCAGCCTCGCCGTGACGTTGTGCCGCTGCAAAATATAGCTGCTCGTAGGTCCAGTCTTTTGACGTCTTCAAAAAGTCGCCAAGCCGTCCAAGGGCAAGGAGAAGTTTGTCCTGGGACTCTGCGTACTTGTGTCGCATCCGATCTACGGCCTGATCAATGCCAGTGGCCTTGTTATAGGCCTTGGCCATCTTCACAGACGGATCAGCGGCATACTCTGCGGGGGCTCGTACACCGTAGTCTAGCGCCACTTTCAGCAAAGGCGATGGTGTCGCCGGCTTGGCTGACGGTCCTGTCGAATACGCGTCTGAAACCACTGACGCGGCCTTTTCCTCGGCCGGAGTCTTTGGTGCAGACGGATAGATAGCCTCTAGTACCTTGTCGGTGTGAGCCAACGGGAACTCGGCCATCTTGTCTAACACGCTCGCGCTCTTCTCGCGCTGGAACGTTGTCGCTCCTGTATTGTAGCCAGTACACACCAGCTTAATAAAGTTCTTGGATAGACCGTCATCCTCTGCAACCTTAATGACTGCATCGGTTGGGGTCATACCAGCGCTGACATGGTCGCAAACAGACTGGATAGAATCCAGTATCTTCCGTTCTGCGTTTTTATCCATTGTCTTCATCTGATTTTTCCTCTTTGACTGGTGGGGGCGGTAGCGCTCTTGATTCTATTCCGGCAAGGTGTGGCGGATCTTCACCAGAGGCTATCCGCAACAGGTCTGCCGCTCTCGGCTCTACCGCATGTCCTAGGTAGTTGGACAAGTTCGATTGTTTGATTAACTCTTGTCGCTTCTCTCCCACTACCCACGGGACAGATGTCAGCAACACGCTGATGTTCTCTTCCAAATTCGTCTTAATACCAAGCTCCACCTGCGCTCTGCGACCCATGTCCACAACTTTGGCATAGGTATCTAGCAGATGCTCGAAGTTAAACTTGTTGATTTCCACTGGCAAGGTTGCCGTCGCCATACGTGCGCCGAAGTTCGTTGTCACGTACTTCTCGAAGAAGGATCGTAAGTCCTCGGTCTTACCTGGGTGGCTTTCTCCTGATTTGAATCCGTCCACAATCATGTCGAGCACTGTTGGACCAGCGAAGTACCCGAAGTACTTTGCAGTGACTTCCATCGGCATGTTCTGCAGACCGATGGCCACGATGGGTCCAATCACTCTCTTCGATATGTAGTCGCTGTAGCGCAGTCTATCGCGAACGTTAAAGAACAATCGCTCGTACCACTCTACCGCTTCGGGGATTATGCAAATCCTGTCGCTGATTTCTTCGTTGTTCTGCGCGGCTAGTATGCGGGCCTCTATGAGTACGCTCGTCCATTTTGCATCCGGTAGGATGAAAGTCTCGTATGCGAAGTACAGTCCAGGCCACTTAGCAAACAAACGCCGCTTACGAGAGACTACTTCATTCTCGTCTGTGGCGTTTACGGCCCGATTCCACTCTCGTAGAAACTTGTACGCTTCTACGATGTATGGGTCGTCCTGGGCGGGATTGGGATGGCGACTAGTCTCTAGCAACTCCGAAAGGCGTTCATAACGCCAACGGGGGGATCGATGAGGGCTAAGTCGCTCGTAATCCTGCAGTGGGTTGTACTTTTTGGTTCTCATTTCTACAAACGCTTGTAGAATTAGACCGCTACCGACATGTTCGGAGCGGACATATTTAGGGCACTGTTAGGCTGCGCAGACTTCTGTTTCAAGTACAGCACGGCATCGCCGACTGTCTCTACTACGTTGCGAAGCATGTTCTCTAGCTCAGGTAGGTCGTGCTTGCCGTACATTTCCATGAACTGGTCGTTGTGCCAGTAGAACTGGAATAGAACACGGCACCATCTGTCCAAGGAGCTAATAAGCTCTGGCAGGTACTGATCTACCAGCGAGTCTTGTGGCATAGACCGAAGCATACCGGACACAGCGGAAGTGTCGAACACTTCCTTCTGACCCATGCTTGCAGACTGCTGAGCAGTTTGCATGGCCATCGGGTCCTGCATTGCCATTGGATCGTAGACAGCCGGATCGGTGTTACCCGCCGACATCTCTGGAATCGGTGCGAAGTCCGACTGCGGCATCTGCGATTGCATACCGCCAAACGATGGGTCTGTGCCGTACTGTGGCTC
>Ga0194131_10005558_pt1 | contig 18069 bp, 8 predicted proteins | sample TA2KigO120mmetaG_FD_148631 | JGI IMG/M metagenome (GOLD analysis project Ga0194131, IMG submission 148631) | Freshwater microbial communities from Lake Tanganyika, Tanzania - TA2015053 Kigoma Offshore 120m | ecosystem: Environmental > Aquatic > Freshwater > Lake | place: Tanzania: Lake... | reverse complement strand
GCCTGACACTCCCGGATCGTCTTGAGAGCCCACGGCGAATGTAGTGTAGACTCGGCCACTGCCTAGACTGATTCTAAAGGGCTTGCCGCCTTCTTACCCCTTCAGGTGACGAACTTGGGCTAGGCTCGCGCCGCTGCCAGCGCTCGCACCTCCGCATCGCTCAGCGCCCCGTTGTAGAGACGCAGGCCGGAGAGGCTGCCATTGAAGTGGTCGTGGTCCCCGAGGCCGATCTTTAGCGGCTGATCGTTGGAGACGTCGTAGTCCGCGGCGGTGAAGCCGCTCGAGGCCGCCACCTGCTTGCCGTCCACGTAAAGCTTCAGGACGTTGCCGGCGCGGACCGCCGCCAGGTGCTTCCAGCCATGCCCCAGCTCGTAATCGTGGGTGACGCTGTTGCCAGCTTCGAGTGAATACACGTGGCCGGAGGGAAGGGTCCCGCAGAACAGCTTGCCCTGGAACACGGCCATCGACCAGGCGCGGCGGTAACGTACGTTCGGAGTCTTGTCGAGCTGTCCGGTGAGCGTCCAGGTGCTGCCGCTCTCGTAGCGATAGACCTGGGCCAGCGGCAGCGTCCCCGCGTAGAGCTTGCCGTTGTGGACTGCCATGCCCATCGATTCCAGTTCATTGCCAGGACGCCCGCAGGCAACCCAGTTGTTGTCGCCCTGGTAGCGGAACACCGTGGCGCCGGGCCAGGTCGACACGTAAAGCTCGCCTCGATAAACAGCGAAGCCGTACGTCTGGGTAGTGTCCGGCAGCACGCCCACGATCCTCCAACGATCGCCCTCGTACCGGTACACCTCCCCTTTGTCGTAGCCGGTGCCGAACAGGCTGCCGTTGTAAACGGCCAGGGCCTCGACGCGCCGTCCTTCGGGCGTTCCGCACGGCGCCCAGGTCTGGCCGCCTTCGTAGCGGAAGGTGCCGGCGGGCGCGTACAGCGAAGAAGCATAGAGCTGGCCGCGGTACACGGCCAGGCTCGCCACGGCCGGGCAGCCACCGATCTTGCCGCAGTCCGTCCAGCGCCCGTCCCCTTCATAGCGGTAAATCTTCCCGCCCGGCTGCTCGTTGGGCGAGGCGGAGAGAGCGGAGCCTGCCAGGTTGTAGCGTGCCGACCCGGCGTACAGCTTACCCTCGTACACGGCAAGGGCGGAAATTGAGTTACTCCCGTCGGGACGCCCGCAGTCGATCCAGTCGCCCCCGCCCGCATAGCGGTACACGTGGCCAGCTTCGTCCTTGCCGGCCTCGCAGGTTCCGGCGAAAAGCCGGCCGTCGTAGACCGCCAGACCCATCACGTACACGCAGTTACCGGGCCGGCCGCAATCGGCCCAGCTCCCCAGCCGGCCGTTGTCGATCCCGAACTGCACGTGGCGGTGATTGGACTGGCTGGTGGTGACGGAATTCGTTTTGATGTTGAAATTGAAACCCCGGCGGCTGACCGGATCATACTTGCTGAGGATGTCGCCGGCAACGTCGTCCAGCTCTTTTCCGGTGTTGACCCAGACGGCGATGGAGAAGTCACGGGCACCGAGGCGCAGCGGCGGGCCGTCGGGCACCTCGATAAAGCTGTCGCGCCCGTTGAACTTCGCTGCCGTGCGGGCCTTGCCGCGCGGCCCGGCGGCCGCCAGATCCGCGCCGTGATTCCGCCCGTGGAGGCCGTGGCTCGAGGAGTCCCGCGCATCGCCGGCAAGCTTCCAATGCGCGATCAGGGCCGTCCGGGTCCGGGCGGCAGACGCCGGCGCCGCCGTTGAAGCAGCGGCGAGAAAGTTCCGCCTCGTAAAGTTTCCGTTCACTTAGTAAGCTCCTCTGGGGTCAGCGCCCGATTGTAAAGCCGCACGTCGCTGAGGCTGCCGTTGAAATAGTCGTGGTCCCCGAAGCCGATCCGGAGCGGCCGGTCATTGGAGAGGTCGTAGTCGCCTGGGTTGAAACTGCCGGAGGCAGCCACCTGTTTTCCGTCCAGGTAAAGCTTGAGGCTGCCGCCGCTGCGAACCGCGGCCAGATGCCGCCAGCCGGGCCCGAGTTCGTAATCGTGCGTAACGCTCTTACCGGCCTCAATCGAGTAGACGTGACCGGAGGGCAGCGTGCCGCTGAACAATTTTCCCTGGAACACCGCCATGGACCAGGCGCGGCGGTAGCGTACGTTGGGGGTGGTATCGAGTTGCCCGGTGCGGGTCCAGGTCCGGCCGCCATCGTAGCGGTAGACTTCGGCCAGCGGAAGCGTCCCGGCGTACAGTTTGCCGTTGTAGACGGCCATGCCCATCACCTCGAGTTCCTTGCCCAGACGCCCGCAGTTGGCCCAGTTGTCATCGCCATCGTAACGGAAGACCGTGGCCGTCGGCCAAGTGGACACGTACATATTCCCCTCGTAAGTGGCAAACCCGTAGGTCTGGGTGGTGTCCGGCAGCTTGCCTATCGTGGACCATTCGGTGCCGCCCTCGTAGCGGAAGACGAAGCCGCCGTCCAGGCTCAACCCGTACAGACGCCCGTTGAACACGTTCAGCGTTGTCACTCGCCGGCCGTCCGGGGTACCGCAGGAAACCCAGTCGCGGCCACCCTCGTAGCGAAACACCGCGGCGGGCTTGTACCGGGAGGAAGCGTACAGCTTGCCCCCATAGACCGCGAGCCCGTATACAGAGCCAATCCCGGCAAGCCTTCCGCAATCCACCCAGCGCTTTCCCCCCTCGAAGCGGAACACCCGGCCACCTGGGGTGTCGTTCGGCGAGGGCGGCAGGGACGAGCCGGCCATGTTATACCAGGCGGACCCGGCGTAGAGCTTCCCTTGATAGGCCGCCAGGGGCGAGATGGCGTTGCTCCTGTCCGGACTGCCGCAGTCGATCCAGTCCGTGCCGCCCGCGTAGCGGTACACGTGACCCGCTCCGTCCTTGCCAGGGTCACACGTGGCGGCGTACAACTGGCCACCGTGCACGGTAAGGGCAAACACGTTGACAGCGTTGCCGGGCCGGCCCGCATCGGTCCAACCCGCATCAATGCGGCCGTTGTCGATCCCGAAGTGTACGTTGCGGCAGTTGGACAGGCTCGTGGTGACGTAATTGGTCTTGATGGCGAGGGTGAGGCCCCGCCGGGCGCCGGGGTCGTACTTGCTGAGGATGTTGCCCGCGGCGTCGTCCAGCACCTGTTCAGGTGCACCCAGGCGGCGATGGAGAAATCGCCCGTGCCGAGGCGCAGCGAGGCGCTGCCGGGCACTTCGATGTAGGCATCGCGGCCGTTGAAACGCGCCGCACCAGATTTGCCGCGCGGTCCCGGCGCCGACAGGTCAGCGCCGTGGTTGGTGCCGTGGTTCTCGAGTCCGGACGAGTCCCGGGCGTCGCCGTGCAGCCGCCAGTGACCGACGAGGCCGGGGTGGCTGTCCGGCGCAGCCATCGCCGCTGCGGCACCGCTCAGGAAGCCGCGCCGGCTCCAGGAATCGTGTCTCATGCCAGGAGAACTGATCGTACCAAAACTTCTGGAACGCTGGATTCGAATCCAGCCGTTGCGGACAGGAACGGAGCATTGTACTCTTGGTGGTTACCATGGCAGAGGCCCCAGCCCTCACGCGTTCTGAACTGGGTCGCACAGGCGCCCCTACGGAGCCCACCGCCATTCCAGCGGCTACGCGGCTTGTCTCGCTGGACGCCTTCCGCGGGTTCACGATGTTCTGGCTCTTGGGTGGGAGAGGACTCGTGGTGGCGCTCGGAAACCTCCTGCCCGCGCCGGTAGCCGCGTTGGTGGGAACCGAGCTGAGCCACTCGGAATGGCAGGGATTGCGATTTTACGACTTGATCTGGCCAGCGTTCATGCTGATGGCTGGCATGTCCATCCCTTTTTCACTGGCCAACCGCCGGACCGGGCAGGACCGGACGCGGATTCTGCTCGACGCGTCGAAACGCGCGCTGATCCTGTTCCTGCTGGGGTCGCTGCGCACCTCCATCCATGAGAACCAGCCGCTGCTGGTGGAGCTGAGCAGCGCCCTCCAGCCGATCGGCCTCGCCTACCTCGTGGCTGTGATCCTGTCGTTCTTTTCTGTTCGCGTCCAGGCAGCCGCCGCCGCCCTGATCCTCCTCGGTTACGCGCTGCTGCTGGCGTTTGTGCCAGCGCCGGGAATGGCCGCGGCCTCTTATGAGAAAGATGGCAACCTGGTCGCGGCCGTGGATCTGATGGTGCTCGGGCGAACACACGAAGCAGGCTGGGGAACAGTCCTTTCGGCCATTCCAACCATTTCCACGACCATTTTCGGCATGATCCTGGGACAGGTGCTCCGCAGTCCCAGGACGCAGAGCCAGAAGCTCACGATCCTCGCCGCGTCGGGCGCCGGTGCGATCGCGGCAGGACTTCTCATGAGCCCCGTGGTGCCGGTCGTGATGAAGCTCTGGACTGCTTCCTACGGGCTTCTCTCCGCCGGTTGGGCTTGTCTCGGTTTTCTTTCTTTCTACTGGATCGTGGATGTATGCGGGTATCGCAAGTGGAGTTTTCCGTTCGTCGTGATTGGGATGAATGCCGTCGCGGCGTACATGGGATCGACGCTGGTGCCGATTGGCCGCTTCGCCGGAATTTTCACCAAGGGGATCGCGTCGCAATGGGGAGCCTTCGGGCTGGTTTTGGCCGCGGCTGTCCCGCTGGTGGCCAGATGGCTGATCCTGCTGTGGATGTACCGCAGGAAGATTTTCATCAAGGCTTGAGGATGCGGCGCGCGGCGTTATTCCTGCTGGCCAGCCTTCGCTGTGGCTCCCCGCCGCGGCGCAGGACGTGCGCCAGTTGCCCCACCGGTTTCCTGCTGGTGATCTCGGACCAGTGGAAGGATCCGGCCAGCTATGTCATCGACGAGCCGGCGAGTTTCTCCGCCTCGACCAGCAGCGGCTGGACAAGTACCACCTGCTGGAGCGTGACGGGGCGCCGCGCTACGGAACCGTTATGTTATTTGGGATGCAGGTCCAGGGCCGGTGGTGGCCGATCTCGCCGGTGTTCAATGTGTGAGTGACCTTGCGGGACGGCCGTTCCTGTCCACCGGCCGCACAGCACCCGGCTACAAAGTTGCGGCCCGCAATGCGGCAGTGCTCCTGCGCCGGGGCCCGCACCCCTTCCTGACCGTTCGCGAATGGAACGGCGGGGGCCGAGTGGCCTGGCTCGGGGTACACCAGGACCCGCGCGCGGGCTGCACGGTGACGGCGGCCGGGGAGGCAAAGTGCGGGGAACTGAAATGAGAGGCGCCGGCAGGATTCCGCTGCCGGGTGCCGGTTTGAAGAGTTACTCCGGCGCTTGGGCGGGAGTGGCGCGCATCCGCGCTCGGGTTGACATATACTCTCGAAATGACACTTTTCAGAGCGCTTGGTTCACTCTTCATCCTCGCAGCAACCGCACACGCCCAACTCACCACCGCCGGGACTTCTGTCACCGGACAGGTCACCGACCAATCGCAGGCCGCCATCGACAGCGCCAACGTCTCACTGCTTGATTCGGCCACTGGAAGCCGGCAGGCCGTCACGACCAATGAGGTCGGCCGCTACGTCTTCCTCAACGTCTCCTCCGGAATCTACGTGCTCACGGTCAGCAAGTCCGGATTCCAGGAAGCACGGCTGGCCAATGTCCGCGTGCAGGTGGGCTCCGTGCTGACGCTGAACATCACTTTGCAGGTGGGATCCACGTCCACGGCAGTGGACGTCACGGCATCGCCGCTCGCCGAACTGCAAACCACACAGGTCTCGGCTGGCAGCACGATCACCGGCATCGCACTCATGTCGCTGCCGACGATCGGCCGTGATGCCAACGCTTTCGTCACGCTGCAGCCAGGCGTCGCTCCAGGCGGCGAGATGGCCGGGAAAGCCAATGATCAGAACGTGTTCTCAGTAGACGGCGGCAACATCTCCTCCGACCAAGATGGTAACTACCGCAACTACACACTGTCATCCGGCTCGACCGCGCGGACCTCGGGTGGCGATCCATCCGGCGTTGTCCCCACTCCGACTGAATCGGTCGAGGAGTTCCGCGTCAGCGTCAACAACCAGACGGCGGACTTCAACGGCGCCTCCGGTGGACAGGTGCAAATGGTGACCAAGCGCGGAACGAACAAGTTCCACGGCTCGGCATACGAGTACTTCACCGGATCCAACTTCGCCGCCAACACGTGGGCCAACAACCGGAACAGCACGCCCAGGGCCAAGACTCACGAGCACCGGTTCGGCGCGACGCTGGGAGGTCCATTGACTCCGGCGTGGGGCGGGGCGAAGACCTACTTCTTCTTCAACTACGAGGGACGCCGGTTTCCACAGGTGATCACCTACCAGCGCAACGTGCCGACCAAGCTGCTGCGCGCGGGCGTGATCCAGATCCCCGACGCCGCTGGCAACTGGCGGCCATACAACTTGAGTGCCCGCCCGGTCACGGTCGACGGCACGACCTACCAGCCGGCCATGTGCGGAACCTCCAACTGCGATCCGCGCGGAGTGGGCCTGAACCCGGTGATCTCGGAAATCTGGTCGAAATACATGCCCGAGCCGAACAATCCTCTCGGCGGTGACCGGTTCAACACGCAGGGCTACATTTCGAACATCGCTCTGCCGGTGAAGACCAACTTTGCAGTCGGCCGCATCGATCGCGACCTGCATTCAAACCACCGCTTGATGTTGAGCTATCGCTATTTCCACCTCTTTCAATACACCACGAGCCAGGTGGACATCGGCGGATTCTTTCCCGGCAACACCAAGGGCGTACCCAAGTCGCTGACCGACCGGCCGCAGACCCCGTCGTTCTACGTCGCCGGCCTGACCTCCACTCTGACGCCGCGCCTCATTAACGATGTCCGCTTCAACTATACGCGGAATTCGTGGGAGTGGGGATCGGCCGGCGCTCCGGCGCAACTCCCTGGACTCGGAGCCGCTGTAGACTTTCCGCTGCTTCCCTACGAGACCTCGCGCGGCAACGCCCTCTCACGCTATTGGAACGGCCAGGACAAAGTGCTGCGGGACGACCTGAGCTGGATCAAGGGCAACCACTTGTACCAGTTCGGCGGCGCCTACACACGCTGGTTCCTGCAGCATCAACGGAACGACAACGGCCTGAACATGATCACCACGCCGACCTACCTTTTGGGAGCGGGCGAAGGGATCCAGACACCAGCCGCCTACATTCCATCGACCATCCCCAACAACCAGTTCGCCAATTGGAATTCGCTCTACTCGCAGGTGCTTGGATTCGTGGCTGAGGCGCGAGTGTTTTATCCGCGCAGAGGAGGCATCCTGCAGCCATTTGGCACGTCGATCAAGTCCCGCAGCGTCGTTCCCAACTACAACATCTACTTCAGCGACACATGGAAGATGACGCCCGCCTTCACGCTCATCTATGGACTCGGCTACCAGATCCAGATGCCGCCCTACGAACTCGATGGCAACCAGCCGATGCCGGTGGACCGCGAAGGCCGCAACTTCAACGCGATCGAATACCTCGCCCAACGGGAATCCGCGGCGCTGTCGGGCCGCGTGTTCCAGCCTGTGATCGGCTTTTCGACGATCCGCAACGTTCCGGGCAACCGCAAGTATCCGTACGATCCGGTGTATTCGGTGCTCAGCCCGCGCATCTCGATGGCCTGGAAACCGAGCTTCAAGGACGGGCTTGCACGGAAGCTGTTCGGGGCAGGCAACACGGTGCTGCGCGGAGGATACGGGCGCATTTTCGGACGCGTGAACGGGATCAACATCGTGCAGGTTCCGCTGCAAGGCACGGGGATCGGACAAGCGGTGGCCTGTATCGGAGCATCGAGCAACGGCCAGTGCCGCGGAACCGCGGGCGTGGATCCCACCACCGCGTTCCGCATCGGGGTGGACGGGATGTCCGCGCCGCTGCCCGGCGTGGAACAGAAGCTCGAGCAGCCGTTCTTTCCGGGCGTTGGCCGCAATGCGCCACTTGGGGAGAGCTGGGTCCTCGACAACCGGCTGCTGCCGCCGCGCTCGGATCAGTTCACATTCTCCATCCAGCGCCAGGTTCACAACCGCACACGCGTGGAGCTCGGCTACATCGGCATGATCAGCCGCAACGAAATGTGGCGCGCGGAGCTGAACGCCGTGCCTTACATGACCACGCTGAACGGCCAGGCGTTTTCCGCCGCCTTCGCAAACACGTTTCAGTCGCTCACCGCCGGACAGCCTGTTCCCGCGCAGCCGTTCTTCGAAGCCGCTTTGGGCGGCGCCAGCTCCCCCTATTGCGCCGCGTTCGCCAACTGCACGGCGGCGGTGGCGCAACGGTTGCGGGGCGACATCCTCAACACGAACGTGCGCCGCGTGTGGTCGGCGCTCGATGCCGCGCCAGGATGGACTCTCGGCAGGACGCTCACCAGCTCCGCACCGATCCAGACCTCGCGCGTTCCGGCGAACGTGAGCGGCGCCTCATCGAACTACAACGCCGCCTACCTCCAAGTGAGCTTCAGCGACTGGCATGGACTCACCGCCACATCGAATCTCACGTTCAGCCGCGCGCTCGGCAACGGCGGCACGACGCAGAACGGCATCAACAGCATCGACACGTTCCACCGCGAGTTGGACTACCGCGAACTCGGCCACGACATCCCCTGGGTCTACAACCTGTGGGCGCACTACGACGTTCCGGGATTCAAGGCCCAGCGCGGTCCGGTTGGCCGCGTGTTGGGCGGCTGGTCGCTCGGCCCGCTGTTCCGCGCCCAGTCCGGAAGTCCGCTGTGCGTGGGCACGGGCGCAGAGTCGCGCGGCGGATGGAGCGGAGGCTGCGCGGTGCAACGGTCCAAGTACACTGGCGGCAACACGGCTTTGCTTGGCGTCGAATCAACGGGACAGGCGGGCCGCGATGGAAACCCCTCGCGCGGTGGGTCAGGCATCAACATGTTCGCGAATCCGCAAGCGGTCTACGATACGTTCCGGCCGATGGTTCTCGGGCTGGACAACCGCAACGGAACCGTGCTCCGTGGATTCTCCCGTTGGAACCTCGACATGGCGGTGCGCAAGACGATTCTCGCGAAGGAAGGCATCGGCGCAACGCTCAACTTCGAATTCCTGAACCTGTTCAACCACTACAACCCGTCGGATCCGTCACTGAACGTGTTCAGCCCGACCACCTGGGGCGTTGTCGGAGGACAGGCCTTCGAGCCCCGGCGTGTGAATATCGGACTTCGAATCTTCTTCTAGGCTAACCGCTACCAGTTCGTGAGTGACCCGTCCGGGCGGTGGAACAACCGGTTCCCCTGGACGTGGCGGGTCACCTCCCAGAACATCTGCATCTGTCCGGGATTGAACTCGACTCCCAATCCGGGCCGGTCATTCGGCCACATCTTGCCGTCCTTGAAGTCGTAGAACTTGGGCAAGTACGGCGGCTTCTTCGCCACCACCACCGCGTACTCCATCAACGCCGGACCTGAGAACACGGCGCAGCAGTGCACCAGCGCCGCCTCGCTCACCGGACCCGTGAAGTGCGGAATCAGCCCAACGTAATGCGTCTCGCACAGCGCGGCATGCTTCCAATACTCAGTCAACCCGCCCGAATTCGGAATCGTGACGCGGGAGAAGTCGATCAGCCGGCCTTCAATCAACTCGTTGACGTCCCACCGGTCGCCAAAGTGCTCGCCCACCGCCACCGGGACCTTCACCATCGGCCGGAGCTGCTTGTAGACTCCCGGATTCTCGCTCCGCACTAGATCCTCAACGAAGAACGGCGCCAGCGGCTCAATCATCGATGTGAGGCGCACCGCGTCGGCGAAGTCGAACCGCGTGTGGTAGTCGATGGCCCAATCGCCCTTGGGACCCACCCCGTCGCGGATTTCCCGGCAGTGCTCGTAGGTTGCCTCCACCATGCGGCGCGAATCGTACGACTTCGCCTGGATGTGTTCCGGATCGGCGCCATGGGTCCGGTAGGCGCGGTAGCCGTCCTGCATGCAGGCGCGGGCGCTCTCGCGCACCGATCCTTTGTCCGGGTACGCCGTCGCGTAGCACTCCACGTGATCGCGCGACTTGCCACCCAGCAACTGCCAGACCGGCGTGTCGAGCGCCTTTCCTTTGATGTCCCACAGAGCGAGATCCAAAGCGCCCAGCGCGTGCAGGCGCTCGCGTCCCGCGGGATAGAAGTAGCCGCGGTACATGAGCTGCCACAGGTAGTCGATCCTTGTTGGATCCTGGCCAATCAATTGCTCGGCCATTTGCTTCATCAGGTCCGGGGAGCCTCCCTCGCCGATCCCCGTAATGCCGGCGTCGGTTTCGATCGTCACGATGTGGTGGCTTTGATTCACCATCGGGCGGTTGATCGACTCGGGCGCGGCGAACATGCGCACACGCGTGATCTTCATCTTCTTGAGCGCGGCTTCAGCACGGCGCTGGAGAACGGAGGCACCGGTGAGTCCGGCGAGTGTCGCCTGAAGGACGGAGCGGCGGGAAAGCAATCGCATATCCCGCGATGATACTACGCCAGCAGCTCCTTCACGACGTTTCCGTGGACATCGGTGAGCCGCATTTGCCGGCCGCCGAATGGGTAGGTGAGCCGTTTGTGGTCGAGTCCCAACAGGTGCAGGATCGTCGCATGCAAGTCGTGCACGTGCACCTTTTTCTCCACCGCGAAGTAGCCGAACTCGTCGGTCGCTCCGTGGATGGTGCCGCCTTTGGTACCGCCTCCGGCGAGCCACATCGTGAACCCGAAGGGATGGTGGTCGCGGCCGTAGCCCCGGTCGGGTGTGCCCTGCCGCGTCGGCGTGCGGCCGAATTCCCCGCCCCAGACGAGCAGCGTGGAATCGAGCATTCCGCGTGATTTCAGATCCTTGATCAGCGCGGCCATGGGCTGGTCGGTGGCCTTGCAGTTGTCGCCGTGTCCCTTGACCAGCGCGCCGTGCTGGTCCCATCGGTCGACACCCTGTCTGCGCGGCGACAGCAGTTCGATGAACCGGACACCGCGCTCAACCATCCTCCGCGCGATGAGGCATGCGCGCCCAAACTCGTCGGTCTCCGGCTCGCCGATCCCGTATAGCTTCAGCGTCGCCTTCGACTCGCGCGAGAAATCGAGCAGATCCGGCACTTCCGATTGCATCCGGAAAGCGAGTTCGTAGTTGAAGATCGCGGCGTCGATCTCGCTCACCGCCCCGTAGCGCTGCTGCACGCCCCGGTCCAGCGTCCGGATGAAGTCAATCTTGCTCCGCTGGATTCGTGGCTCGGGCTCGCGCGGCGCGATGTCAGCCACCGGATGCTGGCCCTTGCGGAACAGCATGCCCTGGTAGCTCGCGGGCAGGAACCCGGATGCGAACAGGTCGAGCCCGCCGGGCGGGATCATCCCGGTGTCGATCACCACGAATCCGGGAAGCTGCTTGCACTCGCTTCCGAGTCCATACGTCACCCAGGCGCCCATGCTCGGCCGGCCCTGGATCGGGAATCCGGAATGCATCTGGTAGTTGCCAGCGGTGTGTTCCGTGTTGTCGGTCACCATCGACCGGACGATCGCCATGTCGTCGACGCATCCGCCGATGTGCGGAAACAGCGTGCTCACCTCGGCCCCGCACTGTCCGTACTTCTTGAATTCGAAAGGCGAGCCCCAGAGAACCTTGACGTCGTTGCGCGCGTTCACTTTTTCGTCGTCAAACGGAAGAGGCGTCCCGTCCATCGCGGTGAGCTTCGGCTTCGGGTCGAAGGTATCCACTTGCGAGACGCCGCCGTCCATGAACAGGAAAATGACGTTCTTCGCCTTGGGCTCGTAGTGCGGCTTGCGGACCAGCATCGGATCCGGCGATCCTGCGGTCGCGGCCAGCCCCCGGTCCTGCGCCATTAGTGCGCTGAGTGCGATGCCGCCAAATCCGTTCGCGGCGGAAAACAGCATGTCCCGGCGTGTCATGGGATGAAGATGAACTCCTTCGAGTTAAACAGGGAATGCGCCAAGTCCGCCCACGCGCGGGCAGCCCCTCCTTCTTTATACTGCTTTTCCTGCGCCGCGAGGAAGGTGAGCGACTCGTCGATCTCGCCCGCCTCAGCCGGACGCCCGAATGCCGCCGCGAACATCGCCTGAAGCCGCGGACCCGCACCGGCATGGGCCGCGGCCGCATTGCGCGCCCAAACCGCGGCCTGGCTCTGCACGAACTCGTTGTTCAGCATGATCAGCGCTTGCGACGGAACGGTGGCCGCGCCGCGCCGCCCGACCGTAGTGACTGTCGGCGGATAGTCGAACGCCACGAACAGTGGCGGCAGAAAGTTACGCCGGATCCCGATATACACGCTGCGGCGGCGCGCTCCATCCACCGGGCCCGTGGGCGGCTTGCCCCGTCCATCCTGGTACTCGCTAATGTGCGGCGGCACCGGGGGGCCGTAGGACTTGGGTTCGAGGTTCCCGCTCACCGCCAGCATCGAGTCGCGGATCGCTTCAGCTTCCAGGCGCCGCACCGGCATGTGGTGAAGAAGCCGGTTGTCCGGGTCGGCTTGGGCCGCTGCCGGAGCCACATCGTTCGACTGCCGGTAGGCCGCGCTCAACACGATCGTGCGGTGCAGATCCTTGACCCGCCAGCCGGAGGCGGCAAAGCGCGCGGCCAAGGTGTCGAGCAGTTCGGGGTTCGAGGGACGCTCTCCGGTGGAGCCGAAGTTGTCGGTGGTCCGCACCAGCCCTTCGCCGAAATGATGCTTCCACACGCGATTCACGAACACCCGCGCGGTAAGAGGATTTGCCCTTGCCGTGAGGGCCGCGGCCAATTCCTCGCGTCCGCTGCCGTGGTTGAATGTGCCGCCGTTCAGCGCGGAGAGGAATCCGCGCGGGACTTCAGTTCCTGGGCTTCGATGATTTCCGGCTTTCAACTGTGGCAGGTTCCGCGCCGTGTCCTCGGCGCTGATCAATCCGAAGGTTGGATCATCGAGCTGGCGCGCCAGGATCTCCATTTCCTTACGCAGCCCGGCAAGATCACCGGCAGGAGGACCAGGCAGGGCCGCTGGAACCAGGCTCTGCCAGGCCGAGAGAAACGCGTCCATGTCAGCGAAATCGCGCCCGGCGAGTTCGATGACACGGGGATCCACCGCCCGGCCCAGGGCCGGGGGTTCGCGATTGTCCGAGAATACAATGCGGTCAACCTTGATGTACCCGGTCCGGGTGCGGTCGGACATCTCGAAATAGACAAGCTCTCCGAACATCTTGCCCATGCGCGAAGTCCGCCAGACGAAGCGTCCCGAGGGATCGGGCGTGAAACCGGCGTCGCGCCCGTCACCCACCAGCGACAGCCGCACTTCACCGGGCTGCCGCCGTGAGGTGTTGTCGAACGTTCCGGCGAGGCGCACGTGGAGATACTTGCGGTCAACCCGGAACGTCTTCGACGTCAAGAATCCTGTGAGCGCCGGAATCGCCAAACTCACCTCAAACGCCGGACCATCCGCGCGCCAGCCATCCATGCGAACTTCGACATCGCGCGGGTTCCCCTTGGCCGCGCTCTGGTTCCATTCGGCGAGTTCGCCGCGAACAATTCCGAGCCTCTCGGCAAAGCTCTGGTTCTCCTCGGAGGGCTTGGGTTTGGCGAGCCGCGCCACCGGATACAGCAGGTGATCGGGTTCGCGCGCCGCGTTCTGGATGTCGGCCGCCAAGCCCTGCAGCGGCAGTGGCTGCCGGACATCAGGGGGAACGGGCTTCACGTACTGCTTCACCGCTTCCGCCAGGTCGCCCGCAAATCCGCGCGGCTTCGCCTCTTCGATGCGGGCCTGGATGGACGCCATGCGTTCAAAGAGCGCCCGCTGGTCACGCGGTGCGTCGAGCGCCGCTTGGATCACCTGCTTGCTACCGAGCACTCCGCCTAACGCGTAGTAGTCGCGAGTGGGGATCGGATCGAATTTGTGGTCGTGGCAGCGGGCGCAGGCGATCGTCAGTCCGAGGAACGTCTTGCCGAAAGTGTCTATCTGGTTGTCGAGCTTCTCCGCCCGCACTTCGCCGAGATCGTCAGCCGCGTTGCGCTCTTCGTATAGCGCGAAGAACGCGGTTCCCAGGGGCGACTCGGCCGTCCCGCCCGGGCCCCGGCGCGGCGAAGGTATGAGGTCGCCCGCGATTTGCTCGCGCACGAACTGGTCGTACGGGACATCGTCATTAAAAGCCCGGATCACGTAGTCGCGATACCGCCAGGCGTTGAGCTTTTCGCGGTCGAACTCGTGGCCATCGGTTTCGGCGTAGCGCGCGAGGTCCAGCCAGTGGCGTCCCCAGCGCTCGCCGTAGTGGGGCGACGCCAGCAGCCGCTCGACGACCCGCTCATACGCCTGCGCGCTCAAGTCTGCGAGGAACTGCTCGACATCGGTGGGCGAGGGTGGAAGTCCGGTGAGGTCGAACGTGACGCGCCGGATCCAGGTGCGCCGCGCGGTCTCGGGCGCGGGCGCGAGCTTGGCGGCCTCGAGCCGGGCGAGCACAAACCGGTCGATCCAGGTGCGTGGCCAGGCCTGATTCGCTGTCTTCGGCAGGGGATGCTCGCGGTAGGGTTCGAGCGACCAGAGCTTGGAGACCGCGGTGGGCGCGGCGACGTTGGTTCTCGGGTCGGCGGCTCCGGCGCGGATCCAGGAGTTCAGATCGTCGATCTGCTGGTCAGTGAGCCGTCCGGCGGGCGGCATCTTGAGATCGGATTCCCGGTAGCTGATCGCGCGTGGAATCAGACTGAGCGGGATCTCGCCCGGCACCACCGCCGGACCGCGGTTTCCACCCTTCCGGATGGCATCGCGCGAGTCGAGCCGGAGATTTCCGCTCGCGAGCTTGGCACCATGGCAGGCGTAGCACTTTTCGGCCAGCAGAGGCCGGATGCGCGTCTCAAAGAACTCGACCGTCGACGCGTCTTGAGCGGAGATTAGCAGCGGCAGCAGAACAGCGGACGCAAGGCGCATTTAAAGAGCAGTATATATCGGCGGGCCGCGCCGTGTTAGCATCGGACAATATGAACGACCGCAGAACCTTCCTCTCCGCCTCAAGCGCCGCCGCGGTTCACATGCTGGCTGGCAAGGCCTCCGCCAACGATCGCGTCCGCGTCGCCGTCATCGGACTGAATGGACGCGGCAAGGACCACATTAAGGGCTGGCTCGCACAGCCCGATGTCGATCTGGTTGCGCTGTGCGATGTCGACAGCAAGGTCCTCGACGCCCGCGCGAGTGAATTGACTGCCAAGGTAAACCGCCCAGTCAAGACTTTCACCGACATGCGCAAGCTGTTCGAGAGCAAGGAAGTCGACGCCGTGTCTGTCGCCACCCCGAACCACTGGCATTCGCTAGCCGGGATCTGGGCGTGCCAGGCGGGACTCGACGCCTATGTCGAAAAGCCAGCCTCGCACAATGTGTTCGAGGGGCGAAAGCTCGTCGAGGCAGCCCACAAGTACAACCGGATCGTCCAGCACGGCGTGCAGCTCCGCTCGTCGGAGGCGATTCGCGAGGCGGTGAAGATGCTGCGCGAGGGAGTGATCGGCGAAGTCTACATGGCGCGTGGACTGGTGTTCCGCTGGCGTCCGTCGATCGGGAAGAAGACGCCGGAAGCCACGCCCCAGAACGTCGACTGGAATCTGTGGCAGGGACCGGCGCAGGAGCGGCAGTTCTCCCGCCGCTATGTCCATTACAACTGGCACTGGCACTGGGAATACGGCAACGGCGACGTCGGTAACCAGGGAATCCATGAAACGGACTTGTGCATGTGGGGACTGGGCGTGGACACGCTGCCCTCGAAGATCACGGCCATGGGCGGCAAGTTCCTGTGGGACGACGACAAGGAGACGCCGGAAGTTCTGACCACCCTGTATCATTATCCGGATCAGAAGAAGATGATCCAGTTCGAGGTCCGGCACTGGTGCACGAACCTGGAGGACGGCGCGGGCGTCGGCAACATCTTCTACGGGCCGAAGGGCTACATGGTGATCAAGGGCTACGACACCTACGAAGTGTTCCTGGGCGAGAAGCGCGAGAAGGGGCCGTCGCGGAAGGCTGGCGGGGACCACTATGCGAACTTCATCAAGGCGGTGAAGAGCCGGAAGACGAGCGACCAGCATGGTCCGGTCGAGTCGGCGCACCTGTCGTCGGCACTGGCGCATTTGGGCAATGTCAGCTTCCGGTTGGGGCGGCAGGTGACGTTTGATCCGAAGGCAGAGAAGTTTGTTGGCGACAAGGAAGCCAACGCCATGCTGACGAGGAAGTATCGCGCGCCGTTTGTGGTTCCGGAAAAGGTTTAGCGCCGTTACACCAGAATTTTTCTCAGCACCGGAATGAGCCCGCGCTTGTTCTGAGAGGGTCGCTAAAACACGTACCTCAGGCTGAACTGCATCACCCTCGACGTGTCGTCCGCCCTCGACGCACCGACGAAATTCTGCGGATTATACGTGCTCGAGATCCGGCCAAACACCGCGCTCTGCAGATCCCGGATCGGAAAAGCGAACCGCGGCGAGTTGGTCACGTTGTACATCTCCGCCCGGAAGTTCAGCGTGTGCCCCTCGCGGATGGCAAAGCTCTTGGCCGCCGCCAGGTCCCACACGGCGATCCCCTGCCCGAAGAACGTGTTCCGGCCGAGCGTCCCCTGTCCGCTCCCGCCCGGATCAAACAGCCGGTCGCGCTGGGTGACGGACCGGTTCGGGAAGAAGCCTGCCGCGGGAAGCTGCAGCTCAGAGATGATCCGGCCCGTCGAGGGATCCTGCCGTCCGTTGTCGATCGAGCGCCCGAACAACGCCGCGTTCAACAGCACCGGACGGTCATTCAGCACTGCGTCGGCGTTCACATCGTATCCCGCGAGGACCGTGAAGGGATTGCCGCTTGCGAACGTATTGTTGCCCGTGATGCGCCAGCCGCCAAGCACCTGCCGCGCCGCTCCCCTGCCCTTGCTGAACCACGGAACCGGAATTCCGTAGTTGAGATTCATCCGGTGCCGCTGGTCGAAGTCGCCCAGTCCGCGGAGACTGCGCGCGGAATCGAACTCGGTCAGCGTGTTCCCCGCCGTCACGTCGGACCCGGTGTCGATCGTCTTGCTGAACGCATAAGAGACGCTCCAGTGGAATCCCCGGCTCCACTTCCGCTTCAGCTCCACCCGCATCGCGTTGTAATAACTCCAGGCACCATTGTTGATGTAAGTGACCGCGCCGAATCGCACGTCCGGCCGGCGGAATGCCGTCCGCGGCTGCGCCTGCGAGATGAAGCCCGGCGCCGGACTCGTGTTGCTCAAGTCGGGATCCACCTGGTTATAGGTGATCCCGTTGTTCGGACTCGTGATCGGGAACCGCGGGCGGTTGAGGATTGCGTTCTGCAACAGTCCGATCCCGCGCGTCCGGTTGTAGCCGATGCTCACGGTGTGATTGCCGCCCACCTGGCGGTCCAGAGTCAGGTTGTATTGATGGACGGTGGGCATGCCGAGATCCGGCGCCACGACCGCGGTGTCGATCCTTCCGGGATTGAAGTTGGGCGCCTGTGGAGTGTACTCGAACCCGTCTGTAGGATCGGCCACCGCGAACGTCGGATCGAAGCTGCGGAACACGCCGTACGGAGGCAGGCTGCGAAGGCTCGCGCCGCCCTGGGTGAAGATCGACTGGAAGATCCGGTTGTGGAACACGCCGAAGCCGCCGCGGACCGAGCTCCGCCCCGCGCCTCCGGTGATGCGGCTCAACCAGCCGGACTGCATGCCCGGCGTCCACGCGAATCCGAACCGTGGCTCGGCGCCACCAAAGTTGCCGTAGTTGTAGGCGATCTTGCCGTCTACCTCGTCCGGCCGAAGCACGTGTTCATAGCGGAATCCAAGATTGAGCGTGAGCGTCGGCCGCAGCTTGATGTCGTCAAGCAGGAAAAGGTTGTACTCGCCCAGCCGGTTCCGGGTCGCGAAGTTGCCGTAGCCCCTCTGGTACGAAGTCACATAGCCGCGCAGGAAATTCTCCCAGCCCTCGTACCGCCCGGGAGTGTTCACGACACCGATCACGCCGAACGTCCAAAAGCCGCGCGAGAAGTTGTCGGCCAGGTCGTCAAGATTCTGCTTGCGGGCATCGATTCCGCCCTTCAGTATGTGGCGCCCCTGGAGGCGGGAGACGGTGTAGTTGAACTGGTAGTCCGCCTGGCGCCGGTTGATCGGAAACGCGCCCGCATTGCCGAGCAGCGTGGTGGTGTAGGGGGTGGGATTCGAGATACGGACCACGGG
>Ga0194131_10005555_pt1 | contig 18072 bp, 11 predicted proteins | sample TA2KigO120mmetaG_FD_148631 | JGI IMG/M metagenome (GOLD analysis project Ga0194131, IMG submission 148631) | Freshwater microbial communities from Lake Tanganyika, Tanzania - TA2015053 Kigoma Offshore 120m | ecosystem: Environmental > Aquatic > Freshwater > Lake | place: Tanzania: Lake... | reverse complement strand
GGGGAAGCTGGAAGCAACTCCCGACGGAGAAGGGGCAAGCTGTCCATGAAAGATTCCTTGGCCAGCCGCCGAGGTTGAAGTTTGTTCTTGACATGCCCTTTCATAGAACGGGCGCTGCACCGGCGCTGGGTCGGGAAAATACTGCAATTGACGCTGTGCCAGATACACCAGCGCGACCAAACTCAGATAGGCTAGGAAAACGAAACCAATGAAGCGCCAGTAGGCCACGCGAATACGAGTAAAGGTTCAGTCTTCTTGCTACTACGAAGCGACAGCCGCTTCGAAGCGTATTGCCGGCGGCTGCGACTTGTCGCTCCCCGGCAGCTTTTCTTCCGTGCCGGTCCGCGAATAGATGACGCATTGTGGAAAGGGAATCTCGATTCCTTCCCGATCGAAGGCTGCCTTGATTCTTTTCCGTAGTTCGCGGGCGGCCTCCCACTGTTTCAGCGGCCGGGTTTTAGCCATGACGCGTACCGTGATCTGCGAGTCCCCAAAACTCTCGACCCCCAAAACCTGGGGTGCCTCCAGAAGGCTGGGCCCGAAAACCGGATCGCGTTGAAGCCCCAGGCCCACCTCGTTCAAGACGGAAACAACGCGGTCAAGATCCTCCTGATATGCCACACCCACATTCACGACAGCGCGCGACCATTCCTTGGCCAGGTTGCTGACGACTTTGATCTCACCGTTGGGAACGAAGTGCGCGACTCCTTCCAGATCTCGCAGGACGGTGATCCGCAGGTTCATATCCTCCACTTGGCCTGAAACGCCTGCCGCCCGGATGACGCCGCCCACCTTGTACTGGTTCTCCATCAAAATGAAAAAGCCGCTGATGAAGTCGCGAATCAGATTCTGGGCTCCAAAGCTGATCGCCAGACCAGCAACGCCGGCCCCTGCGATCAGCGGGGTTGTGTTGATGCCGAGGATGTCAAGAATCGTCAGTCCGGAGACAATAACGATCGCAATCCTGAACACGCCTTTGAAAATGCCAGCCAGGGTAATCGCACGCTGCTCGCGCTGGCTGGTCGTCAGGGGATCGTCGTCCTGAACGAGCTTCACCAAGCGATCGGCAAGAACGCGGACAGCGCGAATGAGCAGACCGCTCCCAACAAGAATCAGCACGATCTTCAGCGCTTCGTCCACTTTGTCTTTGGTCAGAGCAACAAGCTCCTGATAGCTGAGCAAGTCCACGGTTTGCACCCGAACAGGGACACCTCACGTGAGGCTTTTTGCATTATAGGCATCGCCAGCGCAGGCGACAACCTGGCGAAGCAATCCAGCATGAAGGCAACAAGGCAGAGACAGACCCAGCAAGGTATCCAGGGATTCCGACGCCGGACAGGATCGCGCCGGAGTTGCCCACCCTGGCGAGCGCGCGCGGCCAGTTGCGCCATCGCAAGAAGCGGACACGTTGGACGGCTCGTCGGTGGCTTGGACGAGAGCCTCGCGCTGGCTACTTTAGTGCTAGACTCACTTGCAAAACCTGTTATCATCGGGCCTCGGCTCTGTTCGTGGTTTTTCAGCAACTTAGGCCGTCTGAGACCGGCGATCCGACAGGGTCTCCAATGCCGCAGAAGAGAGGAGCGAGCATGGCGCACAGGACAGTTCAAGGACAACTCAATTCGAGCGGCCTGCGTTTCGCGATCGTGGCTAGCCGGTTCAACGATCTGGTCACGAGCCGGCTTCTAGGTGGGGCGCTCGATGCGTTGGAAAGAACCGGCGCTGCGGAGGCCGACGTTACCGTGGTCCGCGTTCCAGGGTCCTTTGAGATTCCCCTTGCTGCCAAGAAACTTGTCCAGACTCAGAAGTACGATGCGGTGATCTGTCTGGGAACCCTGATTCGCGGCGAGACGCCTCACTTTGACTACCTCAGCAGTGAGGTGACAAAAGGGATCAGCTCGGTGTCACTCGAATCAGGAGTTCCGATTGCATTTGGCATCTTGACGGCCGATTCTGTGGAGCAGGCAATTGACCGCGCGGGAATGAAGTCGGGCAACAAAGGATTCGAAGCGACTTTGGCAGCGGTGGAGATGGCCAGCCTGCTGAAGCAGCTCTAAGGATCGGCGGATGGGTGGAAGAAGAAAGGGACGAGAACTCGCATTGCAGATGCTGTTCCAATGGGATCTTTCGCGGGAATCGTTTCACGCCGTATGCAAGACCTTTTGGACCCTGCATCACGAGGCCGAACAAGACGTTCGCCAGTTTCCCGACCGGTTGGTTGAAGGCACGGTGGACAAGGTGGAGTCCATCGACGTGCTGCTGGCCCGGCACGCCGAGCACTGGCGCGTTTCCCGCATGGCTGCTGTCGACCGCAATATCTTGCGCGTCGCGACGTACGAGCTGCTTTACGAAACTCAGACACCGCCTGCGGTCGTGATCAACGAGGCGCTGGAAATCGCCCGCAAGTTCAGCACCTCCGAGTCAATTCACTTCATTAACGGCATCCTCGACAGCATTCGCAAAGAGGGTGAAACGTCCGAGAAGTGACCCAGGAGTTGCATTCGCTTGGACCGCTGTGAGATCCCATATGCATCCATGGTGGTTGGTGAGCGCCCGGCCCCTGGCCTCGATGTTCGATTAATCTTGATTTCTTTCGGGAGACAGAGTCCTTGCAGGATACGAACCAGAAACCTGACCTGATTACGCAGCGCTACGCAAAACTCGACGATATCCGGCAACTAGGCTACCCGGCTTATCCACACAGCTTCGATTTCAGCCATACCCTCGAGCAAATCCTAAATTCCTATCAGAGCTGGTCCAAAGAACAGCTAGCGGCAGAACGCATCGAAGTTCGCGTGTGTGGGCGTTTGGTGGCCATGCGCGGCCAGGGAAAAGCTGGCTTCTCGAACATCTCCAGCGGCAGCCACCGTCTGCAGATCTACACTCGGCTCGACGAAGTAGGGGAGGCCAACTTCGCGCTCTATCAGTTGCTCGACATCGGAGACTTCATTGGTGTGGCCGGATATCTCTTTCGGACAAAAACCGACGAGCTGTCGGTTCATGCCCGGAAGATCGACTTTCTGGCCAAGTCGTTTTTGCCGCTGCCTGAGAAGTGGCATGGATTGTCGGACGTAGAAATCCGATACCGGCAGCGCTATTTGGACCTGATCTCGAATCGCGAGTCCCGTCAGGTGTTCGTGACCCGCAGCCGCATCGTCAAAGGGATTCGTGATTTTCTGGATGCACGAGGCTACATCGAAGTCGAGACACCCATGATGCAGCCGTTGGCGGGCGGCGCTACGGCCCGTCCCTTCAAAACGCACCACAACGCTTTGGGAATGGACCTTTTCCTGCGGATCGCGCCCGAACTCTACCTCAAACGCCTCATCGTCGGCCAGCTGGAGCGGGTGTACGAAATCAACCGGAACTTTCGCAACGAGGGCATCTCCACGCATCACAATCCGGAGTTCACGATGCTGGAGTTCTACCAATCCTACAGCGACTACCACGATCTGATGGATTTGACAGAAGAACTGATTCGGGAGCTGGCCCAAAGCGTCCTTGGGAAAGACGAGTTCGAATTTGAAGGGCACACGATTTCTCTCGCCAACTGGCGCCGCTATTCGCTGAAGGAGGCCATCGTGAGTTTCTGGCCAGCCGATTGTGTTCCCTCTCCCCAGCTCTCAGACCTCGATAATGCCGAGAGGCTGGCTGCATTGGCGAGGCGCTGGAACGACTATGCCTCCCTGAAATCTCTGGAGACGGTGCCTCTGTCGCCAGAAGTCGTCCCAGGAGCGCTGCTTGGCATGCTGTTCGAAGCAGTGGCGGAACGACAGCTGATTCAACCGACGACCATCTTCGACTATCCCATCGAACTCTCACCCTTGAGTAAGACCAAGGCCTGCGATCCTTCGATGGTTGAGCGGTTCGAGGTCTACATGGGCGGCATGGAGATCGCCAACGCCTATAGCGAGCTGAACGATCCGGAAGAGCAGAAGAGGCGATTCGAGTTGCAGATGGCCGAGCGCGAAAAAGGCGATGACGAAGCGCATGCGATGGACGACGACTATGTGCGCGCTCTCCGCTATGGTATGCCTCCGACCGCTGGCGAAGGCATTGGGATCGATCGGCTGACTATGCTGTTCACCAACTCTCGATCCATTCGTGACGTCATTCTCTTCCCGCACATGCGGCCTGAAAAAAGAGATGCCTCATGAAGTTCGAGCTGTTTGTCGCTCTCCGCTACCTCAAAGCTAAGCGCAAGCAAGCCGCCATTTCCGTAATCACCATTATCTCGATTCTCGGCGTCACCGCTGGCGTCACGGCGCTGATCGTTGCACTCGCCATCAGTCGCGGGCTTCGTGAAGATCTGCAGAGCAAGCTGCTGCGCGGCACCTCGCATATCAACATTCAGCCGGTGGACGTGAAGAAAGGCATTGCAAACTACGAGCAGCTCACGGCCAAGATCAAGACCGTCCAGGGTGTCCGCAGCGCAACGCCGGCCCTTTATCAAGCCGTGCTCCTGAGCTCTGGGTCCCGGCAGCAACCTGTCATGTTGAAGGGCATGGCGGTTGACGACTCCGCGTTCTTGGCTGAAGGATTTTTCGATGTTCTCCAAGGCAGCAGCCTGGACTTGGCCTCTCCGGCCGGCGATCCGGTTCCGCACCGTATTGCCCTTGGCACGGAAACGACCAAGCAGCTCGGTACCTTTGTTGGTGATTTCGTCAGAGTCCTCACAGACGGAGGGGAACTCTCGCCGCTGGGAGAGTTGCCGGTTCCGCAAAGCTTCAAAGTGGTGGCGATTTTCTCCTCGGGACTTTCCGATTTCGACCAGTCTTGGGGATTCACTTCGATTGGTTCAGCGCAGCGTCTGTTCGGAACCGGCAAGCTGGCCTCGCTCATCGAGTGCCATGTGGATGACATCTATGCGGTGAAACCGCTGGCTCAGCGGATTCTGGCCGTAGTCGGCGACGGCTATGTGGCCAAGGATTGGCAGGAGCAATATCGACCGATTTTCCAAGCCTTGCGGCTGGAGAGGATCGTGATGGTGATCACGATCGGATTGATTGTGCTCGTCGCCGCACTCAACATCATCATCGCGCTTATCATGATGGTGATGGAAAAGAATCGCGACATCGCGGTGCTGATGTCCATGGGCGCAACTCAGGCCACGATTCGCAGGATTTTCATCTTGCAGGGCGTCATCATTGGTGCGTTTGGTTCTGTGTTCGGTTCCATCGCGGGGTCTTTCATTTGCTGGGTCTGCGACAAGTACCACCTCATTCGCCTGGAAAGCGATGTGTACTCCATTTCCTATGTACCTTTCCTGAGCAATGATTGGGACATAGTTCTCGTTTCCGCGGCGGCAATCGCGATCAGTTTCCTGGCGACACTTTATCCTTCCAAGAGTGCGGCCCAGCTCGACCCGGTGGTTGCGCTGAGGTACGAGTAGGCATGTTCGAGCGCTATACCGAAAAAGCGCGGCGCTTGATCTTTTTTGCCCGCTATGAAGCCAGCGATTTTGGGTCCTCTGAGATCACGACAGAGCAGCTGCTAGTGGGCCTGATCCGAGAGGATCCAGCTCGCTTTGAGAAACTCACCGGCGTTTCGCCGCAGCTGATCCGAGAGCAGATCGTCCGTGAGATTCCTCGTCAGAATCCGATTGGCAAGTCAATCGATTTGCCCCTGAGTGCTGGCGCAAAGCGCGTTCTGGCTTACTCAGCGGATGAGGCTGACCGACTCCGATCACGTCGTATCGGAACAGAGCACATTCTTCTGGGACTGTTGAGGGAAGATGACACGCCTGCAGAGCGGCTGTTGCGGCAGCACGGCGCAACGCTGGAAACGGTTCGCAAAGCCTGCGCCGACACAAACCAAGCTCTAGACGCAGGAGACGTTGCCTACCCCTGGTACCTCGACTCAGACCTTGGCGAGCCGCCAGAAGCACCCGTTCAGACGAGCGGTGAGGTAGTGATAGAGGTCGAGGGGCTCACCAAAACGTATCCAGGAGTTGGGGAACCTTTGCACATTCTTCGAGGCATCGACCTCACAGTCTACAAAGGAGAGATCATTGCCATTGTTGGACAGTCCGGGTCAGGAAAGAGCACTTTATTACACATCCTTGGCACCATCGACCGGCCAACGGGCGGGAGGCTTCGATTTGGGGACCAAGATCCTTTTGCGCTGAACGCCGAAGACTTGGCTGGGTTTCGACGCAGGTCCGTCGGTTTCGTCTTTCAGTTTCATAATCTCCTGCCAGAGTTCACGGCGTTGGAGAACGTGATGATGCCCAGGCGGATCTCCGGTCATGCAGGCGACAATCGGTTGGGCGTCGAGTTGCTAGAACTGGTGGGGCTGAGAAATCGTTTAGGCCATCGCCCCGGAGAGCTTTCGGGTGGAGAACAACAGCGGGTCGCTATCGCTCGAGCGCTCGTCAACAACCCGCTTCTGGTACTGGCTGACGAGCCCACAGGAGCGCTCGATAACGAAACCGGAAAGGTCGTGTTTCAGCTGTTCGAAAGGATTCAGCGGGGAAAAAATCTTACTTCCATCCTAGCGACGCACAATGCTAGTATAGCGAGCAGATGTAATAGGTTACTGCGCTTAGAGAACGGCCGACTTCACGAAATTAGCCAACCCTATGTTTGAGCGATACACGGAAAAGGCGAGAAGAGTCATCTTTTTTGCCCGGTACGAAGCCAGCCAGTATGGCAGCCCGTCGATCGAGACCGAGCACCTGCTTTTGGGGCTCATGCGGGAAGATAAGGGCCTGACAAACCGGTTTCTTCGTTCCCAGTCCTCAATCGAATCAATCAAGAAAGAGATCGAAGGCCGGACGATTATTCGGGAAAAGGTTTCGACCTCGATTGACCTGCCTCTCAGCGCGGAATGCAAACGGATCTTGGCTTATTCGGCCGATGAAGCGGAACGCCTGCGTCATCGTCACATCGGAACGGAGCATTTGCTGCTCGGCATTCTTCGCGAAGACAAATGCCTGGCCGCGGAAATTCTGCACGAGCGCGGCCTGAAGCTGAATGCGATTCGCGAAGAACTTGGCAAGACCCAGACCGATAAGCCCTCTTCAACTCGATCCAAAGAGACTCCTCTGCTCGCCGAGTTCAGCCGCGACCTGACACAACTGGCTGCTGAGAACAGTCTCGATCCGCTGGTCGGACGCGAGAACGAACTTGAGCGGTGTGTCCAGATCCTCTGTCGGCGAACGAAGAACAACCTGGTCCTGATTGGCGAGCCCGGAGTGGGCAAGACAGCGATTGTCGAAGGACTGGCTCAGCGCATTGTCGAGGGAGAAGTTCCCAGCTACCTCGCTGACAAGCGCATCCTGGCGCTCGACCTGTCGCTCATCGTCGCTGGGACGAAGTATCGCGGACAGTTCGAAGAGCGCCTGAAGACGATCATGAAAGAGCTGATCGAGAACCAGAATGCGATCGTCTTCATCGATGAGCTGCACACTCTGGTCGGCGCAGGTTCGGCGGAGGGGTCACTGGATGCTGCCAACATCTTAAAACCTGCTCTCAGCCGGGGTGAAATCCAGTGCATTGGGGCAACCACCCCGGGAGAGTATCGAAAATCGATCGAGCGGGACCGGTCGCTAGAACGGCGCTTTCAAGCCGTGAAAGTGCCTCCTCCCTCGGAGCGAGAGTCGGTTCAGATTCTCAATGGCGTTCGAGATCGCTACGAGAAGTTCCACATGGTTCGTTACGAGCCGGAAGCGATTGAATCCGCAGTCTATCAGGCGAATCGCTACATCCCTGACCGGTTCCTTCCAGACAAGGCTATCGATCTCATCGACGAGGCTGGCGCCCGTGTCAAACTGCTCCAGGACAGCCTTCCGAAGGAGATGACTGAGATCCAGAAGAAGATCAAGATCATCGTCTCCCACATGGAGTCCGCGATCACGAACCATGAGTTCGACAAGGCGGAGATCTACCGGAACGAAGAGCGCATCCAGATGGAGAACCTTCGCTCGGTGAAGGAGAAGTTCAATCTGAGCGATACCACTATCGGCGTAGTGACCAAAGAAGACGTGGAGAATGTTGTAGCCAAGTGGACCGGGATTCCGGTGACCTCGATCAAAGAAGAGGAGATGGCCAAGCTTCTTCGCATTGAGGACCACCTGCACAAACGAATCATCAGCCAAGACAAGGCGATTAACGCCTTATCCCGTGCCATCCGGCGATCACGTGCGGGCTTGAAGAATCCCAACCGTCCAGTGGGGTCGTTCCTTTTTCTGGGTCCAACGGGGGTTGGCAAGACCGAGGTGGCTCGGTCGCTGGCCCATTTTCTGTTCGGGTCGGAGAAGTCCCTCATCCGCTTCGACATGTCCGAATACATGGAGAAGCACTCTGTTTCGAAGTTCATCGGCTCGCCTCCCGGATATGTGGGGTACGAGGAAGGTGGGCAGTTAACGGAGCGAGTGAAGAGGGCTCCTTACTCGGTGATTCTTCTCGATGAGATCGAGAAGTCGCACCACGACGTCTTTAACATCCTTCTCCAAGTCTTTGAAGATGGTCAACTGACGGACGGCCTGGGCACCACGGTCGATTTCAAGAACACCATCATCATCATGACCTCTAACATTGGTGCGCGTTTCCTGGAAAAGCGCCACCAGCTGGGCTTCCATGGCGCCAGCGAAGAGGCCACGGCGCAGAAGATGGAAGAGATGGTGATGGCGGAAGTTCGAAAGGTGTTCAACCCGGAGTTTATCAACCGGCTCGACGAGATCATTGTGTTTAACTCGCTGAACGACGAAGACTTGGGGCGGATTATCGAATTGCTGGTGGGCCAAATCAACGAGACCATGGCGGCCAAGAAGGTAAAGATCTCCCTTGCTCCCGATGCCAAACGCTGGATCCTGGAAAAAACCTGCCAAGACCGCTCCTACGGCGCCCGCCCGTTGCGCCGGGCGCTGCAGCGATATGTTGAGGATCCTTTATCCGAGGAGCTGATCCAGGGCGACATCGAGCCTGAATCAGAAATCGAAATCTACGAAGTGGATAAGGGGCTTTACTATCGCAATCTGAAGAAATCGATCATCGAAACCTCTCTCTTATACAAATAGCTCTCTCTTGTACAAATAGTTTTCCATTTCCTGCATCGAACTGCTTTCAGTCTTTCACGGAAGCGTGCGCTCTTGCGCCCAGGGGGAAGCGATTTGTTGGAGGAATGAATGTTGACGAAGGGTCGCGCCCTTGCCTTGAGTTGTGTCCTGTCCGTATTCGCGTTCTTACCGCCTCCTCTTCCTGCCGCACAGGCTCAAACCCAAGAAATCATCGAAAACATCGAGATCCGCGGAACCCGGCGAGTCCCACAAGACACGGTGAAGTTTCATATCGTGTCGCAGAAGAACGCCCCTCTGGATCCCAACGTCCTGCGGCGCGATTTCAAGGCTGTCTGGGCTACCAACTTCTTCGATGGCCTCAAGATCAGCTTCGAAGACGGCAAAGCCGGGAAGATTGTGATCTTCACGGTTAAGGAAAAACCTCTGATTCGTAATATCGAGTACAAGGGATTGAAGTCGGCCACGAACACCGAGGTGCTCGACAAGTTCAAGGAAAAGAAAGTCGGCTTGGGCATCGAAACGCCGTTGGATCCTGCCAAGATCCAGCGCGCTGTTTCGGTGCTGACCGACTTGCTCGCCGAAAAGGGCCGTCAATATGCCGAGATCAAGTACGAACTCACCGAAGTGCCTCCCAACTCGCGGTTGGTTACCTTCATCATCAACGAGGGTCCAAAGGTCAAAGTCAAGAAGATTGAATTCAACGGTAACACGGTGTTTTCAGACCGCGAGCTGCGCAAGTCGATGAAGTACATCAAGCAGACCGACTTGATCTCGACCTTTACTGGTAAAGCCACCTTCGATCGGAACAAGCTGGAAGGTTCCTTGGAGCTCGGGGTTCGCGCCAAGTACCACTCGGAGGGTTACATCAAGCTGTTGATCAAGGAGCCCAAGATCGACGTCCGCGATGTCTCAGGCCTCTCGTTTTTCCCAATTCCGCTTAGGCCCAAGAAAGGCAAGCGAGTGTTCATCGACGTGGATCTTGAGGAAGGTAACCAGTACCGCGTCGGCGAGGTGAACTTCACGGGCAACACGCTGTTCAAGAGCGATTTGCTGTTGCGAGTATTCGGGATGCAGCAGGGCGAAGTCTTTAACGGGGAGCTCATCCGCAAGGGATTTGAGAATCTTAAGAAAATCTACGGCGGTCAAGGTTACATCAACTTCACGCCTATTCCGCGGCAAGACATCGACGACGAAGCCAAGCTGGTTAACGTCGTCTTCGACTTTGACGAAGGGCACCGCTACCGCCTGAGGCGCCTGGATTTCGTTGGCAATACGACGACTCGTGACAAGGTCATCCGGCGCGAAGTCATGGTCAACGAAGGCGAGTACTTCAGCACTGGGCTGATGGACATCAGCCTGCTCCGGCTGAACCAGTTGGGCTTCTTCGATCAGCTTAAGGACGAAGACGCCGAGCAGAAACCCGATCCAAAGCCGAGTCCAGGTCCTGATGGGCCGGAGACCTATTGGGTCGATGTCACGCTAAAGGTGAAGGAAAAAGGCAAGAACTCGATTGGCTTCACCGGCGGCGTCAGCGGCTGGGGTGGCAGCTTTCTAGGGTTGAACTACTCGACAAACAACTTCATGGGCTATGGGGAAACGCTCGATTTCTCGTTGCAAGGTGGAACCCGTCAATCTGCCTACGTGTTCAGTTTCACCGAGCCCTATTTCCGCGACCGGCCCCTGACCACGGGCTTCACGGTCTTCCACCGGCGCTTCAGTTTTCGGGAAGGCGACACGTTCTTCGGAGGCTTCGGAGCGGTGCCACTTGGAAACGAGTTGTTCGGGCAAGGCAGCACCGGGTTCAGCGTGTTTGCCAGTTATCCCATCCGGCCTTTCACACGATTTGGCCTAACCTATTCGCTTGACAACTCGTCGACCGAATTCGCCTCTGAACAGAACCGGGCATTCTTCAGTGCCTTTCAGTTCACCGACACGTTCACCGGCTTCGGCAATTACACCGGATTGCTTCGGAGCAAGATTATTCCGACGATTACCTACAACACCGTTGACAATCCGTTTACGCCGACGAACGGCAAGAGCCTGACAGCGCTGGTCCAATTCACAGGCGGTCCGCTGGGCGGCGACGTCAAGTTCTATCAGCCTTATCTCGAAGCCAAGTGGTTCAGACCGATGAACAAACGGCGAAACACTTTGGGCATGCGTGGTCTGTTCTCCTACGTCTCGGGCTTTGGCGGCCTGTCGGCGCCCATTTTCGATCGCGCGTTCATTGGAGGAGAGGATTCTATTCGCGGCTTTGATATTCGTGCGCTCAGTCCGCTAGCGCTCGTCACTCAGCGAACTTTCAACCAGGTAACTCGCCGCGACCCCACTGGGGCTCCGGTGATCGATCCCACAACCGGTGGAACGATCATCGACAATGTGGCCGTGTTCTCGTCGTTCATTACGCCGGTCGGTGGCGATACCCAGGTGGTCTACAACATCGAATACCGAATCCCGATCGTGGGCCCCGTCACGTTGGCTCCGTTTTTAGACATTGGACGGTCCTGGGTATGGAAGAAATCGCAGCTGCGCATCGCCGAGTCAGCCGTCACGAACCTCTACAAGTTCGAGAATAATTCTTTCCGGCCTTATCGGCCCGGCGAACAGGTCGATCTGGTGCCTGGTACCAGCAAAGCGCGTGCCTCCACCGGGGTTGAGGTGCAGGTGGTTCTGCCTGTCGTCAATGCTCCCTTCCGCCTGATCTTCGGCTACAACCCGTTGCGTTATGACGACATTATCGCTCGGCCGGAAGGCGGCTTCCCGTTCTTCTACCGGGATGCCAACAAGCGAGAAATCAAGTTCACGGTTGGTAGAACGTTTTAAGGCGACGATTATCGATGGACGATTGCATCCCTTGGCTCTGTGCGACGGGCCAAGGGGTTACTTGAGGCTCAGTATGAAAAAGTTCTTCTCAGTTGTGAGTCTGGCGTGGCTGGCAGCGGCTGGTGTTGGGCCGTTGCTGGCCCAATCCCTTCTGCTTCCCGTGGGCAGCGGGCCATTCGCGGTCGAGTTGACGCAGGACGCGACGCTAGCCGTGGTGGTGAACCGCAACAACAATTCGGTCTCAATCGTGAACCTGGCTGACGGCTCGATCAAGAACACGATTACCGTTGGAACCTTTCCGACTAGCGTCGCTATTAATCCGGTAACGAATCAAGCCGTGGTAACCAACTTTGGAAGCGACAATATTTCCGTGATCGATCTGGCCAGCGCTACGGTTGTCGCGACGATTGCCGTCGGAAGGGCCGACTCTTCGAACCCTAATTTCCGGTTCAGCCCGCGCGATGTTGCCATCGATACGGCAAACAATATCGCGATCGTCGCCAATTTGAACGGCAACAGCGTGTCGCTTATCGATCTCAACAGCAACAGTCTGGTTGTGGCCGAGCCGATTCTGGTGGGCTCGAATCCTATCGGCGTCGCCTACTATCGCGAAAAGAAAATTGCGATCGTGGTCAATTTCCAGAGTGACAGCGTATCCATCATCGACATGCAGACCAAAGGGCGCACGCGCGATGTCACGGTAGGGCTCAGGCCGGTGGACATCGCTCTGAATCTGCAAACCAAGAGGGCAGTCGTGGTGAATTCAGACACCAACGACATCACGGTTCTTAATCTGGACAAGCTCACCGATCTCGCGGCCAATCCAATCGAAGCCACGGTCACGGTTGGCAGCCGACCGTTCGGGGCCGTCATCAACCCCAACACCAACTTCGCAGCGGTGCTCTCTAACGGTAACAAGAGCATCTCGATGGTCAACCTGGGTGACAATACCAAGTTCACGACGGTTGTGACCGGCGTTGGCGATACGCCGACACACATCGCGTTGAATCCGACGAACAACACCGCTCTGGTTGCCAGTCCGACCAACGATGCCGTCTACACCGCCCAGCTCGGATTCGTAAACTACTTGCCGTTCGCTTTCGACACGGAATCGTTCCGCTCGAATCTGGGGGTCACGAACATCGGAACCGTCGAAGCGAACATCGAAATCGAACTGCGCGATCAAGGTGGCAACGTCATGGCTTCAGGCGTCGCCAAGGTCGCTCCACGTGGACTGAAGCAGATCAACAACGTCAACCGAGTGCTTCTCGGCCGAGGCCGAGTCACCAACACATTGGGCTCTTTGCGCGTCATGTCGGACCAACCCTTCTCTAGCTTCATTTCGATCATCGACAACAGCAGCAACGATCCGGGGCTTCAGGTGGGACGGACTGGAGGGTTCTCGCGGCTGCTTATCAACTCTGCTACCAACACCGGAGCCTTTCGCTCGCGCCTGGTGTTGATGAACCTTGGCAATACCCGGGCTGTCGTAAACCTGACGGCGCGAGACAACGAAACCGGTCAAGTGCTGGCAACCAAAGGAGGCATTTTCATCGAGACCAATGGCTTCTACTACAGCGAGGACGTGTTCGCGGAGTTGGGAGTGGAGAATAACTTCGGGCCGCTGGAGATTGAGTCTCCCAATGTGCAGCCAATCCTGGCAGTCACGCTCATTGGGAGCGCCAGCCGGACGAGCGGTTTTCTGGAAGCAGTGCCGATTCAATGAGAGCAGCGCACCCGTTCCCTGTGTGAGGATGTTGTGAGATTTCGGTCAATGTTTGTTGGAATTCTCCAAAGTTACCGTCGAGCCAAGCCGGCTCGCGTTCTTCGCTCCGCGCTGATCACCGTTGGGTTGGTTTCAGCCGGGATCCTGCACGGCTGGTTCGTGAGCCGGAACGCTGGGGTGCCCGACTCTTCGAAGCTGGCTTGCGAATTTCAGGCAGGGTCTCGGAGCGCGTCGATCGGGTTTGAATCAAATCAGGGGCAAGCCGAGGCTCGAGTGAGGTACCTGTCGCGAGGCAGAGGCTATTCGCTGCTGTTGACAGACACTGAAGCGGTTGTGGGATTGGCGAGCCGGAACCCGCTGAAACAATCCAAGACGGTGCCGTGGGTTCACTTGAGGCACTTGGGTGCCACTTTACGGCCTCGAGTTACTGGTTCGGAGCGCATGCAGGCCAGAAGCCACTATTTTCTGGGCAACGACCCGCGAGTCTGGAAGACTGATATCCCGCACTTTGCCAAAGTGACCTATCAGGACGTCTATCCCGGCGTCGATGTGGTCTACTACGGCAGCGGGGGCCAACTGGAATACGACTATGTAGTGGCTGCCGGTGTCGATCCTGGGGTGATCGCGTTGGAATTTCAGGGAGTCGATGCTCTCAGCATCGACGCAGGTGGGGATTTGAAACTCGCTGCGGGATCAGGCGAACTGCGTTTGAAGAGGCCACGGGCGTATCAGTGGTCCAGAGGTCAGGCTCGGCCAATCGAGTCGGCCTACAGATTGGAGAAAGGGAACCGAATCCGTTTCGAGTTGGGAGCTTTCGACCCATCATCGCCTGTGGTTATCGACCCAGTTCTGACGTACTCGACCTACCTTGGTGGCCGCGACGACGATCGTGCGGCGGCAATCGCCATGGACGCGGAAGGGAACGCTTACCTGACAGGGACGACCCTATCCGCGAATTTTCCCCAGTCGGGCAACGCGTCTAGCGCAGGCGGAGAAGACGTGTTCGTTTCGAAGCTGAATCCAGCCGGCAACGCCCTGATTTACTCCGCTTATCTGGGCGGACTCGACGCCGACGTGGCCAAAGCTCTGGCCGTCGACCCTTCGGGCAGTGTCTATGTGACTGGCGGGACGCGTTCCTCCAATTTTCCGGTCACGCCCGGCGCGCTTCAGCCAGCTCTGCGTGGTGCTAGCGACGCGTTTGTTCTCAAACTGAACCCAGCGGGTAACCAGCTAGTGTATTCCACCTACCTGGGCGGCACTCGCGACGAGGGATTCGAGGGCGGAGGCATCGCTCTAGCCGGAGCACAGGCCTACATCACTGGGGGCACGAACTCGCTGGACTTTCCAACTTCGCGGATCACCTTCCAAAGGAACTACGGTGGTGGCGGTTCGGATGCGTTCGTCACCAGGCTAAACGACGATGGTAAGCGCCTCGTGTACTCGACCTATTTGGGAGGCTTCGATTTGGACGAAGGAAGGGGCATTGCTGTGGACTCGGGTGGCCGGGCCTACGTCACGGGCCGGACGCGCTCGCCCAACCTGATCGTTCACAACGGGTATCAGGCGCTGCGTCGCAGCACTCTGGATGATGGCTTCCTGACGAAGTTCAACGCCTCGGGCGATCTGGTCACCTACTCGACTTTCCTGGGTGGCAGCGGCAACGAAGCGGCAAACGCAGTGGCGGTGGACGACTCGGGACTAGCTTCTGTGGCTGGAGAAAGCGATTCGACCGACTTTACTACAACCGACGATGCCATCAAGAAGGAGCATGGCGGAAGCGACCTGGATGGCTTCATCGTGAAGCTGCGCACGACTGCATCCAAGTCCAGTTCTCTGGTCTATGCGTCCTTCTTCGGTGGCAACGGCAACGACGCCATTCGGGCTCTGGCCGTGAGAGCAGCCGGAGCGCTCCACATCGCTGGGGTCACGGATTCCACCGACCTCCCAACCCAAGCTGCGGCCCAAGGGCAGTTTGGCGGTGGCGCGACGGATGCTTTCGTGGCTGAACTGAACTCGATTGGGACGGGGCTGGTGTACTCGTCGTATTTGGGGGGCGCGGGAGCGGATTCTGCAGAGTCGATTGCGATTCTTCCGCCGTCGAACCGCCTTTTCGATGTAACAGGAAGCGCCTGGGTGGCAGGCACAACAGAGTCGAGCAACTTTCCTACCGCCTTGCCGCTGCAGCCTCAGGCGGCGGGCAAAAAGGATGTTTTCACCAGCCGCGTTCCGGCGGGTGACGGTTCGCCAGCCGCTCCGATTGTGACAGCGGGGATCGTCCTCGACCCGGCTTCGTCTCCCCAGGTGGCTCAAACGTTGACCGCGACGTTTACCTTGACGAATCAAGGTGGCAGCACGGCGTTCCTGAAGGCAGTAACCCTGCTGGAGAACGACCCGGACAACGACGTTCCAAACTTCCCTCCGCTGCGGTTCTTGGTCATCGAGCCGGGCGACTCCATCAAGTTCTCCCGGTCGCTCGTTTTGACTCGAACTGGGACTTTCAGTTTCAAGGCTGCTTATCAGATCGGCGATAGCAGCGCCTGGATCAACATTCCCGCAGCTGAGGGCAGTACCAGCCAAGTGGATGCAACGGTCGAGAATACCAGCAACGCCGTTGGGCCCGTCAACGCGATTGACGCTACAGCGAATCCGTGCGAGATCCCTTTCGGGAAAGACACCTGTACCGTCGATCTCACATGGACGATCGTTAATGCTGAAGCGCCTCAGCTGCGTGTCCAGGACGTTGGTGTCGGGGGTCCCGAGACGCTCTTCTCGCTCGACGCGTCCGGGAAAGTCACGATCAATTGGATCCAAGGCTTTCCTCACAGGTACAAGTTTGCGATTTACGATGTCGGTGGTGGCGCGCAGCGAGAGCTTGGGTTCATGGAGCTGACGGCCCAGGAGGGCAATCCGCCACCGAGCCGCGGGACGCTGTCAGCTTCGTCCAACCCGTGCGAAATCCCGGCAGGAGCAGCGGCCTGCACGACGACCGTCACCTGGAAAACTATCGACGAAGTTGCCAACGCGATTCTTTACGTCCAAGATATTGGCTTTGGCCATCTGCCGTCGGCGATAGAGGCAGGTAAGACAGGTACGGTGGAGCTTAGCTGGATTCAGGCGCCTCCGCACCGTTATATCTTCACGCTTTTCGAGGTGACTGCAACGGGACGCACGACGATCGCAGCCCTCGAAGTCACTGGCAAGGAGGAGTCGAAGCCAGCGTCGCCTTCGGGAACCATTTCCGCTGCACCCAGGTCCTGTACTATTCCGTCCGGCGGAAGCAGCTGCTCGACCGTCGTGAGCTGGAGCACGACGAACGATGTGTCTGACGCCAGAGTTTTCGTGACTGACGCCGGCGCCAGCGGGTCTCCGGTTTTGGTAGCCAAAGGGAAGACCGGGACGGTGCGGTATGATGGGATTGAAGCGTCGCCTCATCGCTACGTCTTTACACTGTACGGGCTGATTTCGAACCGGCTCGTTGAGCTAGGCTCGGTCGAAGCGAGCGGGGCGGTCCAGTAGTGAGTGTGTCGAACTCTAGACCTTAAGAAAGGAGCTTTATTTCACATGAGAAGAGGTTTGATTCTGATGGCTGCCATAACCCTTGGGCTGCCGGTGGTTGGGGCGGGTCAGGGTAGTGCCCCGAAGTTTGGGGTCATGAATGTGCTGCGCGCGATTGTCGAGTGTGCCGAGGGAAAGGCGGCCAACGAGGAATTTCAGAAGAAGTTCGAGGCCAAACGCGAGGAATTGGCACGCAAGCAGAAAGAGGTCGAGACGTTGCGGCAGCAGCTGAGTAGCCAGGCCGCTACGCTGAACGACGAAGCGAAAGCGGCGCTGAATCGAAGCATCGAAAGCAAGACGACCGATCTCCAGCGGTCGCAAGAAGACGCTGAGAAGGAATTTAGTGATCTGAGAAACCAGATCTTCAACCGGATCGGCAGCAAGCTTGCCCCGCTGGTTCAGCAATATGCCAAAGAAAACAAGTTCACGCTGGTTTTGGATTCTTCGTCCCAGACCACGCAGCTGACGTACATCGACCCAACCATCGACATTACCGACGACGTCATCAAGCGCTACGACGCCACGCAGGTTTCCAGCAATGCTGCTCCGACTGCCAGTCCTGCCCCGCCCGCGTCCCCGAAGGCTCCGGCAGCGGCCAAACCCACGGCTGCTCCGCCAGCACTGAAGAAATAGTGCGGGTTGGAAAGGAAGACCGTCGCGGGGAGGCAGTCTCCTGGAACGAACAGGAGTTCCCCTTCCCGCTTCGCATTAAGAGGGTGTTTAAAAATCCGATGATAGATCGGAAACCGCTGAACAAGTGAGATTCGATGCATTAAAAGAACATGGGAACCCAGACCAACAGCGAGGTCTCCCCTGTCGACTCCGATTGAAACGCAGCGCAAGAGCTACCCCAGTGACCTCAACGAGGCTCAGTGGGGCTTGATTGAATCGATGATTCCCAAGCCGAAGCGCGTTGGGCGCCCCGTCCAATATCCGCGGCGGGAGATTGTTA
>Ga0194131_10005554_pt1 | contig 18073 bp, 18 predicted proteins | sample TA2KigO120mmetaG_FD_148631 | JGI IMG/M metagenome (GOLD analysis project Ga0194131, IMG submission 148631) | Freshwater microbial communities from Lake Tanganyika, Tanzania - TA2015053 Kigoma Offshore 120m | ecosystem: Environmental > Aquatic > Freshwater > Lake | place: Tanzania: Lake... | reverse complement strand
AGGTGCAATTCTTCGGCGTGCTCACCAAATATTCGACGTACTGCTTCTTGGTAATCATATCCCTAAAATGATACTTGTGGTCCTCAAGCGTAAGTCCTGTATTATGAAAATCTTGTCCAACTGAGCGGCCCGACAAGGAGGATGGGAGATGGATTTTGGATTTGTATTCTTTGGTGACGTAAACATTGCGCCCACTGTCGGGTTGGCGGAGAAGCGTGGGTTTTCACATGCGTGGTTGTATGATTCGCAGATGTTGACGAGTGACGTCTATGCCGCACTGGCACTGAGTGCAGTGCAGACGAAGAAAATTTTTCTGGGGCCAGGCGTGACGAATCCCATGTCACGCATTGCGCCGCTCACAGCGTGTTCGATTGCGTCGATCAATGCTCTGGCGCCTGGACGGACGATTCTCGGTATTGGCACCGGCAACACTGCTCGTCGGACGTTAGGTATGCCGGCTGCGCGTCTGGAAGTGTTGCGTGAACATGTTCGTGTTTGTCGGGATTTGCTCAGCGGCAAAACTACCCAATACCAAGAGGGGGAACGCCGGCGCATGATTAAGTTCCTCAATCCCAAAAGCGGAGCGATTAACCTACAGAAGAAAGTGCCTATCTACATCGCCGCCAGCGGTCCCAAGACGCTCGAACTGGCAGGCGAGATTGCCGATGGTGTCATCCTCTTTGGGGCAGTGAGTCCGAGCCTGATTCACTTTTGTATGGATCACGTCCGCGCGGGTGCGGAGCGCGCGAAGCGCAACCCCAAGAACATCTACACACTGTGTATGACTGCCTTTCATTTGACCGAACCAGGCGAAAAGCTCGAAACCTCACGTGTGCGCAAAGCCGTGGGACCATTTGTCACATCGTCGAGTAATATCTTTGCCTTCTCGTGCCCTGATCCACAGGCATTGCCTGCCGACCTGCGCAAGGACCTGGTCGCGTTCAAGAATGCCTATCGCGTACCGGACGAACCGATCGAGACGCGACATCTGAAAATGTATAGCGAATATCTGCAGGGCTTTAAGAAAGAACATGAAGCGCTTGTGAGCGAGAAAATGATTCGCGCCACGACGTTGACTGGCACACGCGAAGAAGTCATGGATTCCATTCGTGCCATGCAAAAGGCCGGAATGAAGCAGGTGGCAATCCAAGCTGTGACCGATCCACGCGAGACAATCGAGTCGTTCTCGAAAGCAGTTATCAAACGGTGGAAGTAGGGTGATAATGCCTACGACCTGAAGGCCGAGAAGCTTTGCGTCCGTGTGCTTTTGCCAAAGATTTATGAAGGTTCGGGATCTCATCAAGATGCTTGAAGCAGACGGGTAGTCTCTCGTGCGGACCAGAGGTGACCACCGTCAGTTTCACCACCCAATCAAACGCGGTACAGTAACCGTTGCTGGTAAGCTTGGCGTAGATATCCCACCTGGAACTTTAAACAGCATCCTCAAGCAAGCTGGCTTAAAGGAGTGACGCAATGCGCTATCTCGTCATTATTGAAAAAGGCGAGTCGAGTTGGGGTGCCCATGTTCCTGATCTTCCAGGTTGTATCGCTGTCGCAAAGACACGTAAGGACGTAAGAGTACTCATCAAAGAAGCAATTGATTTTCACCTGGAAGGTCTTCGTGCGCAGGGTGATCTTATTCCTCTCCCTTCCTCTGAAAGCGAGTTCATTGACACTGATGCGACCTAATCAGACTGCTTTTTCGTGGAGGACATTATGGCAGAACCAACTCTCAGTTTTTCAGGGTCCATTCCCCAACTGTACGATCGCTATCTCGGTCCGGTGTTGTTTGAGCCATACGCTATCGACCTCGCTCGGCGTGTGGCGGCTCATGGTGCTGGCCCGGTGTTAGAAATGGCTTGCGGCACTGGGATCGTTACGCGACAGTTACGTGCGCATCTCTCACCAAGTGTGAAAATTATCGCGACTGACCTGAGCCAACCGATGCTCGACTATGCGCAAGTGAAACTCGGAACTCTACAGAATGTTGACTGGCAGCAAGCAGATATTGCCGCCCTGCCATTTCCTGACACCTCATTCCCTACGGTCGTGTGTCAATTCGGCTTGATGTTTGTTCCCGATAAGCAAGCCGCTTTTCGCGAAGCCCGTCGGGTCCTGAGCAAGGGCGGTTTGTTTGCCTTCAACGTGTGGGACACTATCGCTACGAATCCATTCGTGGATATTTCTCATAAAACACTTGCCAGGTTATTTCCCGCTGATCCACCACAGTTTTTCACGCCTTTTATTTTTAATGATCATCACGTCTTACGGCAGTTGCTGACGACGAATGGCTTTGCCAACGTCCAGCTTGAGACTGTTACATTCCCGGCTCACAGTGAGAGTGCCAAAGCATTAGCGACAGGTTTTTTACAAGGTTCGCCACTCAGCGCAGCACTGCAAGACCGCGGAGCGTCGCTGGACGCCATCACCGATGCCGTAGCACAGGACTTAGCGCAGCACGGTGGAGCCGCACCGTTTCGCTCGACCTTGCAGGCAGTGGTGGTGACTGCACAAGCAGGCGGGGCGTGATAGTTGAAAGCGGCAAAAAGGAGACGTCACGATGGCTTTTGAGAAGCTACAAGAAGTTGCGAATAATGATCCTGAGTTCCGCCTGGCGGCGCGGTTTTGGGATACGAATTTACGATTAGAAATGGGCGATGAACTGTTGCTGTTGCAAATAGAGAAAGGGCGTATTGCAGATGTTACCTCAGGACATCAGGCCATTGCGTTTCTGACTCCCGTGCATCTTGTCGTGTCTGCACCGACGAGCGAGTGGCAAAAGTTTCTGGAGCGTATTCCGAAACCGTTTTATGTCGATCTCTGGGGCGCGATGACGCATCACGGCTTCAAAGTAGCTGGAGACATGGAAAGTCTCTACTCGTACTATCCGGCGGTGCGTCGCTTGTTCGACATCATGCGGGCACTGGCAAACTGATGTGGAGGGTGAGTTATGGCGCGTTTTGACAAAGCAATCGGACGCTATGTCTATTTGACGATCGACAACGTTGAATACCGAGTCTATTTCGAAGAGCATGGAGTAGGCATACCAGTAGTGATGCAACATACCGCTGGTGCTGATGGACGACAGTGGCGCCATTTTCTTGAGAATGATCGCCTGGCGCAGCACTTTCGTCTGATCGCGTATGATTTGCCGTACCATGGAAAGTCCGTGCCGCCGACCGGCAAGGAATGGTGGAAAGAGGAGTATAAGCTCACCAAAGACTTTCTCATGAAAGTGCCGGTGACGTTGAGTCGTGAACTGGGATTGGATCGACCGGTATATATGGGCAGTTCGATTGGTGGGCATCTCGCGACGGATCTTGCCCTTTATTACCCTAATGCATTCCGTGCGGTGATCGGGCTGGAAGCGGCCATAGCGACGCCGGGTGGGTATCGCGATGCCTGGAACCATCCGCGCGTGAGCAATGAGTTTAAAGCAAGTTCGATGTTTGGCCTGATGGCGCCGACCGCTCCAGAGAAGTTCCGTCGTGAAACCACGTGGGTGTACAGTCAAGGTGCACCGCCGGTCTTCAAAGGCGACCTCTATTATTATTCAGTCGATCATGACTTAAGTCAGACCGCAGAACAAATTGATACTTCCAAAGTTGCCGTCTACCTCCTGACTGGCGAATACGATTGGGCGAGTACGCCGAAGATGTCAGAAGAGCTGGCGCGGCGCATCAAGGGAGCGAAGTACCAGACGATGATTGGGCTTGGCCATTTCCCCATGAGTGAAGACCCTGAACGGTGCCTTGAATATGTTGAACCGATCCTGAATGAGATTCGTGCGCGGTCGTAGCGTTGATCCGCAGAGTCCCCTCTCCCTGGCAGGGAGAGGGCTGGGGTGAGGGTCAAAAGCTGGGAATACAGATACAAGCAATGGTGAATTGCTGGAGCCTTCGTCATCCGTCCTGCCGTCAATTTTGTTTCATATACTGGATCACTTCCAGTGTTCTCCCGGCGGCATCTTTAATGAAGGCAAACTTGGCAAACCCCATGTCTGTCGGCTCGACGATAAACTCGACTCCTTTGTTGCGCAGGTCGGCGACTGCCGCCTCAAAGTCATCAACGGCCAAGCCAATATGATCGCCTACCCCAACGTGAATCTGTTGAGAAATGGTGAGCGGTAAACCGTCCAGCTCTAGACGGACAATGGGTTTGCCACGAAACTCCAGTTCCTGGACTCGCTTGGCACCAAGCGTGCTCTCATAGAACGCGACAGTCTTTGGTACATCGTCAACGACCAGATGCCGGTGATTAAAACTATATGTGACAGTCTGTCCTGTAGCCATAAGTTTCCTCCTTTTTCTCTCTGTTTTTCCCTCGATGTGATGGCACGTACTGTCTCTTTCTGCGGACTGTAGGGAGTTCCTGACAGAGACGCAAGCGAATTTTAAAGATTCAAGAATAGTTTCCTTAGTGATTCGATGACCCGATGATGAAATGTCACAATGCCACAATTCCCCCATGACTCGATCGCGAAATTCTGCAATATACGAACGTCCATATTGGCAGAGTGTCTACCACAACAGAAGAATACAGGGAGGAGATGCTATGAAGGGTAGGAGAATGATGCTGCGCCGCACATCGACCGCAGTAATGATAGCGGCCATGTTGCTGGCCGCGAGTGCAGGCAAGGCTGCTGGTCCAACGGATACCAATTGGCCCACCTACAATGGAACGGTCAACGGTCAACGATATTCGTCGCTCGATCAAATCAACACACAGAATGCTGCATCGTTGAAGGAAGTCTGTCGTCTGAAAGTTGATGACTCAGGAACATTCCAGGCTGGGCTCATCCAGATCGACGGCACGATGTATCTCACCAATGCGCATGACACGTTGGCGATTGATCCGACGAACTGCCAGGTGCGGTGGCGCAATACCTACAAGCCTGAGCAGGAGGAGCTCTACCAGATTAACCGTGGCGTTGCCTTCGCGAATGGGAGGTTGTTTCGTGGCACCCCGGATGCCCGTCTGTTGGCCATAGATGCGGCAACTGGCAAGACGGTGTGGCAGCAGCAGGCTGGTGATCCCGGACAAGGAGAATTCTTCAGCTCTGTTCCCATTGTGTGGCAGGGACTCATAATCACTGGTGCGGCTGGTAGCGACTGGGGCGTACGTGGACGGGTGATGGCGTACGAGCAGAACACCGGCCATGAGGTGTGGCGATTTTACACGATCCCACGTGGCAAAGAGGTTGGGGCAGAAACCTGGAAAGATCCGAACAGTGCGCGTTACGGCGGCGGTGGGAGCTGGACGACCTATACCCTCGACATGTCAAGCGGTGAGGTGTTCGTCCCGGTCGGAAACCCTGCGCCTGATTTTGCGCCTAGTCATCGGCCAGGGGACAATCTGTTCACTGACAGTATGGTGGTGCTCGACGCGCGCACGGGGCAACTCAAGTGGTGGCATCAGATGCTGACCAACGACGGCCTTGATCTCGATGTTGCCGCCGCACCGATGTTGTACTGGAACAGCAAGGGGCGCCCGATGGTCGCGATTGGCAGCAAAGATGGGTTTCTCTATGGCGTCGACCGTGAAACCAAAAAGCGCGTCTTCAAAGTTCCGGTGACAACCATCAAGAAACCCGATCGTGATCCCACCACACAAGGTGTGCATGGTTGCCCAGGGCCACTAGGTGGGGTCGAATGGAATGGACCAGCCTACGATCAGCTAACCAAACACATTGTGGTGGGCTCTGTCGACCAGTGTGCAGTGTTCAAGTCCGATGAGGTTGAGTTTCGGCCCGGCCAGTTTCTGCTGGGTGGCAGTTACACCATGGACGACACCAAGAGTGGGTGGGTGAGAGCCGTGCATCCCGATACGGGTGCGCTGCGTTGGGAATATCATGCTGAGGCACCTGTGGTCGCAGGGGTTACACCGACCGCAGGTGGTGTGACATTCACCGGCGATATGGCTGGCAATCTGCTGGTTTTTGCATCTGCAACTGGCAAAGTATTACTCAAACAAGCGACTGGCGGTGCAATGGCTGGTGGTGTGATTACATACGCACTTGGTGGGACTCAGTATGTGGCCTTCACTTCAGGCAATGTGTCCTCGCGCTTGTCCTTTGGTGAAGGTGGCAAACCGCACCTGGTGATCTACGCACTGCCAGAACACGCGAAGTCGGTAGCTCCGGCACCACAGGCAGCGACGACAACCGCACCAGCGGTGACCACCGCAGCACTTGCACCTGCAGATGTCGCACGCGGCAAAGAGCTATTCGGCAAGAACTGTGCAGCGTGTCATGGCAACCAGGGAGAAGGCAGCTCTGGCCCGGCGTTGAAAGCCGTACGCACGCGGCTCGATATGAAAGCCACCATCAACTGGATCGAGAATCCTTCGGAGAAAATGCCACGACTCTATCCTTCGATACTTGATGCACAAGCAGTGACAGATATTGCGGCGTATGTGCAAGGGTTCTGAGGAGGCAATCATGGACTTTGGAGTGATCTTTCTGGCGAATGGAGAAACGCACAAAGATGCGGCTTTTGCCGAAAACAATGGCTTCACTCACGTTTGGGTCGGCGATTCGCAGCTGGTGTGGTCTGATGCTTTTCAGTGCCTGGCTTTGTGTACGACGACGACCAAGAAAATAAAACTTGGCACCAATGTGACCAATCCCAGCTCCCGCATTGCGCCTGTCACGGCTTGTAACTTTGCCACTCTCAACATGTTCGCACCAGGACGAGTGGTCATGGGTATTGGTACCGGCAACACAACGCGCCGGACGATGGGAATGCCAGCCGCAAAGCTGGCGCAGTTGCGTACGCACATCGATGTCTGCCGTGGGCTGTGGCGTGGCGAGACCGTTCCGTACGAGGAAGGGGACCGGCGCCGCATGATTAAGTTTCTCAATCCCGATAGTGGGTACATCAATCTGCAAGAGCCTATTCCAGTGCTGATTGCTGGGAGTGGACCAAAAACGCTCGAACTTGCGGGGGAAGTTGGTGACGGTGTCATTCTCTTTGGCACTGTGGGTGACAGTCTGCTGAAATACACACTAAGCCACGTCCGCCGCGGAGCTGAACGTGCGGGCAAACGAGTCGAAGACTTATATATTCTGGTACTCACGGCCTTTCATCTGACCAAGCCAGGTGAAACTTTAGCGGACCTCCAGCAGGCCGTGGGGCCATTGGTGACGTCTGAGTGCAACATTTTTGCCCTTTCGGTGAATGATCCACATGAATTACCCGGCGATATTCGCGACGACGTAATGGCGTTTAAGTATGCGTATCGCACTCCTAACGCGCCGATCGAGACCCGCCACCTTGATCTCTACACAGGCTATTGCGAAGCGTTTAAGCCGGAACATGCGTCGCTCGTGACGGAAAAGATGATCAAGGAAACGACATTGACTGGTACAGCTCAGGAAATTCAAGAACGAGTTCGGGCGATGCAAGCGCTAGGTGTCAAGCAAGTGGCCATTGCGTCAGACCACAATGGGATGACGGAGTTCGCCACGCATGTGATTCAGGGGATGAAGTAGACAGGCGAATTATTCTCAGGCCCAGGCGGAGCCTGGGCCTGCACTGTCTGAAGGGCTCAACCCTTATTGTATTCTGAGGCAGAGCCTCGTGCGCATGACGTTCCCAGGCAGAGCCTGGGAACGAGCGAATCAACCAATACGCAGGTGGTCTAACGTCTCCCGCACCTTAGCTGCAGTATCCTGAGCGAGAACCAGCTCGCTGATCATCGCGACAGCATCGGCACCAGCAGTGAGGGTTGCAGCAGCACGTTCTACCGTGATCCCGCCGATGGCGACAATTGGCAAGCGAACCTGCGCGCGGATTTCACGGAGTTGCTCACGTCCGCGGGCTGTATATCCTGTCGCTTTTGTTGTCGTACCGTACATTGGGCCAAACCCGATGTAATCCGCGCCATCGCGTTCAGCTATTTGCGCTTGTTGTGGGTCGTGAGTTGAAACGCCGATGATCTTCTGAGGGCCGAGGATTTTGCGTGCAGCTTCGAGCGGGAGGTCTTCCTGGCCGACATGCACGCCATCGGCCTCGACAGCAAGGGCAATATCTGCGCGATCATTGACAATGAACACACACCCAGTGCGATGGCAAATTGCTTTCACTTTGTGTGAAATCTCAAGAAAATCGCGTGATGGCAGATCTTTGGCGCGCAGTTGGAGAATCTTTGCGCCACCAGCGCAGAGTTTCTCAGCGACCTCAATCAAGGACAACTCTGGTCGACCGAGTGTGTCGGCTATGGTGTAGAGGGGACTGGGGAAGGAGAATGGGGGGCGGGGGCCAGGGGCCGGGTGTTGGCTTTGTTGATTCATAACTGTTTGTTTTCCCTTTACTTGCGAACTCAATGCTTTCAGTGCCATTTATCCTTCGACTTCGCTGTCGCTACGTTCAGGACCAACGGGGGCGGTGCTTAATCTACGCAGATACGATGGGTGAGTTTCTTCGTTTCCTGACTTCTGACCCCCGACCCCCCGGTTCCCGATCCCCGACCCCTAAATCAGACCCGAGAACATTCGTACACGTTACACGACAGACACTGAACCGTGTCATGCTGAGCGCAGCGAAGAATCTCTCTGAGAGGCCCTTCGTTGCACTCAGGGTGACAGCGCGAGTGTATGAATCTTTCGTGGTTTGATTTATCCCCCAGTCCCTGCTTTCCGTACTTCAATCTTCAAATCAGTAATCTTCTTCCGTAAGGTATTGCGATTGACGCCAAGCACATCCGCTGCCTTCAACTGGTTACCGCTTGTGTATTCTAGCGTGAGCTCAATCAGCGGCTTTTCAATTTGCTCGATGATTGAGGTGTACAGGCCTGTGGGGATGGTGCCCGATGATCGCTGAAAATAAGGCCTGAGTTTGCGACGGACAACGTCTTCGAGTGGCAGCTCTGTCAAGTCTTCTGGTAAGGGTGCATCGGTGTTAGGCAGGGAGAGGTCTGCGACCGTTAGCATGCGTCCAGGAGCGAGGACTGCCGCTCGTAACAAGACGTTCTCCAACTCACGGATATTCCCAGGCCACAGATACTGGAAAAGCACAGTCTGTGCGTCAGGAGAGATGCCAGTGACCGAGGTGCCCATTGAACGGTTGATCTTATCAAGGAAATACGTGGTTAACTCAGGAATATCTTCGCGTCGCTGTCGCAATGGCGGCAAAGCGATAGGAACGACCCGCAAGCGAAAGTAGAGATCCTCACGAAAGAGATGTTCTCGGACAGCTGCGGCCAGATCTTTGTTAGTTGCAGCAATAATGCGCACATCAGATTTGATCGTGTCACGCCCACCAATGCGGGTGAACTCGCGCTCTTGAATGACGCGCAAGAGTTTCGCTTGCAACACCAGTGGCATGTCGCCGATTTCATCGAGGAACAGCGTCCCGCCTGCCGCTTGTTCGAATTTGCCGACTCGCCGCTCGATTGCTCCAGTGAAGGCTCCACGTTCGTGGCCGAAGAACTCGCTTTCCAGCAGATCCATCGGGATCGCCGAACAGTTGATGCCAACGAACGGCGCTCGCCAGCGTGCAGAATAACGGTGAATGACTTTAGCGATCAGTTCTTTGCCGGTACCACTTTCTCCTTGAATGAGCACCGTCGCGTCGTTTTTGACCACTCGCCCGATGACTTTATAGACTTCCTGCATGGCGGCACTGTGGCCGATGATCTGCTCGCTCTTTCCTGGGGTTGCGAGTGCAGGCGTGGAATCCTCTACGACGAGGCGCTGCGCTTCACATGCGCGAGCAGCGAGGGCTTTGACTTCTTCGAGATCAAAGGGTTTGGGGAGATAGTCGAATGCCCCACGTTTCATTGCTTCGACAGCATTCGTGAGGGTGGTCTGCCCGGTCATAATGATGATGGACGTTGGCAGCTGCGCTTCCTGAGCCCGAAGGAGGAGGTCGAGTCCAGTGAGGTCAGGCATGCGAATATCGACAAAAGCCAAGGCGAATGGTTGCGCTTGTAGTCGCTCCCAGGCGAGCTTTCCTGAAGGGACAGTTTCTACGGTGTAGCCTTCTTCGCTCAGGGCGTCAGCGAGGACACGGCGAATAAGGTCTTCATCATCGGCAATGAGAATAGCAGGTTGTGTCATAACTGTATGTTACGAGGCGACAGGAAGATAGATATGAAAAGTCGTGCCGTGTCCAGCGTCGCTGTCAACGCGAATGAGGCCACCGTGTTGGACGACGATACGTTGACTGATTGCCAGGCCGAGGCCGGTGCCGCCAGTCTTAGTGGTGAAGAACGGGGTAAAGAGCTGACCGAGGTGTTCTGTGGCAATTCCAGGGCCATTGTCGTTGACATCGACAGAGAGAAAGCGAGCCATGCGCGGGGATGGCGATGCCGCAGGCTGGTCAGGCGGAGGGGGGGCTTTTCGGGATCGGAGTGTTCCTTCTGCAGGTGCTGGGAGCGGAGGTTCGAGCACTGGCAGTGCAGTAGTTGTGGTACGCAGAATATGAAAATCGGAGGCGATACGGGTCGTCACCGTCAATACGCCCCCGCGAATTCCCTGTAACGCTTGCATGCCGTTCTTGATAACGTTGCGAAAAACCTGGGCAAGCTGCGTTTCATCGCCTTCGACATCCGGCAAGCTGGGATCAAACTGGGTAACGATTTTGAGCCCTTTCGGTGCTGTGCCATGCTCAAGCAACAGAACATCTGTCAATACTTTATGGACGTTCAGCGGTTGTGGTGTGAAGCGTGTACGAGGGGACAACTGAAGCAACTGTTCTAGCAGATTACTTAATCGATCAATCTCCCGCAGCATGACGGTGGTATATTCGAACGCTGAGGCATCTTCTTTCACGCGTCCTTGCAGCAATTGTGTAGCGCCGCGGATTCCGGCTAAGGGATTACGAATCTCATGAGCGAGGCCTGCTGCGATGACGCTGAGTTGGGCGAGCCGTATAGTTTCTTGTTCCTCTTGTGCCATCTCTTTCTGATGCGAGAGATTATGGAGGGCCGCCACAACTCCAAGAAACTGACCGTCATTGGTAATAATCGGAGAGCAGATAAGGCGAACCGGGGTTGCGCGGAGAAAGCGGTTCTGCAGGTCACCTTCGCCAGCGGTCGACCGGTGTCCAGAGGCAAGCATCCGTTTAATGATCGTGACAATCCAAGGATTACTGGCAAAGACCTCAGTATATGGGCGGTCGTGCACCTGTGTTGCTGACAGACCGGTCAACTGCTCGGCTGCTGGATTGACGAAGGCAAGGCGATACTCTTGATTGAGGACAAAGACCCCCTCGTCTAAACTCCCAACAATATATTCCCAATAGTCAGCAGGGAATTGGGCAGGAAGAGGGGCAGGGACTAAAGTTTGTTTTGTGCGCACAGCTTCACATGCTCTAGCAAGATGTAGGGAATTTCGCCAGAGTACTGTGGTCCTAAACCAAACCACACGAGATGGGTACACTTTGGGTCGTCACCCGAGAGACCGTAGCGTCACCAGTCACAACTTAAGCTGTTGGCAGTGCAGTAATTCCCTCTCCCTCAGGGAGAGGGCTAGGGTGAGGGGATGAAAACTCAGGGCTTTTGACTTCTCGACTCCCTCATCCTGACCTTCTCCCTGAGGGAGAAGGAACCCATACTCGCAACGGAGCACGTAAAACACAGCGATTCTTCCTTAAGTTGTGACTGGTGCCGTAGCGTGCGCCATGCGCACGGGAGCCACACCCGGCGAGCGCAGCGTGCGCACAGCGCACGCTACCCCAACTGTGCGAATGTTCCGTGGTCCGATTGAGACAACCTGTCCCACCAGAACCCTGCTGTTAACTGTTAAAGCGGGGTTGCCAAAACAAACTCCCTCCAGCTATGGTAACGCCGCATGAAGTACAGCGAAGCCTCTTGCCGACACGTAGCGGAACTTTTAGTTGCAGGCCTGTGCGAGAAGAACCTGGTGCGCTTGCCCCAAGAGAAGCGGGCTACGGTTGTGACCAGAATGGTGGCCACGCTGCTTGAAAACTTCCGTCAAGAAGAAGCTATCGAGAAAGAGGCCGAGCGATTAGCTGAGGAACATCTACGCAATGCCCCTCCTGGAATGGACCGCCATCGCGTTGTGCAAATGATTAAGCAACGCCTCGCTGAGGAAAAGCGTTTTTCTTTATGAGTCGCCTGTCGGATAACCGTATTGCCGCGCTGTCTCGCTTGATGATACGTGCGCTCGCTCCTGAAGGAGAAGGGCTGAGCGAACGAGCGGCCTTAGTAGAGGCTAAACGCTTGTTATCTGAGCACTTTCAGCGTGATGATAAAATTGACGAGACTGTGCGTCGTAAGATCGCTTCTCTTTCCCGCCGTGTCGTGCCTGGGAGCACCGAGTGGGAGGTGCTCTACCGTCGGTACTTTGAAGAAGAGGCCAAAAAATACAAAATCTAGACCAGTTCCCTTGACAACTTAGCGGAAATGATTAAGTAATCTGCGGTCGTCTCGCTAGCGGGGGACTTTCAACCAACATGCCCTGGGACGATCAAAAATACACAACTTATAGAAAATATAACGAGGAGAAAGGAGAGAGGTATGAAGATTCGACCCCTACAGGATCGAATTATTGTCAAACGGATTGCAGAGGAAGAGAAAACCAAGGGCGGGATTATTATCCCCGACACCGCCAAGGAGAAACCGCAGGAAGGGAAAGTCATTGCGGTAGGTAAAGGGAAGGTCAATGAGGACGGGAAAGTGACTCCTCTCGACGTGAAGGCTGGCGATAAGGTGTTGTTTGGCAAGTACTCTGGAACCGAAGTGAAGATTGACGGTGAAGAGCACCTGATCATGCGCGAGGATGACATCCTTGGGGTGATCGAATAAGCGTCGCATGCACGCGAGGAGGAAACATCATGGCTGCAAAGAATGTTAAATTTGGTCAAGATGCACGAGATAAAATTTTACGCGGCGTCAACATCCTGGCCGACGCCGTAACCGTGACCCTTGGTCCGAAAGGCCGCAACGTCGTGATTGAGAAGTCCTTTGGTGCCCCCATTGTCACGAAAGACGGTGTGACCGTTGCTAAGGAAATCGAACTCGAAGATAAGCTCGAAAATATGGGTGCACAGATGGTGAAAGAAGTTGCCAGCAAGACCTCTGATATCGCTGGTGACGGGACGACGACTGCAACCGTGTTAGCCCGCGCGATCTACGCTGAAGGTGTGAAAATGGTGGCAGCAGGCCACGATCCGATGAGCATCAAGCGCGGTATCGACAAGGCAGTTGGGAGCCTCATCGGCGAACTGAAAGGACTGTCGAAGCCCACCCGTGATCAGAAAGAAATTGCTCAGGTTGGAACGATTTCCGCCAACAACGACACCACTATCGGTGAGATCATTGCTGAGGCAATGAACAAAGTCGGTAAAGAAGGCGTGATCACCGTTGAAGAAGCCAAAGGGTTGGAAACCACCCTTGATGTCGTCGAAGGTATGCAGTTCGATCGCGGCTATCTCTCTCCCTATTTCGTGACCGATCCGGAGCGCATGGAATGCGTCTACGAAGATGTCTATCTCCTCATCAATGAGAAGAAGATCTCTGGCATGAAAGATCTGCTCCCCGTACTTGAGCAGGTTGCGAAGAGTGGCCGTCCGCTGATTATCATTGCAGAAGATATCGAAGGTGAAGCACTGGCTACACTAGTTGTGAATAAGATTCGCGGGACTCTGCAATGCGTTGCCGTGAAGGCTCCTGGCTTTGGTGACCGCCGCAAAGCGATGTTGGAAGATATCGCGATTCTCACTGGTGGTCGCGTGATTGCTGAAGAATTGGGTGTCAAGCTCGAAAGTCTCACGCTCAGTGACCTCGGTCGTGCGAAACGTATCGTTGTCGATAAGGACAATACCACTATTGTTGATGGTGCTGGTAAGAAAGCTGACATCGAAGGACGGGTGAAGCAGACCCGCGCGCAGATCGAAGAGACCACATCAGACTATGATCGTGAGAAACTGCAGGAGCGCTTGGCCAAGATGATCGGTGGTGTGGCCGTGATCAAAGTTGGTGCGGCAACTGAAGTTGAAATGAAAGAAAAGAAAGCTCGCGTGGAAGATGCGCTCCATGCGACCCGTGCTGCGGTTGAAGAAGGGATCGTTCCTGGTGGTGGCGTGGCGCTGATTCGCGCCTCCAATGCTCTCAACAAGCTCGAAGCGAACGAAGAAGAAACCGTGGGTGTGAGTATTGTGCGGAAGGCCCTGCAAGAACCGCTGCGTTGGATCGCAACTAACGCCGGTGAAGAAGGCTCGATCGTGTTGGATCGTGTACGGAGCAACAAAGGAGCCTTTGGATTCAATGCTGCGGCTGGCGAGTTCGAAGACCTCATCAAAGCTGGCATTATCGACCCGACCAAAGTGGTCCGCACCGCACTGCAGAACGCGGCATCAGTGGCGGGTCTATTGTTAACTACTGAGGCCACAGTCGCTGAAAAGCCAGATGAAAAGGGTGCTGGCGGTATGCCTCCGATGCCTCCGGGCGGCGGCATGGGTGGCATGGGCGGCATGATGTAAGAAACGTAATACATAAAACGTAATACGTAAGAGAAGGCAACAGATACACGGCCCTGCTAGGGAAACTTGGCAGGGCCGTTGTGTTTGATCCGCCCGTCACATCTCTTCCCTAAAGCATCGTGGTGGTGCGACCGCTCGCGTGCCAGCAGTGCGCGAGCGACCTGGCAAAGTTCGTCAGACCCACCATCACTTCTCACGTGTGTGTCAACTTTTGTTGCCTATCAACTATCGTGGACAACACATTGAGTGAGGTTTCTGCTCTCGTGTTTTCAAGAAATTGACGTTTCCCCTGACAACTAAATTTGGCTTTCATAGTGGTGACGACTTCTACGATTGGTATGGCGATTTACTGCAGGAGGCAGCAAATCGCAAAGATGTGACCTTCAGCGACGTCAAGAGTAAGTTCGGGAAGGAGTTAGTGATTACCGGAACCTGTCTCAACAAACACGAGACGGAGTATTATTCGGCGCAACAAACACCGGATATGCCCGTGCGTGACGCCGTGCGCATTTCCATGAGCCTGCCCATCTTCTTCTAGCCGGTGAAACGTGACGACGACATTCTGGTTGATGTAGAAACCTTTTGACGCTATGTCGTGAGAAGTCTTTCTCTGACGATCAGGCTGTGAATGGGGGCAATCGCGTCGTCTGGTCTACACGGCCCTGCTAGAGACATCTGGCAGGGCCGTTATTATTAGAGGACTGTGGGACGGTAGGCTTGCAAAAGATATGGCAGATAGCGAAAGATACAGAAAGGAGGTGCTGACATGGCGCAACAAATGCACGAAATTGACTATAAGGTTTTTGGCGATGATATGCAGTTTGTTGAAATAGAGTTGGACCCAGAGGAAGCCGTGGTCGCTGAAGCAGGTGGCATGATGTACATGGACGACGGGGTCGCAATGGAAACGATCTTTGGTGATGGACGACAACAGAACACCGGGTTTTTCGGCTCTCTCCTCGGAGCCGGGAAACGGTTGCTCACCGGAGAGTCGTTGTTCATGACGGTGTTCATCAATAAAGGGCAAGGAAAGCGACGCATTGCATTTGGTGCGCCGTACGCGGGGAAGATTATCGCTGTGCACCTTGGTGATATTGGTGGCGAGCTGATCGCGCAGAAAGATTCCTTCTTGGCGGCAGCCAAAGGGGTTTCGTTAGAGATCGCATTCCAGAAGAAGATTGGCGTCGGCTTTTTTGGCGGAGAAGGCTTTATCATGCAACGCTTGCAGGGAGATGGGTTGGCGTTCATCCATGCTGGCGGAACCCTGATGGAACGAAACCTTGCCCCCGATGAACTGATCCGTGTAGACACCGGTTGTCTTGCTGCCCTGCAGCCCACCGTTAATTATGACATCGAGTTTGTTGGAAAGATCAAGTCAGCACTCTTTGGCGGGGAAGGATTATTTTTTGCCACGCTACGGGGTCCTGGAAAAGTGTGGCTCCAATCACTGCCATTGAGTCGTCTGGCCAGCCGTATCTACGCCGCAGCTCCACAAGCTGGTGGTGGCGGACGTGAGAGTGGATCGTTACTTGGTGGACTTACAGGTGGATTGTTTGGAAGTGACGAGTAAATCATAGGTATGAAACATCCCGCAGTTCTTCACGATCCAGTGTCTGGCACTACCCGGCGAGTAACCGTCAGTTGGAACTCGGTGTTGCACGGCTCGTTGCACGTTGAGGACAGTGCTGGTGCTTCGCGCAATATAGCTGTGACCGATTTGTCGCTGAGTCGCGGAGGCTGGCGCGGAGATGCGATCAATTTTTCGTGGCAAGATGAAGGGCAGACCTGGGCTGTGACTGTTGATGACCCACAGGTAGTCACACAATTTACGAAAGAATTGCCCTCTCACTTCGCTGGTCAGATTATTACCTGGCAAAAGCAAAGCAAACGAGGAGAACGTTGGTCCGCCACCATCTTGATGATTGCGGGATTGGTTACCCTCCTCCCGCTTCTTTTCGTCATCATGCTGTTCATGATGCGAGATCGTATCCTCGATGCTGTCATTGCCAGAATGCCCACCAGCGTCGATGCTCGAATCGGTGAACTCGTGCATCAACAACTGCTCCTGTCTAGTGAACTCGTGAAAGAAGGTCCTGCAGTCGAGGCGATCCGGGCAGTGAGCCAACGCTTTCTTCCTCATCTTCCGAAGCAAGATTTTCACTTTCGGTTTGAAGTGGTAAACGACAAATCCGTCAATGCTTTTGCTGCGCCTGGCGGTCTTGTCGTGGTGCACACTGGCTTGTTAGCAAAAGCCACGTCGGTCGATCAGTTAGTGGGTGTGTTAGGTCATGAGATTACCCACGTCACACGCAGACACTCTCTGCGCCAGATGGTGTACGATCTCGGACTGACGACTACCCTCCGTTGGTTGCTCGGGGTGCCGGACGGGGTTGCCGACACAATCGCTGGTGCAGCAGTGAACTTGAGTGGTTTGCAGTTCAGTCGTGAACAAGAAACAGAAGCGGATCGAGGTGGTGTTGAATTGCTGCAGAAAGCGCGCCTGCCAGCGACGGGGCTCCAGTCGTTCTTCGAGATTCTTGCGCGTGAAAAAGGACAAGTCCCGACGTTTCTCTCTACTCATCCTGCAGACAACGAGCGCTCGGCTACGCTGCAACGATTAGTTGCTGAGCGAGGGCAGTGGACAGTTGAACCACTGATGATCGATTGGGATGCTGTCCGGAAGGATGCCGAAGAACGGATGAAGGGAAAGTAGGGACAGGGCGTACCGTGTCCCTTAGGCGATTACTTACTCGGTAATCCAGTAATACGAATCCCTGCCGAGTGTACTTTGTTGAGAATATTGAGCCGAATGAGCAGCGCGGTAATTGGCTCGATCAAGCGTGCGGCTTCAATTGGTCCAACTTCCACCGCTTTGGCTCCACCGCCAAGCTTGTTAATGAGCTGCATGACGGTCGGACGTGCTTCTTTGTCTCCACAGACCAAGACATCACAGTCGATCGGAGAATTCAGATCTCGCAGGACATGAGCGGAGACATTCTGCAAAGCACATACGACTTTCACATCAGGGCCAAGGAGTGCTTTCGCTTCTTCACTCGCTGACCCGGCAGCAGGCATGATAACACGGCGTGCATTTTCCGGATCGAGTGGAACAGAAACATCGACAAAAATCTTGCCTTTGAGTTGCTCTTTCACGCTCTCTAAGGTGCCGACATGGGCAGAGTAGGGGACAGTCAGGACAGAGATGTCCGCTTCTGCGGCTGCGGTGACGTTATCGGTTCCACGGAGTAGGTTCTGCCCTAACTCTTGGTTCAACTCAGCCGCGACTTTCTCCCCTTTTTCCTTTTGTCGCGAGCCAATAATGACCGTTTCCCCTGCTTTTGCCCAGCGAATCGCCAATCCCGGCCCTTGTTCGCCAGTGCCACCTAAGATTGCAATTTTCATGAGACTGTTTCCTCCTGCGAAAAAGAATCGACCTACGGAAATCGTCGGAAGAGTATAATGGGTAAAACGGAAAAGGTAAGGGGACAGCGAAGCTTGGGACAAAATTGGATCACAGAAGATTCGTACAGTTAGGCGGTGGCAGGAAACAACTTACCGCAATAGTGATTGACCGGAGTGGAGAGCCTCTGCACAAGAGCAGGGATGAGAGACGAGACCATTGTGTG
>Ga0194131_10005553_pt1 | contig 18075 bp, 17 predicted proteins | sample TA2KigO120mmetaG_FD_148631 | JGI IMG/M metagenome (GOLD analysis project Ga0194131, IMG submission 148631) | Freshwater microbial communities from Lake Tanganyika, Tanzania - TA2015053 Kigoma Offshore 120m | ecosystem: Environmental > Aquatic > Freshwater > Lake | place: Tanzania: Lake... | reverse complement strand
GAGACGAATTCGGGCTCCGGCGCGGTTCACTCGGTCAACAGCTTTGGTGGGTGAACCGCGCGGATACTGGGGGTTTCGTCGGTGCCGCCGGAGGCGGAGAACGTTGTCTCGATAGAAGTTGGCGGAGGGAGAAGACCCCGAATCCAACGCTCTCTGGGCACCGGGAGGCCGGTAGATGGGTGCGAATGAAAGAGTCGTACGTTGAAGGGGTATACGTGTCGCTATCCACGGAGGCAGCCAACTACAGAACTGCATCCTCGGGCGCGGTCCATCGAACGTGCCGTTTGCGGCCCGTGACCTTTTTGGCCGCATCGAAGCCCTGCGGATCGATCGAGGCCCCTTTTTTTTGCGCCGCCTTGGTGCTCTGGCTGTCGATGATCGCGGCGGTCGGGCTGGCGTTGCGTCCCGCCTGACGCAGGCCGCGCCAGTCGGCGGCGCGGCGGTGCTCAGGCGTCCACATCGGCACTCCCTCGTCAATGCGGGTGCCAGATAATGAATCACAACCGATTCCTCAAACTCAACAACTTTCCGGAACGGCTCTAAGACCCTTTGTTGACATTGCGCGCGCCGCGTCGAGCCGGGGTCGGCACGCCGGGCGACCGCGGCAAGGGGATCGACGGATGTTGACATCAGGCGCGGCCCGAACCCGGGTCTGAAAGACCGGAACGGCGGAATGCCGAATCGCGCCGGAGCGATTGTTGACGTGAGATTGCGCAGGCGTCAGAGCCTCGACCGGCGGCCCCGACCGGTACGCGGGATTGCGCTCAGCGCACCTGGACGATGGTCGCCCGGGCGCCGTCGCGATGCGCGGTCGCTTCGATCTGGACGCGCGCCGCGGCGTGCCGCAGGCCGCCCAGAACGGTGGTGCGCGGCGGATACGGCTCCGTCGCGTTGGCGCCGTAGCCGGCATTGAAGCCGGCATAGTCGCGCCAGTCGACCAGCACGTTGTCGGTGCGGAGGACGGCTTCGGCCGGTAGGCCCGCGCCGTGCAGAATGTCCTGCACGCGCGCCCAGGCGCGGCGTGTCTGCGCTTCGACCCCGTCGCCGGAATCGCCGTCCGCCGCGCAGCCGAGCTGGGCGCCGACGAAGAGATCGCCGTCGACCTGGACGGCGGGCGAACCCGGTCCATGCGTCGGCGCGCCGGACGCCGGCGCGATCGGCAGCCCGCCGCCCGGCGCCGCGACCGCCTCGAGATGCAGGCGCCAGGCGGGCTCGGCGGTGGCCGCGGCGGTCACGGTCGCTGCCGGCGGCCGCGACGGAAACTTAGCCGCCAACGCGGCGAGCCATGCCGGGATGTCGCGGCTGTCGGCGACCGTGGCCCGCAGGTGAACGATGTCGTCGAGCCGTGCGCCGACCGCCCCGAGGCGGTCGGCAAGGCGCCGGAATGCGGCGTCGCACTGCCGGTCGAAGCCGAGCGCCACCGGGGCCCCCGGCGCGCCCGGCCCGGCACTGCCGTAGATGCGGTTGCCGGCGGCGACGGCATCGCCGTGGCGGCGGATCGGCGTGTCGACCGCCGCCACCAGGTCGAGCTCGATCGCCGCCTGGGGCAGCGGAAAGCCGGCCGAGCCGACGATCGTATGGTCGGGACCGACCGCGCCCAGCGAGGCGGCAAAGAGCGCGTCGTAGACCGGCCGGTCGCGCAGGTCGGCGATGTAGGTCTTGACCCGGACGACGTGCTCGAAGCCGGCGCCGAGCAGACCGAGCACGTAGCCGGCGTTCTCGAACATGCGCCTCGCCTGTGCCGCCACGTCCACCCGGCCGGGCGTGTCGCCGGCGAGGCGCAGCGCCGCGTCGGTGCCCGCGGTCGCGCCGAGGTGGATCGTGTTGCCGATCCGCACCGCGTGCGAAAAGTGGGCGATCGGCCGCATCACCCGATCCGTGTAGATGACCCGTTTCGCCATCGCCGCCGCCCCGACAGCCGTTCGAATCAGGCGAGCACGTGTTCTTCGTAGACGCCGCGCACGTCCATCTCGAAATCGAGATCCTGCACCGGCGGCCGCGAGAAATGCCAGGTCAGGCCGGCGCGCGCGGCGCCCCGGCCGACGATCTCGTCGCGCAGGAAGGGATGAACGTCGAACACGGTGTAGAGGTGGGTGCCGGTGGCGTGCGACCAGTCGAAGCCGAGGGCCGCCATGCGCCGCTCCATCTCGCCCAGAACCCAACGCGCCTTCTCGCGCATGCCCTCGACGCTGCGGTCGCCGAGGCGGATCGCGTGGTCGCGATAGCTGCCCATGCCTTCCGGCGCCTCGCCGCTGCCCGCGGCAACGAAGCTGCCGCGCGCGCCGTTGGCCGCCGGCATGGTGTAGGAAAACGCGTAGAAGCAGGGGCTCGGCGGCTTGTCGAGCTCGGGGCAGATGTTGGTGCGGGCGACCGGATTGAGGCCCTGCCGCACGACCCCCCACCGCTCCAGGGTGCCGACGTAAAGGCGGTTGAAGGCGGCGAACTCGTCTTCGGTGAACGGCCTCGGCGAGCGCAGTTCGCAGGCGCAGAAGGCGGCGAGCGGCCGGCCGAGCGATTTCAGGTGGCGCTCGATCGCGGCAAAGCCCTCGGCCAGCGGCAACGCCTGGGCGAAGCGCGCGCGGTGGATTTCGAAGCCCGGCAGCGCGGCGACCCCGGCGGAATACTGGAACACCCCCTTGATGAAGCGGTATCCCGCCGCCTCGATGGCCAGAACCTGTGACATGCGGGATCGCCTCGCCGTGCGGTCGAACCTCTGCGGGCGGCGGCCCGCCGCCGATCCCGGCCGTCCGCCCAGCGACTGGAGCACCTGTTTGCCGGCACCTTGGCGCCCGCCTTCCGTTGTTGCAAGAATGATATTCGCAACGTAGCGTTCTGATTTTCCGAACAGGACCGACACCCCATGCCGCTGGCCCGCTTGCGTTATTTCAACGAGGTGGTGCGCACCGGATCGATTCGCGAGGCGGCCGAGCGGCTCCACGTGGCGCCGTCGGCGATCAGCCGCCAGATCCGCACCCTGGAGCAGGAATTCGGCCTGCCCTTGTTCGAGCGCCACGCCCGCGGCGTGGTGCCGACGACCGCCGGCGAACTCTATGCCGATTACGCGCGCGCGGCCCTGCTCGATCTCGAGCGCATCAATTCCGAGATGGACGACCTCAAGGGCTTGCGTCGTGGGCACGTCCGCATCTGCTCGGTCGAGGGCGTGGTGGCCAACGGCCTGACCCAGGCGCTGGCGGCCTTCCGCACGCGGTTCGCGGGGGTGAGCTTCAACCTCACCATCATGGGCGCGGAGCTCGTGATCGCCGCGGTGCGCAACGGCGAGTGCGACATCGGGATTTCGTTCACGTCCAACCCCGAGCCCGGCGTCCGTTATGCCGCCCGCATTCGCGATCCGCTTTGCGCCATCATGGCGCCCGGCTACCCACTCGCGGCGCGTCCGCAGGTCGCCTTCCAAGAGCTGGTCTCGCATCCGCTGGCGGTGCCGCCCAAGGGCTTCGGTATCCGCACCCTGCTCGATGCCCGCTGCCGCTCGGCCAAGCTGACGATGCGGCCGGTGCTCGAGACCAACTCGATCGAGGCGATGCGCGGGTTCGCCCGCACCGGCAGCGGCATCGCCTTCCTGCCGCGCCTGACCGTGCGGCGCGAAATCGAGGCCGGGCTCGCCGTCGCGCTGCCGCTGACGGACCGCGACCTGCAGCAGGCGACGGTCGATCTCTGCGTGCTCGAGGGCCGCCGCCTGCCCAGCGCGGTCGACGGTTTCCTCAGCCACCTCAAGCAGGTGCTGCCCACGCTGCGGTAAAGCCGCCGGCCGCGGTCAGAACGAAGGCGGGGTCGAAATCCAGATCACCTCGGCCTCGGCGTCGGTGTCGTTGCGCCAGCGATGGGGCAGCTCGCTGTTGAAATAGAGGCTGTCGCCTTTGCCGAGGGTGTGCCAAACGCCGCCGATCTCGACCCGCAAGCGGCCGCGCAGGACGACGACGGCATCCTCGCCCTCGTGGGCGAACACCGGCCCGCTCTCGGCGTGCGGCGGCGCCTTGAGCCAAAACACCGACATCCGGCGGCGGAGGTCGGGGGTCAGCATCTCGTAGGCGATCTGCGAATCGGGAAACACCACGCGCTTGCGGCTTTTCGCGCGCACCAGCCCGATCGCCGCCGCGCCGCCCCGGTTCTCGGGTCCGAACATCAGGGCGCCGGCGGGAATGCGCAGCACGTCGGCGATCTGCTTGAGCGCGCTGACCGACGGGGTCAGCCGGTCGCGCTCGACCTGGCTCAGAAAGCTGATCGACAGGTCCGACCGGTCGGCGAGCGCCTGCAACGTCATGCCGGCATCGCGGCGCGCCTTGCGGATGACGCCGCCGAGGCTGGCCGCGGCGCGCGCCCGGGCGGGCGGAGGCAGGTCGACGTTCACTGCCGCTCGACGTTTGCTGGCCACGCTCCGCTCCCGGCTCGATCGCCGGCCCCTCGATAAAAGGCGGCCCTCCCCGCCGTCAACACCTAGTTGACGGCGGCGCCGGCGGGATCCAGGCGGCCGAGGAAGGCCCGCTCCACGGCGCCGCCGGCCGCGAGCTCGGCGGACGGCCCGTGCAACGCCACGCGTCCCTCGCGCAGCACGTAGCACCGGCGGCTCATGGCGAGGGCGGCGGCGACGTTCTGCTCGATCAGCAGGATCGCGACCCCGTCGCGGTTGATGCGGTCGAGGGCGGCGGCGACATCGGTCCGCATGTGGGGCGAAAGGCCGATGAACGGCTCGTCGATCAGCAGCATCCGGGGCCGGCTCATCAGGCCGCGGGCGATGGCGCACATCTGCTGCTCGCCGCCCGACAGCGATCCCGCCATCTGCCCGGCGCGTTCGCGCAGGCGCGGGAACAGTCCGTAGGCACGGTCGAGGCCTTCCGCCACCGCGCGGCGCGGCGCGCGGGGTCCCGCGCCGAGCTGGAGGTTTTCGAGCACGCTCATGTAGGGGAACAACCGATGCCGCTCGAGGACATGGGAGAGGCCGCAGCCGAGCAGCCGGTGGGCCGGCAGGGCATGGAGCGCGATGCCGTCGAAGACGATGCGGCCGTCGAGCCGCTCGACCAGGCGCGAAATGCTGTTCATCAGCGTGCTCTTGCCCGATCCGTTCGGGCCGAGCAGCGCGACCACCTCGCCGGCATCGACGCGAATCGAGACGTTCCACAGCACCTGGTGGCCGCGGTACCCGGCGGACAGGTTGTCGACCTCAAGCATGCGCCGGCTCGCTCGCCCCGAGATAGGCCTGCACGACGCGCGGATCGGCGGTTACCGCCTGCGGCGTCCCCTCGGCGATGCGCTCGCCCAGGTGCATCGCCAACACGCGGTCGACCAGCCGATGCACGGCATCCAGGTTGTGCTCGATCAGCAGCAAGGTCATGCCGTCGCTGCGCAACCCGGCCAACAGCCGGATCAGCGCGTCGATCGACGGCCGATCGACGCCGCCGAACGGCTCGTCGAGCAGCAGCAGGCGCGGCGCGGTCGCCAGCGCACGGGCGATCTCGAGCCGTTTGCGTTGGCCGGTGCTGGCCCACGCCGCCGGCGAATGGGCCTGGTCGGCGAGGCCGACGGTCACGAGTTGCTCCATGGCCACGGCACGGGCCCGCTCCAGACCGACCCGCCGGGCGAGCGCGCCGACCATCACGTTCTCGAGAAACGTCATGCTGGAGAACGGCCGCGAGGTCTGAAACGTCTTCACCAGGCCGCGGCGGGCGATGCTCTCGGCACGCAGCCCGCCGATCGCCCGACCTTCGAACGCGATGTCCCCCGCATCCGGCCTTTCCTGCCCGGCGATCAGCGAGAACACCGTCGATTTGCCGGCGCCGTTCGGCCCGATGATGCCGAGTATCTCGCCCGCGGCGAGGTCGAACGAAATCGCGCGCACCGCCTGCAGGCCGCCGAACGCCTTGGATAGCCCGCGCACCGAAAGAAGCGGCGGCACGCTACGCCCCGGCTTCGCGGATCGAGATTCCCTCGCCGCCCTCGCGCCACACCCGCTCGCCGATCTTGAGCAGCAGCTCGTGCTCGGCGGGATCGATGCGGCCGAACACGTTGGCCGGCGCATCGCCGCGCCATTCGCGGATGATCTCGGGGCCGTAGAACATGCCGATCGCCTCGAACCCGGTGTAGTTGTACGACTCGCTCCATTCGCAGAAATAGATCACGTCGCCGAGGCTGGCGCGGATGCTCTGGTTCTCGCGCGGCGGCTTGGCCTTGAAGTTGACCGGCACGAAGCTCTCCTTGCCCGACCAGCGCGCCTGGTAGACCCTGGCCTCGATCGGCAGTTCGGCGCGCACCGCCTGCGCGGTCTTAGGCGCTTGGGCGAGGGTCGTGACGTGCAACACGCCGCCGCGCTGGAAGGTGAACGTCAGGCGCATGATCCGATCCTTTCCTGCCCGATGTCAGACGAATGGCGGCGACGCGGGCACGTTGCCACAACCCCATCAGCCCGTCCGGCCGATAGACGGCGATGACCATGATCAGGAAGCCGTAGATCAGCAGATCGACGTTGCGACCGCTGCCCGAAAAATGGATGCGCGCGTACTCGGAAAGCGGCACCAGCACGGCCGCGCCGAGGATCGGGCCGGCCAGGGTGCCGACCCCGCCCATGATGGCGAACAGGGCGACTAGCACCGAGATGTGCAGGCCGAGCACGCTGAACGGATCGACGAACAGCACGTACTGGGCGTGGAACACGCCGGCCACGCCGAGAATCGCGCCGCTGATCGCCATGGCAATGGACTTGTACGCCTGGGGCGAGAAGCCGAGGCCGCGCACCGCGTCCTCGTCGTCGCGGATGGCGCGGAGCACAAAGCCGAGGGGCGAGCGGCGCAGCCACCACAGCGCGCCGGTAACCACGACCAGCATGGCGAGGGCGATGTAGTAATACGGCGTCTTGTCGCGGTGAAACTGGAAATTGGCGAGCCCCTCGGGCTTGACCGGCAACTCCAGGCCGACGGCGCTGCCGACCCATTCCCAGACGGTGAAAATCTGGAACACCGATTCGGCGACGACCAGCGTCGCGATCACGAAATAGTGGCCGCGCAGGCGGAAGCACGGAATGCCGACCAGCACGGCGCACAGCGCCGGGACCAGCGCGCCGGCGACGAGGCCCAGCCAGGGGTCGACGTCGAGGCGAAGGGCGAGCAGCACCGTAGTGTAGGCGCCGAGGCCGAAATAGAGGCCGTGGCCGATCGACACCTGGCCGGCGAACCCGCCGAGCACGTTCCAGCCCTGCCCCATGACGGCGAACAGCAGGATCAGGGTCGCCATGCGCAGCTCGAACGGCCGCTCGCCGATGGCGAGCGGCAGCGCGAGCGCCGCCGCGGCGAGGACCAGCAGGGCGACGGCCGACGACACGGATGGCCGGGCGGGCATCGCGGCCATGGTCAGCTTCGCCCGAACAGGCCGCGCGGCCGGAGCAGGACGACGGCGAGGTAGAGCATGTAGACCGGCACGAACTTGAGCTCCGAACTGACGAAGAAACCGGTCAACACCTGCAACAGGCCGATCAGCAGCCCGGCGACCAGCGCGCCGTGGATCGAACCGAAGCCGCCGAGCGCCACCGCCACGTAGGCCAGCAGCACGAAGATCGCGCCGACGCGCGGAAACACATAGTAGAAGTTGGACAGCAGCGACGCGGCGACGCCGACGCAGGCCGAGCCGATGCCCCAGGCCAGGGCGTACATGGCCGACGGGTTGATGCCGAGTGTGGACGCCGCCTGCGCATCCTGCGCGGCCGCGCGCAGCTGCCGCCCCACCGCCGTCCGAAACACGAGGAGATAGAGCGCCGCCGTGGCGAGCGAAGCTCCGGCGACGGCGGCGAGCTGCGGAACGGGCAACACCACGCCGCCGACCGTCACCACGCCGGACAGCCAGCTGTCGCGCACGGCGAAGTAGTCGGCGCCCATGACGAACTGCGCCGCCGCCTGAAGGAAGACCATGAGGCCGAAGGTGGCGAAGATCTGCGCCTGCATGCTGCCGCCCAGCACCTGGCGGATCAGCAGGTAATAGACGAGCAGGCCGAAGCCGAACATCGCCGCGACGACGAACGGCAGCGTGACCAGGGGATCGGCGCCCCAGGTGGCAAAAGCCAGGTAGCTCGCGTACATGCCGAGCATGAGGAACTCGCCGTGCGCGAAGTTGACCACGTTCATCACGCCGTAGATCAGCGTGAGCCCGATCGCGATCAACGCGAAAATGAAGCCCATGCCGAGGCCGCTGACGATCAGTTGGATGATCAGTTGCTCGGACATGGGCTTCGCGGTCGCCGACGGCCGCTCAGCGCCAGGCCGGTCGCGGCCACACCAGCTTGATCGCCGCCTGGTCGGCCGGCCAGGTCATCTTCGGCGCGCCGTCCAGGGTCTGCACGAATATGCCTCGCGTCAGCGTATTCTGCCCGGTGGGGTCGAACTGGATGCCTTCCCACGGCATGATCATGTCGGACGGCGCGATCCTGGTTGCCGCGAGGGCCGCCCGGATTTTCTCCGGATCGGTCGACCCGGCGCGATTGATCGCATCGGCCAGCACCATCATGGCCGTGAAGGCACGTGCCGGCGTGCCGTCCATGTCCTTACCGTAACGCTCGCGATACATCTGGCCGACCTGGCCGATCAGCGGGTTGCGGCCGGCGAGGTCGCGTGACCAGTGCTCGCGTACGAAAAAGTAGTTGGCATCGCCGCCGAGGGCGTCGCGAAACGCGTTCGAGCCGAACGCCGCGCCAATGGCGAGCACGCCCTTGGGGCTGAAGTTGAACTGCTTATACGTGCGCGCGAACAGGATCGCCTCGGCGTCGTACGAGGCGTGGAACACGGCATCGGGCTTGGCGGCGATCAGCTTTTGCACCTCGCTGGTCACGTCGGACGTGCCTTGCTGGTAGCCGACCACGATGGCCGGCTTGAACTCGGAGAAATCCTTGAAGTAGCCTTCGACCGACTTGGCGAACTCCTGGCCCCACAGCGTGTTCTCGTGCACCACCGCGATCGTCTGCACGCCTGCGTTCTGGCTCTTGTTGATGTCCCGCAGGAAGGTGAAGAAGTCGCGGGCTTGCGTACGGGAGCTCGGCGTGGTGCGGAAGAACCAGCGATAGCCGCGCTCGGTCAGGGTCGTCGCCTCCGACTCGCCCGAGATGTACGGCACCCCCATGCGCTCGGCGACCTGGCTCGAGGTGGCTGCGACCGAGCTGTGGAAGGCGCCGATCAGGGCGGCGACCTTGCGCTGTACGATCAGTCGCTCGGCTTCCGCGGCGCCGATTTCGGGCGAACCCTGGTGGTCGGCGGCGATCAGCTCGATCTTGGCGCCGCCCAGGGCAGGCAACCCCGCGCCCGCCGCGAACGGCATCTTGAGACCGGCATGCGTGTTGTTGACGATGTCGATGGCGAGCCGAATGCCGTTGAGCGTGTCCTCGCCAGACTTGGCGACCTGGCCCGACAACGGATAAAGCGCGCCGACCCGTACCGGGTCGGCCGCCACGGCCGCGCCCGCGGCCAAGCCCGCCATGGCGACCGCGACCGCCGCGACGACGCCGCGCTTGAGAAAAACGGACCGATTCCTAGGCATGACAGCACTCCTTTCCTGTTCCCTGTGGTCCCGGCGGAAAAACTGCCGCACTCTGGCGCCGCAGCCGGCGCCGGTTTTGTTCAACCCATGTAGATGCCTCCATTCACATTCAACGTCTGGCCGGTGACGAAGGAGGCGTCGTCGCCCGCCAGGTACAAGGCCGCGCCGCAGACCTCGCGCGCCGTGCCGAAGCGCCCGAGCGGCGTCAGCGCGACCAGCCGGCGGCGCAGCTCGTCCGGCCACGCCGCCGTCATGTCGGTTTCGATGTCGGCCGGGGCGATGCAGTTGACGCGGACGCCGAGGGGGGCGAACTGCCGCGCGAGCGAGCGCGTGAGGCCGATCAGGCCGGCCTTGGCCGCGACATAGGCAGGGCCGGTCGCGACGCCGCCGATCTGCCCGGCGACCGAGGAGACGTTGACGATGCTGCCGCCGCCCCGCGCCTTCATGTGCCGAACCGCAGCGCGGGCGCAGAAGAACGCGGCCCGCAGGTTGACCGTCTGCACGCGATCCCATTCGGCTTCGTCGACCTGCCACGGATCGGCAGGGCCGGCGATGCCCGCGTTGTTGACCAGGACGTCGATCCCGCCGAACGCCTCGACCGCGGCGGCGACCAGGCGTTCCGGCGCGCCCGATCGGGCGAGATCGGCCGCAAAGCCGCGAAGCCGCGGTCCTTCGCCGAGCCGTTCGCGACCGCGCGCGACGCTGTCGGCGTCGCGCCCCGCGTAGCCCACCGCCGCGCCCGCATCCGCGAAGGCGCGGGCGAGTTCGAGGCCGATGCCGCGGCTGGCGCCGGTGACCAGAACGATCTTGCCCGCGAACCCTGCCATTGCGATCAGTCCTGCACGACCCGGTTTTCCAGGGCGCCCACCCCGTCGACCGCGACCCGCACCACGTCGCCAGCCTTGAGAAAGATCTTGCGGAAACCGCCGACGCCGACCGGCGTACCGGTGGACAGCACGTCGCCCGGGCGCAGCGTGACGCGGGCGGACAGAAAGGCGACCAGTTCCCAGATCGAAAAGACCATCAGCGAGGTTTCGCTGTCCTGCATGCGCTCGCCGTTGAGATCGGTGGTGAGGCGGAGCGCGTGGGGACCTGGACGTCCGCGCAGGCTGACGATTCCCGGCCCGATCGGAGTCGAGCGGTCGAGCGCCTTCGCGGACAGCCAGTCGACGATGCGGTTCTTGCCCAGCATCACCCATTGCAGGTCGCGCGCGGTGACGTCGTTGACCACGGTGAGGCCGGCGACGTGCCGGGGTGCGTCGGCCGTGTCGATCCGTGTCGCGGTACGGCCGATCACCGCGGCGAGCTCGCCCTCGTAGTCCATTTCCCTGGAGATCGGCGGCAGATGGATGGGTTCGCCCGCGCCGACCAGCGCGGTGGTCGGTTTCATGAAGATGACCGGGGCCTGCGGAACCTCGAGCCCGGCCTCCTCGGCATGCTTCTTGTAATTGGCCGCGACCAGGTAGATGCCGGCGCCGTCGTCCACCGGCGGCAGCAGGTGGACGCGGGCCGCCGGATATACCGTCGTGCCGCCGATCGCGGCTGGATCGTCGGTCCAGCCGTCGGGATGGGCGGCGACGAACGACCGCACCGTCGGATAGCGCGGGCTGAGGTCGTGCACCTTGTCGCCGATCATGAGGCCGACCCTCGGTTCGGCGGAGCTGTCGATGCGAAAGCGTACGATCATGGCGTTGCTCCGTTACGAAGGCCAGCCGTCGATGCGCCCGTAGGGACGCGGCGCCCCGACGTGGGCGACCTGCACGTCGAGCAAGGCGCCGCATCCGGCGCAGCACAGCTGGCGCAGGCGGAACCGTCCGGTGTCGTAGTCCTGTCCGCGCACCGGCCCGGCGGCGGCGAGCGGCGCGTCGATCTCCAGCAGGTGGACGAGCAGGTTGTCCTCCGGTCGGCAATGGACGTGGCCGCACACGGCACACGCGACCTGGCCGGCATCGAAGTCGATCACCAGGGTATCGCCGACGGTCCGCCGACCGTACCCCCGGAACGAGACCACGGCATCGCCCGCATCGGGCGTCACCGCCTCCGCCAGCCGCTGGCTGCGCAGGCCCTCGCGGCGCCCGGCGGTCGCAGGCCGGTCGCAGCCGCCGTCGGCCGCCAGGACCACCCCGTAGATATCGGACGCCGCCGCCGCCGAAACGGCGCCGCGGGCGACATCCTCGGCCACCCGGTCGGGATCGCGGCCGAGCGGATCGCCATAGCCGCCGCCCGCCTGCCAGCTGTGATACCAGACGTCGCCGCGTTCGATCGGCGAGCGGACGTGCTTCGCCGGCAGGATTTCCGTCCGGCCGTCGATCTCGTCGAGCGTCGCCGGCAAAGGGCGGCCGTGCGCGATGCGATCCGCAACGTCCGTGCCGACGATGCGCGCAACCTTGATGGCAGCGCCGGGCAAGCCGCCGTCGATGCCGATGGCGTTCGGCATCTCCGCACCGGTGCCGGCGAACAGGCCCTCCAGGCGGTTCTCCGGCGCCTTGTGCACGGTATAGGCGAGCTCGGCCGAACGACCGCCGCGGAAGCGCCCGGGCCCACCGGAATCCCGTAGATGACGCCGGAACAGGTAGAGCACCGGGTACTCGGACTCCTGATCCTCGATGTTCGGCATGTTGGGCGTTGTGTTGAACACGATGCCCGCCGTGTCAACCCCGTCGGCGTACGTACGGGCGCCCCCGCCGCCGCCGAAATGACTCATCTCGGTCGCGGCGAAGGCGAAGCCGTGCTGGCTGGTGCCGGCGAAGATCGGTGCCATCGAGGTGCCCGACCAGACCGCCATGGCCTGATCGCGATAGCGTTCGCAGGCGAGCAGCAACTGGGCGAGGCACCGCCAGGCCACGTCGATGGTGACGATGACGGCGGAGATCGTCGCCATGGCGCAGGGCGCCGGGTAGGCGCAGTTGTTGACGGTGCCGACCTCGGTCTTCAGCTCGATGCAATCGCGGACGCCGCGGTTCCACGGGATGTCCCAGCAGAGGTTGATGTAGACCGCCGACAGCACCGCCGCCTGCAGGCCGGAGTACGTGGCGTTGATCAGGCCGCGCGCGTTCTCGCTGGTGCCGCCGAAATCGAACGTCAGCCGATCGCCCCGCTTGGTCAGAGTGCAGACGATGCGGTAGATCAGCGGCTGGTGGCCGTCGTGGTCGATGTACTGCACGTCGCGCCAGCGCCCGTCGGGCAGTTCGCGCAGCCGACTCGCCAGCTTGTCGCGGGCATGGTCGATCGAGCGCGCCATCGCCGCCGTCACCGTTTCGACGCCCCAGCTTTCGATCAACTCGAGCATGCGCTTGCGGCCGGTGTTCAGTGCCGCGACCTGGCCTTTGACGTCGAGGCCGACCAGGGGATCGCGAACCTGGTTCAGGATCCAGCGCAGCACGTCCTCGCGCATCCGGCCGGCCTCGACCAGCTTGACCGGCGGCATGCGCAGGCCCTCCTGATGCACGTCGACCGCCTTGATCGAGAAACCTCCGGGATCCATGCCGCCGGTGTCGAGCTGGTGGCCCGACGCGCCGATCCAGCACACCAGTTGGCCCTGCCAGTAGATCGGCGCCACGGTCGCGAAGTCGGGATGATGAATGGCGCCGAGATAGGGGTCGTTGCAGATGAAGATGTCGCCGTCGCGGTAGCCCACGTCGTTGCTGAGTCGCATCGTGCTGTCCACGATCAACGGCAGCACGTTGCCCTGGGTCACGATGTAGGGACCGACAGAAACCAACGCGCCGTCGGGCCGCATGATCGCGGTCGCGGCGTCGTTGCCGGTGATCAGCACGTTGGACCCCGAGCAGCGCATGTATTGGATGCCCATCTCCTCGGTGATGCTGAGCAGGCGATGGTTGAGCACCTCGAAGGTCACCGGATCGAGTGCGTCGCGGCGATCAGCCATGGAGCGCCCCCGTTTCGGCAAGGCCGGTCGCGATGTGGGTGTGCAGATAGGCATCGACGGTCGCGCTCTGGCCGGCGAGGACGACGATGCTGGTGCCCGGGTGCTCGATCACCGCCGGCCCCGCGATCGACGTGCCCGGCGGCAGCGCGGGACCGTCGTAGATCGGCGTTTCGACCATGGCGGAACGGCGCGGGCAAAAGGTCGGGCGCCGCGTCGCCGGCGCCGCGTCGCTGCCGGCTGGCGCCTCGAGCCAGGGCGCCTTGGGCACGACGCCGACGGCCTCGACGCCGTAGTTGATCAGCTCGACGCCGGCATCGGCGAGCCCCGACCCAGGCCCGAACAGCCGTTCGTACTCGCGTTCGAAAGCGGCGATCAGCAAGGCGACGGCGGCCGCGTCGATCCGCGCCGGCGCCGCGATGCGCAACTGGTGCACCTGACGACGGTAGCGGGCCTCGACCCAGCGGCCGAAGCGGCGCCGTTCCGGCGCGATGTCGGCCCGCATCAAGGCATCGGCTCCCTTGCTCTCCATGGCGGCGAAGATCGCCTCGATCCGTTCGGCCGAGCCCGGCAACACGATGGGCTCGGAGAACTGCAGACTGAACCGGACGTCGGAAATGGCCGCGCCATACGCCGAATGCACGGTGGCAAAAAAGGGCACGACGACCCGCCGGACACCCGCCTCGAGCGCGTACGAGGCGGCATGCACCGGCCCGGCGCCGCCATAGGCCATCATCACGAAGTCGCGCGGGTCGTAGCCGCGCTCCAGGGTCGATTTGCGGATCAGGTCGGCCATCTGGCTGTCGACCACCTTGCGGATGCCGGCCGCGGCCGCAATGACGTCGCCGCCGAACAGCGGATCGGCGACGCGGCGCCTGATCGCGTCGAGCGCGCGGTCACGGTCGAGTTTCATCCGTCCGCCGAGAAAGCGGTCGGGCGAGATGTAGCCGAGCGCCACGTCGGCATCGGTGACCGTGGGTTCGGCGCCGCCCTGGCCGTAGCACGCCGGGCCGGGATCGGCGGCGGCGCTTTGCGGCCCGACGCGCAGCCGGCGGCCGTCGACCCAGGCGATCGAACCGCCGCCCGAACCGATCGATGCCACGTCGATCATCGGCAGGCGCAGCTGGTATTGGTTGAGCACCGTCTGGGCGCTGTAGCTCCAGCGGCCGCCCTCGATGACGCCGACCTTGAACGTGGTCCCGCCGACGTCGGTCGCAATCACGTTGCGAAAGCCGAGCCGCTCCGCCATGTGGCAGGCGCCGACAACGCCGGCCGCCGGGCCGGATTCGATGGTATAGATCGGCACCGTCTGCGCCACCGTCGCGAGCCCGCCGTTGGCCTGCACGATAAGCAGCTTCTGGCGCAGGCCGGCGTCGGCGAGCGTCCGTTCGAGCCGCGCGAGATAGCTGTCGATGACCGGGCCGACATAGGCGTTGAACAGCGCCGTTGCGCTGCGTTCGTACTCGCCCATGACCGGCGCGATATCGGCCGACGCGCTGACGTAGAGCGCGGGCGCCTCGGCGCGCAGGATGTCCGCGGTCCGCCGCTCGTGGACCGGGTTCTGGTGGGAAAACAGGTAGGCGACGGCGACCGCCCGATAGCCGCGTTCGACCAGCGTGCGGGCGATCGCGCGCACCGCCCGCTCGTCGAGCGGCGTGACGACCTCGCCCGCGGCGTCGATCCGTTCGGGCATCTCGAAGATGTCGCGCTCGTCGACCAGCAGCCGGGGCTTGGCCGTCGCCCGGTAGTGGTGACGCTCGAACACGCTGAGCCCGGCGACGCGGCCGGTCGCCCGCATGATGGTGAGCGTGTCGCCGAAGCCGCGCGTGGTCAGCACCGCCGTGCGCGCGCCGGTGAACGAGAACACGGCGTTGCTCGACTGGGTGGTCGCGTGCACCATGCGATCGGCCGAGGCGAGCAACGTGCCGACCTCGATCCCGATGGCTGCGGCGGCATCGGCGAGGCCGTCCATGACGCCCTTCTGCAGGTCGGCCGGCGTGGTCAACGCCTTGCCCATGACCGCCCGACCGTCACGGCCGTCGATCGCGATCACGTCGGTGAAGGTGCCGCCGATGTCGACCGCCACGGTGTACACGTCCGACCGTCCTCCGCCCTGTCCGTTTCCGTGTCCGCCGCCTTGTCCCGACGACTTTCAGTGTTTTCAGTAAAACATCCCGCCGGGACCGCCGTCAACCGGCCGGCCGCGCCCGTTACATCAGCCGCTCGGGCAGCCACAGCGAGGCTGCCGGAACGAACGCGAAGAACGCGTAGACCGCGATCAGCAGCAGCACGAACGGCATCACCGCCCGGCTCAGCTGCTCGATGGTGACCCGGCCGACGCTGCAGCCGACGAACAGGCATAATCCGACCGGTGGCGTGAGCAGGCCGATGACCAGGCCGAACACCATGACGACGCCGAAATGCACCACGTCGAAGCCGTAAGCCTCGGCGGCCGGCAGCAACACCGGCGTCAGGATGATGATGCTGCCTGAGGTTTCGAGGAACAGGCCGACCACCAGCAGCAGGGCCATCACCAGCAGCAGGAACACCCAACGCTGGTCGGTGAGCGACAGGAACATGTCGGCGACCGTCTGCGGCACACGCTCGAAGGCGAGCACCCAGCCGAGCAGGTTGGCGGTGGCGACGATCAGCATGATGGTCGCCGACATGATCGCGGCGGCGGCGATCGAGCGCCACAGCACACGCACCTTGAGGGTGCGCATGGCAAGGCCTACGCCCATGGCGTACAGCACCGCGACCACCGCCGATTCGGTCGGCGTCACGATGCCGCCGACGACGCCGCCGACGATGATGACCGGCATCAGGAGCGCGACCAGCGCGACCCGGAAGCTGACCAGGAAATCGCGGCTGCGATCCAGCCACGAGAGCGCGTCGCCCGCGGGTTGCAGGGGCATCCGGCGCAGCAGGTAGCGGTTGAGCGCGAGGATGGCGAGCCCGACCGCGATGCCGGGCGTCGCCCCGGCGAGGAACAGCGCGCCGATCGAGGCGCCGGACGAGATGCCGTAGACCAGCATCGGAATGCTGGGCGGGATGAGCGGGCCGCACAGCGAACTCGCTACCGTGACCGCGGTCGCGAACTCGCGACGGTAGCCCTGCTTCTCCATCGCCGGGATCAGGATCGGCCCGAGCGCCGCGACGTCGGCGGTGGCCGCGCCGGTGATGCCGCCGAAGAACATGCTGGACACCACGTTCACCTGGGCGAGACCGCCGCGCCAGCGACCGACCAGCCGGTTGGCGAACTGGATCAGCCGGCTGGTGAGCTGGGCCTCGTTCATCAGCGCGCCGGAAAGGATGAAGAACGGGATGCTCATCAGGACGAACTGGTCGAGCCCGGCAAACAGGCGTTGCGGCACGATCGAGAGCGGCACCGCCTGGGCGGTGACGAGATAGATCGTGGTGGCGATGCCGAGCACGAAGGCGATCGGAACGCCGATCGCGAGCAGGCCGACGAACCAGGCGGCGAGGCCGGTCACGGCGGCCCGGCCGGCGCGGCGGGCGGGCGCCCGGTCCACAGCGCCTCGAGCGCGGCGAGCATGACGAGCACGCCGCCCACGGGCAGCGCGAGATAGATCCAGGCGATGTCGATCTGCAGCGCGGGCGAGAGCTGGTGGCGGGCGAAGGTGCGCAGGGCGAGCGCCCAACCCTGCCACGCGACGAGGGCGGCAAATCCGAACACCAGCAGGTGCACGGCCCGGCCGACCTGCCGGCTGAGGCGTTCGGGCAGCCTCGCCGTCAGGTCGGTGATCGCGACGTGGCCGCCCTGGCGATAGGCCACGGCGGCGCCGAACATCGTGCTCCAGACCAAGGCGTAGCGCGCGACCTCCTCGGCCCAGATCAGGCTGGCGCCGAGACCATAGCGGAACACCACCTGGCCGCCCATCGCCACCAGCGCCGCGGCCAAGGTGATTGCGGCGAGAGGGGTCGCCAGCCGTTCGAACAACACATCCGCGAGTCGCTGCACGGCCGGCGGTTCCCCGGGATCAACCGCTACTTGCGCAGCGCGATGATCTCCTTCAGCAGGTCCTGGGCGTCGAGCTGGGCGGCGTATTTCTCCCACACCGGCCGAACCTTCTCGACGAAGGCGTCGGCGTCGACGGTGGTGATGGTGACGCCCTGGTCGACCAGTTTCTTGCGGATGGTCGCCATCTTCTCGGCGAACACCCGGCGCTCGTGTACCGCCGCCTCCTGCATCGCCTCGCGGATCAGCTTCTGGCGTTCCGGTGTGAGGCCGTCGAAGACCTTGGCGCTCATGATCACCGGCCGGGGCTCGGAGACAAAGGTGATCTGCTCCCAGTCGGTCATGTACTTCGCCACCTCGGCGATCTTCAGCGTGTCGACCGAGAGCACGTCGAGGTGCGCGCCCTCGATGACGCCCTGCTTGAGGCCGGTGTAGACCTCGATGTAGGCCATCGGGGTCGGGTTCGCGCCGAGCGCCCGCATGGCATCGACCAGCACCGGCGTTTCGATGACGCGGATCTTGACGCCCGCCAGGTCGGCCGGCGTGCGGACCGGCTTCTTCACCGTCTCGATCGGGCTGTCGCCGGTGCTGAACCAGGCGAGCACCCGGAACCCGGCCTGCTGCTCGATGCGCTGGGCGAGCTTGGTGCCGAGCGGCCCGTCGGCGATGGCCGCCATGTGGCGCT
>Ga0194131_10005549_pt1 | contig 18085 bp, 15 predicted proteins | sample TA2KigO120mmetaG_FD_148631 | JGI IMG/M metagenome (GOLD analysis project Ga0194131, IMG submission 148631) | Freshwater microbial communities from Lake Tanganyika, Tanzania - TA2015053 Kigoma Offshore 120m | ecosystem: Environmental > Aquatic > Freshwater > Lake | place: Tanzania: Lake... | reverse complement strand
GGACAACAGCGCTGCGACCAGGGCGATGGCCAGCAGTTGATCGACGTCGGCGAGCGATGGCGTGGCTAGCGACAGAGCCGGCAGGCCGGTCGGGATGGGACCGACCACGGCGATGCCCTGCCGGTCGAGGCCGAACACGATCACCGCCAGCAGCGATCCGAGCAGCGCCACGACATGGCCCGGCACGCGCGGCAGGAAACGGCGACAGAGCAGGATGAGGGCAAAGCTGCCGCCGCCGATCGCCAGCGCCAACGGCTGCGTGTCGCCGAGACGTGCGACGATGCCGGCAAACTGCTCCAGCGTGGTCTCGCCTTCGCCGCGGATACCCAGCACCTTGGGCAATTGTGCGCCCACGATCACCAAGGCGATGCCGTGCATGAAGCCGACGATCACCGGTTTGGACAGGAAGTTGGCGACGAAGCCCAGCCGCATCAGGCCGCCGGCGATACACAGCACGCCTACCATCACGCCCAGCACCGCGCACAGCATCGCCAGCCGCCCGGGATCGCCCACCGCCAGCGGCGCCACCGCCACGGCGACGATCGCTGCCATCGCCGAATCCGGCCCGACCACGACCTGACGCGAGCTGCCGAACAAAGCGTAGGCCAGCAGCGGCAGCATGCTGCCATAGAGGCCGGCCAACGGCAGGCCTGCCAGCTCGCCGTAGGCAAGACCCACCGGCACCAGCACCGCGCCCAGCGTCACGCCGGCCGCAAGATCGTGCGGCAGGAAGGACGCTTTGTAGGTCCGGATGGTGGTGAGGCCCGGCAGCCAGCGAGCGATGGTCATGCCGCCTCCCGCCTCGCCTCAGTCCCACTTCCGGGCGAGGAAGAGTTCGACATGCTGCGTGAACTGCTCGGGCGCCTGCAGGAAGGATAGGTGGCTGACCTCGGGCTGCAGCAGCAGGCCGGCATTGGGAATCGCGCGCGCCATGAATTCGGTGTTGGCACGATGGATCGCCTCGTCATGGTCGGCGTCGACGATCCAGGTGCGCACCTTGATGGCGTTGAGGTCGGCCGCGGTCCAGTTCGGCTGCGTCGCCCACATGTTGCTGATCTGAGCAAGAAACTCCTTGTATTGCGTGGGCGTCGCCGACGGCTGCTCGTACTCCTTCTCGGCGCGCGCGATGAAGGCGGTGAAGACCGGGCTCTTGTCGACGTCCTTCACGCCGCTGGGATCGGAGTTGGCGGCGAAGGCGAACAGCCGCGACACGCGGTTGGGATGGCTCATCGTCATGCTGAGCCCGATGATGGCGCCGTCGCTCCAGCCGACGACCGCGGCTTGCGGGATGCCGAGATGGTCCATCAGCCCGATCACGTCGGACGCCATCAAAGCGTAGCCGTAGGGCCGGCTGTCGCGGGTGCTGCGGCCGTGGCCGCGGCTATCCATGACGATCACGCGATGCGACTTGGCCAGCGCCCGCACCTGGTGGCCCCAATAGTTCGCGTTGGCGAGGCCACCGTGCAGCAGGATCACCGGCGAGCCGTTGGTGCCGAAGGTGGCGTACCAGATCGCGATGCCGTTGACCGGCGCATGCCCGCTCCTCTCGGGCGTCGGCAAGGTCGGCGTCGGCGGCAGGGTCATCCAGCGCGGCGATGGCTGTGCGGCGACGACGGCGGCGAAGACGCCGAAGACCAGGGCGAGCAGAACGGTTCTCATGGAAGACCATAGCTCGATGACGCGCTTCACGACCACCATCGATGATCAATCTTCGTCTTCCGGTTCGTTCGGACCGGGCGGTGGCGGCGTGAACTTCTTGTCGCGCAGCAGTTTCTCCATCGTGGCGATTCCCTCGGCGTAGCGACCCTGGTTGCAGCTGACCTCCGCGCCGATACGTGTGTGATTGCGACGGCCGTCGGAATTCAGGCTGCGACCAACGCCAAAGCGGTCGTAGTAGGCGATGAGCTGGGCGCAGCGCGCCGCAAGCTGCTCGTCGATCTGCCCGGTAGTCTGCGCGGCCGCCGGCTGCGACGGAACTTTCAGGACGCCGAACGTGGCCACGATGGCCAGCCATGGCAGGGACTTCGCACACCGAGGAGTCAGAGTCGTCCCCGGCGTCTGCCCACGGCTTCGGCGAGCAGGCAGAGGATTTCCCACATCATAGTGACGCCCACGAGCGCGGTGTTGCCGCTCATGTCGAACGGCGGCGAGACCTCGACCACGTCGCCGCCCACCAGGTCGAGTCCGCGCAGGCCACGCAGCATGCGCTGAGCCTCGTGCGGCGTGTAGCCGCCGATCTCCGGAGTCCCGGTGCCGGGAGCGTAGGCGGGATCGAGCCCGTCGACGTCGAAGCTCACGTAAGTCGGTCCGTCGCCCACCACGCGGCGCGCCGCGGCGATCACCTTGTCGATGCCGAGATCGAAGTACTCCTCGATGGTGATCACGCGCATGCCCTGGTCGACTGCCCATTGATTGTCGTCGCGCTTGTAGAGCGAACCGCGGATGCCGATCTGTACCGTGCGCTTGGGGTCGAGCAGACCCTCCTCGACGGCGCGGCGGAAGGGCGTGCCGTGGGTGTATTTGTAGCCGCCGAAGTAGCTGTCCCAGGTGTCGCTGTGGGCATCGAAATGCACCATGCCCAGCGGCTGCCCCTTGGCGATGGCGCGCATGATGGGCAGCGTGATCAGATGATCGCCGCCAGCCGACAACGGCACCGCACCGGTCGCATGCAGCTTGGCAAAGAAGGCTTCGATGCGTGCCAGTGAATCGTCGACACTCGCCGGATTGACCGGCGCGTCGCCGAGATCACCACATTTGGCCAGCTCATAGGGCGCCACCCCCGTGACGTGATGGACGCGGCGCATCATGGTCGAGAGGTCACGCATCTGGCGCGGACCGTGCCGGGCGCCCGGCCGGTTGGTCGTGCCACCGTCCCACGGCACGCCGACCATGGCGATCTCGACCTCGGCGGGATCACGAAACAACGGCAGGCGCATGAAGGTGGCGACGTCGCCGAAGCGCGGCACCACCGTGCCGGAAACCGGCTGCGGGAAATCGCTCATGCCTTGAGAAGGGCCCGCCGTGTCGTCACGAACTCCTCGACCGCCGCCACGAAGCGATCGCCCTCGGCGTCGCCGATCATGATGTTCAGCGCCACGAAGCCACGGCGGGCGATCCAGATGCCGGCGGCAAGCATGTCGAAGAAGAACAGCTCCTTCGCATCCTGGTTGCTGGTGGCGATGTCGGCGGCGGTACGGATCGGCCGCGTCGTGGCATGTGCCGTCATCATCGAGCCGATGCCGGAGAACTGGAACGCCACCTGCTCGCGCTGGCAGATCGCATTCAGCTTCTGCCGAATCCTCTCGCCACGCTCGTTCAGCTCGCGCGCTGCAGCCGCCGTGTAGACCTCGCCGTAGCCGGTCGCACCCGCCGCCATGGTGAGTGCGTTGTTGTTGAAGGTGCCGGCGTGCGGCAGCGCGTCGGGCTTGGTCGGATCGAACAGCTCCATGATGTCGCGCCGGCCGCCGAAGGCGCCGAACGACATGCCGCCGCCGATATACTTGCCCAACGTCGTCATGTCGGGGATCACGCCGGTCTTCTCCTGCAGGCCGCCGGGCGACAGCCGCGAGGTCATGACCTCGTCGAAGATCATGGTGATGCCGCGCGCCTTGGTCTCTTCACGGATCATCTTCAGAAACGCCGGATCGCCCGGCAGGCAGCCATGGCTGCCCTGCATCGGTTCGAGCAGGACGGCAAACAGCTCCTCGCCGTGCTTGGCGAGCAGCGCCCGCGTGCCCTCGACGTCGTTGTAGGGGGCGACGATGAACTCGTAAGGCATGTTCACCGGGCTGCCACCGCTCACGAAATAGAGCACGCCGCCGTGATAGCCGCCGTGGAACACCATGACCTTGGTGGCCGCCTTGCGCCCCTTGCGCTGAGCGAAGACGCGCGCGCCGGCCAGCGCCATGACGTTGCCCTCGGTGCCGGAGTTGGTGAAGCGCACCAGCTCGATCGAGGGGATGCGATCGACCACCAGCTTGGCGAGCTTGGCCTCGCTGGCGTTGCGGCCGCCGTAGTTCCAGCCGTGATCGAGCGCCCGGTCGATCGCGGCACGGATGACCGGATGGGAGTGGCCGTAGATGCCGGCGGTATACTCGCCCAACACGTCGATGTACTCGTGGCCATCGGCGTCCCACAGCCGGCAACCCTGGCCGCGCGCCACGGTGAGCGGAAACGGCGAATTGTGCAGCGTCGTGCGCGTGTTGCCGCCGGGCATCGCCTCGCAGGCCTCGTGATGGCGGGCCAGGCTCTTGGGATTGCGGGCGACGTAGGCTTGGCGCGCCTCGTCGAGCGCGGACTTAAGGTCGGAGTTGACCAGGGCTTGATCGGGCACGGCACTCTCCTCGGATGACGGGAAGAGTATCACACCACGTTCAGCTCCCGGATAGGCCGTCCTTTGGATATCCGCTCATAGCCAAACGGCGAAAGGTCGAGCGTGCGATAGGCGCCGTGCACGATCAGCTCGGCAACCGCGCGGCCGACCGCCGGCGACTGCTGGATGCCGTGGCCCGAGAAGCCGGTCGCGAAGATCAGGCTGTCGATCTCGGGATGGCGGCCGACGATGCCGTTCTGGTCGAAGGTGTTGTACTCGTAGTAACCCGCCCAGGCGTTCACCACCTTGGCCGCCACGAAAGCCGGCACCCGTTCGGCCAGGACCGGCCACACCATCTCGTCCCACTCCTGATGCTGGACTTCGAGCGGCGCGTTTGGCGGGTCATTGCCGTCGGCCGGCGTCGTGCCGCCGATGTAGAAGCGGCCTTCGGGACGGAACCAGGTGCCCGACGGGTCGATGGTGAGCGGCGTGAGGCCAGGCGGCTCTCGGACATCGAACACGAACACCGACCGCCGCCGCGGCTCGACCGGAAGTGCAATGCCGGCCCGCGCGGCGAGCTCGCCCGACCATGGCCCCGCGGCCAGAACGATCGTCGCGGCCTCGATCCGGCGGCCCGACCGCAAGGTCACCGCGTTGGGCGCCAGTCCGACGGCCTCGTCGGCAACGTATTCGACGCCGAGCGCACGGGCCTTGCGGCGAAAGGCCTGCATCAGTGCCGGTCCGTCGAACCAGCCTTCGTTGGCCACACCGTGGGAGGCCAGCACGACACCCTCGGCCGCGATCCAGGGGAAGCGCGCCGACAGCGCCGCCGTATCGAGCAACTCGACCGCGCAACCTTCGCCCTTCTGGATCGCGTGGTTGGCGCGCAGCACCGGCTCACCCGCGGCGCTGGCAAGGAACAGATAGCCAGGCTCCTTGAGCCCGAGATCGACGTCCAGCAACTCGTGCGCCTGCCGCAGGAAGCCGATGCCGAAGCGCGACAGGTGGATATTGAGCGGCGTGGAGAACTGCTGGCGGATCGAGCTGGCCGACAACGCCGACGAGGCGCGGGTGTAGGCCGGATCACGCTCGACGACGACAACCTCGCCGGCAAAGTCGGGATCGGACTTGAGATGCCAGGCAGCGGAGGAGCCCATGACCCCGCCGCCGATAATGAGAACGTCAACCGCACGGGATGAAGGCTTGATGTCGTGCACCGATCGAGCTCGCCTGGAAAAATCGCCGCATTGTACCCGCCGTCCGGCTCGGGCGGGACACAATCTCGCCAGGGCAACCGGGCGATGCGGCTCGAGATGGCTGCACCGTCGGAATGCACTACAATGAGCGGCGACAGCCCCATGATCTCGTCGCTTGCCGATCTCGTCGCTCCGCTGAGCGAAGCGCAATTCCTTGAACTCCTGCGGACCCGCACCATGCGGCTGCAACGCGGGACGGATGGCCGCCGATACAGTGGCCTCGTGAGCTGGCAAGCCCTTCGCGATCGTATCGCCGACGGCACGCTGCGACCGGGCGACTTTCGCGTGCTGTCCAAGACGGAGACGGTGCCGGCGCTCTTCTACACCGCCAACGGCCTCGCCAAGCCGGAAGCCATCACGGCGCTGCTGGCCGGCGGCGCCAGCTTGATATTCAGGGGTCTCGAGCGCCACTTCCCGGCGCTCGCGGCGGTGTGCCGAGATATCGCGAAACGCACGTCCGAGACCAGCCTGGCCGACGCGATCGTGACGACCGGGCCGGGCGGTGCCCTGCGATTTCACTACGACATGGAGGACATGTTCGTCGTGCAGCTCGAGGGCAGCAAGCGCTGGAAGGTGCACGACGAGAGGATCGTCAACCCGGTCCAGCCCAGCCCGCCATTGGTCGAACCGCGCGACGGGCCGATGTTCGACGAGGTCCTGCATCCGGGAGACACGCTTTTTCTTCCCAGCGGATACACCCACCATTGCGACAACGGCCCGGAGCTGTCGCTGCACCTGGTGATCGGCTTCACCGCCCCCACCGGCTATCACGCCGTCAATGCCCTGCTCGCCCGGCTCGCCGAGGAGGACCTCTTCAGGGTACCGCTCAGCCGCGTCACGGATGCGGCGCAACGCGCTCAGTTGGAAGAACGCATCAAGCAGCGGCTCGCGGAGCTGATGGAGCAGACGCCGTGGCAAGGCACCGGGCCGGCGAAGGAAAAGTACTAGACCGTCCGAGGGTCGAGGCCATAGATCGCGCGCGCCGTCTCACGGCTGATCGCTCCTTCGACGAGGTCACGGGCGGCCGCCGCAGCGTCGCGGTGCTGCGGCGGCCCGAAACCACCGGCGCCTGGCGTCACCAGGGCGAACCATTGGCCGGCTTTCAGCACCGCCGAATCACCCTCGAAGGTCACGCCCGGGCCGGCCTCGACCTTGCCGTGTGCACCGGGGCCGCCGCCGAGCAGCCCCCAGCTTTGCGAGCGCTGGCGCGTCAGGTCGACCCGCACGCGACAGTCGTGCGTGGCTTGGTAGACGCGCCGCAGCCCCATGCCGCCGCGATACTGCCCGGCGCCACCCGAATCCTCTACGAGTTCGTAGCGAGTCAGCAGCAGCGGGTACTCGATCTCCAGCGCCTCGACCGGCAGATTCGACGTGTTGGTGGTGTGGACATGCACGCCGTCGAGTCCGTCCTTGCCGGCGCGCGCGCCGCTGCCGCCGCCGATCGTCTCGAGATAGACCCAGGTCGAGCCGTCGGTCGGTTGCTTGCCGATGAAGTAGGCCACGGTGCAGGCCGAGTTCGAGCAGGCCATCACCCGTTCCGGCACGGCCTGCGCCAAGGCGCCCAACACCATGTCGGCGACGCGCTGGCAGGTCTGCAGGCGGCCATTGACGGCAGCCGGCGGCAGGCAGTTCAGGATGCTGCCCTCGGGCGCCGAGATCTTCAGCGGCCGCGCCAAGCCCGCATTGGGCGGGATGGTGGGATCGAGCACCGACTTCACCACGTAGTAGGTCGTGGCGAGCAGCGCGGTGTAGGTCATGTTGATGCCGGCGCGCCGCTGCTCGGGCGCGTCGAAGGCGAGCGCCATCTCCTCGCCCTTCACCGTGACCTCGACGGCGAGCGGCAGCGTGCCGGCGACCTCCTCGTTGTCGAACACGTCCTCGAAACGCCAAGTTCCGTCGGGCATGGCGGCGATGGCCGCCCGCATGCGACGCTCGGCGTAGTCCATCAAGGCCTCGCCTGCCCCCAGCACCGTCGCGCTGCCGTACTTGGCGGCGAGCGCCTGGAAGCGCTGGACGCCAACGCGGTTGGCCGCCATCTGGGCGCGCAAGTCGGACAGCCGCTCGGCCGGGACCTGGCAATTGAGCAGGATCAGGTCCTGCACGTCCTTCTGCAGCTCGCCGGCGCGGTACAGCCGCACCGGCGGGATGCGCAGGCCCTCTTGATAGATGTGGGCGTGGCCGCGATCGACGAAGTCGGCATGGTGCGCGAGGTTCACCGTCCAGGCGACCAGGCGGCCGTCGATGAAGATCGGCTCGGCGACCACGATGTCGGGCAGATGCGTGCCGCCGCCCTCGTAGGCGTCGTTGCCGATGAAGGCGTCGCCGGGCCGGATGTCCTCGAGCGGATAGCGTCGCATGATGTGCGGCACGAGATCGAGGAAGCTGCCGAGATGGATCGGGATGTGCTCGGCCTGGCAGAGCGTCTGGCCACGCGCATTGAACAGCGCCGTCGAGCAGTCGCGCCGTTCCTTGATGTTGGTCGAGTGCGAGGCGCGGATCAGCGTCTCGCCGGTCTCCTCGACGATCGAAGTCATGGCGGCACCGATCACCTCGACGGTGATGGGGTCGACGGCGTTGCGCTTCATGCCGCGGGCTCCAGGATCAGATTGAGATAGGCGTCGACCCGTGCCGTCATGCCGGGGGGCACCAGGGTCGTTGCATCCATCTGCTCGACGACGGCTGGTCCCGCGAAACGGTTGCCCGGCCGCAAAGCATCGCGGGCGTAGATCGGGGTCTCGACGTGATCACCTGTCTCGGCCAGCCATACCGGCCGGCGCGACGCGATCGCGCCGGCGGCATCGGGACCGGCTTGGCGATGGGCGCAGAGCTCGGCCTTGCGCACCGCGCCCGTCGCTTCGATACGCAAGGTGACGATCTGCACCGGGTCGCCTTCGGCGGCGAAGCCGTAGCGCTGACGGTGCGCCTCGGTGAAGCCCGCGGTCAGCATCTGCATCGTCGTTGCACCGATCGGGCCTTCCGGCACGGCAACGCCGAGCTCGTAGTTCTGGCCCTGGTAGCGCATGTCGGCGGTGCGCACGAGGCGGCGATCAGACCCGGCAATTCCTTCGTGCGCGAACCAGCGGTCGGCTCGCTCGGCCAAGGCAGCGAATCCCTCTGCCACCGCGACCGTCGAGTCTGCGGTCGCGGGCAGCAGCCGGGTCACGGCGAAGTCGGCGCGCAGGTCGGTCAACAGCAGGCCCATGGCGCACAGGATGCCCGGACTGGCCGGCACCAGCACGCGGCCGATCTCGAGCTCCCGCGCCAGGCGCGCTGCGTGCAGCGGCCCTGCGCCGCCGAACGCCATCAGCGTGTAGTCGCGCGGATCGTGGCCGCGCTGCACCGAGATGACGCGGATGGCGCGCGCCATGTTGGCGGTGACGACCGACAGGATGCCTTGCGCCGTCTCCGGCAGGCCGAGCCCCAACCTGTCGGCCAGCCGACCGATCGCCTGCGCGGCGAGATCCTGGCGGATCGTCATGCGACCGCCCAGCAGATGCTCGGGATTGAGTGTTTGCAAGACGACGTTGGCGTCAGTGACGGTCGGCTCCTCGTTGCCCTTGTCGTAGCAAGCCGGGCCTGGGTCGGCACCGGCCGAGCGCGGTCCCACCTTGAGAAGACCGCCGCTGTCGACATAGGCGACCGAGCCGCCGCCCGCGCCGACCGTATGGATGTCGAGCATCGGCGCCTTGATGGGATAGCCGTGCACCGTGGCCTCGGCGGCGAGCCGGCAACGTCCGCCTTGCAGCAAGGCGACGTCGGTCGAGGTGCCGCCCATGTCGAAGGTGATGAGGTCGGGAAAGCCCGCCAGCGCGCCGATCGCCTGGGCGCCGACCACGCCGGTCGCGGGCCCCGACAGGATGGTGCGCACCGGCATGTCGGCGGCGGTGGCAAAGCCGATGACGCCGCCGTTGGACTGCGTCAGATGCGGCGTCGCCGTCATGCCGAGCGCCTGCAGACGCGGCGCGAGCCGCCGGATGTAGCCCCGCATCACCGGGCCGAGATAGGCGTTCAGCACGACCGTCGACAGCCGTTCGAACTCGCGGAACTCCGGCGCGATCTCGTGGCCGGCCGACAGGAAGGCGTCGGGCAGCTCCTCGCGCAGGATCTCGAGCGCGCGCTTCTCATGGTCGGGTCGCACGAAGCCGTAGAGAAACGACACCGCGACCGCCTTCACGTCCGCTGCCTTGAGCACCCGCGCGGCGGCACGCATCTTCGCTTCGTCGAGCGGCGTGTCGATCTCGCCCGTGTACCGCAGGCGTTCGGGCACTTCGAGCCGGAGGTCGCGCGGCACCAGGGTCAGTGGCTTGTCGGCCTGGATGTCGTAGAGGTCGGGCCGCTTCTGGCGGCCGATCTCGAGCAGATCGCGAAAGCCTTCCGTCGTGACGAGGCCGGTCTTCACGCCGCGATGCTGGATCAGAGCATTGGTCGCGACCGTGGTACCATGGCCGAAATAGGCGATCGCCGCCGCGGGGCCGTCGCCCGCCTGCGGCGCCACGCGCCGCATCGCCTCCTCGACACCCTGCGCTATGCCGCGCGAGGGATCGTCCGGTGTCGACGGCACCTTCCAGGTTTCGACTCGGCCTTCCTGCTCATCGAACAAGCAGATGTCGGTGAAGGTGCCACCCGAGTCCACGCCGACACGCCATCTTGCCTTGGTGGCCATGCTAGTCGGCACCATGAGCAGTGGCCGTCGACACCGCACTGGTCAATTCTCCAATTTCCGGATGTATTGCCGGGAAACATTCCGATCGGCGGGAGGTTGAACCAATGGCCACCAAGTCGCAACGCAAGGCAACCCGTGCGCACCGGCGTCGAGCAGTCGCACGGGGGTTGGTTCGCGTCGAGGTGCAAGCGCCGAAGCGCGACGCCGACCTGATCCGAGCTCTGGCAGCGACGCTGCGCGGTGAGGTCGACGACGCTGATATGCTTCGTTCCAGGCTTGCCAAAGCGCTGAAGAGTCCCGAAGCAAGGACTGCGTTCGACATCTTCGGTTCCGAGCTCGACGACGACGCCTTCACCGGTGTGTTCGACCGACCGCGCCAGAAACGCCGGCGAGACGTCACGCTGTGAGATTCCTGGTCGATACCAACATCATCTCGGAAATCCGCAAACGCGACAGGGCTAACTCCAATGTGGCGCGTTGGGTTGCTCGTGTGCGCGCCGCGTACATCTGCACCAGTGTCCTGGTGCTTGCCGAAATTCGCCACGGCATCGAGTTGAAGCGCCGAAGAGACCCAGTCCAAGCCAAGGCGCACGATCGATGGTCCTTTCAGATGCGCACACGCCTCGCCGATCGAGTCTTGCCCGTCGACGAGCCTGTGGCCGACGCCTGGGCAACGCTGGGTGTCCCCGGCCCCGTGCCGTTGATCGATGGGTTGCTCGCCGCGACCGCCAAAGTACATGGGCCGACACTGGTCACCCGCAACGTCGATGACCTCGCTGGCTTGCACGTGGCTTTGTTGAATCCTTTCACCCATGCGTAGACCGCTCACGACGAACGCCCGGCATCCAACGGATGCAGGGCTGCCGCGAGCGTACCGGCATAGACATCCTGCCAGGCCCGTTCGCCGTCGGGCGCGATGAAGTAGCCGCTGCGCGCACCGCGATAGATGGTGGGGTCGTCGGCGCCGGGCGGGCGCTCGCCGCCGGCGCGCAGGGCGCGGGCCGCGCGCAAGAGGCGACGGCGCGTACGGGTGATCATCTGGTCCGACGGCGCCAGGTGCTCGAAGGCGAAGTCGGTGACCGGTCCCATGCTTTCGGTGATGGCCTGATCCTGGAGATGGATGCCCTCGATGCCGCTGTAGATCTCGCTGCGCTGCTGCTTGCCGCGATCCATGCCCCAGTCGTTGCTCTCGTCCATCGCCATGCGCCAGCGGCCGAGCCAGTCCGTCGTGTTGGGCAGCATCTCGATGCCGCCGCGGCCGGTGCCGCCGATCGGCGTGCCGTCCTTGTAGCGCGGCTGCGGCAGAGCCTGGGCCGACTTGGCCTTCTTCCACCAGATGAACACGAACATGGTGTGGTGGTCGTCGAGCGGCACCCAGCCCCGCGCATGCATGTGGCTCTCGAACTCGCCGTTGGGCGCCTGCGACCAGCAGGGAAACAGGAAGTTGGCGAAGCGCCAATAGGTGCGACCCGGCCCGGCGGCGCGGTAGCCGGCGTACTGGGTGCCCCACGGTGCATCGGCGACGTGGTACTGCGGCGCGCGGTTGGTGATGGTGTAGTAGAACGGATCGGTCTCGGGCACGTCGTCGGGATCGACGTGACCGCCATGCAGGAAGCCGAAATGCGCGGTGTCGATCTCGCCTTCCAGCGCCTGCAGCCAGTTGCAATTGCGCTGCATCATGGTGACGTTGATCTCGTCCGCCGGCAGGTCGAGCACCTCGAAGCCCGGTAGGCCCGGTGGATCGGCGCGTTCGCCCATATGGACCCAGACCAGGCCGGCGCGCTCCATGACACGATAGGCGCGCGCCTTCACCTTGTGCTTGAAATCCCGATCCTCCGGCACGCTCGGCATGTCGATGCAACGGCCGGCGACATCGAATTTCCAGCCGTGATAGATGCAGCGGATGCCGCCCTGCTCGTTGCGGCCGAGGAACAGCGAGGCGCAGCGGTGCGGACAGCGGTGGTCGATCACGCCGACCTGGCCGGCGGTATCGCGGAACGCCAAGAGCTTCTCGCCCAGCAGCATCAGGCGTACCGGCGGGCCGTCGCGCTCCAGCTCCGACGACTTGAGCGCCGGCAGCCAGTATTGGCGCATCAGCTGGCCCATCGGCGTGCCGGGGCCGACCTGCGTGAGTTCCCGGCCTTCGCCTGCCGTGGTCATGGTCCTCTCCGTGAGTCCGCAGCTCGCGAAGAACAACGGCGCGTGCGCGACATCGCTATCGCGCCCCGCGTACCAGGCGGCCGGGCAGCGCGCCGGTGAACTGGCCGTCGCGATAGGTAATCTCGCCGCCGACCACCGTGGCGCGATAGCCGTCGGCCCGCTGCTCCAGCCGCCGGCCGCCGCCCGGCAGGTTGTGCACCGGATGCGGGGCGGCCACACGCAGGTGGTCGAGGTCGATGACGTTGATGTCGGCCTTGTAGCCGACCGCCAGCCGGCCACGGTCGCCCAGCCCGACAGCTCGGGCCGTTGCATCGGTCAGTTGCTGCACCGTCCAGGTGAGCGGCCAGCGCTCGCCCTTGCGGTCGCGCGTCCAATAGGTCAGCGCATGAGTGGTGTAGCTGGCATCGCAGATCAGACCGTAGTGGGCGCCGCCGTCGCCCAGCGCCATCACCGTGTTGGGATGGCGCAGCATCTCGGCCATGTTGGCGTCGGAGCAGTCCGTGTAGTTGGCGCCGGGATGGAACAGGATGGTGCGGCCATCGCCCGCCACCAGGAGATCGTAGGCGAGCTCCAGCGGCGTGATACCGAGCGCCGCGGCCCGCGCATCCAGCCGCTGGTCGGCGGGCGGCGTGTAGTCGGGCGGATCGCCGAGCACGAACATGTTGGCGACGTTGCGCATGAAGGCCAGCATGTTGGGGTTGCTGTAGACCGGCTCCTCCTTCAAGAGCCGGGCCTTCATCGCCGGATCGCGCAGGCGCTCGAGCTTCCGGGCGAGCGGCAGGCCTTCGACGGCGCGATAGGCGAGGCAGGTCGAAAACGGATGGAACGACAGCTCCAGACCGTACAACACCGCGACCGGCCGCGCCGCCACCTGGCCCCTGATCGGCAAGCCGTCGCGATTGGCGCGATCGACCTCGCGCAGCAGGGTCGTCCAGCGGCCGGGATAGAGCGAGATGTCGAGCAGCGTGAACGACAATGGCCGGCCCGACAGCTCGACCAGACGGCGCAGCATGGCGAATTCGGTCGAGCCCTCGGACGTGGCGTCCTGGAAGTCGTCGAGCAATTGGATCACGCCCCTGCCCGCCCGGCGCATGCCACGCGCGATCGCCGCCAGCTCTTCTTCGGCCGCGGTGATGGTGGGCGTGAGCGCGCCATCGGGCGTTCGATGGAACAGCGAACGCGAGGTCGAGAAGCCGAGCGCGCCGGCGTGCAGCCCCTCCTCGACCAGCGCCGCCATGGCCGCCATGTCGGCAGCGGTCGCGGGCTCGCGGTCGACGCCGCGGCGGCCCATCACGAACACGCGCAATGGCGCATGCGGCACCTGGGTCGCGAAATCGATGTCGCAGCGGCGCTTGTCGAGCGCGTCGAGATACTCCGGGAAGCTCTGCCAGTTCCACGGCACGCCCTCGCGCATCACCAGCTCGGGGATGTCCTCGACACCCTCCATGACCTTGATCAGGGTGTCGCGGTCCTGCGGCCGGCAGGGTGCGAAGCCGACGCCGCAATTGCCCATCACCACCGTGGTGACGCCGTGGCCGGAGGACGGCGAGAAGCGCTCGTCCCAGGTCGCCTGGCCGTCGTAGTGGGTGTGGATGTCGACGAAGCCCGGCGTCACCATCAGGCCCTTGGCATCGACCTCCTCGCGCCCGCCGCCGACGACGAGACCGACCGCGGCGATGCGGCCGTCCAGCACCGCGACATCGGCCTGCCGCGGCTCGCCGCCCGTGCCGTCGAACACCGTGCCGTTACGCACCACCAAGTCGAATGAACCGGACATCGCACTCTCCCGCGGCAATGGGACCTGCTGTGGCCTGGCGAAACTGCCACCGGTAAACCGCCCCCGCAAGCGCGCCGGCGGTGTAGAGTTCGCACCATGAACGAGACCGATCTCTGTTTCGCCCCGGCGACCGAGCTTACGGCCGCTATCCGCGACAAGAAGGTGTCTGCCGTCGAGATCACGACGGCGGTCCTGAAGCGCATCGCGCGACTGGAACCCAAGCTCAACGCGTTCGCCTATCTTGCAGCCGAAGAGGCGATGGACGCAGCCCGCGCGGCCGATCGCGCGGTGGCGGCAGGCCGGCCGCTCGGCCCCCTGCATGGCGTGCCGGTCACGATCAAGGATCACGAGGCGGTGCGCGGCATGCAGGTCGAGTACGGCACGTGGCTGCGCAAGGGCGACGTCGCGGCCGCCGACAACGCCATGGTGGCGCGGCTGCGCGCCGCCGGCGCCATCATCCTCGGCAAGACCACCAGCCCGGAGTTCGGCTGGAAGGGCGTCAGCGAAAGTCCGCTCACCGGCATCACCCACAATCCTTGGAAAGCGGGCTTCAACGCCGGCGCCTCGTCGGCCGGCGCCGGCGCCGGTGCGGCGGCGGGCTACGGACCACTGCATCAGGGCAGCGACGGCGCGGGTTCGATCCGCATGCCGGCGCATTTCAGCGGCGTCTATGGGCTGAAGCCGACTTACGGCCGCGTGCCGCAGTCGCCGGTGGCGCCGAGCGACTACACGGTGCATCTCGGCCCGCTCACCCGCACCGTCGCCGACGCCGCCCTGATGCTCGAGACCATGACCGGGCCGCATGCCGACGACCACACCAGCCTGGAAGCGCCGCCCGCCGACTATCCTCGCTTGTTGCACGAGCGGCCGCGCAAGCCGCGCATCGCCTACAGTCCCGACCTCGATCATGCCCACGTCGATCCCGAAGTGGCCGATCTCGTGCGCAAAGCAGCCGAGGCCTTCGAGAAGGACCTCGGCTGGCCTGTCGAGCAGGTGAAGACGCCATGGGGACCGAAAGGCCCACCGCTCGCTCGCGTCTTCTGGCCGGCGCATTTCACGCGCCATGCCGAGCGCCTGCCCGAGATGCGCGACCGCATGGACCCGGGCTTCGTCGCCTGCATCGAAGCCGGCGCCAAGATCACCATGGCCGACTACCAGAAGACGCGGCTGCTCAAGCACGCCTACTGCGCGGAGATCAACCATTTCTTCGACGACTGGGATTTCCTGCTCACGCCCGCCGTGTCGGTGGCGGCGTTTCCCGCCGAGCGGCTGCAGCCGGCACACTGGCCGCAGCATGCCTGGGACTGGCTGTCGTGGGCCGAGTTCTCCTATCCCTTCAACATGTCGCAGAACCCCGCCTGCTCGATTCCCTGCGGCTTGACCAAGGACGGCCTGCCGGTCGGCCTGCAGATCGTCGGTCGCCGCTTCGACGATCTCGGCGTGCTGCAAATGTCGGCGGCGTTCGAGATGGCTCGCCCGTGGGTGGTCAGGCGCCCGCCGCTCGATTGAGCGGCGACGATGATCAAAGCGCGTGGACGATGACATTGAAGCCCTCGTCGGGACCAGGCGGAACGAAGTGACGGGTGAATTGATCGAACTCTTGGTCGCTCACTTGGAACTGGTGCTCGCCACGAGCGTTACGCTGGCGCAGCCGCCGCCGACAAAGCTCGTCCGGCACGTCGAGGTGATGCAACTCGTGCGGCACGCCGGCAAGATCGATCAATGACCTCATCCATGCGCGTTGACGCTCCGTGTTGGCGGGGAAATCGAGGACGACCGACAGACCCTTCTGCAGGATGTCGACAATGTGCGGCGCCACCGCGGCGCGCAGACGGGCCGACAGCCGGCCGTAGTCGTCGATCGTCCGCAATTCGTCGGCGAAGAGCGTCGACGTCCAGTGATCCTCGCTGATCAGCAGCGTCGCCGGACGCGACGCTAGGCGGCGGGCCAAGGTCGACTTGCCGGCGCCGATCTTGCCGCAGAGCAGGTACAGGGTCGGCGCGCGGGTCACGTCCGTCAACCCAGGATGCGGCGGCGCGACTGGCTCAGCATTGCCGCCGCGCGCGCCGCATCGAACCCGACCAAGGCACCCGCCTTCAGACGCACCTTGCCGTCGACCAGCACCGTGTCGATCTCGCGCGGGCTGGTCTGCAGCAGCACGTGGGCGCAGGGATCGTCGACCACCGAATCGCCGAACGGACCCTTGCGGATCAGCACGATGTCGGCCCGTTTGCCCGGCGTCAGCGAGCCGATGCGATCGCCGAGGCCCAACACCCGTGCCGTCGCGATGGTCGCGGTCTCGAGCAAGCGGCGCGGCGTCAAGAGCGGCAGGCCGGGCCGCACCGGCGGCCGGCGGCCGAGCACCGTCGAGAAGCTGCGCTCGAGGGCGCCGTCGAGAAAACCCTGGACGTTGAACATCACGCGCAACTGGCCCAACGGATCGGAGGCGACGGTGCAGGGAACATCGCATTCGAACACCACTTCGACACCGCGTTCGATCGCCCGGCGCACGACGTCGGCCGGCGTGCCCTGAGTATCGGCGGTGGGCGTGAAGCACAGCGGCATGCGCGCCCGGGTCATGCGCTCCAGCTCGCCATTGCTGATCAGATTGCCGTGGATCACCAACAGATCCGGACCGAGCAGGCCCGCCGCATCCAAGCGCTCGATGGTGCCGGCCTCGTTGACGTGAATGCAGCTCGGCGCCGCGAGGTCGCGCGCCAAGGCGAGCTGTTCTTCCAGCCCCGCAGCGCCAATCGAATCGATGCCGAAGCCGATCGTGGTCAAGCCGCTGGCGTCGTGGAACTGCTCGAAGACCCGCCGACCGTCGGCCAACCGATCGCTCGGCGTCGCGAACTCGTCGGGCGACACCGGCATGAACGAGTAGGTGAAAAGATGGCGGATGCCGGTCTCCTCCAGCGCCGCGATCGACGCCGGCGCAAAGGCCGGGCTGCGGATGTCGTGGCAATAGTCGACGACCGTCGTCGTGCCGTAGGACAGCATCTCGAAGCCGCCGATCCAGGCGGCGTTGAAATTGTCGTCGGGCGTATAGCGGCCGCGCAGCGGCAGGAATTTCGAGTAGTAGGTGCCGGGCCACAGATCGGGCACGAAGCCGCGCAGCACGGTCTGCCACAGGCAGGTATGGGCGTCGATGATGCCGGGCAGCGCGATCATGCCCGCGGCATCGATCGCCTCGGCGCCGGCTCCGTCGAGACCCGGCCCGACGGCGCGGATCGCGCCGTCCTCGATCAGGATATCTGCGGACGCGAAATCACCCAGCGCCGCATCCATCGTGACGAGCTGGGCATTGCGGATGTGAATTCTTTCCATCACGCCTCGACCCTTTCTGCCTCACGTCGTCAGCCGAAACGGCCGCCGCCGTCCCGGTGGCTCGCTAGTGTCCTGCTTCAGAAGTTCGCTGGACCAAGACGTACCTGGGAAATCGAGCGTCTCAGCACCACGGCAAGTCCAGCGGCCACTGAAATTCGACTCGTCGTCCTGAGCGACGCGGCCCTCCGATCCAACGAACTTCAGAGCCGGGACACTCGTGTTCTGTCACGGACAATCGACCCGACGATTCTCCGTCTTCGGACCGCGAGCCTCCAGGCCCGCGGTCCAATGAGCATGATCCGGCTCGTCATCCTGAGCGGAGCGAAGGATCTCATTGCAGTTGTTGTAGGCGCGGTCGTTGAAACATCATGAGGTCCTTCGCTCCGCTCAGGACGACGATTCGGATTTCAGTGGCCGCTAGACTTGCCCAGGCGCTGAGGCGCCTCAAGTTCCTAGGCTCGTCTTAGTCCAGCGAACTTCTGAACCAGGACACTAGTGTCCTGATCGATAAATTTATTGGATCATGCATACTCGCAGCGGAGGACATGATCCATGGGCAAGGCAGCGGTTGCGATTGAGCTGACGGCGGA
>Ga0194131_10005548_pt1 | contig 18085 bp, 19 predicted proteins | sample TA2KigO120mmetaG_FD_148631 | JGI IMG/M metagenome (GOLD analysis project Ga0194131, IMG submission 148631) | Freshwater microbial communities from Lake Tanganyika, Tanzania - TA2015053 Kigoma Offshore 120m | ecosystem: Environmental > Aquatic > Freshwater > Lake | place: Tanzania: Lake... | reverse complement strand
GAGATATTGCAGATGCTCAAGCCGGCGCGCGCCGACGTAGACCAACGCGACGATGAGCAGCGCGAGCCGCGCGCTGCCGTAATCACTCGGGATCCCGGCGAGCGCCGCCCGCAGACGCGCGACGATCGCCAGGTTGCGGAAGTAGCGCTGGAAGAGTTCGAGTCCACCGTACGACGTGAGGCGCTGCGGAACGAACTCGATCGCCAGATCACCCTTGACCACACGTCGCAGGCTCCGTACCTTCAAGCGCATCAGAGGGGCCTCCTTGCATTGATGGATGACATGGGGATGTCGCTCCATTCGATGCGTGGAACCGCCCCTCTGATGCATTTCGGCGCCGGTTTCCGTCCCTCACGAATTTCGGATCAGGGTTAATGCTCTCTGCGTTCAGCAGCTTCACGATCGCGGTGATTGCCTTGCCGGAGGCGAAGTCGGTGAAGATTCGCTGGACGATCTCTGCCTCCTGCTGCTCGATCACCATTCGGTAGCCGTCGGGGCGCGGCCGTCCTCTTCGGTCAACACGCATTTCGCCCACCGGAATGGATCGATAGCCGTATGTCGCCCAGCTCGCCGGGACAGCGGTCGACGTGGTCTTCCTCGACATCCACATGCCCGGCCTGAACGGATTCCGCGTCGTCGAGCAGCTCCCCGAGAAGTGCATGGTGGTGTTCACCACCGCGTACGACCAGCACGCCGTGGCCGCCTTCGAGGTCAACGCGGTCGACTACCTCTTGAAGCCCATCGAGCGCGAGCGGCTGGCGCAGGCTCTCGACCGTGTCGCCGCGCGCCGCGAGGACCCGGGGCGCGACGATCTGCGCGCGGCCCTGACGCGGCTCGCCGGCTACCTTCGTGCGGAAAGCCATCTCGCCCATCTCGCGTCGCGCGTGGGCGAGCGCGTGCAGCTCATCCCGGTCGACCAGGTCACGCACGTGTTCGCGAAAGACCGCGCCACCTACGCCGCGACCACGACGACCGAGCACATGCTCGACGCCACGCTCCTCGAGCTCGAGCGCAAGCTCGATCCCGCGAAGTTCTTCCGCGTCCACCGCGCGATGCTGGTGAACCTCGATTGGGTGGGCGAGCTCCACGCCGACTTCGGCGGACGCCTGGTCATCCGCCTCCGGGGCGACAGCCGGCGCGAGCTCGTGGTCTCGCGCGATCGCGTGCGGCCCCTGAAGGAGCGCCTGGGCCTGTCATCAGGATCTACGCGGGAACAATGAAGTAAAACCACGGGGTTCGCCGGACCCGGTTGCTAGAATAGCGGGCTACATGAAGCTCCACCGGGTCGCGCTCGTGTTGGCGGGCCTTCTTCTCATCGCAGGCCTTGCCGCGGCTGACGCGCCCACGATCCTCCACGAGGGGCACCCCTACGTCGACCTCGCGCGTCTCGCGACGGACATCAAGGCGACGGCCGATGCGAAGCCCGGGGCGGTCAACGCGGAGCTCCGCGCCGGGGGCCGCGTGGTGCGCTTCACGCGTAACTGGGCCCAGATCCTCGTCGACGGCACCCCGGTCGTTCTCGATGCGCCGGTACGGGTGAAGGACGGGCGCTGGCTCGTGCCGAAGAGCTTCGTGAGCCGCGTGCTGACGCCGGCCGCGGTGCCGCCACCGGCGGCCAGCCTCGAAGAGATGCGCGTGCGCTCCTATCCATCGTTCACGCGCGTCGTGCTCGAGACGTCGGCGGCGGTGAGCCACCGGATCGACGGCACGGACGGAAGCACCATGCGGGTCCGTGTGGCGAGCCTCGCGGGCGGCGCGCGCTCGGAGGACGTCAACGACGGGTTCGTGGACAGCGTGAAGCTGGGCCGCATCGGCAACGACTCGCTGTTGCTCGTCAACTTCACCGGCGGTCCGGGCGAGCTTCGCGCGAGCGCGCTCAGCGACCCGCCGCGCCTGGTCCTCGACTTCATGAAGCCCGCGGAGGCGGCGCCGCGCGAGACCCCGCAGGTCGCCGGCCCGCTCCGCACGGTCGTGCTCGACGCGGGCCACGGGGGCCACGACCCCGGCGCGACCGGGCCGGGCGGCCTCCTGGAAAAGGAGCTGGTGCTCGACGTTACCCGCCGGGTCGCGCGGCTCATCGAGGCGCGGCTCGACATCAAGGTGCTGCTCACGCGCGACGCCGATCACTTCGTGCCCCTGAAGGACCGGACGAGCTTCGCCAACCGCGAGCGCGCGGATCTGTTCGTGTCGATCCACGCCAACGCGCACAACAGGTCGGCGCACGAAGGCGTGGAGACGTATTTCCTCTCGTCCGAAGCGACCGACATCACGGCGCGGCAGGCGGCGGCGTTCGAGAACAGCGTGGTGCAGCTCGAGAAGCCGGCGCCGGGCCGCGGGAACGGCCGCCACGACGTGCTCAAGGCGATCCTGTGGGACCTGATGCAGTCGGCGTTCCTGACCGAGTCGTCGCGACTCGCGGAGATCGTGCAGGACGCGATGACCCGCTCGCTGCGCATCCCGAACCGCGGCGTGAAGCAGGCCGGGTTCTACGTGCTCGGCGGCGCGGCGATGCCCGCGGTCCTCATCGAGATCGGCTTCGTGACGAACCCGCGCGAGGAGCGCCGCCTGCGTGATCCGAAGTATCGTGACGACATCGCACGCGCGATCCTCTCGGGCATCGCGGAGTACAAGCGGAACTGGGATCAGCGGATGCGCGCGGCCGCCGAGCGTTCCCGATGAAGCGCGCCGACGGCCGGGCTCCCGATCAGCTGCGTCCCGTCGTCCTCACGCGCGACTACCTCCTCCATCCGGAAGGCTCGGTGCTCGTCGAGTTCGGCGCGACGAAGGTGATCTGCACCGCGACGCTCGAGGAGAAGGTGGCGCCGTGGCTCAAGGGGCAGGGACGCGGATGGGTCACGGCCGAGTACGGCATGCTGCCGCGCTCGACGAACACGCGCATGAACCGCGAGAATCGCGGGCCGAGCGGCCGGTCGCAGGAGATCCAGCGGCTCGTCGGCCGGGCGCTGCGCGCGGTGGTCGACCTCCCGAAGATGGGCGAGCGCACGGTGTGGATGGATTGCGACGTGATCCAGGCGGACGGCGGCACGCGCACCGCCGCGATCACCGGCAGCCTCGTCGCGCTCGCCGACGCCCTCGCGCGCATCCCGGGCATCCAGTCCAGCGTCGTGCTGCGCGAGCCCGTGGCCGCGATCAGCGTCGGCATTGTCAACGGCGTGCCGCTGCTCGACCTCAACTACGGCGAGGACTCCACCGCCGACGTCGACATGAACATCGTCATGACGGGCGCCGGCGAGTTCGTCGAGGTGCAGGGCACCGCGGAGCACGTCACGTTCGACCGCCGGCGGCTCGACGCGCTGCTGGCGCTTGCGGAGTCCGGCATCAAGCGTCTGATCGAGCTCCAGCGGCAGGCGCTCGCCCTGCGTGCCGAGCGCGTCTTCCGGTTGTGAACCTTGGGGGGCGCCCGGCGCCCCCCAAAGCCCCCCACGCTTCGGGCCCGGAATGAATCCGGGCCCTCCGCGGCTGCTGTAGAGCATGCCTGTTCTCGTCCTCGCGACGGGCAACGCCGGCAAGGTTCGCGAGCTCACCGCGCTGCTCGCGCGCATCCCGTTCGAGATCCGGACGCTCGCCGACTATCCGCCGTTCGTCCTGCCCGAGGAGAGCGGCGATACCTACGAGGGGAACGCCCTGATCAAGGCGCGCGCGACGGCCGCGCACACCAACGAGCTGACGCTGGGCGACGACTCCGGGATCGAGGTGGACGCGCTGCACGGTGCGCCGGGAGTTCGCTCCGCCCGCTTCGGCGGCCCGGGCCTCGACGACAAGGGGCGCGTCGCGCATCTGCTGCGCCTCATCGACCATGTGCCGGACGGCGCCCGCGGCGCGCGGTTCGTCTGCGTGATGGCGCTCGTGACACCGGACGGACGCGAGACGCTGGTGCGCGGGGCGTGCGAGGGGCGCATCGCGCGCGCGCCGCGCGGCGCCGGCGGCTTCGGCTACGACCCGGTGTTCTTCTATCCGCCGCTCGGCGGGACGTTCGGCGAGCTGTCCGACGAGGCGAAGGCGCGCGTGAGCCATCGCGGGCTCGCCGCGGCCGCCGCGAAGGCGGCGCTCGCGTCGGGCTGAGGCTCCTCGAAAGCCTCGGCGCCTCACCTGAGGCGCCCGCGCCTCGCATTCCGAGAAGTGCACCGAGGGGCTTCCCGGGGCGACCGGATCAGTCGCCAAAGGTGCCGCTGCCGTCAGCGACCCCAGCCGAAGGCATCCTCCTCCGCATGCAGCGCGAAGTGCGGCGCTCGATCGGGAAGCCGCTCGAGCGACGTGACGATCGACGGCCACGTGGTGAAGGGCGACGAGCGTCGCGCGGCCGGCATTCACGCCAACGCCGCGCTGCGGGTGGACCCGGTGATCAAGAACACGACACTCAGCGACCTCACAGGCGGCAGCGCCGTGCTCTACACCTACGTCGGCGGCTCGCCGGGCGGGAGGAAGGAGGCCAAGCTTCTGCCACGTGACGTCGAGCGCTTCCGCAGCCGCCGTTCCGGTCCGCGATCGGCTCATTGCGGCGCCGTGGGCCACGTCTCGCGGCTGGAGTCATCGCAATCGTCATGGGTCTCGCCTGCGTCGTGATGGCGCTCGCGTGGTCTTCGCCCACGCTCACGATCGGGTTCGCCGCCATTCGAGGCGCCGCGGTCGGAGCGTTGTCGCTCGTCAGTCAGCACGTCATCAGTCTCTGGTTCGTCACGCGCCGCGTCCCGATGACGTCGATGGCGTTCGCATGCCTGTTCGTCGGGATGATCGCTGCCGTTCGGTTGGGCCGCCGCGAGCGTCACGCTGACGGTCTTTCGGGGCACCGTGGGATCTCTCGGGATGCCACGATTCCGGCGGAAATGCCGTCACGTCGCGACTGACGTTGATCCCGCGAAGCTCGCGACGAGCCCCTGCTCACTTCGCCACGGGCGCAATCGGGAAAACTGATAAGCTTTCCGATGACATCGGGGTGTGGCGCAGCCTGGTAGCGCCCCGGCTTTGGGAGCAGGGGGCCGGAGGTTCAAATCCTCTCACCCCGACCAGTTCTTCGAGCGTCGTGAGTACCCGGGCTCAGCCGGGACGAGCTTCCAGCGAGGGACGCATGGCGCTGATCGATATCTCCTTGCCGATTCGCGAAGGCATGATCGTCTACGAGGGCGACCCCGGCATCTCCGTGAAGCCCGCGGCCTCGATGGAGCGCGGCGATCCCGCCAACGTGTCCGCGCTCAATTTCGGGACCCACACCGGCACGCACATGGACGCGCCGCTTCACTTCATCCCGGGTGGGGCAGGCATCGACACCGTCCCGCTCGAGCTGCTCATCGGCCCCGCGCTCGTGCTCGAGGTGGCCGCCGAGCGCCTGATCGAGCCGAAGCACCTCACCGACCCGCGGATCGCGTCGCACGAGCGCGTGCTGCTCAAGACGCGCAACTCCGCGCTGTGGGACCGGACGACGTTCGCGCGCGAGTACGTGGCGCTGTCGCTCGAGGGCGCGCGCCTGCTCATCGAGCGCGGGGTGAAGCTGATCGGCATCGACTATCTGTCGGTCGAGGCGTTCGGCGTCCAGGGCCATTCCGTCCACAAGACGCTGCTCGGCGCCGGGATGGTGCTCCTCGAGGGCCTCGACTTCCGTCGCGTGACGCCGGGGGTCTACGAGCTGTACTGCCTGCCGCTGCGCATCGCGGGCGGCGACGGAGCCCCCTGCCGCGCGATCCTTCGCGGGTGAGCCGGGGCGCGCTCGGGCTCGCCCTCGCGCTCGCCGCGGTCGACGTCGTCCTCGTCAACTGGTCCGAGCCGCTCTTCGGGCGGTGGTGGAAGCACGTCATGTGGGAGGGCGGCGTGGTGGAAGACCTCACCGCGCTGCAGTTCCTCGCCGGCGGTCTCGTGTTCGCGCTCTGCGCGCTGCAACGGACACGTCCCCGCGCGCACCGCGTGTGGCTCGCGCTCTACGCCCTCGCCGAATTCGTGCTGCTCGGCGAGGAGACGAACTACGGGACGATCCGGCTGTTCGACTTCGAGCGCGACTACAACCCCCAGGCGCACAACCTCCACAACTACCTGATCGAGGCGTACATCCCGGTCCTCGGGCTGGTGATCATCTGCGCGGTGCTCCGCGCCGCCTACGGCGCGATCGTTCCCCGCCTGCGCCTGCCGATGAGCAAGGACTTCCTCGACGCGATCCTGGTCACGGCGCTCGGCGTGCTCTTCATGGTGTTCTCGTTCGGCGACGACCGCTTCCTGTCGATCGACGAGGTGTACGAGTGGTCGTCGTCGCTCCTGCTGCTGTGCCTGGCGCTCTCCTTCAGGTTCGGCTGGATCTTCCGCCCGAGACCGGGCGAGGAGGGCTTGGCGCGCGGCGTTCGCTAGAAGCTCTGCGACGCGTCCTGTCGTTGACGCTCGATGAACTCCTGGCGCCGGCGGTCGAGCGCGCGCGTCGTCACTTCCATGCACGACCTGTCCGGCCCGCAGTCCTCGGTGAGCGTGGCGGTCACGGTGTCCGATCGCCACGAGAGCACGGCGCCCTGCCACGGCAGGCGCCACTGCGACTGTGGAGCGCCGAAGCGCTGGACCGAGAGATCGCGAAAGCTGCGAAACGACCCTCGGGCAAGGCTCATCGAATGCCCGGCGAGCGAATCGTCGGGCTCGAAGTCGAGGCGGAGCGAGGGCAGGGAGAGTCCTTCCGCCTGATAGTCGTTGCATTGCAGGCTGTACCAGCCGCGCCGGCTTTCGCTCGTCGACCGGCACCGCTTCGTGAGCAGCTCGTCGCGAACCACGCGCGCGCTCGTGCCCCAGGGAAACTGGGCAAAGCCGGCGGGCGGTTCGGCGGAGGCGTCGGTCACGAGGAGCGCGGCCAGCAGGACGCCCAAGAAGAGGGAGGTCGTCGACCCGAGCAGTGTACGCTAACCCCGCGGCGCGCCCGTAGCTCAGTCGGATAGAGCATCGGACTTCTAATCCGAGGGTCGCAGGTTCGATTCCTGCCGGGCGCACCAACGAATTAGCAGCTTATGGTCAGTGGGCCCACGAGGTGTCACCGAAAATCGGCCAAACTGTCACTGAACGCCAGCGACCGGGCAGTAGCGCCCCAGAATCTCGAGGAGCCCGTTGAACTCGTCGTCCGTAAGTTCATCGAGCGCGCGTGAGAGAGTCCGGCCCTCGCTGACGGCGTGCGGGTCAAGGTCCTCTGGGTAGAGCCGCATGCGCTTCAGATCCTGAACGAGTTCGTCCCGTGCTGCGGGTGTGCCATAGCCCGCCGTCCTGAAGATGACGTAGAGGCTGGTGGGGTATACCGCCGCAATACGGGCACCGGACAGCCCTTTGAGCGAGAACAGCGGCGTCTGTGTGCGCGCCGGCAGGAAACAGCTACGCTGGACCGCCCACTCAAGCAGCGCGGCCGCGCGCCGGCAGCGGCTCCCTTCGTTGGCGTAGAACGTGCGGAGCTCGCCCGTGCCCCACGTCCGAAGTTCGCCCGCGTCCCTTTCGTCCGCGGCGGCCTGAGTCTCGCCAATGACGTACGAGGCGATGACGCCTGACTCGTCGTCCGCGGCGAAGCAGCGGATCTCGAGCCCGAAGAACTGCACGGTCCGAAGCTGCCCGTTCAGAAACTCGATGACGCGGCGGACTTCCGGGCGCAGCTCGTCGGCGGCAATCACCAATCGGAAGCGCGCCTGACTCAGATTCGACTCGACGATCGACCAGAAACGATCGACGTCGATCTCACCGAAGACGCCGCGCAGGATCTCGTCAACGCTCTTGCCGGCTTTCAGCCAGTATTCCGAGCAAAGCCGCCGCAGGCGGCCGTCACTCCACGACTGTTGGACATTCGCGGCGTACTCCATGACTTGTCCGATGACGTCGCGACGCGATTCTCGGTTCTCAACGAGCTTCGCCTCGATGAGCGTCAGGATTCCGTGCTGATCGACGAGCAGGTGATCGACCGACCAGTCGCCGACCGGCATCTCTCGACGAAGAAGCGCGAAGCGCGGCGGGTCACTGCTGCCTGGAGCAAGTTGCCGTCCGCTCACGAGATTTGGTTCCCGTTCGATCAGCCCTTGGAGCGCGTCCTCGAGCGTCTTGCCGAACAGTCCGGTGCGGAATGCGCGTCCAGGAAGTGGACGGATCTGGCCCTGCGAGTAATAGAAGACACTGTCCGAGCGCATTTTGCCGCCTTCGTCTGAAACGGCTCTGAGCACGCACCCGCGCGCGGTACGTGGAATATCCCAAGCTTGGGATATTAACGCACCCGGTTTGCTGGGGTATTGGACGGCTTGAGTCGGCGGCGGCGATCAGGCCTGACCATCCTGCTGTCCGAATTAGCCAAGGGCCAGCGCCTCCTGTTGAGGCAGGTCGACGGGCGGCGGTGCCGTATACGGGGCATCCAACCAGGCCCACAGATCGCGATGCGTGAAGAGTTAATCGGACCGGTGATTGTGTCGCCTTCATCCGGGCCAACCACGGCGACGTCAACGAGACGGCCGGGGACGGCCTCATGGTGATCTTCCAGAGCGAGGGCAGCCCGACCCGACACGCCCTGAACGCGGCGGGCGCGGCCTTGCAGCTCCTGATGAGAGTCGCCCAGCTCAACCACGACTTCGCGGGCGTCTACCCGCCGGTCGCGATCCACGTCGGCATCAACAGCGGCTCGGCCCTCGTCGGCGCGACGAAGCTCGATGCGGCCGGCGGCGGCCGCTAGACGTTCACCGCCTCCGGCCCGACGACGAACGTGGCCGCGCGCATTGCCGCCCTCACCAGGGGCGCCGAGGTGAAGGTCGGGCCCGAGACGGCGGACCGGATCAAGGGCCACTACGTCCTCCAGGACACCGACGAGCACCAGCTCAGGAACGTGTCCGTCCCGGTGCGGGTCTACCGCCTGGTGCCGGCCGGGGTCTACCGCACCGTCGACCCCTGACGCGGCGTTCCCTGTTTTCGCTCGAACTCCGGCCCCGAGCTTCCCCCACCCGCGAAGCCTTCCCTCAGCCGCCGAGGAAGATCCGCCGGACCCCGGGCGAGCGCCGCAGCGCCTCCGCCGTCCCGTCGAGCACGCTCCGCCCGCTCTCCAGCACGTAGCCGCGCCCGGCCAGGGAGAGCGCCAGCTCGACGTTCTGCTCGATGAACAGGATGGTCACGCCCTCGCGGTTGATCGCCCGGATCGCCTCGGCCAGCTCGGCCACCACGCGGGGCGCCAACCCGAGGAACGGCTCGTCGATCATCAGCAGGCGCGGGCGCGCCATGAGCCCGCGCGCCAGGGCGACCATCTGCTGCTCGCCGCCCGAGAGCGTGTGCGCGAGCTGCGCGCCCCGCGCGGTGACCACCGGGAAAAGCCGGGCGACGCGCTCGAACTGGGCCTCGCGTCCGGCGCGCGCGCCGGGATGGTACGCCCCGAGCCAGACGTTCTGGCGGACGGTGAGGTAGGGGAACAATCGCCGGCGCTCGAGCACGTGGCCGACGCCCCGGCCGACGATCCGGTGCGCCGGCAGCCCGGTGATCGGCGCGCCGTCGAGCGTGATCGCGCCCGCGCGCGGGCGCAGCAGCCCGGAGACGGTGTTGAGGAGCGTCGACTTGCCGGCGCCGTTGGGCCCGAGGAGCGCCACGATCTCGCCCGGCGCCACGGCGAGGCGGGCGCCCCACAGGACCTGGTAGTCCCCCAGGAGGACGTCGAGGTCGCGGACCTCGAGCAGGGCCCTCACGCCCGCCAGGCCTCGCCCAGATAGACGTCGATCACGCGAGGGTCGCGCACGATCTCGGCCGGCGGCGCGTCGGCGATGACCTCGCCGAGCTGGAGGGCCACCACGCGCTGGGCGATGTCCATGATCACGCGCATGTTGTGCTCGATCACGACGAGGGCCAGGCCGGTGGCGTGCAGGTCCCGCACGAGCCGCACCAGACCGGGCACGGTGGCCTGGTCGACGCCGCCCGTCACCTCGTCGAGGAGCAGCAAGCGGGGCCCCGTCGCGAGCGCGCGCGCCAGCTCGAGGCGCTTTCGCTGGCCGGTGGAGAGCCCGCCCGCGTGAGCGTCGGCGCGATCGGCGAGGCCAACGGCCGCCAGGGCGGCGCGGGCCGCCTCCCGCGCGGCGCCAACGTCGGAGGTTTTCTGGAACGCGCCGATCATGACGTTCTCGAGGGTGGTCATGCCGGGAAACGGCCGGAGCTTCTGGAACGTACGCGCGACGCCCAGCCGGCTGATCTCGTCGGGTCGGAGACGCGTGACGTCGCGCCCGTCGAGCCGCACCGTGCCGGCGTCGGGGCGCTCGAACCCGGTGATCAGGTCGAAGAGCGTGGACTTGCCGGCCCCGTTCGGCCCGATCACGCCCACCAGCTCGCCGGGCCGGATCTCGAACGTCACGTCGCGGTTGGCGACGACGCCGCCGAAGCGCTTGGTGACCCCGGCCACCGCCAGCAGGCTCACCCGCGCCGGCCGCGCCCGAGGCGCGCCGCCAGGCCGACGAGCCCGGCGGGCTGGAGGACCGCGATCACCATGATCAGGGCGCCGTAGATCACGACGTCGAGCGCCCGGCCGGTCCCGCCGAGCCAGACCCGCGTGTACTCGGACAGCGGGACCAGCACCGCCGCGCCCACCACCGGGCCCCACAGGGTCCCGACGCCGCCCAGCACCGCCACGAGGCAGATCAGGATCGACAGGGACAGCGACAGCACCGACTCGGGGTCGATGAAGAAGATGTACTGCGCGTAGAAGGTGCCCCCGAGTGCGGTGAGGCCGGCCGAGACGGCGATCGCCCGGTGCTTCTCTCGCGCCACGTTCACGCCGAGGCTCGCCGCCGCCTGCTGGTCCTCGCGCACCGCGCGGAAGTAGTACCCGTGACGCGACCGCTCCAGCCAGCGCGTGACGGCGAGGCCCAGCAGGAGCAGCCCGAGCGCCACGTAGTAGTAGAGCGCCTTCGACTCGTGGAACTGGAAGTTCCAGAGGCTGTCCGGGCGCTTGATCGGCACGAAGACGCCCCGCGCCCCGCCGGCCCAGTCCCAGTTGATCACGAGGGTCTGGACGATCTCGCCGACGGCGATCGTCGCGATCGCGAAGTAGTGGCCACGCAGGCGGAACACCGGGAACGCGACCGCCTGCGAGAAGACGACGGCCAGCGCCGCGCCCGCGGCCATCCCCGCCCACGGCGTGAGGCCCGCCCGCGCGACGAGGAGGGTCGACGTGTAGGCGCCGATGCCGAAGAACACCGCATGGCCGAGCGAGATCTGCCCGCAGTAGCCAGCGAGGATGTTCCACGCGACGGCCAGCGATCCGTAGAGGAAGATCATGATCATCACGTGCCGGGGAAAGGGCAGCGTGAAGACGGCGGGGAACACCAGCACCGCCGCGAGGAGGGCGAGAAGAGCCGTGCGCTTCACCACCGCCCGAAGAGCCCCTGCGGCCGCCAGAGGACGATCGCCAGGTAGAGGAGGAACACGACCGCGTACTTGATCGCCGGGGCCAGCAGCAGCCCGGCGAACACCTCGACGAGCCCGACCACGACGCCGGCCGCCAGCGTCGCCGGCACGTTGCCGAAGCCGCCGAGCGCCACCGTCACGTACGCCAGGAGTGCGAACGTCCCGCCGACGTCCGGGAAGACGTAGAAGTACATGGCGAGGAGCGCCCCGGCCGCGCCGACGCAGCCCGCGCCGAGCGCCCAGCCGAGGGCGTACATCCGGTCGGTGTCGACGCCCATGAGGGCGGCCGCCTGGCGGTCCTGGGCGGTGGCCTGCAGGGCCACCCCGGTCTCCGAACGGGCCAGGAAGCGCCACAGGCCCAGGAAGGCGACGAGCGCCGCCACGCTCGCCGCCAGCTGCGGCAGCCCCACGAACACCGGGCCGAGCGCCACGCGCCCGCCGAGCCACGGGTCCTGCACCACCCTGAAGTCGACGCCCCAGAGGAACTGCGCGCCGGCCCGCAAGAAGACCGCCAGCCCGAACGTCGCGAAGATCTGCGCCAGCATCGGGCCGCCGAGCACCCAGCGGATGAGCCCGTGGTAGGTCGCCCAGCCGAGGGCGGCCAGCGCCAGGACGGCGAGCGGCAGCGCGAGCAGCGGGTCGAGATGGCCGAGCGCCCACGCGAAGAAGGCCACGTACATGGCGAGCATGAGGAACTCGCCGTGGGCGAAGTTCACGATCTCCATCAGGCCGAAGATGAGGGACAGGCCGGCGGCGATCAGGGCGTAGACGAGCCCGAGCAGGACCCCCCCGATCGCCGCCTGGAGGACGACGTCGAGCGTCAGACTACTTGCGGTCCTTCCACGCCGGGATCGGGTAGAGCACGTCCTTGGTCGCCACGTCGAACGGGTACACCGTGTGGTACTTGCCGCCCAGGAGCTGCAGGATGATGCCCTTCACGAGCGTGTTCTGGCCCGTCTCGTCGAATTTGACGCCGTCCCACGTCATGATGAGCTGCTCGCCCGGGATGCTGGTCGCGATCAGGGCCTTCTGGATCGCGTCCGGCGCCGTCGACCCGGCGCGGTTGATCGCATCGAGCAGCGTCATCATCCCGGTGAACGCGCGCGCCGGGAAGTCGTAGAGGTCCTTGCCCGCACGCTTGCTGTACAGCACGTTGAGCGCCCGCGCGACCGGGCGCTTCTCGATCAGGTCGGTCGAGAACGGCGCGCGCGACATCGTGCCCTCGGCATCCTTGCCGACGGCCGCGATGAAGTCCGGTGAGATGTGCCCGGCGTCCTGCGTCATGATCATCTTGGGATTGAAGTCCAGCTCCTTCATCGTACGCGTGAACAGGATCGCGTCGGTCTGGTACGAGGTCGGCATCCAGACGTCCGGGTTCGCGCCCTTCAGCCGCTGCACCTCGGACTGGAGCGACGTGGCCCGTGCCCGGTACTGGATGTCGAGGACGACCTCGTAGCCGTGCTTCTTGGCGAGGTCCTTCATCACCTTGCCGCTGTCCGCGCCGAACAGCGTGTCCTCGTAGGTGAGGCCCAGGGTCTTGAGCTTCACGCCGCGCTTCTTCTCGAAGTCGCGGAAGAAGTCGAACATCACCTGCGTGAAGTGCTCGTCGTGCGGCGAGGTGCGGAAGAACCACTTGAAGCCGCGCCGCGTGAGCCCCGGCGAGGACGACTCCGGATTCAGGAACGGCACGCCGTGGCGCTCGGCGGCCTGGCTCATCGTCGCGGTGACCGCGGAGTGCCACGAACCGACGAGGGCCGTCACCTTCTCCTGCGTGATGAGGCGCTCGGCCTCCGCCTGGCCCACGTCGGGCTTCCCCTGATGGTCGGCGAAGATGAGCCGGACCTTGGCCCCCTTGAGCCCGGGCATGCCCTTCAGGCGCTGATAGAACGGGAACGGCAGGTCGGTGGCGCCGTTGGCGATCTCGGCGGCCAGCTCGAACACCGCCTTGTTGTCCACGCCGGCCTGGGCGGCCGGCCCCGACATGGGATAGACGACGCCGAGGACCACCTCGCGGGGCTGGGCGGCGGCGAGGGCAGGCAGGGCCAGGACCGAGGCGAGGACGATCGCGAGCGTCTGGCTCATGGGCTCCTCCGTGTGCCGGATGCTATCACTGTCGGCCCCCGCGCTCCAGGAGGCGTCTCATCTGTACCACTTTGCCGCCGAGGTGCGATGATGGGGCGCATGACACCATCGCCCGCTCCGCCCACGCCCGCCCTGGCCCCGGCGATCGACCCGGTCCGCTTCGAGGTCATTCGCCACGCCCTGCTCGCGATCACCGAGGAGATGGGCGCCACGCTGCGGCGGGCGGCGTACTCCACCAACATCAAGACGCGCGGCGACTTCTCGTGCGCCTTCTTCGACGCCGAGCTGCGCACCATCGCCCAGGCCTTCGCCCAGCCGTCGCACCTGGGCTCGCTGGCGCACATCGTGCCGCGCGCCATCCGCACCTACGGCGCCGAGCGCCTGGCCCCGGGCGACGGCATCCTGATCAACGACCCCTACCTGGGCGGCGTGCACTTGAACGACATCACGCTCATCACGCCGGTCTTCCACGAGGGCGCGCGGCTCGGCTACGTGGCCAACATCGCGCATCATGTGGACGTGGGCGGCGGCGCGCCGGGCAGCATCGGGGTCTCGAGCGAGATCTACCAGGAGGGGCTCGTCATCCCGCCGGTACGCTTCGTGAGGGCCGGCCACATCGACCCCGACATCTTCGCCCTGATCCGCTCCAACTTCCGCGGTACCCGCGAGATCTCCGGCGACTTCAGGGCCCAGACGGCGGCCAACCGGCTCGGCGCCCTCCGGATCGCGGCGCTCGTCGCCCAGCACGGCGTCGACACCCTGGCCCGGTACCTCGACGAGCTGCTGCGCTACACCGAGCGGCGCACCCGGGCGGCCTTCGCGGAGTTCCCCGACGGCCGGTTCTCCGCCGAGACGTTCATGGACGGCGACGGTGTCACCGACCAGCCGGTCCGGCTGGCCGCGACGGTGACCATCGAACGCGGCCGTCTCTCCGTCGACCTGACCGATTGCGACGAGCAACGACCATCCCCCACCAACGCGACGTCCTCGCAGACGTACTCGGGTGTCGTGTACGTCCTGAAGTGCCTCATCGACCCCGATATTCCCGTCAATGACGGCTTCTACCGGCTGATCGACATCCGCAGCCGTGCGGGCTCGGTCGTCCACGCCCAGCACCCCGCCGCCGTGGCCGCCGGCTGGGAGATCGCCATGCAGCTCTGCGACCTCCTCTTTCGCGCGCTGGCGCCGGCGCTGCCGGATCGCGTGGTGGCGGGCACCAAGGGCTGCGTCTGCAACATCGCCTTCGGCGGCATGAACCCGGCGAGCGGCGAGTACTTCACCTACTACGAGACCATCGCTGGCGGCTACGGCGCCACGCTGACCACCGACGGGATGGACGCGGTGCAGGCGCACTTCCAGAACACCGAGAACGCGCCCGTCGAGGAGACCGAGGCGAACTATCCCGTGCGCATCCTGCGCTACGAGCTCATCGAGAACTCCGAGGGCGCCGGGCGCCACCGGGGCGGCCTCGGCGTGCGGCGCGACTACACGTTCCCCGGGCATGCGCCGAGCTTCTCGATTCTGTCGGACAAGGCGCGCTTCGCGCCCTGGGGCCTCTTCGGCGGCCAGGACGCGCGCCCGGCGAAGTACGTCCTGAACCCGGAGACGCCGCACGCCCGCGAGCTGCCGTCGAAGGTCACCTTCCAGCTCGCGCCCGGCGACGTGGTGAGCGTCCAGACGCCGGGGGGCGGCGGGACCCAGACGCCGCTGGAGCGCCCCGCCGAGAGCGTCGCCCACGACGCGGCCCTCGGCAAGATCTCGACCGCGCGTGCCCGCGCCGTCTACGGCGTGGTCGTCAGCCCCGCCACGCAGGCGCTCGACGCGCCGGCCACCGCCGCCGAACGGGCGAGGCGGGCCTGATGCGCGCGCTGCGCATCGGCATCGACATCGGCGGCACCTTCACCGACGCCGCGCTGGTCGACGGAGAGACCGGCGCCATCCGCGTCGTGAAAGTGCTCACGACCCCGGACGACGCGGCCCGGGGCTTCATGGCCGCCCTCGAGCGTGGCCTCGCCGAGTGCCGGGCGGGCGGCCCCGACGTGGCCGCCGTGGTCCACGCCACCACGGTCGCGACGAACGCGATCATCGAGGGCAAGACGGCCCGCGTGGGCATGCTGGTCACCCGCGGCTTCCGGGACATCCTGGAGATCGGTCGCCAGATCCGCTCGCGCCTCTACGACGTCCATCTGCAGAAGCCGCTCCCCCTGGTGCCGCGCCGCCTCAGCCGGGAAGTCAGCGAGCGGCTCGACCACGAGGGGCGCGTGCTGCAGCCCCTCGACCTCGACGAGGTGCGCCGGCAGGCGCGGCGGCTCCGCGACGAAGACGTCGAGGCCGTCGTGGTTTGTCTCCTTCACTCCTACCTGAATCCCGCCCACGAGCGCGCGGTGGCGGCCATCGCCCGCGAGGAGCTGCCGGGCGCCTACCTGTCCGTCTCGTCGGACGTCTGCCCGGAGTACCGCGAGTACCTGCGCGCCAGCACCACCGCGGTGAACGCCGCCGTCATGCCGATCGTCTCCCGCTACGTGGACGCGCTGGAGTCTCGCCTGCGCGCGCTCGGCGCCGTCGCGCCGTTCTACGTGATGCAGTCCAACGGCGGCGTGATGACGTCCGCCTCGGCGAAGGCGCGGCCCGTGTACATGGTGGAGTCCGGGCCGGCCGCCGGCGTCATCGCCGCCGGCGCCATCGCCGCGCCCTACGGCTACCGCAACGCGATGTCGTTCGACATGGGCGGCACCACGGCCAAGGTCGGTCTCATCCAGGACGGGCAGCTCCGGCTGTCCACCGAGATCGAGGTGGGCGCCCAGACGGTGACGCCGCTCGGCGAGGGCCGCGGCGGCGGCTATCCCGTCCGCACGCCGGTGATCGATCTCGTGGAGGTCGGCGCCGGCGGCGGCAGCGAGGCGTGGATCGACGCGGGCGGTGCGCTCCGCGTGGGTCCGCGCAGCGCCGGTGCCCGGCCGGGTCCCGCGTGCTACGGCCACGGCGGCACCACGCCGACCATCACCGACGCCAATCTGGTCCTGGGCCGCCTGAACCCCGCGTTCTTCCTGGGCGGCGAGATGGCGCTGGACGCCGAGGCCGCGCGCCGGGCGATCGCCGACCGCGTCGCCATACCGCTGGCGCTCGACCCGCTCGCCGCCGCCGCCGGCATCGTCGAGATCGCCAACGCCCACATGATCGGCGCCATGCGGCTCGTCTCCGTGCAGCGCGGCTACGATCCCCGCGAGTTCGTCCTCGTGGCCTTCGGCGGTGCCGGTCCCCTGCACGCCAACGCCTTGGCGCGCGAGCTCGGCATTCCCGCGGTGCTGGTGCCGCCGAACCCCGGCGTCGCCTCCGCGGTCGGCATGCTGATGACGGACCTTCGCCACGAGTTCGTCACCACGCGCCGCCTGCGCCTGGACACGCTGACGCCCGCCACCCTGGAGGCCCTGTTCGCCGACTTCCTCGCCGAGGGCTCGGCCCGCCTGGACCGCGACGGCGTCCCGGCGGCCGACCAGAAGATGCTCCGCAGCGTCGATCTCCGCTACCACGGCCAGTCGTTCGAGCTGCCGATCGCCGTGCCGCCGGGCCCCCTGACCGCGGCCGACATCACCCGGCTGCGCGTCGAGTTCGATGCCGCCCACGAGCGTGCCTACGGCTATGCCGCACCCGACGACGCCGTGGAGCTGGTCAACGTGCGCCTCGCGGCGATCGGCCTGACGCCCCGGCCGCGCCGCAAGCCGCTGCCGGAGGGCCCCCGCGAACCCGCCGCCGCCCTCAAGGGCACGCGCGAGGTGTGGTTCGCCGAGATCGGCGGCTGGCGGAAGACCAACGTGCTCGATCGCACCAAGCTCCTGGCCGGCAATGTCGTCGCCGGGCCGGCGATCGTCGAGGAGCCCGACGCGAGCACGCTGGTGCATCCGGGCTGGGCGGCGGCGGTCGATCGCCACGGCAACCTGCTGCTGCGCGCGCCGACGTAGAAGACCCCGGCCCGTTCACTCCCGCATCGTCCGCGCCGGACGTAAGCCGGGAGAGCGCCCGAGCCGGTGTACCGGCGAGCCAGGTTGACAGGGGCTCCCTGGCCCGCACGTACTGCCGCTACTTCGCCGATGTGAACCGTCCGATCCCCGTGGGGGCGGGATGGCCCTGGTTCGGGTTCTCGGACAGCTGGTCCTCTCCTCCCGTGACCATCTCCGTGGTGGCCGACGCAGGCGCCTGGCTTTTCGCTCCCGTTCGCCGTGACGAACGCCCCGGGCGCGCCTCGCTCGTGAGCGGCTCCCCGCCGGAGAGCAGTCCGGTCGAGGAGCCGGGGACCCCGGATGTCGAGGAGGGTTCGGCAAGAGTCATGGATCTGTTCAGCTGCGACGTGCTTGTCGTGGGGGGCGGCGGGGCGGGTCTCCGCGCCGCGATCGCCGTGGCCGAGGGCAATCCGCGACTCAGCGTCGCCGTGATCTCCAAGGTGTATCCGATGCGCAGCCACACCGTCTCGGCGGAGGGAGGCGCGGCCGCCGTGATCAAGGCCGGCGTCGAACCGGCCGGGGGCCGTGGAGGACTCGTTCCGGCTTGCCGACGCGATCCGGGGGCAAGGGGTGCAGCGGGCACTGGCGCAGTCCTCCGCGCGTTCGGCGGCATCGGATCCGGCGCTGGC
>Ga0194131_10005547_pt1 | contig 18088 bp, 9 predicted proteins | sample TA2KigO120mmetaG_FD_148631 | JGI IMG/M metagenome (GOLD analysis project Ga0194131, IMG submission 148631) | Freshwater microbial communities from Lake Tanganyika, Tanzania - TA2015053 Kigoma Offshore 120m | ecosystem: Environmental > Aquatic > Freshwater > Lake | place: Tanzania: Lake... | reverse complement strand
ATTTCTTCAGGTGTTAGTGACATGTCACAACATTAAGCCCTTAAGACCTCAATGTTCACATCTTCTCAAACTTTAAAGGAAGCGAGACGTTATAGCCAGGAATGGTAACCGAGGTCATCTTGGCAGCATCCTCCAATCTGTCACTCCGCACGTCAAGAATTAACGCATCGTGCAGGACAAAGAGGGGTCTCACACCGTCTGTACCCAACTGCTGCAAGATGCTGTTGAAGCCGAGCATCGCTACGTCCACCCCGGTGCTCTGCACGTAGGTGTTGATGAACAAGTTCTTCGCTTCGGGATCAACTTGCAGCTGTCTTCCAAATCTGTTGATGATTCGACCCGACGCTGCTTGCGTCGTCAGCCGCTCGCGGAGGGCGTCGAGTCCGAAGAAGTCGTTGATGCCCTTCACGAAGGCGTCGATCTTCGCCTGCGAGATTCCCAAACGAGCCCGGAGCGACTCTTTCGCAGCGCCGTACAGCTCAGAGATGACTGCCACTTTCACAGCGTCGCGGTTGTCGCGGCTGCCGAAGATCTTGTCAGAGAGCTCACCGTAGATGTCTTCAGCATCGCTGCTTCGACCCGCTTCGGCGAGGACGATGCGGGGTTCCAATGCACGGAAGTCAAGAGAACAGATGTATCCGTCCTTGTAAGAGGACCGCAGTATAGACCGATGCTCCCGCTTCAAAGTGAGAATGTTGGGGCCTTCAGACACTGTGAGCCGACCCGTTCGAGTTCCAAATCGGTTGTAAGTGGGAACGTCAGCGAAGCCTCGGGGATCGGGCTTGAAAGAGGCGAGCACGGGGGCATTCACTGCAGCCTCCTCGAGCAGCCTGTGCCAAGCGTCGACGTCTATCTTAGCAGGCTTCAGTGCAGCGAGGAGCTGAGAACCAGCAGACCAGGCAGTGTCGTAGTAGTCAAATGGTAATTCAGAAAAAACGTCCTCAATTACCTTCACAGTATTTTTGAAGTAATTCTCGTAGACCGTTCTGGGTAGCACGTGCTGCCACGGAATCTGAACGTTGGATCCCGTGACGAGCTGCGCCATGACCGCAGCATAGTTGTCTGGTATTTTTGGCAGATCAATAGAATTCAGCGCAAGGAGCGTGTTGAGGCACTTGCCGCCAGACTTTCCATTGCTTGATAACAGCCAAGAATCTCTGGGCTGAGACTCACGCCAGCTGAAACCGTCGGGCTGTTTGCAAAAATGCTTGACAGATCCCAGATAATTCGAATGGATGCAATAAGATCGCACTGCTGCTAATTTAACACGTTGCGATCACAAGTTCAAGGCTTCTTCGCCGGCGGCGGCTTGGTGGCCGGTGCCGAGGTCGAAGGCGGCGTCGCCGGCGACGTGCCTTTTTTCTGTGGTTCTTTTGGCGTAAATTCTTCTTGAAGCTTCTTTGCTGTTTCGCCCGACTTCTTTAAGAATGCCTGCACAGTGGGCGGTGCGGTGAACTTTCCGTAACCGTTAGTATACATGAAGTTTAAAGTTGTTTCAAATTTACCCGGCGATATCTTGTGATTGATTTGCGTGACCTGGTACAGGTTGTCTAGAGACGTTCCCGTTCCTAAATCAACAAAGAACTGCTGATAAAGCCTCAAAGCGGGGCAGCCCACAGACGTCATCGTGAGCTGCGCCGGCACTGTTCTGATGGGCAAACCGCCGGGCCCTTCGAGGCCCGTCGCCGGCGCGGTCGTCGAGCCCGCGGCGTTGCCCTGTTTTGGCTTCATGATGTTGACTAGATTAGCAGCTGCCATGAGGTCGTCTGTCTTTGACTGCAACTGAGCGCTCTTTATCAGCGTGCCGTTTGAGCCAATGTCTAACGTGGGAGCAAATTTGCTTAATTGCGCTCGTATGCCAGTGGGACCAAAGAGCTGTTTATCTATTTTTGCAACAAAATCTCCAGTCGGAGTTTTCAGGAGCGTGCCTGGTGGGACGCCGAGTTCTTTTTCAAGATCTGCAATTGCTGCTCTTGCTTTGTTAGGATCATCAGCTACAGCAGCAGCAGCAGCTTCTATTGCCTTCTGTTTCAGATTAATTGCTGCCACCGCCCGCGCGGCGGCGCTCGCAACTGATTGGGGGTCTTTATCGTTGATATTGTTACTGTTTTTCTCTCTGATTGCTGCTTGTCTCAGAGCAGCGTGCACGGCTTTGTCGTTGAGCGTGCCCATCGTGAATCCCTCGCTCGCCTCGATTATCTGAGTGAACATTTTTCTGGGATTGTTCTGTTTGTCGTATACATGAACTCTCAAAACAGAACTTGAGTTTTTGAGGATCTGTTCAGGTTTATGTGCGTCCAAGATGTCGTGTATTCTTTGCGCTGTATTGCTGCCTGCCCGAGACGTTTCTATGAACATCTCTATCATGGGCTTTCTAAAACCTGCGTTTTCTGCTTGCCAAGCAGCCATGCTAGTCTCGTAAGCTTGATTTTTTTCAGCAGATTCTGGGCCTGTTTTTTCTTTATCAAAGGGCTTAAAGAGGCCCTTGCTCAGCATTCCATAGCCGATGGACCTGTCGTCGTTGAACTGGTTGTTAATGACGACTCTCAAGAACTCGTCCACAGTGAAATCATATTTATTTTTGGTTGATAACAAATCGTCTATGGCATACGCAAGGCGCTGTACGTCTATTGGAAACTCCGCGATGCTCTGGCCGCTGACCGGTCCACACTCGTCATTGAGTGTATAAAAGATGATTTGGACTTCGCTGTCTATATCATTTTTGATAATTTCGTTGGCATTTAAAATTGCAGGAAGAGCCAGCTTCGTGAATAATTTGCCGAAGGAGACGACTTTTGATGCGGTCTTTATTTCAGGACGGGGAGGTGTCTCGGGGGGTTTATCTTTCGCAGGTTCTGCAGGTTTGCCTTTTTTGGCTTTAGGGTCGACCGGCGGTGGCGGGGTCGGATTGATGAAAAGGTTGAGTTCACTAATATATCTTTCGTTGAAGTAGTCTGTGTTCGGCTTCGCGGGCTCGGACTCGGCCTGCGGCGGAGGGGCCGCCTTCGGCGTGGGTGCACCCTTTTTAGCTGGGGCGGGTTTTGGTGCCTCTAAGATCTTTGGGATGAATGGGTCGTGTCCGCTAACTACGTCATTCAGAAGTCCGGTGATAGAAGTCGACCTGACGCCCGCTAGCTGAAGTTTCCCTGCTTCAGGATCAAGGACTACGGCGAGCCTGTCTATTAAGCCCTTGCCGTCTTCTTCAGATAGTTGACCGGTCTTGATATACTGAGACACGACGGACTCTATGAGTTCAGCTGGTTGTTTGATATCCGTGGGCAGCATGTTGCCTTGCGCACCCGCGTTAAGTATCTGTGTGATTCTTGCGTCGGGCCCGAGGGGTGTGTCCTTGATCGGCCTAGACAGCTCTTCAATTTCTTCCATGAGCTGTTCAAAACCTCTGACGGCCGATTCATAAGAGTTGGATTGCAACTTTATGCTAGTCTTCTTTGAGCTAGACACTGCAAAGCTGATCAGATCCAAGTTTAAGACGACAGAACCAGTAGCGTCTATTGTGAACTGTGTGTTTCTGACCGTCCAACAATCTTTCATGTGCATCTTGTCGTTGACTAACTCTGCGTATTCGTCGTCTTGTCCAATAAAACGTGGACAAAGCCAACCATACGACGTCCAAATTCTAGCTGTGGCATAGCCAGCAGGTCCCTTTATGAATTCAGCAAATTCTGCTATTCTAGCCTTGTCGTGAACCTTGATCTGCAACTTTGCAGTCTTGTGCGCCATGGCGCCGGCGCCGGCGTTCATCACAGTGACATCAAAATTCAAGATAGACGCGAAGGGTAAAAAAGGTTTGACCTGCATCAAGCGAGATTTGCTAGACTTTAAAGTCTCCATGTTCGTCAGAGATTGCGGAGCCAAGAACATCTCCATACCGGACAGAATGTCTAAAGAGATATCACCACCGGCCGTGGCGCTGTTGGCACTATCCTGATCAGCTGCTCGTTTGGCTGCAGCCTCTTGCTTCTCAATTGCACGCTTGAGACTTTGTATTTCAGCATTAACTTGTGCGGTCTTCTGCTTCTTCTCTTCCTCCGCGAGGCGTTTTTTAAGCTCATCCAGTTTGGTAGTTTGTGAAGCTTTTTGTACTCTTTTAAATTGTATCGCGTTATAATTGGCATTTTTTATCCTAATCAAGGCCTTGTCGGCTTCAGTAAATCCGCCGGAGCCAGTGTCGCCCACAGATCCAAGCAAGAACCTGAGGAGCGAGGGTGAGCTCAAACTTTTCTGTGCTCCGTCGGCGAAGCTCTGTGCCTGGTTGAGGGCTGCCTTCGCGTCGGCGGCCCCTCTTATCTTTGTCGCCCTGTTGATTGCCATTTCAACATCAAGATAAGGTATCATCTGGTTGGCAACGACGGAGGGCATGTAGTTCAAGAAGATCTCTATGTCCTCAGTCTTCGCGTCGGCGGGCGTCATATAAGGATCTCTAGCTACGATGACACACACTTCGCATTTAACTTCGTTGTCAAATTTATCACCATAGATGCCTTGCCAAATCGCCGTGGCTGCGTCGAGGTTGCTGCCCTGTTTCCAGTATTCTAAATCTTTGTACTCACCTTCCGTAAGCGGACCTTTTTTCTTGCTAAGAATGTGAAAACCTTTTGTGAAATCGTCCATCGGCTCGGGTGCTTCGGTCGCCGGGTCCTCTTTCTTTTTATAATAGTTTTTAATTACAACTTCAATTTCAGAGTATTTCTTGGGCTCCTCGACTATCATCTGTCTAATCTGGTCTTGGATCGAGACCGGGCCCACAGTAGATTTGAGCTTGTTTAGGCCTCGAGGAGAAAGTATGTCAGAGAGGTTGTTGATTAAAAATTTTTCGTCACTCATGTTATCAGCTCTTCGACTTGGCCGAGGTCGACTATCCTAATAAGAGTTCCGGGTGGTACTTGCATGCCCCAACCAACGTCAGAAGAGGCTGCCAGCACCCACCACAAGCGAGAGTCTCCGTACACAGTACCTGCTAGATTGTCTAGTCTGTCAAGGTCAACTGTCACCAAGACATCTAAGACTGCTAGATTACCAAATCGAAGAGCTTCTCTTATTTTTGCCGTCGCCGAGGCCGTTCCCAAGAAACTATTACGATTTAATCTGGGGTCTCTGATGTATCTGCTGAAAGTTTCCATGTTTTATATTTATTATGAGTTCGAGAAAAGATGCTGCCGAGGGCGCGACTAGTTGACCCTGCTCGTCATTGACGAGGACGATGAGGACCGACAGGATATATGGGCGCTCGGTTCGCGCCCTGAAAGTCGAGACCCGGCGTGATGTCGTGGGTGGGAGAAAACGACAGCGTGACTTTGCACATCTTGGGGGTCCTTCTTCCCAGTTGGGTTTCCCACGTCGTAGAAGAGTACCAGTCAAAAGATAGCGACTCTATGAATCCAGCGATGCCGCGGCCGCCCGACGACTCGAAAGACCTCACGATAGAATTAGTATTCATGAAAATTTCTGTTAATTCCTGATAATCAAAGGCTTGAGCGGCATCGTCGCCGCCGGCTGCTTTAAAACATTCCCTCTCTGTCTCAGCACTAGGACGCAGACTGTCTGGATCGACAGCCACATCTACATCCTTAAATTGGAAGAGTGTGAGATCGTCCAATGTCTCGCCTTTGTATGCATCGTCTTTAATGATCTTTGCAAGACCCGGCTCAGTTGTTTGCACGAGCAAACCCGGAGGTAGACGAGTGCCCTTCTTTAAAGGAGCATAACCACTGTTGTCGTTTTTTATCTCACCAGAGTAGTAAAATTTTCCTCCTTTTGCTTTTTTTGCTGCTAGGGCTTCATTATATTTTTTGACAAAATCAGGAGTTGCTGCAAATTCTTTGAATTTAGCAAACTCCGCTTTTTTCTCGCCGTCTTTCAATCTAAATGTGGGCGAAGCATAACCGAACAGCCTTGCAAGGTTGAATCTAGAGTAGTTGCTCTGTATGAGGTCACCGATTCTCAAACGAATCATGGGTGATGCGATGATCTGTTGGCTGAAGGGTATCGTAACGTCGTAGGTCTCCCCGGCGGACAGCTTGCCTGCAGAAAATTGCGGATAGACCATCGTCGTGAGCTTATTGAGCTTCAACCACATAGAGTCGAAGTCTTGCTCGGACAGCGCCGCTGCAATGAAAGACACGTCGATCTTTCTAGCTGTACCCTTGTACGTCTTAATTGATTCAACTCTGCCTATTGCGTCTGAAGAGTCGTAAGCAGCTGTGTATGCATCGCCCAGCGAAGTCAAAAAAGCATGGAAAGATATGATCTCATTCGTTCTGATGTCGTGAAAATAGAAAGGCATGTACTCGCCGTCGAGAACATTTTCCATTTGAGCTCTGTCCACACTGCTTATTCTACCGGTGTCGGTCTGTCTATAGGGACCGCCATTCCTTAAGCCAAATTTTTCGTCCACTTCTATTGTGGGTGTAAGCGTGGGAGCGCCGAGGTTGTCGCCAAGGGCTCGAGCTGACTGCATGCCAGAGGGCATTATGAGCATATCAGGCGCTCTAAATGATGACCATGCAAGCCTTAGATTTTTTGGTGCACCCTCAGATTTACTTGTATCGATCAAGCGAGACTTTAGATAAGCAGATCTACCGTCTATAGGTAGATTATCTATGCTAGATTTTCTTTTTCCTCCTCCGAAGCCACCAGTCACGGGAACCTTGACCGGCTTGCCGTCGGGGCCCGTAACGGTGCTTTCTGCCGCAGGATCTTCTTCGGGCGCGTCGGGGCCACCCTCATTTAGAATCTGGTCGCCCAAGAGAGAGAAAGTATTGAGAGCACGCATTATCCTTGCGCCGCGGAGGTACTCAATAAACGACAAGATTCGCTGGATGAATTGCAATTCTCCTCCGGGCTGAGACACAGCCTGCGCCATGCCCTTGAGCTGGTCGGCGATCCCAAGAAAAGATCTAAAAATTGCCCTTGAAAATACCAGATAAGCTTCGGGCCCGCTGGGCGCGAGGGCGCGAAAAAATGTTGATTGGGCGAAGGGATCCAGCCCAAAGAAAACTAACAGCCCAGTATTGATCGTCTGATTTAAAGGAAATATTGTAGTGCTGAATCCTATCAGGTCTGCCCAGTCCAGCTGACCCGAAGCAAAGCCTGTCACAATCGAGCCGATGCTGAGATTCGGTATTCCCGTCTTTGTCACTCTATAGCGCCCGATCGGATCTCTTCCTCTTGCATCTTTTGTTTGCTTTTTTTCACCGGCAGTGTTAAAAGCAAATGAAACAAGCGTGGGAATCAGCGTGATGGTGATCACAAATGCGATGGCTAGAATTTGCATACCCAGCGCGCTAAAACCCGAAAATTGGTCGTAAGGATTGTTTAGCGCGCCCCAAGACAGCATCGTGCCTTCACTGGGCGTAGCACCCGTGATGTTCAAAAATTCTCTTTCGTCTATTCCTGCAGTGATTTTTTTATTAGCACCGAGTGTGAGATCAAGACTCTGTAGCACGTCTTCTGCAGAAAGACGATCTTCTCTCACTCTTTTTATGAGAACCTGCGCAGATCCAGGAAGGAGCGTGGCGAGCGCTTGGAATCCGCCAGACGTTGGATCAAATTCTGCGTTTTCTGAAGTCAACTCACCCGAGGCTCGCGCCATGAGCACGTTACCGACAGCGGCAAGCTGTCGCTGAGTCACAAGAGAATTCTCGGGTTTTGAATAGTCTTCGGGTGTATAAGATAGGCCTGGTTTGTAGCTAAGCGCAGCCAAGGGCGTGCTTGGACTCGACACTTCACCGAATCTGTTGTCTGTCGTCCACCTATTTCTGATCAAAGAAGAGCTGTAAGTTTTTACAGGATGCCCTTCGGGTATTGTGTCGAGAACTTCTGTATTTCTAACGGCAGGTGTTAGAGGTACGCGCAGCAAATCATTGCCATCAAATCTATCTTTTTCTGCAGCATCTTCTTGCCCCGCTTCTGCTCTTCTTCTGAGCATACCGCGTGATATATTGGGATCCCCCCGCCAGGTGGACTTTGGCAGGGTAGATCGGGACGTTGAGGAAGCAGAATCAATCTTACTTAAATCAGGTTCAAATGCATCAGATGACACAGGTTGAGGTCCAACGGGATAGCCTTTATTGTCAGTAGTAGAGAATTCAGGTGTTTCTTCATTGACTTCGCCTACTACGGGAAATCTGTTTCCTCCACCTTGCGTCTGCTCTGGGACTGATCTCGTGTCTCCGATCGTAGTTTTGCTGAGGTATTGGCCGAGCGTGACGCGTGTCCGCCGCGATAAATCTCTTTTAGCTTTGTCGACATTGACTAGCCCGCTAGAGTAATCAACGTCGTCAAATTCGTTAGACTCGACTCCTACATCGTACGTGTGTACTTTACCGTTTATGTCTATACCGCCGGTGCCCGTATCTAACTTTTTATCAACCATTACCGGCGTGATGCCAGTCATGCCCGTACTGCTCGCGGCGTCGGTGCCCGTATCTAACTTTTTATCAACCATTACTCTCGGTCTTCTTTACAGATCCCTCTTCATTAATTAGACTTGACTCGTGTTCTGTGACAGCTTTCTTAAAAGCTTCGGGATCTTTTTGCACAGTAGACACAGTGCTCATAATTCCGTCATAAAATTGACCGACTATCTCTTCGATGGCGGCCTTGGTGGTGCGCATCTCTTTCTCATTTTTGACCTGCTTCATGGCAGACTTCATTGCCTCGTTCTCGAACAGCAGCTTAAAGAATTCTTGCTTATTGTTAATCATAAGATTATATTAAAATATTCATCATGCAAAGTTTTCAATATGATGGTCCAAAAGTATTCATAAGGTTTTTAACATCGTTCTTGTTGCCGGCCGCGTCGTCGCCAGACTTACCCAAGCCGTCCGCTGTCATGTTGATAGCCTTCTTGATCGCACTTGTATTATTCTGCAAGATGACCTTCTCAACTCCGCCTGCCTCCATGGTGACCGTGAGTTGTATGTTGATGTTGACATCCTTGCTCTTGACTGTATACACACCGCCGCCGTCCAGGCCGGCGCCGCCGGCGACCTGCGCGATTCTCTGCTTGATGTCGATCTTGCCGATGGCGGCTAACGAATCGTCGAGGGTCTTCACTGCACTGGCAATTTTCTGAAGTTCTTTAAAAGAATTAGTCAGCGCCGCTCCGGAGAAGCCCGTTATGGCGGTCTTGAGTGATGCTAAGCTTTTACCTGGGTCTGCGAGATCTTTGAATGCAGTGTCGAGGCTGTCTATGGAACTCTTGATTGTGTTTGCATTACTGACGACGTTGCTGATTGTAGAAGAGAACGTTGCTAACCCTGATGCGTCTGACACAGTCTTGATTGCAGCTAGAGAAGTTCCGATGCTCGGTGCTTTGGTTTTTATTGAACTAAGGGCCGTGTCTACATTCGTGACGCCCTTCAGGAGCGCGGTCGAATCCAATCCCGCGACCTCGGGCTTTTTGGCAAACTGGGCGAGCTCCACAGCGAGTGCACCGGTGTTCTTAAACGCTTCTGTGGCTAGGGAAATCTTTTCTTTCTGGGCCCCGAGCGGGGCGAGTGCTTTCATCCCATTAGATATTTTATCAATATTATCCTTCGTGAGAGACTGTTCAAAGATTTCGGAGATTTTCGTAACTTGACCACTAATGACGCTAGGCTCGATCTGGCCGCCTTCACCGCCGCTGGATTCCTTCAGCGCTTTTATCGTCCCTGGGAGCTTAGATATGAAATCGAAAGCAGACATCAGCGCTGCTATGCCATCTTTGTTCTCTCCCATTTTCTTGATGCTGTCAGAAGAAAGCAACTTCACGATATTAGCGGCAGGGCCCGACGTTCCGTCTTTGCCAAAAACTCCTTCTATAAGACCGGAGAGTCCCGTCAGCGCGGCTTCCCAAGGCTTCGGATCCGGCGGCTTGTCGGGCTCGACGCCCATTTGCGCCTTTATTCCCTCGGTGACCTTACCCATTGCGGCTATCATGTCGAACGCAGTTTTAAGAACATCTGCGCCCTCTTTTACTTCGGACGGTTTGATATTCTGTTTTTTGAGAGTATTAACAAGATCTACCACTATTCCTATGAGCTTACCCACCTGCGCGTTCATCACTTCAAACATCTTGGTCATGCCTGCTGCAGTAGCTTCAAAAAATTTCTTTATCGACTCGATGCCCTCATCACTGGGCACTTTACCGTCTTTCAAGCCACCCACAATGCCGCTAGTCATGCCGACGACAGACTGTATTAGAGGCATGAGGACTTCAAGAATCTTGATCTGTTCAGGTGTAATTGTGAAGCCAGATATGGACTTAATCAGTTTGCCAACTGGGACCAACATCTTGCCGACGCCGGTGCTTATTGTGCCTGATACTCTCTCAATTCCTGACATGACTAGTGCAAATTTTTCTTCATCTTTGGCCGCGTCTTCGATAGCCTTGAGAATATCCCCTTTAGGCATTATGGCACCTACGACTGCAGCGATCGCTGCTATGAGCGGACCTATCTTACCTGCTTTTTCAACGCCGGCTGCATCCATGCCTGCGATGGCATCAATTAATTTCTTGATGGGTCCATCGGGCCCAACAACCTTCTCTAACGAGTCTTGCATGACGTCAAGGACTTTTGAAAACTGGGTCATCTTTTCCCCGAAGGACGGCGGGTCATCAAAAGCACCGCCGCTTGTTTTGGCATTCATAAACGCTACAGCTGGTGCTATCAAAGCGCCGATCACACCAGCAAGGGCGCCTATTATGGGCCCTATCACTTTGATAGTATCTATCTGCGCCGGAGTCATGGGCGTTGCCGCGATCGCTGCGATCAAGGGAGGAACTTCTTTTGAGATCTGTGCTATCGCAGAATTAATAACCGGACCTGCGGCCTTAAAGAACTCGCTCAACCCGTAAAAAGCTATCACCATCCCGGCCGGGTTCATGTCCTTTAAAGCGTCCATCAGGCCAGGTGGAGGTTTAAAAGCTTCTGCGACCTTGCCTATAGATTCTATGACGACTGCCAGCGCTTTTAACGACTCCGGATTAGTTCCTTTAAATTTTTCGACCGCGGGTAAGAGTTTCTCCGCGATGGTGGTTATCAAATTGGTGATTTGTTCCCCTACGACGCGTGCATGGAGATCGAGTCCCGCGAGGGCCTTTTCCATAAAAACTGTCGATTTGAGGGCTCCTTTGGCAGCTTCAAATAGGCCCGGGGGCGGCTTCATGCCTTCAGCTAGTTTTCCAACTGCTGCTAAAATTTCTGCCATCGTTTTTGCACCTTCTAGCGTCTCTTTAGAGGCAGTGATCTTTGAGATGCCCTCGATGACTGTTTGAACTATGTCGATAAGACCACCCATCATGGTCTTTAAGATTACATTAAGTTCACCCAACATCTTGGTCTTCTCTTTAGCAGATGTGAACCAGCCAAAATCAAGGGCCGAGATCCCGGACGCGATAGAATTAGACAAGTTACCAATTGCTGCCAAAATATCGGCGAAAGCCTTTACTTTGGTTTCCATGCCACTCGCCGGTACTTTTGAGATCGCATTTATGACGTCTATAGCTTTGTCTGTCATCTTTGTGACAATTTCAACCAAGACTGTCATTCCCCCGTCTATGTCTACACCCAAAGTCTTAAGAATTGCGAGCAACACCATGGGCTTAACCAAGTCGGCTGTCGTGCTCATGACTTTTGAGATGGCACCGAGCGTGTCGATGGGTCCTGAAGAACTAGATAATCCCATGGCTGCAAGCTTGTTTATGTTCTCGACGATGCCGGGCATCTTTTCTGTCATGAGTTCAATGAGCCACTCAAAATGCACCATTCCCGCTTTGACAGCAGGCCATAAAAGAATCAATCCTCCGAGAGCTACTAGCAGGAGAACATTTAACAAAGCTTGGGCTATCGCAATAGACATTAGCCCAAGCACGCCGAGCGCTTTGATTACATTGTCACCATTAATTTTTGATTTAGCTGCATCAAGATGCTTAGCTACTCCCATCAGGCCTACAGTGACCAAGCCGAATGCTACAGCGCCCAGGATGATTAGTGGCGCGAGGAGCGTCAGCACGCCGAGCTCGGCAAGCAAGACAATATTGAGCATCGCTTGAGCGATGGCGATCGACATCGCTGCTAAGATCGCCAGGGCCTTTAAGACATTTTGTCCATTTATGCCGGCAGCAACCTCGTCAAATTTCTTTGCGGCACCCAACATGGCGGCGGATATGATGATGAACGCGGCCATTCCAATAACGATGATGGGCGCGAGCAGCGCCAATAGGCCTATTGCAGTCAAGCCCAACATGATGACAACATTCTCAGCGATCGAAACTGCCATCATGCCCAGGACAAGAAGAGCCTTAGCCACCAAGGATGCATTGACATTTTTTGCAACCTCGCCTAGGACAGGTGCGAACTCTATCATCTTCATAGAAATGTACTTAAATGCTTCTATTCCTATGAGAATTGGAATCATTAAAGCGGCCAAAATACCTGCACCTGCAAGAAGAACCATTTGTGCAAGCACTAGAACGACAGCAACGGCCATCTCAGCAAGAATTATGAGCGCTTTTAAGACTGGTCCGATGGGAACTGCTGATGCCGCGGCCGCGAGCTCTGGTGCAAAGTCAAGCATGGCTAGTGAAACTATCTTAAATGCTCCGATGCCAGCAAGTATGACGATCATGAGCGCAGAAATTGCGCCTGCAGCAGCTAGCAAGACCATCGAGACGACGACTTCAACTATTGCTATCGCCATCGCACCTAAGATAGCTAAAGATTTTAAGACTCCCATTAAGGGCACTTTGGATGCTTTGTCAGCAAGTTCAGGTGCAAGCTCAAGCATAGCAAAGCCAAGCAAGCCCACAGCAGCTATGCCTACAAGCATTATGGCTACGCCGCCGGCGAGGGCACCTGCGGCTATCAATGCTGCCATGGCTCCAGCAGCTATTGCAAGAGCGCCAGACATGCCTGCCAAAAGAATGATGGCTTTCAGTATGCTAGACAACTCAATGCTGGCAACCATCTCAGCTAATTTGACACCAAGCAGTGCCATTGCAGGAACTAGAAGTCCAAGTGCCACAAGCGCTGCCAATATGAGGGGCGCGCCTGCAGTGACCGGGGCACCCGCGGCAGCCAGAGTAGACAGCGCAGATGCTGCGGGAATTAATGACATAGACATTCCAAAGATAAGAAGCAGAGCCTTTAAGATGTCACCTAAAGCGACCTGAGAGGCCATTTCTGCAATCTTCACGCCGAGCGCCGCCATTCCAGGTATCACAAGACCAAGCGCAATCAGTGCTGGAATAGACGCTAAGAGAGTGGGGGCAGGCACACCGGACAACAACGACAATGCAAATGCTGCAGGAATAATCGCCATGGCGACACCCCCCATAACCAACAAAGCATTTTCGATCTGTTTTCTATCCATACCGTCTACCATCTGCGCAGCAACGTAGAAGGCAATTAGACCGATTGTGATGATGCCAGCAAGGGCGAGCAAAAGCTTGATGATAGTGGGACCATCTATGATCTTGCCGGTCGCCTGAGCTTTTGCAGTTTCACCTGGTGATGGTGTTCCTGGTGGAATGATAGGGCCGCCAGCGGCGGCGGGGGCGGGCGGAGGCGTGGCTTTAGACATCAGCTCAGAGAATTGCTTTCCCGTCATCTCGCTGATCTTCTTAGATCCTGGCCCCAAGAAAGCATTTCTCACGGCATCGGTTGCTGCTGAAGCCAACGCCCCGGTCAATGCGCCCGTCAAAGACTTAACTAGAGAAGGACCGAACATGACCAGGGCGATGATTGGTCCTGCTTTCTTTAGAAAACTTAAAAATTGTTCCGATGTGAGAAATTCAAATATCTTTTTGCCCAGCGCGAGCAAGAGCGGCATGATCAAGGGCGCTAGCTTGTTAAATGCGTATATTATCGCATCAATCACAGGTTGAAGCATCTTCAAGAAACCACCCATGCCCGGCGTGCCGCCGACGCTTGAGGGATTCTTCAGCATTTCAACAAGCTTTACTATCATGTTGGCTAATTGATCAGCTGCCCATTTAATAAGACCACCCATCGCTTTTAGGATGGCTTCAAAGAATTTCTTGAAGCCTTCAAGAATTTTCTTACCCGGCGCGGATCCTTCATTAAAGAAGTCAAAGAAGACCGACTTTAGCCGATCCATCAGACCGCTCATATCTTTGATCGATCCGTTTTTAAAGTCTGTAAAAGCTTTTAAGACGCCGTCACACATCTTCTTGTATCTTGCAGGGTTGAAGAGATCAGCTAGTCCCTCGAGAATCTTGCTGACACCCGGGAAAGACTTGACGAACATGTTACCCAAATCAAAGCCCAGCTTACCAACGTGCTTCATGGACTGTCTTAGATTTATGAGAACCTTCTGGAATTCTTGTGATTTGGTAATTCCCTCAGTGAATCCCCTGAAAAAACTATCTAAGAAAGATTTGCCGCCTGCGCCCCCGCCGCCGGACTGCACTATTCTTTCTATCTGTACGGCGAGTTGCTTCATGGCATCTGCTTGCTTTAGCGTAGTGTCTTCAGCCTTCTTAGACTCCTTGTTGATGTCCTCAAGCATGTCACCCTGGTCTTTTTGGGCCATCGCGGCGTCAAAAGTTGCCGCGTCTAGACCGGTCTGCTGCTGAATTAATTTTTTTTCATGAAAGCTGAGCTGAGACAGATCTTTCCCAGTTGCCTGGAATGATTTTCTTAGCATCTCCATCTTTTCAGCAGGACTCTGTGCAGCCATGAGCTCCATTGCATCGATGTTCGTGCCAAACTGCTCGTTCAATTTTGACGTCGACTCTGCAGCTTTGTCGAAAGTATCAAACTGATCCATCAAGCCAGTTAGTTTGTCAATAGACACGCCTAACTTATTGGCATAGACCACGGCGGCGCCAATCTGCTGACTAGTCAGGTGTCCAAAGTGGGCCACGTCTTGCATGGCTTTGCCCATATCTTTAGAGATCACCTTGGCATCTAAGCCGAATGCCTTCGACATGTGCAGGGCCTGTTTAGTCATGTCATTTAAGACGTCTCCCATCTGGACGCCCATGGATTTTGCTTTAATTCCAATGACACCCATCTGCTCACCTGTGAGACCCAATCCCTTTTGATAAGCAAGAAGTGCACCACCGTTTCTCTTAAATTCTTCAGCATTTGCTGCAAATTGCGGCCCCATCTGCACAGCAAGCTCTGTGAGATACTTCATTCTCTCAGCGGTATTACCAAAGACCCTGTTCGCGGAAAGTCCTGTGTCGCTGAATCCTGCCATGCTTGTACTGAGACTTTTGACTGCGTCAGATGTCGGGCCTATGAATCCAAATTCTTTTCGAAGATTCTCCATGGCTTCAGCCATGCCGCCGCCACCGCCACCGCCGTCAGCAGCCATTTCTTGAAGGCCTTTCAGCATCTTAAAAGGGACAGCAAGAATAGATCTACCTAAATTAAAGATACTCTTTGTGACAGAGCCTAAAACATTTAGCCCGCCCTTGAGAGTCGCGAATAAATTTGAAAATCCTTGTTTTAATCCAGATAATCCGCCGACGACGCCGCCAATTGTCGGCAGTAACTTAGAGAACGATTTTGAAGAGTCCGCGACCTTTTTCCCTAAATCAGCAGTTGCTCTAGTCGCGCCGGCAGCATCTTTTGTGTATTTACCTGCTTGCTCTGATGCTTTCGACCACTGCTCACCGGAAAAACATTTTTGTGATGTTTCGCAATACTGATTGATGCTATCAGTCATCGAAGCAATCGCTTGCCTGAGCTGATTCATTATGACTAACTGTTGCTGAAGCGCTTTGTTGACATCTCCTACATTGCCAGGATCTGCTCCTCCGCCGCCGCCTGTTTTGCCATTAGCCATCGATTTTTAACTCAATAATTTAAATATCAAAGAGGCCATCGAATACCAAATACTCTCTCGAATGTTGATGCAGACATCTCTTTGACCCTCATCTTCTCCATGACTGATTCAACAGAAGCACCCGGACGATTCAATTCTTCCTGAAATTTTCTTGATGACATGAGCGCATTAGCGATCGCTGATATTTCATCTTTATTGCCGCGTAGCTTAGTGTTCACATATTTTCCCACCATCCATGCACCTAAAGACGCAAGAAATAATTTGCCCGTCGTGTTAAAGTAGAGATCCTCAGATAAGATAGTTTTTTTCTTGGCAGGATTAGACACGTGCATCACCTCAAGTTATAGCTAGCGTAAATAATACGTAGAATAAAAAGCATATCCATAAATGCAAATTAAGTGAATCTACGCAGACGAGATGGAACTTGATTTCTCACTCGTCCTTGAAGTTCACGCACGTCTGGCGAATTTTGGTGCAATGCACGAGACTGCGTATTGCCAGCTTCGTGTGTCTTGGTTATTTCTTGATTAATTCGCTGTATCAGCCAGCGCTTATAAGCGACAGGCATCCGCATGACTTCCTCATACAGACACCCGCCGTAGTATATCAATAAAAACGCCGGTTCAAGAATTAATTGTTCTCTATCTTCGGGCCTGAGGCCAAAGAAACGTGACGCCTAGCGGCATTCCGACCTCTTCTGCATGACCGCAAGCCGGACAGGTAGTGTCCTGACGCATCACGATGCCCGGCTCGGTGTTTTTGATGTACTCTCTCAAAGCAAGAGAATCTCTTGCTGGCATCATTCGAACAAAGCTGGCAATTTTATTTCTATCTGAGACGCCGTCGATTGACGCAATTGAGTAAAGCAAATTTGTGGTGACGTTAGATTCTGTTCCCAGGGCCATCTTCTTCTGCTTTTCACTCAATACCATGATTTCTTCTTCGTCGCGCCCAGTCATGTACTTAAATCGGACCTTCTTCTTGCTGTAGGGCAATTCGTACTCAAAGAGATTCATACCGGGCTGAACAGGTTCAATCTCGAGACGCTGGATTGGAAGCGCTGACAAATCGAAAGCGTGGGGCGACTTGACACCGCAAGCTGGGCATTCAAGTTCGACATTGTAGTCAGGCCCATAACCGGTGATTCGGATGGCAACCATCAGCGCATTTCTGTCTCCAGACAGAAGCTGGAGCGGATCGATGGCGCGGTTGATGATACAAGACTTGATGAGCTCTGTGATCACAGTGCCCTTCTTAAGGAGAGCACGTGACGTGAGAATGTCTTCTTCCTTGGCTGTCATGGCTTTTATCTCTATCGTCTCAAGACCATGCAACGGTGATTCAGGGTGGTAGACTTTTCCCATAGACGGAAGCGGCACCAGCTCTTGTGGCACGTCCAGACCAAAGTCTGCTTTCAGTTTCTCAGCTGCTGACTGCCTCGGCATGCGAGGATCTACGCCGGCCGGGAGCGGAGGCTGTCCGGTCGCACCTTGTGTAAACACTGCGTTCTTTGAATCGCGTTCTTCTGACATATTGATTTAATGCTCTCCTGTGAGTTGATGGATTTTAAACCCAATGAGATCTATTGTAAAAACAGTTGCTAACAATAGTTAACAATTCACAAAACAAATTACAATACGACAAGTCTCAATATTTATGTTGCATAACAGCAAGGTAAAACAATGGCACTAAAGAATCCATCGGTCGGTGAATACTACGCGCCCGCGTATCAAATGTCGGGCGTTCCCTTCGTGACGTCATCTATCGTCAGCCTCGGAGCGACGAGAGAGATCACGTTCGACACGGTCTCTAAGTTTCTCGTGGTAAAGAACGCCGGAGCGGCGGCGACGGCCATCGCAGTCGCTTTCACGCAGAACGGTCTCTTGGCCAAGAACTCTAACTACTTCATCCTCAGTGGATCACAATCATTTTCAGCTGATCTAAAGACAGACAGGCTCTTTATCTCCGGTGCAGTGGGCGCTTCAGTCCCGTTCGAGGTGGTCGCGGGGCTCACAGTAATCCCATGGACAGAAATGCTGCCTGTCACCGGCTCCAACGGCTTCAGCGGCGTGGGTTGAGGTCTCCCGACGGCCGGTGGCTTCGGACAAGGCTTCTCAAAAAACGACCTAGGAATAGGCAGCGTACGTACGGAGTGTGAGACAATAATCCGAGGCAGTTTCCATCGAGGAGATTGTTCGGATTATTCTGGGCGGTCTCTGTGCACCGCTTCGTGGCAGGGAGAGCACAGCACCCTGCCGCTGACGTC
>Ga0194131_10005538_pt1 | contig 18112 bp, 11 predicted proteins | sample TA2KigO120mmetaG_FD_148631 | JGI IMG/M metagenome (GOLD analysis project Ga0194131, IMG submission 148631) | Freshwater microbial communities from Lake Tanganyika, Tanzania - TA2015053 Kigoma Offshore 120m | ecosystem: Environmental > Aquatic > Freshwater > Lake | place: Tanzania: Lake... | reverse complement strand
CATGCCGCAGCTGCTGACGGCCCTCGACGAGGCGCTCGGGGGCGGCGGCCGGCGCTGACGGCCGGGTTTCGTCGGGTCTCGGGGGCCCTTGACAACCTCGCCGTCGCCTAGGACACTTCGCAGGCAATTGTTAAGCATGCTCATCAATTTCGGCCGTTTCGCGCGAGGTCGCGCCATCCGGTCGGTCGACGACGGAGACGACCATGGCGAACGCAGCCTATATCTATGACGCCGTCCGAACCCCTCGGGGGCGCGGCAAATCGAGCGGCTCGCTCTACACCGTCAAGGCGGTGGACCTGCTGGCGACGAGCCTGCGGGCGCTCATGGCGCGCAACGGGCTGAGCGAGAGCGCGAAGTCGGCCCTCGTCGACGACGTGAGCATCGGCTGCGTCACGCAGACGGGCGAGCAGGGCGCCTGCATCGGGCGATCGGGCGTGCTGCTCGCCGATCTGGACGAGTCGGTCCCGGCGGTCACCCTCAACCGCTTCTGCGGCTCGGGGCTCGAGGCCGTCAACGAGGCGGCCGCCAAGGTCGCCGCCGGTTTCGCCGAGCTCACCATCGGCGGTGGCGTCGAGAGCATGTCGCGGGTGGCGATGGGTAGCGATGGCGGCGCTCTCTGGGATCCCACCTTCGAGTGGCGCTACGGCACGGTCCCGCAGGGCATCTCGGCGGATCTGCTGGCGACGCTCGGCGGCTTCACCCGCGACGACGTGGATCAGTTCGCGCTGCAGAGCCAGCGCAAGGCGGCCGCCGCTTGGGAGCGCGGCGAGTTTGCCCGCGCCGTTGTCCCCGTGCTGGACATGAACGGCGTGACCGTCCTCGCCCGCGACGAGTACCTGCGCCCAGACACCACGATCGAGAGCCTCGGCAAGCTCAAGGCCGCCTTCGAGGCCATGGGTGACCAGTTCGGGCTCGACGACCTCGCCCGCAAGCGCTACCCCCACGTCGAGAACATCCGCCACATCCACACGGCCGGAAACTCCAGCGGCATCGTCGACGGCTCGGCGGCGCTGCTGCTCGGCAACGAGGCCATCGGCAAGTCGCTCGGTCTGACGCCCCGGGCGCGCATCCGGGCGGCCGTCTCGACCGGTGGCGAGCCCGTCCTGATGCTCGCCGAGCCCGTCTCCGCGACACGCAAGGCCCTCAAGAAGGCCGGCATGACCATCGGTGACATCGATCTCTTCGAGGTCAACGAGGCCTTCGCCGCCGTGCCGCTGTATTTTGCGCAGCAGCTTGGCGTCGATCTCGACAAGATCAACGTAAACGGCGGCGCCATCGCCCTTGGCCACCCCCTTGGCGCGACGGGCGCCATGCTGCTTGGCACCGTGCTCGACGCCCTCGAGCGCCGCAACCTGAGCACGGGGCTCGTCACGCTCTGCATCGGTGGCGGCATGGGCATCGCCACCATCATCGAACGCGTCTGAGAACGAGGAGGCCAGGACCCATGCGCTGTGAATTCGATTCGACCACCGGCGTCGCCACCCTCGTCATGCAGATGGAGGGCCGTGCCAACAAGATCAACCCGACCTTTGGCGAGCAGCTGAACCGCATCCTCGACGAAGCGCTCGCCTCGCCGGGGCTCAAGGGCATTCTGCTGACCTCCGGTCACAAGGATTTCTGCGTCGGCGCGGATCTCGACTTCGTCTACCGCGTGCGCGATCCGAAGGCCGTCTACGAGGCGGTCGGGCAGCTCAACGCGCTCTATCGCAAGCTCGAGACGTGCGGCAAACCGGTCGTCGCCCTGCTGACCGGCTCGGCGCTCGGGGGAGGTTATGAGCTCGCGCTCGCCTGCCACCGACGACTTGCGCTGAATCGCCCGGATATCCAGATTGGCCTGCCCGAGGTCAGCCTCGGTGTCATCCCCGGCGCGGGCGGCACGCAGCGTTTGCCGAGGTTGATCGGCATCCAGGCGGCGTTGATGCTCATCGCCGAGGGCAAGATGGTGCGCGCGACGGCTGCCGTAGGTCAGGGCCTGCTCGACGCGGTGTACGACACGCCCGAGGCGCTGCACGCTGCCGCCCTCGAGTACATCACGCAGAGCCCGAGCGCAAAACAGCCCTGGGACAGACCCGACTTCAAGTACCCGGGCATGCATCAGCCAGACACGCTGGACTTCCGGCAGCTCTTCGCGGTCGGCGGTGCCATGCTCACGAAGCGTACGGCGGGTGTGTACGCCGCACCCGAGGCCGCCATCAGCGCGGTCTATGAAGGCACGGGGCTCACATTCGACGCCGCGCTGCAGGTCGAGGCCCGCTACTTCGCGGCCCGCGCCACCAGCGATCAGGCCAAAGACATGATCCGCACGTTCTGGTTCCACAAGAACGCGGTCGAGAAGCAGGAGGGCCTGCCCCGGGTCGACGAGAGCGGCTACCGCAAAATCGGCATCCTCGGCGCCGGCATGATGGGTGCGGGCCTCGCCTTCGTCTGCGCGCAGCGCGGCTTCGAGGTCGTCCTGAAAGACATCCGGCAGGAGGCCCTCGACAAGGCCGTCGCGCACATCGACGAACAGATCGCCAAGCGCGCCAAACACGCCTCGGCCGAGGAGAGGGCCGCCATCAAGGCCCGCATCCGGCCAACGCTCGCGATAGCCGATCTCGCCCCCTGTGATCTCATCATCGAGGCGGTCATCGAAGACATCGCCATCAAGCACGCGGTCACGCGCGAGGTGGCCGCCGTCCTCGGGCCAAATGCCCATTGGGCCTCGAACACTTCGGCCATCCCGATGAACGATCTGTCCCCCGCATGGCGCGACGGCAGGACATTCATCGGGCTGCATTACTTCTCGCCGGTCGAGCAAATGCCGCTCGTCGAGATCATCGTCGGCAAGGACACCAGCGACGACACCCTGGCCCGAGCGCTGGCCTTCTCGCGGGAAATCAAGAAGACGGCCATCGTCGTCAACGACGGTTACGGCTTCTATACGACGCGGGTCTTTTCGGCCTACATCATGGAGGCAGCGCAGCTCGTGGCGCAGGGGCACGATCCCGCCCTCGTCGAGTATGCCGCGCGGCGGGCCGGCATGGTCGTCTCTCCGCTCAAGGTCTTCGACGAGGTGACCCTGACGCTCGCGATGCACGCCATTGGTACGCGGGACAAGTGGGAGACACAGAAGGGCACGCCGTCGGGTGTGCTCGAGTGGCCGGGGTTCAAGCTCGTCCGCGCGCTCGTCGAGCAAGGCCGCACCGGCAAGGCCGCCGGGGCCGGCTTCTACGACTACACCGCTAAACCGCGGCGTCTGTGGTCGGGTCTGAGGGCGCTCGCGGGCGGGCCGCCGCCCCGCACGGGCTTCGAGTACATCCAGCAGCGTCTCATGCTGTCTCAGTGTCTCGAGGCCGCGCGCTGCCTGGAGGAGGGCATCCTGCGCGACAAGCGGGACGCCGAGATTGGCGCCATATTCGGCCTCGGGTTCGCGCCCAACAGCGGCGGCCCCCTGGCGTGGCTCGACCGTTTCGGCGCGCGCCGCGCGGTCCACCTGCTCGACGACCTCGAGCGCGAACTCGGACCGCGTTACACGGCACCCGCGCTGCTTCGGCAGATGGCCGAGAAGCACGAGACATTCTTCGAGCGGATCTGACGCCCCGCGATTCGGCCCGGCATGGCCGGCGACGAGGCGCCGCCGCGGATCAGCGCCCGGTCGGCAGACAGACGTCGGCCGAGGTGGCCCGGGCGCCGCTGCGACCGACGTGACGATTCATCTCGACGGCCGTGAAGCCCGTCGGGCTCTCACACCAGGCGTTTTCGCTCCCGGGCTTGGAGACGCAGATGCCGCCACTCCCGCCGAGTCGGGACGCCCCGACGCAGAACGTCGTCGCCTTGCCCGTCCGGTCGGGGCAGTACCCCGCGCAGTCGAGGGTGCAGAACCCGAGGCCGGACGCCGGCTGATGGGACAAGAAACACCGCCCGAGCCCGTCGTCCGTCGAGAACCCGCAGTCATTGTCGGAGCGGCAGAGGTCGCCCACCCAGGCGTCGCGGTTGATGGGCGCGTCGCGGTCACCGCCCGGCGCCACCGGCGAGTCCGCCCGCGAGTCGTCGCCGCCCGACGTCGGAGGCTCGGGCTCCCCGCGGAAGAACGGCGTGTTCATGTTGGCGGCGTCGTCGCTGATCTCGACGTGGATGTGGTCGTTGTGCGGGTGCGTCCCCTGGTAGCACCGGTCGCGGGGAATGCCACCGGAGGCCCTCCAGATCGTGCGGTCCCAGATGAGCATCTGGATGCCGATGCGATCCGCGTTCTCGACGAGCCAGTTGGCGATGACGTCGCCCTTGGCATTGTTGGCCGCGCCGCCCCGCCCGGTGGGGATGAAGACGTCGATCGCGCGCCCCGTCGCGTGAACGGAAAGGCCGCTGCCGCCCCGGATGTTGCGGCAGGCATAGATCTGGATACCGCGTCCCGCGACCGACTGATCGATGACGTCCGGGAAGTTGCTGCGCAGGTAACGGCCGAGCATGTCCGCGCCCTCCGTCGGGCCGCCCTGGCAGCGCCGCCCGGCGCCCTCGTAGGGGACCGACATGCCGTTGCCCTCGCGTGACACGCTTGACGGCAGGGACCAACGGCTGCCACAGGCCGCCTTCTCGACAAACTCGCCCTCCCCCGACGACAGGGCCTCGAGATCCTCGTCGTCGTCGTGCTCGGCCTCGGCCGAAGGCTCACCGGTACCCTCGAGGTCGAGGTCGTCTACCGGTACGTCGGCGCAGGCGGCAAGCGAGAGGGCGGCGGCGAGGGCGAACAGCGTGTGACGGCGCATGGGGTCCACTTTCTTTCCTCGGGTCGTCGGAGCGGCGGTCTTGCCGACGCACACCAAGCAAGCGGCGCACCAACTTGCCGGGCGTGGGTTTTCCGTGCCATCGGCGGCTTCGGGCGAGACCTGAAGGTCCCGCGCTGCTGTTTTTCGGGACATGGATGTCCCAGGTGCTGCGGGTTCTTGATCGGCAGGCCCTAAGTGGTAGCGTCGCTCCACGCAGATACCGCCGGGGAGGACGACCGATGGAGGAGCTGACGCGCGCCGATTTCGAGCACATTCCGGAGGACGTGCGGCGCAGCCCGCTCTTCAGCCCGGACCTTGCGCCCGTACCCGTCCGGCGGCGCAACTGGACGACGTACAACTTCGCCGCGCTGTGGATCTCCATGGCGCACTGCATTCCAACCTACATGCTGGCCGGCGGCCTCATCGCAGTGGGCATGAACTGGTCGCAGGCCCTGCTCACCATCGGGCTCGGCAACGTCATCGTGCTCATCCCCATCTTGCTCAACGCCCATCCCGGGACGAAGTACGGCATCCCGTTCCCCGTGTTGGCACGAGCGTCTTTCGGGACGACTGGGGCTCAGATACCGGCCATCTTGCGGGCGATCGTCGCCTGCGGCTGGTTCGGCATCCAGACCTATATCGGGGGTGAAGCGGTCAAGACGTTCATCGAGGCCCTCTGGCCCGAATTCGCGCACCTCGGCGGCGGCGCGACCGTGCTCGCCGGTCTGACCGTGCCGAGCGCCCTGACATTCCTCATCTTCTGGCTCCTGAACATCGTGATCATCTATCGCGGCATGAACGCGGTGCGTGTCTTCGAGAACTGGGCGGCACCCCTGGTGCTGGTGATGGCGGCCTGGCTCATGTGGTGGACTGTCGAATACGCGGGCGGCTTCGGCCCTATCGTGAACGCCCCTTCGAAGCTCTCCGGCGACGATTTCTGGAAGGTTTTCGTACCCTCGCTGACGGGCATGATCGGCTTCTGGGCGACCCTCTCGCTGAACATCCCCGATTTCACACGGTACGGGCGGGGTCAACGCGAGCAGATGATCGGGCAGACGCTGGGTCTGCCGACGACCATGATCGCGTTCTCGGCGATGGGCGTGGTCGTGACGAGCGCGTCGGCGTCCATCCTGAAAGGTGTGGACGTCTCGAAGCTCTGGGACCCCGTCTTCATCCTGAGTCAGATCACGAGCGCGGCCCCGCCGCCGGGCCTGGACGCGCCGCTGATCGCAGAGGCCGGCACGCGGGCCATGGTGGCCGTCCTGGCGCTCTTCGGCGTCGCCGTGGCCACCGTCTCGGTCAACATCGCGGCCAATGTCGTGAGCCCAGCCAACGATTTCGCCAACCTCGCGCCGCGCCACATCAGCTTCAAGACGGGCGGGCTCATCACCGGCATCCTCGGGATCGTGATGCATCCCTGGCTGCTCCTCGCCAACGCCGAGAGCTACATTTTCAACTGGCTGATCGGGTACTCGGCCCTGCTCGGGCCCATCGCCGGCATCATGATCGCCGACTACTGGATCGTCCGGCGACGCACGCTCGACGTCGACGACCTGTATCGGCCCCTCGGTCAGTATCGTGGAACGAATCCCTGGGCCGTCCTCGGGCTCGTCCTCGGCGTCCTGCCCAACCTGCCGGGATTCCTGGCGTCGGTCCATGTGCTCGATGGAGTCGGCGCGTTCTGGACCGATCTCTACGTCTACGCCTGGTTCACTGGCACGCTGGTGGCGGGCGTGTTCTACACCGTCGCCATGAAATTCTCCGGGCACAATCGCTCGGCTGGGTCCTGAATCGCCGTCTCAGGGTGCCGGTTCGGGCGGCGGAGCCAACGGCAGCCAGCTCATGCGGCTCTGCACCTCGAGGGCGTCGCGTCCGAGCGTGATTCGCAGGTCGAACGTCCCGAAAAGGGGACTGATGGGCCCGGCGAACGTTCCGTCGATGAGCGCCTCGAGCGGTGTCGGTGCCCCGCCGATGGCGCGCGCGAGCCGGTCGACGAGGTGCGGCGCGTTGCCCACGACGAGCGTACCGTCGGCACCGGCGACCACAGCGCGCTGCTCGAACGTCGGCAAGGCGGCCCGCCAGCGCGCCTGAGGCTCCGTCAGCGAGCGCCCATAGCCGGCAGCAAGGGCGATGGCCGGTCGGGGCTGGGACTCGACGACGAACGCCACCCCGCCGGCACCTTTCAACGGCTCACCGAAGGGCCGGATCTCCGGAAAGACCGTGGCGAGCGACTCGACCGGTCGGCGGCTGTAGGCGGGCAACGCGGACCAGAGCGCCGGGAAGCAGACGAGACCGCAGGTGAACACGTCCGCGAGAAAGCGGTCGAGTGGCAGGGTCGGCGCCGGCGCGATTTCGCCGAGGACCCGCCCGTGGAGCGACCCCGATGCGATGGTCACTGCCGCCGCCCCGGCGCCGGCGATGGCCCGCGGCGAGAGGGGCGTCGTGCCGTCGCCGAGCGTCCCGAGCTTCGCTCCGCGCGCCGTGTACGGCGCGTCGACCATCACCGTGAGCGCCGAGTCGGTGTTTACGAAGGACAGGTGAGACGCCCGAAAGAGGAGCGCGCCCGGACCGAGCAGGAGGTCCGGGAGGGCGGCCGCGCGACGCGCGCCGGCGAACTGAGCCCCGCGCAGCTCGAGGGGCAGGCTCGTCGCGGCAAGGGCCGCGGCGACGACCTCGATCTCCGCGGCGGCCCGAGTGAACCGAATCCAGGGTCCGTGCGCGACGTGCAGCCGCAGGAACTCCCCACGGGCGGGCGCACCCGAGAGGCGTTCGCCGGCGAGCGCCGGATCCGCCTCGGCTGCGGACAGCCCGGCGAGAGCGTCGATGAGGCCGTCGGCGCCGAACCCCGCATCCTGGACCCAGTCGGCGATCACGTGGGTGGCGTCGCCGCTCAGAATGACCGCTGCCGGCCGCTCCGCTTCGAGGAGCAAGACGGCGCGGTAGGTGCCGAGGCTCGCGAGTCCGGCCAGCACCGCGGCCGCCTGCGTGGGGTTCGCGTCGAGCGCGGCGGCCCACATCCCCGGCGCGTCCGCCGGACCGAGCACCTGAACCGCCCCGACACGCTCGCCGAGCCAACTCTCGAATGCATCGTCAGGCGCGGGCCGTCGATGACCGACGAGACGGACGTGACGCCACGCCCCGGGCAGGGGATTCTCCGCCCCCCACCGCGCGAACTGATCCGGCGCTTGCAGCACCCGCGCGAGGTCGTCGGCCACCTGCAGGACGCGACGCTCCGGGCCCGATCGCACCGAGAACCAGGCCGGTCGCCCGGGCTCGAGGCCGAGCGCCTCAAAAAAGGCGCGCGAGCGGATGAAGCCGGCGTCACTCCGGTGGAAGCTCGCCGCAAGGGCGAGGTGGCGCGCGGCGATCGCGTCGAAGAAGGCGATGAGGCCGTCCGGGCGAAACGTCGCCGTCAGGGGCGCGTCGACCGGCAAGCGCCCCGAGAAATCCGCCTCGGCGGCTGGCAGCTCCGTCGCCGGCGGGCGCTCGACACGCGACCGCCGAGCCGGGGATGAGCCGCCGCATGCCGAAATCATCAGCGCTAGGCAGCCATGGCCCGCGATGAGCCCGAGCCGACGCAGGGCGCGGCGAAGGTCGGCAGAGCGGGGGGCGAACGGGCGCATTACGCGCGCATTCTGCCACCGCGCCGCCCGCACTCAACTTCGATTTGTTTCAATGGGCTGATCATCGACTGTTGCGCGGATCAGCGCTGGTTGCGCCGGCGATCCGGCGCGCTCCGGCGAGGACTCGACGGCGACCCGTCCCCCGTGCGAGTATACGCAGGCGCTGCGAGGTCACCCGTGTTCACCCACGTCCGCAACGCCGAGACCGGAGACAGAATGCACGCGAACGGACTCTTCACGGCCGCGGCGGTCGTCGCCCTGGCGGCGGCCTGTACGACGACCAACGCGGACAAAGCGATCGCGGATGCCGGAGCGGGCGGTACCCCGGCCCCCTCCGGCGGCGAGTCCAATCCCGGCCCGACGGGCGGCGAGTCCAATCCCGGCCCGACGGGCGGCGAATCCGATCCCGGGCCGAGGGGCGGCGAATCCGATCCCGGGCCGAGGGGCGGCGAATCCGATCCCGGGCCGAGGGGCGGCGAGTCCGATCCCGGGCCGAGGGGCGGCGAGTCCGATCCCGGCCCGACGGGCGGCGAGTCCGGCCCGACCGAGCCCGGGCCCGTCGCGGTCGAGACGGACGCCGACGTCATGGCGGCCATCGCCGCCGAAGAGATGGCCTGCGCCGCCACCTGCGGCGTTTACGAGATGTGCGGCTGGCTCGACGACATGGCGGATCCGCCCGAAACGGCCGAGTCGTGCCGAGCGAGTTGCACGTACCATCCCGAGGACTACCTCGAGCTGAGCTACGCCACGTCGCGCGACACGCTGCTCGGTCTCCTCAACGCGTTGACGGCGCTCGATCACTGCATCGCCGGGCTGCGCTGCGAGGATCTCGACCATTATCTCAACGAGGACGTCGACCCGTACCCCTGTCAGACCGAGGACACGGCCTACTACACCGCCGCCGACGAGGCCTTTCCACCACCCGCAGACTTCACCTGCGCCGACGGAGGCGACACGATCCCCGGTGACTGGCTCTGCGATGGGGTCGCGGACTGCGCGGACGGCTCGGACGAGCAGGACTGCTGAGCCGCGCTGCGGGCGGACGACGTGCTCCCGTCCGGTGGCCGGGGAGCGCGTGGCCCGGTCGAATGCGTCCTCAGGGCAAACGCGGGACGCGGCGGGGAGAGACGTCCGCCGGCGGGGGACGCAAGGCGACCGTATGGCTCAGGGCCGCGAGGTCGAGGTCGTCGGTGAACACCGCGTCCGGCGCCTCACCCGCCTTGCCGACGATGATGGCCACCCGATGCCGGGGCGCAAGCACGGCCTCGACCTCGGCGAGCGTCCCCGACACGACGACCGCCTCGCCGAACTGTGCGGAGACGGCCGCGCAGGCCCGTGTCGCGACGTTGGCATCGGGTGCTTCGAGGAGTACGAGGCCGCCCGGCCTGCGCCGAGCCTGCCGAAGGACAGCCCCCTGCGATGCGTCCTCAGCGGCCAGGCCCCAGCGGAGCGGCGCGTCGTCGGGCGCACGGGACGCCTGCCGCGCCTGCCACAGGCGCCGGACCTCCTCGCGGTCGTCGAAGTGGTAGACGTGCGTTCCGACGGTCTGCGTCCGCTCATGCCCCTTGCCGGCCACGATCACCGCGCCCGAGTCTGCCAGCGCCGCGGCGATCGCGGCCGATCTGTCCTCGAGACAAAGCACGCGCCTGGTGGCCTCGGGGGCGAGTCCGGCGAGCATCTCGTCGAGAATGGCGCCCGGGACCTCGGACCGGGGGTTATCGCTCGTCAAGATCACTCGGTCGGCCCCGAAAACGGCCGCCCGGGCCATGAGGGGCCGCTTGCCCCGGTCGCGATCACCGCCGCAACCGAGAACGACGGTCAACTGGAGCGCCGTGCGTGCGCGAACCGCCGCGAGCGTGCCGTGGACGGCCTCGGGCGTGTGCGCATAGTCGACGAACGCGCCCGGCGCGACGCGCTCGAGGCGTCCCGGTACGCCGGGGAAGTCCGCCAGCGCCGCCCATAGGGCCGCGAGACGGTCGGGATGGGTCGCGGCCACCATCGCGACGGCGAGCCCCACGTTCTCCAGATTGTGATCACCGATGAGAGGGAGCTCCACGACGGCGCGTTCGACGCCCCCCCGCGCCGTCCGTGCGGTGAGGACGGCGGTCGTCCCGTCGAGACGGGGTTTGCCGTCGGCCAAGACGAGCAACCGCCCCACCCGCGGGGCGTGCTCGGCGCCGGCGGATCCCGGTTCGTCCGACCGGAAGACCTCGATCACCGGCACGCCCGGCGCGACGCGGGCGCGCATCTCGAGCCCACCGCTCGCGCCGACACAGATGGCGGCGGCGGGCGTCTTGCCGGCGGCGCGCGAGGCCTCGAGGCACGGCCCGAAGAGCCGGGCCTTCGCGTCGGCATACGCGCCCGCCGTGCCGTGAAAGTCGAGGTGATCGCGCCCGAGGTTCGTCAGCCCCACCGAGTCGAACGCGACGCCCGCGACCCGCCCGATCTGCAGCGCGTGGCTCGAGACTTCGAGCACCAGGGCCGTCGCCCCGCGATCCCGCGCGTCGGCGGCGAACTGTTGCAGGACGAGCGCGTCCGGCGTCGTGTTCGATGCCGGCAGGCTCGACCCTTCGAACCGGTAGACGACCGTGCCCATCATCGCCGGACGCTCGCCGACGGCCCGCAGGAGGTGCTCGAGCAGGTACGCAACCGTCGTCTTGCCCTTTGTGCCGGTCACCCCGTAGACCCGCAGGCCCCGCGTCGGGTCGCCAAAGAGGCGCGCGCAGAGGAGCCCGAGCGCCGGGTCTTCCGGCTCGGCGAAGGCCCCGGGCGCCCCCGCGGGCAAAGCTTCCGGTCTCGAAACCAGCGCCGCCGCCGCCCCCGCAGCCAGCGCCGCCGACACCTGCGTGTGCGTGTCGCCGTACCAGTCGCGGCGGGCGACGAAGAGGACCCCCGGTCGCACGTCCGCCAGCGAGAGCGTCGCGCCGGTGATCTCGGGATCGTCGAGGCACGGGCCGGCGCGGGTCGCCAGGCCGACGATGAGGGCGTTCAGACGCATGGGAGCCTCCACGACCGGGTACGTGTCGCGGCGAGTCTACGCCAGGGTCGAAAGGGTCGAAACGACGGCGCCGACGCGGGTTGCCCTTCCGGTGACGGTGCGCATCCGTCATTCTGAGGCCCAGGCCGTGCGGAGTCTCCGCCCGCGCGCCCGGCCCACGACCCGTGACCCCAGAGAGTGACGCCATGCCCCGCCAAGACACGACGCGCGAGCTGATCCGCACCGTCCTCAAGGACGACGCCTTCGTCATGCACATCGAGACCTACACGATCACGGAGAACGTGCAGGCCGGCACCCCCTGCCGGATCGCGCTGACACTGCGCTCGGAGCGCGCACAGGCGGTCACCATCGAGGGCGAGGGCGTCGGGTTCATCGACGCCCTATGCGCTGGTCTCCTCGCCCACTACGCGCGCGAATTCGAGTCGCTCAAGACGGTGCAATTCACCGGCTTCGCCGTCCGCGCCAAGATGGACACGACCCGCGGGGCGACGGGCTCGGACGCCGTCGGGATCGTATCGCTGACCGTGCGCAACAGCGAGGGCACCTTGTTCGAGTTTGAACGTCAGGGGCGCTCCCTCGTCGCCACCGCCGTCGCGGTGGTCGTCGAGGCTTTCGAGCACTTCATCAACTCCGAGAAGGCGTTCATCACCGTCTACCGCGCGTTGCGCGACGCCAAGGACCGCGGCCGACCGGATCTCATCACCACCTATACGACCCAGCTCGCCCAGCTCGTCACGACGACGAGCTACACGCAGGTCATCGAGCGCATCCGGGAGGAGATGGCCATCCGGTGACGCGATGGGCCCCCCCGGTCATCGGTGACCCGGTACCAATGACCCACCCCGAATTGCTCGAAGAAAAACGACCGAAGAACTGCGCACACGCCGCCGGCCGCCGGCGCCTTCAAAGGTCGTTCCCCGTGACGCGCTGCTCCCCGACCCGCTCTCAGCTGCTCGCCGTGCAACACACCCCCGTGCTCTCGGACGTACAGGCCGCCCTCGCCAAGAGCCCGACGCTGCCCCCGCTGCCTGCCCCTGACGCGCCGAGCCTCGCGAGCACCGCCACCTTCGTCGGGAGCCTCCTGACCGCCGCCGGCGCGATGGCCTGGTTGCTCCTGCCCCGCGTCCTCTGAGCGAGCCGAACGCGAACCGCGCGCCCTCGGGTGTGAAGCATCAAAGCGCGGGCGGCGTGAACTCGAGTTCACGCCGGCGTTGCGCGACCGCGTCACCACACGAGGCGCCGCCCCGAACGGCGCGGCATCGTCGTTGCTCTACTCCGGGCCGTCTTCAACCCACGGCCTGTCAAGGAGTCGACCATGTCCCTCGCGTCCCGCTTCAAGCGCCCCGCTGTCCTGCTCGGGCTCGCCGCTCTCGTCACCTCCGCCTGCACCAACGAAAACGGAAACGGACCGGGCGACGGGATCGTTCCGGGGACCCCGAACCGCCTGCCCGGCTTCGAGTCGGCCGAGGACTTCGAGTCCTACCTCGACACGCTGGAGCCGCAATCCGGCTCGACCTTCGAGAGTCCGGGCTTCGATGCGGGTGTCTCGGCGGCACCCGACGAGGCCTCGGCGACAGGCAGCGCCGAAGAGGCGCCGGCGAACGAGGAGATCACGAACAATCAGGAGGCAGGTGTCGACGAGGGCGGCATCGTCAAGAACATCGGGCGCTTCCTCGTCGTCCTCCGACACGGACGCCTGCACGTCGTGGACACCGACGCGGAGGGACGCGCCCATCAGGTCGCGGTGTCCGACGTGGCCGGCGCGGCCGATCTGAACACCGGAGTCTGGTACGACGAGCTGCTGGTCTCGGGCCGGGAGATCGTCGTGGTCGGGTACCGCTATGCCACCGAGGTCGTCGACGAGCAGCGGCAGCCGATGCCCTGGGTCTTCGGTGCGACCGAGCTCAATCGCTTCACCCTGGCGGATGACGGCTCGCTGAGCCGGGGCGCCACGACCTGGCTGGAGTCGAACGACTACTACAGCGGGACGAACTCGGCGAGCCGGCTCATCGACGGCGCCGTGGTCCTGTACATGCCCTACGGGGTCTACATCTTCGGAAGCGACGGCCCGGAGATTCACCGGCCCCGCAACCTCGTCCACACCGGGAACGGGCGTTTCGCCGCGCAGGGCGAGGTCTTCGGCTGGCAAGACGTCCTGCGGGCGCCCGAGCCTCCGTCGACGCCGGTCTTCCACACGATCGTGCGCTGCCCGCTGAGCGACGTCGAAGGGCCTTCGGGCGGCTGCCGCGGCAAGAGCCTCCTGACCGATGGCTGGGCGACGATGTACGCCTCGAGCCACGCGGTCTACCTGTGGGGCTGGGGTGACCGCGTCGCCCGCCTCGACCTCGACGATGGCACCGCGTCGGTCCACACCGCCGGGGGCTACCCGGCCAATCAGTTCTCGTTCAAGGACACCGGCGACACGCTGCACGCGGTGGTCACCACCGAAGCGCCGATCGCGCCGAAACCGCTGACCCCGCCGGCTCAGGCGGACGCCGAGGACGTGCTCGACGATTCGGGCGACGGCGAGCCCCTTCCCACCCCGGACCCCACCCCGCAGGTGCGCCACCTGATGCTCCCCATCGCCGACTTCGACGGCGAAGGTCGGCAGCCCGTGCCCGCCGAACGCCAGCCCGTGGTGGCCGAGACGCTCGGCTGGGTCACCCACCAGCGGTATGTCGGGGAACGGTTCGTGATGGCCGTCGAGGAGTACGACGCCGACGGGTCCCCGACGACGCGGCTCGCCGCGCAGCGCCTCGACGGCAGCGACACCCGCAGCCTCGAGCTGAGCGGCCGCGTGACCCGTATCGACTCCGTCGGCAAAGCAGGGGCGCTGATCGTCTGGAACGACCGCGACGGCGCGCTGCATCTGGACACATTGCCGCCGGCGGCCGGCGAGACCTTCGAGCTGCGGACCGGCCTCCAGATCGGGCAGACGGCGGAGGGCGAGTTCCGGAGCCACGGTTTCTTCTTCAAGGCGCTGGAACGCGGCGGTCTGTTCGGCCTGCCCGTCGTCGGCGAGTCCACGGATCCGGAGGGTTGGTACGGCAATGGGGTCTCGAACGTGGCTTTCTTCGACGTCGGGCCCGAGGGCGACTTGGCGGCGGCGGGCGGCGTGTCCGCCGGCGTCGGCGAGGCCGTGTCCTGCGAGGTCTCATGCGTGGACTGGTACGGCAACACCCGTCCGATCTTCCTGCGCGACCGGATCTTCGCGCTGATGGGCAATGAGCTCGCCGAGCTGAGCCGCCATGCGGACGGGCGCCTCGCGGAGATCGGCGAGCGGGCTCGCCTCGGCGTCGAGTGAGCCCTCAGGCCCGCCCGGTGTCGGCCCGGGAGAGCGCGCCCGCCGCGATCGCTTCGCCTTCCGCCGACGTCAGCGGGCGGTACGTGCCCCGGTCGTCGTCCCGGATGTAGACCGGGTCCGTCTCGGGGGCCGTATAGCCGGCCGCCGACAACGCGGCCTTGCGGAACTTCATGGTGCCGGTGACGTCCACGGACGAACACACCCGCGCAAACAGGGGCCGGGCGGCCGGGGGCAGGCGCTCCCGGGCCGCGGCGAACAGATCGGCCGGGTCGAAGCCGCCCGGGCCGCAGACGAGCGCGACCATGCCCGCCCGGCCCTCGCAGCCGGGGACCTCGACGCCGTAGGCGACGACGAGTTCGGTCCCGCCGCGGCCGGTCAGCGCCTCGGCGACGGCCTGCGTGCTGACGTTCTCGCCCTTCCAGCGGAACGTGTCGCCGATGCGATCGACGAAGAAGAAGTCCCCGTCCGCGTCGCGGCGCAACAGATCGCCCGTGCGAAACCATGTGTCGCCCGGGTGGAACACATCGCGGAGGATCTTCGCCTCCGTCGCGGCCGAATCGGCGTACCCGTCGAAGCGCTCGGTGGGCAGCCGGGTGATTCGCCCGAGGAGCTCCCCCGTCTCGCCCGGCGCGCAGCGCACGCAGCGCCCGTCCGCCCCCCGAACCGGGACCTCGGCGGCGACGTCGAATCGGACGAGCTCGAGCCCGTCGAGGGGTCCACGGAAGATGGGGAGAAGCCGCCCGCAGCTCCCGACCTTGCCGTCGCGGTTGACGAGCAGGTGGTTGCCCTCCGTCGCCCCGTAGAACTCGACGATGCGCTCGACGCCGAAGCGGGCCTGAACCTGCGCCCAGACATCCGCGCGCAGGCCGTTGCCGACGAAGAGCCGCAGGCCGTGGTCACGCTCGTCGGGAGACACCGGCCGATTGACGAGGTAGCGCAGCGTCTCCCCCACGTAGAGACCCGCGGTCGCCCCGAGCGCCCGCGCTTGCGACCAGTAGTGCGATGCGCTGAAGCGCGGCGCGACGGCGAAGCAACACTCCGCGGCGAGGGCCACGGAGAAGCCGACCATCTGCGCAGACGAGTGGTGCAGGGGCAGCGGGGTGAACACCACGTCCGACGGCGTCAGCCAAAGCGCGAACGCCTGGAACCCCGCCCCGGCCATTATCCAGCGGTGGTGCCGGATGCGCGCGGCCTTCGGCAGCCCCGTCGTGCCGCTGGTGAAGACGTAGGCGAAGACGTCGTCCGGCCCGACCAGCACGCCCCGCACCGGCAGGAGCGACGCCGGCGGCAGCGAGGTGAGGAGATCCCGGGTGCCCGGCGGCGGGCCGGCCTCGTCGTCGACGCCAAACACGCCGAGCGCCCCCCGGAAGCGAATGCTCTCAAGCGACGCCGCGCCGGTGGTGTCGACGACGGCCCCGCGGACACCGGCCGCCGCCAGGACGTGTTCGAGGCCTGGGCCGGTCAGCACGGGGTCGACGAGCGCGGCCACGCCCCCCATGCGGGCGATGCCGAGCTGTTGCAGCAGCGTCTCGGCGCGGTTGCCGAGCAGGAGCGCGACGGAATCGCCGGGGTTGAGACCCTGCGCGCGCCAGAAGGCCGCGCGACGATCGGTCTCGCGGTCGACGTCGGCCCACGTCAAGGTGCCGACCAGCGTCCGCAGCGCCGGCGCGTCCGGGCGGCGGCCCGCGACCACTCGCACCGCCCCGGGCACGCCGCCGAGCGCGGCGCCGGGCAACCGCGAGGCGAGGCCGGCGAGGGTCTTCAAGCTGTTCCAGGTCGGAGCGTAGCGTTCGAGCATGGCCCTTTCTGGCACGGAGATCCCTGCCGCACAAGGGCGGGACCCGCGCGGGGCATCCCGTGGCACCCTCCGGTGCCTGACCATTGCATCCTCGGGCGGACGGCTGGAAACTCCCGCCACATTTCGCGCAGCCGGAGCCCCCATGCCGCCACGTCCTTCTCGATCGCGTACCGGACGCATCCCCCTGGCGCTGTTCCTCGCCGCGCCGCTGACGGCGCCCGTCGGTGCCGTGGCCGCCGAGAGCGCCGTGCATGCCGGCTTCGACGCCTGGGCCGAGCGCGCGAGCCCGTTCACCTCGGGCGTCGAGGGCGAGACCTACGATCCAGACCTCCAGCTCTCGGCGCGGCTGCGGGCCGGTTTCGAGGCGCGCCTGGGCGGGCCGAAGTGGCGGCTGCTCGGCGAGGCGGACTTCCTGGCTCTGCGCCTCGGGGGCGAGCCGACGGAGGTCGGCACGTACCGGGTCGATCGGTACCTGAAGCGCAACGAACAGTTTCACCCGTTCCCGGTCTCGCTGCGGACGCTGTACCTGGAGTGGCGCCCATTCTTCGGCATGTTCCGCGTCGGGCAGCAAGCCTCGGACTGGGGGCTCGGCGTGGTCGCGCAGAGCGGCGCGCGGGATGGTCGTCTCTTCGGCGACGCCCTGCGCGGCAGCCTGAGCGAACGCGCGCTTTTCGCCACCTCGCCGTTTCAAGCCATCGGCTCGCGCCCGCAGAGCCTGCTCGGGCGCCTGACGTTCGTGGTCGCGGGCGATCTCGTCTTCGCCGATGAGACGGCGACGCTGCTCGAGGATGACTTCGATGTCGGCGACGAGGCGTATCAGCTCGTGCTGTCCGCCGTCGTGCGTCCCCGAAAATACGAGAACGCCGCGGAGACGATCACCGTCTCCCGCCACGACTTCAGCGGCGGGTTCTACGGAGTCCGCCGCACGCAAACCTACGCGGAGGGCGACACGCTCGACGTCTGGGTCCTCGACGGCGCGCTGGCCTCGCATCACGCCTTCAAGGGTGGGGCGAGCCTGCGTTTCGGGCTCGAGGGGGCCTACCTGACGGGCGAGACGGATCGCCTCGAGACGGAGGCGAGCGTGGACGGGCTCGACGTCTCGGCCTGGGGCATGGCGTTCGAGGCCGACGCAGGCTTTCGCGCGGGGGGGCTGCCCTTCCACGTGGCGATGCTGGGTGGCCTGGCGAGCGGTGATCGCGATCCCGACGACGGCGAGACCAACCGCTTCACGTTCCACGGCGACTACGACGTCGGCCTGATTCTCTTCGATCAGGTCGTGCCAGCCCTGCAGCGCCGCGCAACCGAGCGCATCGAGAATCCCCTGCGGTCGAAGCAGCCCCCTCGGGGATACCAGCACTTTGCCGGCCGCGGCGGCGTGAGCGGCGCGAGCTACGGTTTGATGCGGGCGACGGTCGGCCCGATCGCGGGTCTCACCGCCGGGCTGCAAGCCCTGTCGGCGGCCACGACGGGTCCATTCGCGGATCCGTATCAGACGTTCGCCGCGGGCGGCTCGCCCCGCAACCCGTTCGGTGGACCCGGGGAAGGCACCTTCGGGACCGAGTTCACGGCCGCCCTGCGGCTCGCGCTGCCCGCCATTGGCGCGGGGCTCGAGCCCGCCCTGCGGGCGACCTACGGCGTGCTCTTGCC
>Ga0194131_10005537_pt1 | contig 18112 bp, 17 predicted proteins | sample TA2KigO120mmetaG_FD_148631 | JGI IMG/M metagenome (GOLD analysis project Ga0194131, IMG submission 148631) | Freshwater microbial communities from Lake Tanganyika, Tanzania - TA2015053 Kigoma Offshore 120m | ecosystem: Environmental > Aquatic > Freshwater > Lake | place: Tanzania: Lake... | reverse complement strand
CGCCGCGAACGCGCTCACGTCGGCGCCGACGTCGGCGAGCGCGGCGAACCGCTCGTCCTCGTCCGCCAGCGCCCGCTCCGCCTCGCCGCGCAGCTGGAGGAGGAGGCGCCGCCGCGCGCGCGTCTTCGCATCGAGCACCGTGGCCCGTTCCCAGGCGGCGAGAGCCGCCGCGGCATCGCCCTGCAACGCGTGGCAGCGCGCCAGCACCAGCGCCGGCAGCGGTCGCTCCGCCACCAGTGCCAGCTCGCGCGCCAGCCACGCGGCATCCGTGACCGTGCCGCCCACCTCGAGCCGGGCGAGCAGCTCGCGGGCCACCCCCTCGTGGTGCGGCACGCGGGCGAACAGCCGCCCCACGACCTCCAGCGCCTCGCGCGGGCGGCCGGATCGCTCCCGGCACTCGGCCACCAGCAGCACCCGTTCGACGTCCCAGGTTTCGTCGAGCAGGGCGCCCTCCACCAGGGGCGCGGCCGCGGTGTGTCCCTCTGGCGCCGCGAGGTGGACCCGGATGCGCCCGATCTCGAAGTCGGGGATCCCGGGCGTGTCGCGGCAGAGCCGTCGAAGCTGCGCGGCTGCGTCGTCGCGATCGCCGGCCGCATGGTCGAGCATCGCCTGCCCGAAGGTCGGCCAAGGCGAGCGCGGCTCGAGTGCGAGCGCACGCTCGAACGCCGAACGCTGCGCATCCGCCGTCGACTGGACACGCCCCCACAGGTACCAGCGCTCCGGGTCGCTCGGGTCGGCGTCGCGCAGCCCGCGGTAGATCGCCAGCAGTTCCCCGCGACGATGGTCGGCGAGGAGCAGGTTCTGCCAAGCCCGATGGGCCGAGATGAACCGCGGGTGCTCGCGCATCAGGCTGCGCAGACGCTGCTCCGCCGCGGTCCGGTCGCCGGCGTCGGCGAGCCGTCGCGCGGCGGCGTAATCCTGCCAAGCGGCGGCGGGGAGGACCGCCGGCGGCCGCGTCGGCGGGCCGCTGGTGCAAGCCGCGGCCAGCACCAGCAGCGCTCCCGGCAAGCCGCAGATGCGGCGGCGTCGCCACGACGGATATCCTCGGTCGAGCCGCCGCGTCGCAGGGCGTGCACCGATCCACGGGAGTTCGCGCGCCATGCTGGTCGCCCCCCTCCTCCTCGCCTGCATGGCGGATGTCCCGAAGATGCCCTGGCGGGCGAAGTATGACGCCGCCTTCGCCGAGGCCGCGGCGCGCAACGTACCGGTCCTGATCCTCGACTTCGACGGGTGGACCGAGGATCGCGCCCAGACGCAGCCCGAGGCGTTCTTCGCCGACAAGGCGTTGCTCGCCGAACTCGAGTTCGCGGTGGTGATGCTCGCCAGTCAGCACGACCACGGCACCACGCGACAGACGGTCGACGGCGAGGAACGCGAAGTCTGTTCGACCTGGGGCGGCGTCAGCTGCGATGCGCATCGCGACCTGCTGCCGAAGCTGTTCGCCGACTTCGGCAAGGACGGCAAATTGGTGACGCCGATCTTCATCGTCGCGTCGCCGGACCGCAAGGCGCTGGCGCGAATGGAGCACGAGAGACGGCCGAGCGACGTCGTCCTGGCCCTGAAGGATGCGGCCAAGCGGCTCGGTGCCGGGATGTCGGCGACGCACCATCGTCAGCTGACCGACGGACTCGCGCGGTTGCGCCGCCTCATCGAGATGCACGAATTCGCCGCAGCGACCACGCTGCTCGAGACGCTGAAGAAGGTACCGGGCAACTTCGCCCCGAATGCCGAATTGAAGCTGGTCGAGGGCAGCCTCGCTGCCGCCGGCCAGGCGCTGGTGAAGCGCGCGGAGGAGCTCTGGTCGGCAGGCCGCCCGCTCGAGGCGCTGCAGCAACTCGACGACGTCAAGGCGGCCTTCGGCAAGTTGCCCTGCGCGGCGGCAGCCGGCGCGGCCGTCGCGACCTACGAGAAGGACCCGGCGGCGAAGGCGCATCTGCCGACGCTCAAAGCCCATCGCAGCGCGCGACAGCTCTATTTCGAGGCAGTCCGCCAGGAGCAGGGCGGCGATCCTCGCCGGGCGCTGGCCACCGTCGAGAAGCTGCTGCGCCAGTTCCCGGAATCGGCGTTCACCGACCGGGCGACGGCGCTGCGCAGCGGCCTCAAGGCGGCCAAGGACAACTGACCGGTCTAAGCGCGCCGGCCCGGTCTTGTGCATGAGCCCTGGCGCTGGCGCGGTCGGTCGGCGCCTGCCAGCGTCGGCGCCTGCCAGCGTTGGAAAACCGCGTTCCTTCCGCAGCGGGTCGACGGGCCCGCCTCGTCGGAGCCGCGATTTCCCTGCTCGCCCTGTTTCGAGCTCGCCTTCGCCTTCGTTGGCGAGCTTCTGCGACAGGCCATCGGCGCGACTTCCGAGCTTTACCCCCAGAAGTACAGCATGCTGATCCTTGCATTAACTTAACTATATACATTGCAATAGTTTATGATTTAATTATTAACGTTAGTTATTAGTTATCATCTTCAAGGTCAGCACGTTTGTTCAGTCAAAGAAGACACCGAACGCCATCCGATTTCGTTCATAAACATATGAAGAAAAATGACTAACGACAGATCAAGGCGGTTCTTTCGGAATCGGCCTCAGAGTTGCTCCAGAGAAGCTCGCTCAAGGCGTTCTCGGGACTCCTGATCGTCGATAACCTGGGATCTTCTGCTCCGGACGCGCGGGCACTGGGGAAGTTGGATACGAAGCGGGAATCGTGCACCCTGGCTGAGACGGTTCTTGCGGAAAGTTCAGGGCGGCTTCCGGGGGGAGGCCGCCCGCTTTCTTTTCGAACCGGCGCGGCCGACTGACCGCGACTGGAACCGCAACGGGAACCGCGAGGTCGACGCCAGCCGGATCGACCTGCGACCGAGCGGGTGACTCAGGTGGCGGGAGCGCATGGGAATTGAACCCACCTGGGACCTTTGTAGGGCCCCACGACGGATTTGAAGTCCGTGCGGCACACCAGCACCGATCCGCTCCCGCTGGTGTCCGGGCCATGATACGCGCCGTTCCACGGATCGGTGCCGGCTGCCGCGTGGCGCTGACGTCGACGTTGCGCGAACCTCGCTGACCCACCTTCCGATGATCTACCTCGACAACGCGGCCACGACCCGGCCGTGCCCCCCGGCGGTCGCGGCCGTCACGCGCGCTCTTGCCGACGCGTGGGCCAATCCATCCTCCGTGCATCGTGCGGGTCTGCAGGCGCGCGCCCTGGTCGAGGCGGTCCGTCTCCAACTCGCGGCCTATTGCGGCATCGAGCCGGCCGGCGTCGTGTTCACTTCCGGCGGCACCGAGGCGAATCACCTCGCCGTGCTCGGACTGCCGCTCCGGTCCGGCACCACGCGAATCGTGACCAGCAACGCCGAGCACCCGTCGCTCGGACGCGCCGTCGAGCGGCGCCGCGGTGCGGAAGTGGTCCGCGTCCCGATCACGTCGCAGGGAGCGATCGACCTCGAGCGGCTCGAGGCGGTACTCGATGCGAGTGTCGGGCTGGTCGCCCTGTTCGAGGGGCACAACGAATCCGGAGCGCGCAATCCGGTCGCCGAGATCGGCGCCCTGGTGCGGCGCAAGGCGCCGCGAGCGCTCCTCCACCTCGATTCGGTTCAGTCCTTCGGCAAGCCGTCGGCGCCGCCGTTCGCCGCCGGCGTCGACAGCGCCGCGATCTCGGCCCACAAGTTCCACGGACCGAAAGGGGTCGGGGCGCTGCTGCTGCGCACCCGTAGCGCGCTCGAAGCGCAGCAGGTCGGTGGCGGGCAGGAGGCCGATCGGCGCAGCGGCACCGAGAACGTCCCCGGAATCGCCGGCCTCGGCGGCGCCCTCACGGCGCTGACCTCGACCCCGGCGGCCGCATTCACCGCGCTCGAGCAGCGCCGTCGCCGGCTCGCCGACGGTCTCGTGGCGGCGATCCCCGGTTGCCGCGTGCTGGCCGCCGGCGGCCCGGCGCTGCCGCACATCGTGTCGGCGATCTTGCCGGGGGTGCGCGCCGAAGTCGTCCTGCACCACCTCGAACGCGAGTCCATCGTCGCCTCCGCCGGAGCCGCCTGTCACGCCGGCAGCCACGCCCTGTCGGCGGCGCTCAAGGCGCTCGGACTCGCCGACGACGAGATCCGGGCCACGCTTCGGCTCAGCCTCTCCCGTGACGGCGACGACGGCGAGATCGACACCGTGCTGCGCGTGCTGCCTCCCATCGTCGCGCAGTTGCGCTCGCTCGGCGTCGCCCGATGATCTTCGATGCGGCCTTGGTCCGCTGGGGCGAGATCGGGCTGAAAGGCGGGAATCGGCCGGAGTTCCTCGACCGGCTCGCCCGCAACCTGCGGCATGCGCTGCAGCCGTGGCCCGGTGCCGAAGTGATCGCGCTCGGCGGACGCTTCCTGGTCGGACTCGGCGGACACGGCAGCGACGCCGTCGCGGCGCTCACGCGCGTCTTCGGCGTCACGTCGGTGTCGCCGGCCCGTCGGGTCGCGCTGGACCCCGCCGCCCTGATCGCCGCCTGCGTCGACGCCGCCACCACCGCCCTGGCCGCGACCGCGCACCGGACCTTCCGCGTCAAGGTCAACCGCGCCGACAAGCGGATCGCCGGCACGTCGATCGAGCTCGAGCGCGCGGCCGGCGCCGCCGTCCTCGCCCGCCACCCGGCGCTCAAGGTGTCGCTCGAACATCCCGAGCTGGTGGTCGGCGCCGATCTGCGCGAGGAGGGCGCCTTCGTCTACCACGAGCGCCGCCCCGGTCCCGGCGGCCTGCCGGTCGGCTCGCTCGGGCGCGCGCTGCTCCTCCTCTCCGGCGGGATCGACAGCCCGGTGGCGGGCTGGCTGGCGCTGAAGCGCGGCCTGAGACTCGAGGCGGCGTTCTTCCACGCCGCCGAGTTCACTGGCCACGCCGCTGCGGAGAAGGTGAAGGAACTGGCCCGAGCGCTGTCGCGCTGGTCGCCGCGATTCGCGCTGCACCTGCTGCCGTTCGGTCCGGTGCAGTTGGCGATCAAGGAGCGCTGCGACCCGGGTTACCGCACGCTGCTGTATCGGCGGATGATGCACCGCATCGCCGTGCGCCTCGCGCGGCTCGAACGGCAGCAGGCGCTGATCAGCGGCGACAACCTCGGGCAGGTCGCCTCGCAGACGCTCGAGAACCTGGCGCTGACCGCCGCCGCCTCCGAGCTGCCGCTCCTGCGCCCGCTCCTCACCTACGACAAGGAAGAGACCATCGCGCTGGCGAAGCGGATCGGCACCTTCGAGCTGTCGATCCGGCCGGCGCTCGACTGCTGCACCGTGTTCCAGCCGCCGCGGCCGCGCATCCGCGGCGACGCCGAGGAGATCGCCGCCGAGGAGTCGCAGTTCGACCTCGAGGCGTTGGCGACGACGGCGCTGGCCGGCCGCGAGATCTGGGTGTTCCACCACGGCCAGGAGGGGCGCCGGATCGAACTCCGCGACCGCGAACTCACGGCGGCGCCGCCGGTCCCGCCCGCGGAGGCCTGATCGCGGTCGCAGTGCGTGCGCCTGCGCGGCCGGGCCGGCTCACGCGTCGGCGGCTTTGGTCGCCTCGACCGGCGTCGCGATGTCGCGCAGGAGCACGTGCACCCGCGTGAGCAGCCGTTCCGCCTCGTCGGGCGCGTCCGCGCTGAGCTCCCAGTCGTCGACCTCGTGCGCCGCACCGCGCCCGGCCGAAGGGCTGGTCTCCTGCTGCACTCGCAGCTTCAGCACGAGCACCCCTGCGTCATCGCGCGCCGCCTCGGCGAAAATCCGCTGGCGCAGGGCCTGGCGGCGCACCGGCTCGTAGGCGCCATAGACCCAGCCGCTCTCGAACACTCCCGCGTGGGCATCGAGACGCCGCGGCGGATAGCGCTCCTGAACGGCAGTCTGGACCAGCTGCAGCGCGGCTGCGATCGAGATGTCGCGATAGCGGCGCTCGACCCATTGCGGCTCATCGCCGCCGACCCCGAGCTCGCGGAATAGCGCGCAGCCGGGGACGGCGAGGACCAGCGCGGCGAACGCGACGAACGCGGCGGCCAGCCGGACGGTCCGCACCCGCCGTCGTCGCATGAACCCCTCGCGATTCGTCTCCATCACACGGCTCCTCGGCGCCTGGTCACTCGTGCGGCAGGTTGCGGATGCGCTCGCGGACGAGGAAGCGCACCGGCACCTCCTCGAAATGACCGCCGTCGCGCAGCACGTTGGCGAGCCAGCGCTGGTACGGCGCACTCACGATCTTCGCCTCGTTGACGAACAGGACGATGGTCGGCGGTCGCACGTCGACCTGCGAGGCGTAGAAGATCTTCCCGGTCCTGCCGCCCCGTACCGGCGGCGCCTTGCGCTCCATCGCGTCCTTGATCAGACGCATCACCTCGCCGGTGGAGAGCCGCTTGCCGGCCTCGTCGTGGAGCCCGAGCACCAGGTCGAGCGTCTCGTCGACGCGCACGCCCTGCTGCGCCGCGATGCAGGTGATCGGGGCGAACTGGAGGAAGTCGAGGCGATCGCGGATGTACGCGCCGAACTGGCCGAAGTCCTTCCTGCCGTCCACCAGGTCCCACTTGGTCAGGACGATGACGAACGGCTTGCCCGAATCGAGGAGGAGCTTGGCGATCGAGTGCTCGATGCGACCGATCTCGTGCATGGCATCGATCAGGAACAGCGCGACGTCGCAGCGACGGACCGCCCGCTCGGAGCGCGCCTGCGCATAGAAGTCGGGCGAGCCCTGGATCGCGCCCGAGCGCCGCAGCCCGGCGGTGTCGACGACAATGCAGGAACGTCCCTTGTGGTCGAAGCGCAGGTCGACGGCGTCGCGCGTGGTCCCCGGCACGTCGCTGACGATCATGCGCTCGGCGCCGACGATCCGGTTCACCAGCGTCGACTTGCCGGAGTTGGTGCGGCCGACCACCGCGATGCGGACGACGTCGCCCGCCGCCTCGACGTCGGGCGCCGAGAGCAGACGCGCGAAGATCTCCTGGCGCAACTCGCCGACGTTGCGATTGGCCACGGTCGACACGCAGAACGGATCGCCGAAGCCGAGCTCGCACAGCTCGGCCGCCTGCTTCTCCAGCGACGGATGATCGGCCTTGTTGGCCACCAGCAGCAGAGGCTTGTCCAGCTTGCGCAGCCGGGCCGCGATCTCGCGGTCGCGACCGGTCACGCCCTCCTGCGTGTCGAGGACGAACAGCAGCAGGTCGGCGCCGCGCATCGCGGTCTCGATCTGGACCTCGACCTCCGCCTCGAGCCCGAGCTCGTCCACGACGCCGATGCCGCCGGTGTCCACCAGCTCGCAGCGCCGCTCGCCGTGGCGCAGCTCGACCGCGACACGGTCGCGGGTGACGCCGGGCGTCGGATCGACGATCGAGACGCGCGAGCGCACCAGCGCGTTGAACAGCGACGACTTGCCGACGTTGGGCCGGCCGACGATTGCGACGACGGGGAGGGGCATCTGGGTCTCACCAGGGGCGACTGCCTCACGGCAGGCGCAGGAACTTGTGGGTCTGCGGGATCACGCGGACGTCGGCCAGGTGGCGCGCGGCGGCGGCATGACACGCTTCGAGCAGCGCTTGCGGCAGCGTCGGGCTGCCGCCGGTTCGCGGGGTCTCGGGTTGCAGGATCAACGGCAGCGTGCGCTCCTCGGCCGCCACCAGGGCCGCCAGTTGTTCCACCTCGGCCACCGCCACGGTTGGTCCGATGATCATCTTCGCGAACCGGTCGCCGCCGCGGCACGCCACGAGGAAAGCCGCGTGCTCGGCGCGCCGATCGCCTTCGTGCGCGACGCTGTCGAGCTTGAGGTCCATCGCCACCAGATCGACGTACGGCCGCAACCGTGCCATCGCCTCGGCGTGGACGCCGGCCGTCTCGAGGTGGATCCGGCGCGGCCGCAACCGCGGCGCGAGCGCCGCGAGGAACGGCGCCTGCTCGAGCGGCTCACCCCCGGTGAACGAGACCCACGCCTGCGCCCCCGGATCGAGCCGACCGACCGCGTGCGCCGCCCAGTCGACCGTCACCGGGTTGCGCAACCGTTCGATCGCGCCGGCACCGCCGGCCGAGGCCGCCGTCCCGGCAGGCGGTGGCAAGTGCAGTTCGGCGAACTCGGTGCGAACCAGCGCCTTCGGCGTGTCGCAATAGCGGCAGCGCAGGGAACAGCCGGCCGTCCGCACGAATACCGTGCGCGTCCCGACGGTGGTCCCTTCGCCCTGGAACTAGACGAAGAGTTCCTGCAGGTCGCCGACCGGCAACGCCACTTCCACCGTCACGACCTCGCAGGGATGGCGCGTCGCGCGCTCGCCGGAGTGGCGCGGCGCGCGCGGCCGACCACCCGCCGCCGGCGCGACGACCGCTTGCTTGCCCGTTACTTGCCCTTGGCCGCGGGCTTCGCGGCGGCCGGAGCCGCAGCCTTGGCCGCCGGGGCCGCCGGGGCCGCCGCTTTCGCGGCCGCAGCCGGAGCGGCACCTTCAGCCGCCGCCTCCTTCTTGGGCGCCTTCGGCGCCGCCTTCACCTTCAGGCGAGTCTTCACCTTGGGCAGTCCGAAGATCGACGTGCCGTCCTTGAACTTGCCGTCCTCCTCGAGCTTGATCACGCGCTCGAGGCGCTTCCAGACGTTGCGCGCCCGGGTCATCGTCGACTTGACCCGCAAGCTCTTGTGGATCGTCACCTGATCTCTCCGTTGCCGGCGGCCGCCGCCGTGCCGATGGCCGTCACCATCGCCGTCACCGTCGCCGTCCGTCGCCTCACGTCTTCCGGAACTGCTTGATGTAGGCCTGCCCGAACCTGCCACCGAGCGCACGCACCTTGGCCAGTGCCCGCGCCAGTGTCGGATCGTCCTTGCTCGAGGCCGGTCCGATCCGCAGCAGGCCCACCATTCCGTTGGCGCCGGCGGTGCAGGACTGGACTCGCAGATCGGGGAACTCGTCCCCGAGCGCCTTGCGCAGGCTCTGCTTGTCCGGCTCACACCGCTGCGCCCACGTCTTGCGGGTCGCCGCGTCCAGGTTCTCGCTGGCCGCCAGCACCCAGAACTCGAGGTTCGCCTTGGCGACCGCGGGATCAGATGCCGGGACGGTTCCGTCGCCCGGTTCGTCGACCGCCGCGGTGCCCGCCTCCTTGGCGTCTTCCGCCGAGTCGCGCTCGTGCGGTATCAGCCACTTAGCAAGGAACCCCGACGACGTGTCCGACGACTTGAGCGCAGGATGGCCGTCACCCCCCTCGCCGGTTGGCGTGAAGGGCCAAAGCGAGAGAGCATAGGCCGCACTGACCAGCAGCACCAGACCGGCGGCCACGGCGCCTCCGACCACGCCAAGCGGCAACCGCAGCAGCAGGGAGCCGCGCCGCGCGATCGGTGGCGGCGCCTTGACGGCCCAGGCCCGCGGCGGCGTCCCGCCGGCAGGGCCACTCCCACCCTCCGCGGTCGCGGCCGCGTCGAGCGCCACCGGAGCGGGCTTCGCCGCCGCCGCTCCTGCCGCCGCCGCGGCTGCCGAGCCCCGACGGCGCGCACCCCGCTCCGCCGAGACCTCGCGCGCCCGTTCGAGATAGGCCCCCTTCACCTCGGCTGGCGTCGACAGCGGTGCCGCCGCCGCCTGCTCATCGGGCCGCGTGACGAAGGACCGCCCACTGTCGCGAAAAATCTCGAGCGGGTGCTTGCGACCACGCATCGGTGGCTCCCCAACCACGGCCATGCAGACGGAACGGACGGACCAAGGTGACGCCGCCAAGCGTCAGGCTGCAGCGACCGCCAAGTGCTGCCAGCCGAGGATCCGCGCCGCCGGCCATTCTCGCCGCGCGCCGCCGGTCCGTCAACGACGCGCGTGCAGCGCCGCGAGTTCGCGCACGCGCCGCACGAAACGGTCGTAGCGGTAGGGCGCCGCCGTCGACTCATGCAGGCGTTTCAGCCGGTCATGGAAGCGCTCTGACAGGGCCTGCAGTTCCGACTGCTTGGTCGCGTCGCAGAAGTAGAGGCGACAGCCGAGCGGCCGACCTTCCCGAGCCGCGCAGAGTCCGCCCTGCCACCACGGGCAGAGATCAGCGGGGCCGTCCGCGCGCAGCGGCAGGGTCGCGGCGAGGTGCGCCAGTTCGAGGTCGCTGGCGAACAGGACGTGGCCATTCGCCCGGAAGTCGCAGCAGCGACCGGACAGCTCGCAACGCGGCTGCACCGCCGCGAGTTCGCGCTCGAGATCGCGGTAGAGCTCGACCAGGCCGGCGCGTGCCGCCGCCGGGATCGCCGCCAGCGGATCGCCGGCGTCGCTCATCGCGGCCGCTTGCGGCGGATGATCGGACCGATCGGCTTCTTCACCGGCCCTCCGCCACCCGGTGGCAGCTCCTCGAACGGGAGCTCCTCGAACGGCTGGCCCGGATCGGCGGCCCCCGCCGGCCGGTACTCCGCGCTCTTCTTGCCGCGGATCTGCTCCTCGATGTCGGCGATCAGCTCGTCGGGCGTCTGGTACCGGACCTCGCGCTCCTTGGCCATCATCTTCTCGATGAAGTAGTGCATGTGCGGCGAGATGCGCCGGCTCTTCAGCGCTTCCGAGGAGAGCGAGGCGAGGATCTGCGCCGCCAGCACCTCCTGGTTGTCCTGGCCGGTGAACGGCAGTTCGCCGACGACCAGCTGGTAGAGCGTCGCGCCGAGCGAGTAGATGTCGCTGCGAACGTCGAGGTCGGACTGGCCGCGCGCCTGTTCGGGGGAGATGTAGGCCACCGTCCCGACCGTGGTCGCCGCCGGCGCCTCGCCGCCGCCCTCCCCCGCCCCGCCCGCGGGCGGCGCCTCGCCCATGCTGGCGGCGAAGCCGAGGTCGATCAGCTTGATCTCGTTGCGCGCGGTGATCAGGACGTTGGCCGGCTTGACGTCGCGGTGGACCACACCGTTCGCCGCCAGGTAGCGCAGCGCGCGCGCCACCTGCAGCACGATGTAGAGCGCCGCATCCTCGCCGAACGCCTTGCCCTCCTTCAGCAGGTCGAGCAGCGACCGGCCGTCGACGAACTCCTGCAGGAACAGGAGACGACCGCCGACGGTGCCGACCTTCTCGCCGGCGACGATGTTCTCGTGCCGCAGCCCGATCAGCAGCTTGGCCTCGCGCAGGAACGCCGCGCGCGCCTTCGCGTCACCCTCGAGCTCGCGCCGCAGCACCTTGACCGCGACGTCGCGCCCGCTCTTGCGCTCGCGCGCGCGCAGCACGATGGCGGTACCGCCGCGACCGGCGACGCCGACCATGTCGAAGCCGGGCAGCTCGGGCACGTCCTCGCCCTCGACCCGCCGCAGGAACTCGAGCCGTTCCCGCGTGAAGCAGCCCTTGGCGACGGCCAGCTCGAGCGGCTTGCGGCGGGTCGACTGCGCCTCGCGCAGGAGCGCCTCCGCGGTCGCACGGTCGAGCGCGCCGCGATGGACCAGCTGGGCGAGGAGCTTCAGGTCTTGGGCGTCGTCCATGAGCCCCGATTCAACGGCGGGTGCGGATGCGAAGGAAATGCTCGCGGGAGTCTAGCACCGCGTGCGGTCGCATCCGGCCGCAGGGGCGGGAAGTGTCTTCGATATGGCGCCGCCGAACGCTCGCCCACTCAATCCGGCGCAAGCCGCCCGTCGACATCCTGCCCCTGACGGAAGAGCGGGATGGAGGGACCGCGGTGCCGCGCGTGCGGCCAGCGGTTCGTGACCCCGAAGCACGAGTCCTGAACGGGAGATCGATCTGTGGCGCGCAACCTCGCCGGCAGTCCGATCCAGAAGTACTGCGAGATCCTCGACGAGTTCGTCAAGATCCGCGTGTTCACCGACGACGAGATCGCCGAGCTCCTGCGCTCGCAGCCGATCGCCAACCGGAAGACCTACCAGCAGCTGGTGGTGAACGCCTGCATCGTGAACTTCCAGGAGGAGGTGGTTCCGCTCTTCAAGAGCAAGAACCGCATCCCCTGCAAGACCTCGGCGCTCGAGGAACTGCTCTACCAGATCTGCGTCGAGGTCAACCCGCAGCTCGAGATCCACCAGGTGGCGCTGCCGGTCAACGACGCGGCGGCGGAGGGCGGCCAGCTCTCGCTGCTCGCCCGCCCGTCGCTCGCCAACCAGAAGGCGTCGAAGCGCGACCTCGACCGCGTCGAGAGCGAGCTGCGCCGCGCGGTGATCGGACAGGACGGCGCGATCGACGCCGTGGTCAAGGCGTTCCGCAAGGCCGCCGCCGGCATCAAGGACCCGCGCCGCCCGATCGGGACGTTCCTGCTGGTGGGTTCGACCGGCACCGGCAAGACCGAGCTGGCCAAGATGGCCTCGCGCCACCTGTTCGGCGACCCCACCCGCCTGGTCCGCATCGACTGCAGCGAGTACGCGCTGCCGCACGAGTACTCCAAGCTGATCGGCGCCCCGCCCGGCTACGTCGGCCACAACGAGGGCGGCCACCTCACCGAGCAGATGAAGGACAAGAAGGCCGGCGTCGTCCTCTTCGACGAGATCGAGAAGGCGAACAAGAAGGTCCACAACCTGCTCCTGCAGATCATGGACGAGGGCTTTCTGACCGACAGCAAGGGTCAGGTCGTTCCGTTCAACAAGAGCTTCATCCTGCTGACGTCGAACGTCGGCGTCGAGGAGATCGGCGCGATCCGCGACCGCGTCGGCTTCGACTGGAAGTCGCGCTCCGTGGTCGGCCGCGAGCAGGCGAAGGAGGCGACCCTCGAGGCGATGAAGCACACCTTCCGCCCGGAGTTCATCAACCGCCTCGACGGCGTGCTGGTGTTCAACTCGCTGTCCGAGCAGGATTGCATCCGCATCGCCCGCAATCAGCTCGACCAGGTCGCGGGTTACCTCCGCCAGGGCGGCATCGAACTGCACTTCGCCCCCAGCGTCGCGCGCGAGATCGCGCGCCAGGGGTTCAACCCCGAGTATGGCGCGCGCGAACTGCGCCGGCTGATCCAGTCGAAGATCGAGGAGCCGCTCTCCGAACAGATCCTCGCCGGGGAGTTCCGCGCCGGCGACGCCGTCCGCGTCTCCGCCCGCGGCGACCGCTTCGGCGCGCAGCGGACCGCCCGCGCGAAGCCGCAGCGCGCCGCCGAACGGGCGCCCGAGGCGGCGGTCGCCGCCCCCGAAGCACGCGTCGACCTCGCCCCGGCGTGAGCCGCCGGCGCGCGTGACCGCGCCAGCCGCGGGCTATCCTGCGGCCGCCAAGCCCATGAAGGATCGCCGCGTGCTGCCCGCCCTTCGCCTCCTCGCCGCCCTCGCCTGCGTGCTGGCACCGGTGCCGGCCGCCGCACGGCCGCCGCCTGCGACCCAGGCCGGGACCCAGGCTCCGCCGCCCGGCTTCGACACCACGCCGAGCGATCCCGCCGCCACCGGCTTCCTCACCGCAGTGGTCGACGGCCGGGTCTATTCGCACGAGGCCGCCGGCGCGGTGCGGCTCACCGCCCGCGTGCGCGCGCAGTTCGTCGTGACCGCGGCGCTGCAGAAGGAGCAGCCGTCGACGCAGCTCGAGTTCGACCTGAGCTACGAGTACGCCACCGGCACCTTCTCTCTGACGCCGGTCGATTCGAGCAAGACGGCGCACCATGCGCTGCTGATGGCGATCCAGCAGGACGCGCGCGCCGCGCTGCTGCTGCGGCCGTCGCGCAGCGCGCAGGGCTGGAAGGTGTCGTTCCATCAGGACGGCGCCGACTACCGCCTCGACTACCTTCCGCGCCAGACCGGCGGCGGGATGATCGAGAGCTTCTCCGAGTGGTTCGCGCCGGACGGGACCCCAAGGCGGCGCAAGGTCGTCTCGCGCGTTCCCAACGGCAACAAGGACTTCAACAGCGTCACCCAGGACGTCGCGCTGGTGTACGAGCCGGCCGGCAAGCGGGTGGTGCTGAAGGAGCTGAAGCCGATCGAGCAGATCACCGGGCAGTTCAGCATCCGCATGGAGTACGCCGAACGCGACGGCCTCCAGCTCCTGACCCGCCATGTGAAGGAAGAGGCCGGGTGGCGATTGACGCTCGATTTCGACAGCAAGGTCGAGCTCGCCGCGAAGCGCTGAACGCCGGCCGGCACGACGGCTGCCGCGCCGAGACCGTTCCGGCAGCAAGCCGGCTCGGCCGCAAGAACGAGGAGAACGGAGTGACCGTGTCGTCCATCCGCCACCGCGGCCTGCGGTGGGCGGCCGTGCTGGCGTTGGCCGCCGTCACGACGGCCACCGGGAGTGCCGCCGCGGCCCCGGGCGCGGCCGAGACGTTCGAGGTCGGCTCCATCGACGGTCGCGCCATCGACCCCGCCGCCTTCGCCGAATTCGTGCTGGCCGAGCACGGCGCCACCGCGATCGCCACCGAGGCGCTCGACTTCCTGATCCAGGACCGACTGGTCGAGATCGAGTCGCATCGTCGCGGCGTCGTCATCACCGATGGCGACGTCGCGGCCAAGCTCGCCGAACTCGAGCAGCGCATCCGCGCCGAGACCAAGGGCAAGCTCGGCATCGAGGACCAGCGCGCGGCGTCGGGGATCGAACCGGCGACCTTCCGCCGGGTGCTCCGCCGCGGCATCGCCGCCGAGCGGATGATGCGCGCCGACTTCGGCCTGCCGGACGGCGACGTGAAGCAGGAGAAGCAGGCGCTCTGGTACCAGGAGCAGCGGGCGCGCGAGGGCGTCCGCACCAGCGGGCTCGCGGCCGGGCTGGCGGCTGAATTCGGCGACGAACGGGTCACCCGGGTCGACTGGGGTCTCGAGATCTACCGCGCGCTGCGCAAGGCCGACCGCGAACGGCTGTTCGACGAGTACGTCGGCGTCGAGCTCCTGCTGGCGGCGGCGGCGCGCGGCGCACTGGTCGTCACGCCCGAGCACATCGCCCGCGAGGTCGCCGAACGCGACGCGGCGCTGGTGGCCAAGCTCAAGGAGGCCGGCATGTCGAGCGCGGGCGTCGGCTGGCGCTCGACCGTCGCCGCCCGCGGCGAGGATCCCGACGCGATCGTCGCCGGCGACCGCTTCCGGGCCGAGATCCTGCTGAAGGAGCTGGCGCGCCAGAAGCACGGCAAGGATGGCTTCCGCCGCTTCTACGACGACCATCGCGCCGAATTCGACCCGTCGTTCGGCCGGCGCGTCCGGCTGGCGACGATCTTCCTGCGTGCCGACGCCCAGAAGGGCGGGAAGGCAGGACGTACCTGGCCCGAGGCGACCGCCGAGCTCGACGCCCTGCGCGCGCGCTGCGCCGCGGGCGACCTGCCGCTGGCCGAGGCGTTCGCCAGCTTCGCCCGGCTCAAGTCGCAGCACGACTCGGCGCAGCGCGGCGGCGAGCTCGGCTTCCTGTCGGAGCCGCAGCTCGCCCGGGCCGGCCTGCCGGCGACCCTGATCGACGAGAAGCCGGGGGCGCTGGTCGGCCCGGTCACCGTGGCCGACGGAGTCCACCTGCTGCGCGTGGTCGAGCAGCGCGCCGCCTCCCCGTTCGAGGAGATCCGCGGCGAGGTGGAGAAGGCCGCGCGCAGGGCGCTCTTGCAGGAACTGCGGCAATCGGCCAAGGTCGAGCGCCAGCCCTGAACCGGCGGCGGTCGTCGCCGGCCGCAAGGAGGAGGAGAGGACGATGCAGCTCGCCCGCGTGGTCGGGACCGTGGTCTCGACCGTCAAGGAGCCGCGCATGCGCGAGCTCAAGCTGCAGGTGCTGCGCCTCCTCGACGAGAACGGGCGCGCCACCGGTGCCTACCAGGTCGCGGTGGACGCGGTCGGAGCCGGTCAGGGCGACGTCGTGCTCTTCGCCGGCGGATCGAGCGCGCGCCAGACCGGGCTCACCGACGGCAAGCCGACCGATGCGACGATCATGGCGATCGTCGACTCGTGGGACGTGCACGGCAAGGTGGTCTGGTCGGCCGCCGCGGAGACGCCGTCGTGAGGCTCGGGCGCGTCCTCGGGAGCGTCGTCTGCACGGTGCGCGCACCCGACCTCGATGGCGAGAAGTTCCTGCTGGTGCAACCGCTGGACGCCGGCCAGCGACCGCTGGGCGCCACCGTCGTCGCCTGCGACGTCGCGCGCAGCGGACCGGGCGATCTCGTCCTCTGGGTGGGCGGACGCGAGGCCGGACTGGCGCTGCCGCGCGCATTCGTACCGGTCGATGCGACGATCATCGGCCACGTCGAGGCCGCCTCCTCGGTCGCCCCGCATGGCGCGGCGCCCGCCGCGGCCGGACGCTGACGCCGCGCGGCCGCCATGCAACTCTTCCGCGTCATCGGGCCGGTGGTCGTCCCCGAACGCCACCCGTTCCTCGCCGGCAGGACCCTGCTGCTGCTCGAGCGGCTGCGTCCCGACGGGACGGCCGAGCCGGCCCACCACCGCGTCGCCGTCGACACCATCGGCGCCGGACCGGGCGACCTGGTGCTGGCGCTCGAGGAGGGCAACTCGGCGCGCCAGATCTTCGCCGACGCGGGCGCGCCGGTGCGCCACGTCGTGGTCGGATTCGTGGACGCGGTCGAACTCGACGGCAAGATCACGCTGCGCAACGGTCGGGACGGTGTGGTCGTCCTGCCCGCCCGCGCGAACCCGGAGCCGGCGCGATGAGCGCGATGCGCGAATATCCGTACGACGAGGCGCAGCTGCGCCAGCAGCTCTGCGACATCGGTCGCATGATGTACGAGCGCGGCTTCATCGGCGCCGCCGACGGCAACCTCGCCGTGCGCATCGACGACCAGCGGCTGCTGGTCACGCCGGCCGGCGTGCTGAAGGGCTTCATGACGCCCGACATGCTGGTCGTGACCGACCTCGATGGCAACGCGCTCGACGGCGGCCGGCCCTCGACCGAGATCAAGATGCACGTCGCTCTGCTCAAGGAGCGGCCCGACGTCTCGGCGGCGCTGCACGCGCACCCGCCCTACACCGTCTCGTTCTCGCTGGCCGGCATCCCGCTCTCGCGCTGCGTCATCCCCGAGATCGTCGTGACCATCGGCATGGTGCCGACGGTTCCCTACGCGACTCCGGGCACCGAGGAACTCCCCGACTCGCTGCGGGTGCCGATCCGCTCCTCCGACGTGCTGCTGCTCGAGCGACATGGCATCGTGACCGTCGCCGACGAGATCTGGAACTGCTTCAAGCTGCTCGACATGGTCGAGCACTCGGCCAAGATCACCCACCTCGCGCTGCAACTCGGCGGCGCCAAGGTGCTCGACCGCGAGCAGGTCGACAAGCTGGTGAACTCGCGCTACGACCTCGGCATCGGCCAGCGCAGCACCATCGCCGAGGACCTGATGGCGCGACTCGCCTGCTCGCAGCCGCTGACGCGAAAGCCGCCGTGACCGCCGGCGGCGCGCCGCGGATCCTGGTCGACGCGACCTCCGGCGCCCGGCCCGACCCGTCCGGCGTCGGCCGCTACGTCCACGCGCTGCTGAAGGCGCTGGCCGCCGAGCCGGACGCGCCACCGCTGGCACTCGGCGTGCGCGGCGCCAAGTGGCGCGACCGCGCCGCGCTCCCGCTCGCCGCCTTCCCTGCGCCGCCGCCGGTGCGCCGGCTCGCCGACTGGCGCGATCGCTTCGGGCTGCGCGGCATCGACCTGGTCCACGGGCTCGACGTCCGCCTGCCGCCGAACCGGCGCGTCGCCCGCGTCGCCACGCTGCACGACCTCTTCTCGCTCGAGCGCGACGACCTCGCCGATGCCCCGTTCCGGCGCAAGCGTCTCGCCCAGTACCGCCGCCTCGCCGACGAGGCGGAACGGGTGATCTGCGTCTCCGCCGCCACCGAGCGGAACTTCCTCGAACGGTTCCCGCAAGCGCGCGGTCGCACCGCCGTGGTCCACCATGGCGTCGACGCGCGCTTCACCCGCCCCGACGATGCGGCGCTCTCCGCGTATCGCGCCGCGCGCCGCCTGCCCGCGCGCTTCATCCTCTTCGTCGGACTGCTCTCGACCCGCAAGAACCTGCAGGTGCTGCTCGCCGCCTTCGCGGAACTCGCCGCCGCCGACCGCGGACTGGCGCTGGTGCTGGCCGGCCAGGAGAGCCACGGCTTCGCGGCGATCGAGGCGGCGATCGCCGCCCATCCGGCGCGGGAACGGATCGTGCGGCCCGGCTTCGTCGCCGACGCCGATCTGCCGGCGCTCTACGCCTGCGCCTCGGCGTTCGCATTCCCGTCGCTGCTCGAGGGGTTCGGGCTGCCGATCCTCGAGGCGCTCCGCTGCGGCACCGCGGTGGTGGCGAGCGACGTCGCGGTCTTCGCCGAGATCGGCGGCGGCTGCATCGACACCGTTCCCGCGGCAGAGCCGGCGGCGCTGGC
>Ga0194131_10005533_pt1 | contig 18125 bp, 12 predicted proteins | sample TA2KigO120mmetaG_FD_148631 | JGI IMG/M metagenome (GOLD analysis project Ga0194131, IMG submission 148631) | Freshwater microbial communities from Lake Tanganyika, Tanzania - TA2015053 Kigoma Offshore 120m | ecosystem: Environmental > Aquatic > Freshwater > Lake | place: Tanzania: Lake... | reverse complement strand
CGCATGAGTATACTCTGTACATTACCATTCTCCATGCCTTCGACCACTCCAAAGCTCTACACCTTCGAACAGTATTTCCTGAAGCACTCCACGCAGGGCGCACGCCTGCACAAGTGGCTGGAACACACCTGGCTGCCGGCTTACGGCGCGAAATCGGCGCTGATCCTGGACGCCGTTTTCGCCGATCACATGCCGCAGATCGCGGTGGTGGCCGAGTGGGATTCCGTCGACCAGGCGAACGCCTTGCGGCCTCCGGCTGCTGAGTTGGAGGATCATGCCGAACCGCCGTACGAACATTTTTCGCGGTCGTTGCTGCAGGCGACCGATTACGCCCCGCCATTCGATTGGTCCGCGCCCGCGCCACGCTTCTACGAGTTCCGCATCTATCACTCGCCGACCTGGCGCCAGCATAAAGCGCTGCACGAACGATTCGCGGGACCGGAGATTCCGATCTTCCACCGCAGCGGAATTCACCCGGTGCTCTACACGTCGGCGTTGTTTGGACCATGGATGCCGAACCTGATTTACTTCACGCCGTTCGACTCGTTGGGCGCGCGCGAAGCCGCCTGGGCAAAGTTCAACGCCGACCCGGAGTGGATCCGCGTGCGGGCCGAATCGATTGAACAGCACGGGCAATCGAACGCGTTCATGACCGTTGCCATTTACAAAGCGGCTGCGTATTCGCCGCTGCGGTAGACGCGATGGACGGCCTCCGCCCGAAAATTCGCGAAGCGCTGCATGTGCCGGATCCTCTGCCGGCGCTGGATTCGGCGCAACATGGATCGAGCGAGATCGACGGCGGCGTTGTCATCGAGCGGGTGTCCTACACCACGCAACTTGGCATGCTCGTTCCGGCGATTGTGTGCCGGCCGCGCGAGCCGCGCGGGCGCATGCCGGCGCTGATCGTCGTCAACGGACATGGCGGCGACAAATACTCCTGGTATGCGATGTATGCCGGTGTCGCTTACGCGTTGATTGGTTTCGTTGTTGTTACATACGACCCCGCCGGCGAGGGCGAACGGAACGCCGAACGGAAGTCCGGCACGCGCGCGCATGACCGTGTCATCGAACCGGAACGCCTTGGCCGGTGGCTCGGCGGCTTGATGATGACCGACGTGATGCAAACCGTGTCGTATTTGCTAACGCGCAACGATGTCGATCCCGCGCGGATCGCTGCTGCGGGTTATTCGATGGGCTCGTTTGTGGTGGCGCTCGCGGCGGCGGCCGACAGCAGGATCGGAGCGTCTGTGATGGCGGGCGGCGGAAATCTCGATGGCACGGGCGGCTATTGGGACCGGTCGAAGCCGATGTGCCAGGGAGTGCCGTATCAGGCGATGGCTTTTCTGGGCGATCGCGCGGCGTCGCTCTACGCGTTGCATCGCCGCGTGTTGATTTACAACGGCCGCGAAGATACCGTCGTCGCGATGCAGGGAAGCAAAGACGAGTTTTTCGCGGACCTCAACCAGCGTGTTATCACCAAGGGCGGCCGGCCGATCGAGTGGGCTTTTGTCGACGGTGCGAGTCACCGCCCTTGGTTCGTGACGAGACCTGTGGCCGAATGGCTAACGGGACGCGATCTATCGAGCGAAGGGCAGACAAGAATCGCCGGCTGGGCGTGGGAGAACGGCATCGGCCTCGATCCGTTGTATGCGACCTACGATCGCGAGGGCGGAACGCTGGCGTTGGGCCGCGCGGTGACGGCGCTCCGCCGGGAGCAACTTCACTTGTTCAGCGAAGCGGAATGGCAGCGTGAGCGGGCGCGACTGATTCATGACGCGTGGCTTGAAAAGGCGCGAAGGGACAAGTAACGGCATGGCTCTTCGGATAATGCGAATGTTGGTGTTGACGACTACGACGGTCGCGGTCAGCGGGATGCTTGTATTGCTGGCGATAAGGCTCTATCCCCCGGCGCTCGGCATTCTGTTGGCGCTGGCTGGCCAGCGTCCCGCGTGCGGGCTCATGGAGTCGATTTCGGGGATCAAGCAGAAGTTCGTGGTCGTCGAAGCGGTGCCGCGCATCGCGGCGGCGTCGCGAGTTGCGCTGGATGAGCGGGGAGGCTTGAGGTTGTGGGAAACTCCGCACGGAAAATTTTGGGTGCCAGGCGACAGCGGCGCGGTGATGCCTATCCTGCTGGCACAGCAGCAGGCCGGCATTTACGGTGACGTTTCGCCGGGCGAAGTCGTGATCGACGGCGGGGCGCACGTGGGTGTTTACACACGGCGTGCGCTGGATGCGGGAGCGAGACTGGTGGTCGCCGTCGAGCCCGCGCCCGACAACGTCGAGTGCATGCGGCGCAATTTCGCCGCTGAGATAAAGGCCGGCCGCTTTATTCTCTATCCCAAGGGAGTGTGGGATCGCGATGATGAACTGGTGTTGCACACAGTGGCGGGTAATTCCGCGGGAGATAGCTTTGTGATTCAAAACGGCGAAGGAAAGGGAATCCGCGTTCCTCTCACGACGATCGACAAGATGGTGACTGAACTGGGCTTATCCAAGGTCGATCGAATCAAACTCGACATCAAGGGCGCCGAACGCCAGGCGCTGCGGGGAGCGGCGGAGGTTCTGAAGAGATTTCGTCCGAAACTCGCGCTGGCGGCCGAGCACCATCCCGACGATCACGAACAACTCCCCGCGCTCGTTCGCCAGGTTCGCCAAGGATCGAGAATTCGCTGCGGCATCTGTGCTGTTCGCAACTACGGCCTTTACCCTGAAACTTTGTTGATCGAGTAACACGCGCCCGAATGCTACCCTGAAGTTTCATGCGCCGCACCGGGTGGCTGTTGCTGGCCGCGTGCCTGGCCTTGGCGGTGACCGTCGGCTGGGTGTTTCGCCAGCAGAAAGCCGAACAGAGTAAGAACGCGCCCAGAAGGCCCGATGCCCTGGCGGCCGGACTGCTGGCCAAAGCGGGCGAAGGCTGGGTGTGGACCAAGAAGGACGGCGAACGGGCCGTGGCCGAAGTTCGCGCGAGTGAGTTCGAGCAGTTGACCGACCCGCCACGCGTCAATCTGAAAAACGTCGAAGTCAAGATCTTTCACAGAGACGGCGCCGGATACGACTTCGTGCGCTCTCCGCAAGCGGAACTGAAAGCCGACGAAGGCTCGCTGTTCGCCGACAGCGATGTCGATATGACGATGGGGCTGAAGAACGACCCCGATGCGCGCAACAGACTGATCAACATCAAGACGTCGGGCGTGACCTACGACATGCAGACCGGCAAGGTGACGACCGAACGCGCGGCGGCATTTGTGTTCGAAAACTCCGCCGGGTCGTCAACCGGCGCCGTCTACGATCCCGCGCTGCGCGAGTTGATCATGAACGCCAACGTCAAGTTGGATTGGGCGAAAGGCGCGCGCAAGATGCATGTCGAGGCGGGGCATTTGGTGTACCGCGAGGACGAATCGAAGATTCGTTTGTCGCCCTGGTCGAAACTCGTTCGGGAGACCCTCACGCTTAACGCCGGCGACGCGGTTGTCTCGTTGAAGGAAGGCGAGATCGAACTTGTCGAGGCGGTCAAGGCGCACGGCGATGACAGACAGCCGGCGCGGTTGCTGGAGTACCAGGCGGAGAAGCTGACGATGCGCTTCGCCGATAAGAACGTCATCAATCGCATCGAAGCGGAACAGAACGCGAAGATCGCGACTACATCCGACGCCGGCAAAACAACGGTGACCGCGCGCCGCGTCGACATGGACTTCGACACGCCAAAAGGCGAGAGCGTGTTGAAGCGAGCCATCGCGCGCGGGGATAGCGTCGTCGAGTCGACTCCTCCCAGAACGGCCGGGCGCGTGCTGAAGTCCGACGTCATCGAGATGGCGATGCGGGAGAACGGCGAGGAGATCGACAATGTCGTCACGCAGTCGCCGGGCGAGATCGAATTTTTGCCGAAGATGCCCGCGGACCGGCATCGCAGGTTGAACGGCGAGCGCATGTGGATTCGTTATGGCGCGAAGAATCAGATCGAGACTTTCCGCGCGACCAAGGCGACGACGTGGACCAAAGGCAAGCCGAAGATGCCGGATGCGAAGACGTCGTCGGAGGAGCTGCTGGCGACGTTCGATGGAAAGACCGGGGATCTTGCGCTGCTGGAACAAACGACGAACTTTCAGTACGAAGAGGGCGACCGGCGGGCGCGGTCGTCGAAAGCCAAGCTAAACCAGGCTGTCGAGCAGATCACGCTAACCGGCGCGGCGCGGGTATGGGACCTCGCCGGATCAACCGAGGCGGCGCGGATCGATCTCGATCAGAAGACGGGCAATATGATCGCGGCGGGGAAAGTAGTTTCGACGCGTCTGCCGGACAAGAAGCAGAAGAAGACGCCGTCGCTGGTGGATTCCAGCGAGACCGTGCAGGCGCGCGCAGAGAAGATGACCACGCGCGACGACAACAAGTGGGTGCGGTACGAAGGTGGCGCTTCGATGTGGCAGGGCGCCGATAAGATCGACGCCGATGTCATTACGATCGACCGCAAGAATCAGCGCCTGGAGGCGAACGGCAAAGTCTATACGCAGACGCGCGAGAAACCGAAGGCCGATGCCAAGCGGCAAAAGGCGGCGCAGTTCACTCTGGTCCGCGCGCCCGAGTTGATCTTTAACGACGCGGAGAAGATCGCGCATTACAAGAACGGCGTGACGCTGCAGCGCGGCGACTTGAACGTGCTGTCGAAAGAGTTGCGCGCGTGGTTTTCGAAGGAAGACAACGCGCTCGAACGCGCGCACGCCGATGGCGCCGTGAGTATTCTCCAGCGCTCGGCGGATCGATCGCGAAACGGGTCGTCCGAGCACGCCGAATACGAAGTGGAAGAAGGGCGTGTGTTGTTAAGCGGCGGCGCACCCGTCTTCACCGATTCGGTAAAAGGTACGACGCGCGGGCAAACGATCACCTGGTTCGCCGACAATGATAAGTTGCAGGTTGATGGCGAAGCGGCGCGGCCAACCGAGAGCCGCTTGAAGCGCAAGAAGGTCGGCAAATAGCATCCATGCGCGTTCTAGAGACGAAAGAAATCTCGAAGTCATATCACGGCCGCAAGGTGGTCGATAATGTGTCGGTCAACGTGCGGCAGGGCGAAGTCGTTGGCCTGCTCGGCCCAAACGGCGCCGGCAAAACAACGAGCTTCTATATCATCGTGGGACTTGTCAGCGCGGACTCGGGACAAGTGCTGGTGGATGGCGAAGACATCACGAATCTGCCGATGTTCCGGCGCGCGCGGCGGGGCGTTTCGTATCTCCCGCAGGAAGCGAGCGTGTTCCGCAAGCTGACGGTCGAAGAAAACCTGATGGCGATTCTCGAAACGCTGCCGTACGATTCGCGGCAGCGCAAGGAACACATGAACCGGCTGATCGAACAACTGGGCCTGGAGACCGTTCGGAATTCGAAGGGCTACATGCTATCCGGCGGCGAGCGGCGCCGCACCGAGATCGCGCGGTCCCTGGTGATCGAACCGACGTTTCTGTTGCTCGATGAGCCGTTCTCGGGAATCGATCCGATTCAGGTCATCGAACTACAGCGGATCATCGGCGAGTTGAAGCGCACGGGGATCGGAGTCCTGATCACCGATCACAATGTCCGCGAGACGCTGGCGGTGACCGATCGCGCCTATATCATCAGCGGCGGGCGCATTTTTCGCACTGGTTCGCCGGAGGAGCTTGGCAGAGATCCGGAGGTCAAACGAATCTATCTCGGCGACAACTTCCGCCTTGACGGCGCGTAGCCTGATACAATCTGGCCGCGCGTATATTGCAAAGGAGCCGCGAGTCCGGGCGCGGATATGCCTCGAAAGAATCCAGTACGCCCAAATAAAAAATCGTCAAGCCGTCGCCGCGCTGTTCAGCCGGCGCCCCAATCGCTCGCAGAAGCGATCGCGCGTATCGCCGAACTCGAAACGCGCCACGAGAGTATTCGCCGCGAGTTAAGCGAGGCGCGGCGGCTGAACCGCGCCGCGACCATCGACATCGGCTTCGCGCTGGAGTTGGAGCGCCGCCGTTCGATGGAACTGGAAGAGGCCTACTACGACACAATTCTGCGCCTCACGCGTGCATCGGCCTACAAAGACCGCGAAACCGGCGCGCACATTCAGCGCGTGAGTCACTACGCGCGCGTACTCGCTCGCCACCTGGGTTGGAGCGACGACGATCAAGTGCTGATCTTCCGCGCCGCGCCGATGCACGATGTGGGCAAGATCGCGATCCCCGACGATCTGACCCGAAAGGCGGGTTCGCTGGACCGCGGCGATCGCAAAGTCATGGAATCGCACACGCTGATTGGCGCGAGTTTGCTGGAGGGATCGAATTCGCGGCTGCTCGACATGGCGCGCGAGATCGCGTTGACGCATCACGAACACTGGGACGGTTCGGGGTATCCGCATAAGCTGACGGGCGAGCAGATTCCAATCTCCGGGCGCATCGTGATGCTAAGCGACAACTACGACGCACTGCGCAGCCGGCGGCCCTACAAGCGCGCGTTCGACCACGAGGCAACGTGCCGCATCATGCTTGACGGCGATGGCCGGACACTGCCGTCGCACTTCGATCCCCACTTGCTGGAGATCTTCCGCGCGGCGCACCAAGAATTCGATGCGATCTTCGAGCAGTTTAGAGACGAAAGCCAGCGATGACAATCATGAACAAGAAATGGACTTTGGCCGCGCGCCCCGAAGGGCTGCCGAAGGCGGCTGATTTCGAATGGCGGACGGAAGAGCTGAAGCCGCTCGAAGAGGGCGAGATCCGCGTGCGCAACGTATATCTTTCGCTCGATCCGGCCAATCGCGTCTGGATGGTTCGCGATACCTACGTGCCGATGGTCGGTCTCGGCGAGACGATGCGCGGCGGAGGAATCGGCATCGTGGAGGAGTCGCGCAATTCGAAGTTCGCGGCCGGCGATACGGTGCAGGGTTTGATCTGCTGGCAGACCTATTACACTGGACCGGGAAAGGGCTTCTCGAAGGTGCCGCCGGTCGGCATACCGCTGGCGGCTCACTACGGGCTGTTCGGGCACATCGGCTACACGGCGTACTTCGGATTGCTCGACATCGGCGCGCCGAAGGAGGGCGAGACGCTGGTTGTTTCGGCGGCGGCGGGGGCTGTTGGTTCGCTCGCCGGGCAGATCGGCAAGATCAAAGGTTGCCGTGTGGTCGGCATTGCGGGCAGTGATGAGAAATGCCAGTGGATCACGCGCGATCTCGGCTTCGATGCCGCGATTAACTACAAGACCGAAGACCTGCGCGTTGCGCTGAAACGGCATTGCCCGAACGGGGTCGATATCTACTTTGAAAATGTCGGCGCCGCCACGCTCGAAGCCGTGCTCAACCGCATGAACAACTTCGGACGCATCCCAGCGTGCGGTATGGTGTCGACCTACAATCGCACCGAACCCGAGCCCGCGCCGAACAACTTGTTCCACATCATTACGAAGCGCCTGAAGATGCAGGGCTTCATTGTCATCGACTACGCAGCCCGTTTCGAGGAAGCCCGCGCCGAGCTGTTGCGCTGGCATCAAGAGGGCCGGTTGCAGTACCGGCTGGACATCAATCAGGGCCTGGAATCGGCGCCGAGCGCGTTTCGAAAACTGTTCGACGGATCCAACACCGGCAAGCTTCTGGTTCAAATCAGCCCCGAGACTTGATAGAATTCCAGTCATGATGGGCAAATTCTTCGTCTTTTTAGCCGCGGCGTTGTGCCTGGCCGCGCAGGAAGACGGCGCCGCGTTTTTCGAAAAGAACGTCCGTCCGTTACTGGCTCGCCAGTGTCTTGGCTGCCACTCGGCAACCAGTCAGCCGGTGATGGGCGGACTGCGCCTCGACGATCGCGAAGCTGCGCTGAAAGGCGGCTCGCGCGGACCGTCGATTGTAGCCGGGAAACCCGCGGAGTCGTTGCTGTTGAAAGCGATTCTGCACGAAGCCGGCGCGTTGAAGATGCCGCCCGGGCCGAAGTTGAAGGACGCCGATATCGCGGTACTCACGCAGTGGATTGCGATGGGCGCGCCATGGGGCAAGGCGATCGTGTCGGACGCGGCCAGCGGGAAGTTCTGGGCCTTCGTGCCGCCGGCGAAACCTTCCGCGCCCGCTGTCGCCGCGAAGGCTTGGGTTAAATCGCCGGTCGATGCATTCGTGCTGGCGGGGCTGGAATCGAAGGGCATCAAGCCTGCCGCGCCCGCCGACAAGCGGACGCTCATCCGCCGCGCCACGTTCGGTCTCACCGGGCTACCGCCGACGCCGGGCGAGGTTCGCGCATTCCTTGCCGATAACTCGCCGGAGGCATTCGCGAAGGTCGTGGATCGTCTGCTCGGGTCGCCTCGATATGGCGAGCGCTGGGGCCGGCACTGGCTTGATGTCGCGCGATACGCCGACTCCAACGGGCTCGACGAAAACCTTGTTTACAAGAACGCGTTTCGGTATCGCGACTACGTGGTCGCCGCCTTCAATAAAGACAAGCCTTACGATCTGTTTTTGAAAGAACAGCTGGCCGGCGATCTGCTTCCCGATACCGGCAATTTGAACATTTCGTTTGAGCGGTGGACCGCGACCGGATTTCTGTCGTTGGGTGCGAAGATGCTCGCCGAAGACGATCCGATGAAAATGGAAATGGACATCGTCGATGAGCAGGTCGACACGACGATGCGGACGTTCAACGCGTTGACCGTTGGCTGCGCGCGCTGCCACGATCACAAGTTCGATCCGATCCCGCAGGCCGACTACTACTCTCTAGCGGGCATCTTCAAGAGTTCGAAGACGATGGAACATTTCAAGGTCGTCGCGAAGTGGCATGAATTCGTGCTCGCGCCCAAGGAGGATCGCGATCGCCTGGCTGGGCATGAAGCGAAGATCGAAGCAAAGACCAAGGAGATCGGCAAGATCACGAGGGCCGAGAACATGACGATCACCGACGCCGCGAAGCAGCGTGTCGGCGATTACTTACTCGCGGCTTCGCTTGTGCAATCCAACGCGGCTATCAAACTCGCGGCCATCGAGAGCGAAACCGGCGCGATCGTCCGCGGCGCGGGCGAGTTCACGCGCGGCAATATTCCGAAGGCGCTCGAAAAGAACAAGAACAATGTGCCCAAAGACGGCAAGGGCCCGTACTTCGCCGAATACACAATCGACGTGCCCGCCGAAGGGGACTATCAGATCGATATTCTCGACGAGGAAAAAGGCGCGGGCACGGCGGACCTCTGGCTGAACGGCGCATGGGTGCGCCGAGGGTTGCTGCCCGTCGCCAATCGCGCCGCGTCGCCGGAAACCGGCGGGTGGACGGCGCTCGGCGTCTTCCGTTTCAAGCAAGGCGCAAATACGCTCAAGCTCGAACATGCCGCGCGATTCCCCTACTTCACGAAGTTACTGATTGCGAAGAACACGCTCTCCGTCACACCGCGCACCGATGTGCAGATCGCCGGCGAGTTCGGCATCAACCCGAGCATTCTTGAACAGCTTGTCGAATACCTGGACCAATCGAAGGGCGCGACATCGTCGGTGCTGTTCGGTTGGGAGACACAAGATTGGAAGTTGTTCCCCGAAGCCGCCGGCAAGCGGGGCAAAGAGTTGGCCGGGGTCTACACCGAAGTCGCCAAGCGCGCGATTGTCGCGGGTAAGGAAACGAAAGAACCCGCCCTGAAAGCGGTCCACGATTTCCTCAACGAAAAGTTCGGTCCGTTCCGCGCTCCCGGCGACGCCCGCCGCTACTATACGCCGGAGTTGCGCGCGTCGCTGGCCAAACTCGACGCCGAGCAGAAGGCGCTCGAAGCCGAAACGCCGGACTTTCCGCGGGCGATGGGCGTTTGCGAATCCGGAAAGAATGACGATCTCGCGCTTCACATTCGCGGCAGCCATTGGACCCTCGGCGACAAAGTTCCGCGGCGTTTCCTGCGTGTGATCTCGGGCGATCAACAACCGGTAATTGGTAAAGAAACCAGCGGACGGCTGCAACTGGCCGAGTGGCTTACGCGGAAGGATCACCCGCTCACCAGCCGCGTCATGGCCAATCGCATCTGGCGCTGGCATTTCGGCCGGGGTATTGTACCGACGGTCGATAACTTTGGGCGGCTCGGCGAAAAGCCGTCAAACCAGGCGCTGCTCGATTACCTCGCCGTGCAATTCGTCGAGAGCGGCTGGTCGGTCAAACAGATGCACCGGACGCTGATGCTTTCGAATGCGTATCAGTTGAGCAGTGTGTTCGACGCGAAGGCGTCTGAGGCGGACCCCGAGAATATTCTGCTGTGGCGATTTCCGCGCCGCCGGCTGGAAGCCGAGTCGATCCGCGATTCGATCATGGCCGTCTCGGGCGATCTGAATCTGGAATGGTCGAGCGGCTCGATCCTGAAATACAAGGACCGCCAGTATGTCGCCAATACCGCCAAGCGCGGTGACGTCGACTACGAAAAGAACATTCGCGCTGTTTTCATTCCCGTCGTGCGCAGTTCGATGTACGACGTTTTCAACGCCTTCGATCTACCCGATCCTTCGACGCCGAATGGCGATCGTGACGCCACCGTCGTCGCTCCGCAAGCGCTGTTCATGATGAACGGAACCGTGATGCTGCGCCATAGTCTGGTGATGGCCAAAGGCCTGCTGGCGCGAGCCGATCTCGACGACGCGGGCCGGGTGCGTGACGCATACGATCGTGCGCTGAATCGCCCGGCTTCGTCCGCCGAGGTCGATCAGGCGCTGACGTTTCTCGCGCAAATGAAACAAGCCTGGAAAGGCGACGACGCCCGCGCCTGGCAAAGCTTCTGCAAAGGACTGCTCTCTTCGAACGAGTTTTTATATGTCAACTAACGCATCGAACAAACACTGGAATTCCTACCTGAATCAAACACTCTCACGCCGTGACCTTCTGCGTGTGTCGAGCACCGGGTTCGGTGCGCTGGCGTTCGCGGGACTCTCGCACGCGGCCGATAATCCGCTTGCAGTGCGCTCGCCGCACTTCGAGCCGAAAGCCAAGCGTGTCATTTTTCTGTTCATGCACGGCGGTCCGTCGCAGGTCGACACCTTCGATTGGAAGCCGCTCTTGAAGCGCGATCACGGCAAGCCGCTGCCGTTCGCGAAGCGCAAAGTAGTTTCGGCGGAGACGTTCAATCTGTTGCAATCGCCATGGGCCTTCAAACAATACGGCCAAAGCGGCGCTTGGGTGAGCGACTTGTTTCCCAATCTCGCGACGATGGTCGATGACCTCTGCTTCGTGAAATCGATGTGGGGATCGAACTCTCGTCACGGCGGCGCGTTGCTTGAGTTGCATACGGGCAGCGACACTTTTGTGCGCCCGAGCATGGGCTCGTGGGTCACGTACGGTCTTGGCAGCGAGAACTCATCGATGCCCGGTTTCGTCACCATCTGCCCGACGCAAAGCCACGGCGGAGCGAACAACTACAGCTCGGCGTTTCTGCCCGCGCCTTACGCCGGCACGGCTGTCGGCTCGGTTGGCGTGCCCGCGCGCGAGGCGAAGATTCCGTTCATCACCAACAAGGAGACGCCGCGAGATATTCAACGCATGGAACTCGACTACGCGCAGGCGATGAACCGCAAGCAGTTGGAATCGACCGGGCCGGACCGCGCGCTCGAAGGCCGTATCGAAAGTTTCGAACTGGCTTTTCGTATGCAGGCCGAAGCGCCGGAGTTGCAAAATCTCGACGGCGAATCGGAAGCGACGAAAAAGATGTATGGTCTCGACGATCCGATGTGCGAGGACTTCGGACGGCAATGCCTGATGGCGCGGCGGCTCTCGGAAAAAGGCGTGCGCTTCGTGCAAGTGAGCCACACCTACAAGTGGGATCAACACGCCGATCTGAAGCGCGATCACTCGCAGAACGCGCGCGAGGTCGACAAGCCGATTACCGCGCTACTCAAAGACTTGAAGGCTCGCGGTCTGCTGAAAGACACGCTGGTGCTGTGGGCTGGCGAGTTCGGCCGCACCCCGACCGCGCAGGCCGCCGACGGCCGCGATCACAACCCGGAAGCGTTCACCATCTGGATGGCGGGCGGCGGCGTGAAAGCCGGCCTCTCCTACGGCGCGACCGACGAGTACGGTTACTACAGCGTTGAAAACCGCGTGCACTTCCACGATCTCCACGCGACGATGCTGCACTTGCTCGGCATGGATCACCTAAAGTTGACGTATCGGTATGCCGGGAGAAACTTCCGGCTCACCGACGTGCATGGCAACGTTGTGAAAGACTTGATCGCCTGATCACACGGCGCTGCCGGCGCTGGCTGCGCGCGCGAGAGTAACCGTCGGATTGTTGAGCCCGTCTTTGTCGGTCGTCTGCGCCGTGTCGAAACTGACGCTTGCATGCAGCACGTCGTTTGGCAGGAACTCTCGCTTCGGGCCAATGTCGATCTTGTGCCCCAGAACCTGAACCGGCGTCTTCTTTCGAGCCAGGTTCTTGGCGATCTCCGATTGCGGGATGTTCAGTCCGTGGGCGTTGGCTTGTTCGTACATCCAGTTCAACGCGATGTAGTTCAGCGTTTGGTTGTCGTTACCGCCGCCGATGTCGGAATGAACGCCGCGGAACCAGACTTCGGTTAGGCGGCCTTGTTCGTTATTACCCGTGCCGGTGAGCCGTGTCAGGGGAAACAGCTTTCGCATTTCGTCCATCGCCATGGCGTGATAACAGTGGTCGACGTTGTCGGGGAAATTGAGATCGTGACCGACGTTGCCGTTGTCGCCGGGAAGACCGAACTGGGCGACGATGTCGAACACACCGACGAACCGGATCCGCGCGTCTGGGTGATCTTCCGCGATCTCATTCGCGAACGAGATCGCCAGTGCGGCGCCGCGGCTGAAGCCCACGATGTCGATCGTCGAATCGCCGGCCACGAAATTCTGTTCGAGCCGTTTCATCGCTTGGCGAATGCGGCGGTGTCCTCCCAAGCCGGTGCCTTCGGCGAGCTTCTCGCCGATTTTCGTTCGAGCCCGGGTTCCGATCCCTTTCAGATAGAGACTGCCGGTACGTTTGTCGGTATCGTCGTTCTTGTTCTGGTCCGGATAGGCCCGGAAAAAGAACAGGACGTTGCTGTCTTGGTTTTCGCCGGGACGGTCTTCATTGCCCGTGCCATCGAATGCGTATAGTGCCATGGGTATTCGCTCCTCAATGAACAAAGCGAATTTGCGGCCCCATTCGGGACATGCCCGAACAGTGGTGGCGCAATTCCACCGCAGCACCAGTCTCGCATAAATTCCGCCGCGCCGAACCCACTGTGTTTATTGCCTTTTCCGTTCGGCATGCGAATTGCAGTTGTGTATGGCGCGAAGGAGAAATTCCATGAAACGCATCCTACTCACCCTGATTGCCGGTTTGGCGCTGAGCGCGCAGCCCTATGGCTACGGCCGTCCCGGCTATTACGACGCTTCGCCCGCCGCGCGGATCGAACGCGGAGTGCGGAGCGGACTCCTCACGCATCGTGAAGCCGACAAGCTCTGGCGGATGGAGCGGTCGCTCCGTTACGAAACCGAGCGCGCCTACCGGCCCGGCTGGGGCATCTCTCACGGGGAGCGCCGGAGGCTGGAGGCAATGCGATTCAATCTGGACCGCGAGATCTCGCGTCAGCTTGCCGACGGCGAGCGCGCCTATCGTGGCGGCTGGCGCCGTTAGCTTTTTGATATACTCCCTTTGATCGCTAACGCTTCGTAACGGGAGACAGGGACATGAAATCGATTCGGCTCGCTTGTTTGGCCGCGTTGTTGGCCGCGCCATGGCAGCTTGACGCACAGGTCTTGAAAGGACAGATTCTCGGAACCGTCACCGATCAATCCGGCGGCGTTGTACCGGGTGTGAAGTTGACCATCACCGAGACGCGCACGAACTTCCAGCGCAACGGCGAAACCAACGAGGCGGGGAACTTCTTCTTCGTCAACCTCGATCCAGGCGACTACAAAGTAGAAGCAGAAAAGACCGGTTTCAACAAAGCGTTGCGAAGCGGCGTCGAGCTTTTGCCGAACACGACGGCCCGCGTTAATTTCGAACTGACGCCTGGCGCGGTGACGCAGACTATCGATGTCAGCGCGGGCGCCGCGCCTCTGTTGCAGACGGACCGCTCCGATACGGGCGGGAAGATCGAAAGCGCGCAATTACAGAACATGCCGCTTTTATTTAATCGCAACTATCAGGGGCTGTTACTGCTTGTGCCCGGCGTCGGCCGCCCGTTCCGCCCGCACTCGGAGTTCTACAACTCGCACGATTCGCTCTCAGTGCGCGTCAACGGTCAAGGGAGGCAGTTCAACAACTTCCAGATCGAAGGTATCGAGAACAAGATCGACAACGGCAACCTGACGGCGCTCGTGCCGCCCGCCGAGGCGATTCAAACCGTCGACGTCTCGACCTCGAACTTCGACCCCGAATTCGGTAACGCCGGCGGCGCCGTCACCAACGTGACACTGCGCAGCGGTTCGAACGATTTCCACGGCTCGCTGTTCGAATTCCATCGCAACGAAAACATCCAGGCGCGCAACACGTTCGCCGTGACCAAAGCGCCGACGGTTTACAACCAGTTCGGCGGCACATTCGGCGGCCGCATCGTCCGCGACAAGCTCTTCTTTTTCGGCGACTACCAGGGCAGCCGCGATCATCTCGGGCAAGTCAACCGCGGCACGCTGCCCGGCGCGCCGTTCCGCACCGGCAATCTCGCGGCGGGCAATTCGACCATTTACGACCCTCGAAGCGCTACCGGTGTCGACGCCAACAACACCCGCATGCCGTTTGCCAACAATACGATTCCGGCCAATCGGATCAGCCCGATTGCAACGAGAATTCTATCCTTCCTTCCGCTGCCGAATCTGAGCACGGTCGAAGGCCAGGTGAACTACTCGCAGAACAGCGTGCGCATTAAGACGCTTGACCAAGCCGATTCGAAGGTCGATTGGGTGATCGGTTCGAACGATCGTATCGCGGGACGGTACAGCATTCAGAAAGCGAACGTAATCGACAACGGACTGTTCGGCCCCGGCGGCATCTACGGCGGTTTCCGCAACGGCGGTTTTGCCGGCAGCGGTCCGGCGAGGACCCAAAGCGCGGGCATCAATTATTCGAAAGTCATCACACCCACCCTCGTTTGGGAGTCGCGCGTTGGCGTTGTGCGGAATCGCAATGACGCTGTTAACAACGATCGCGGGCTGAAGACGTCCGAGGAGATCGGCATTCGCGGCGTCAACTTGGATCAATGGACCTCCGGTCTCACCGAAATCCGTGTGAACGGCTACGCCTCGCCGCTGGTCGGTTTCTCGCCCAGCCTGCCGTGGGCGCGTTCGGTTACGTCTTTCGGCATCGTCAACAATTTCTCGAAAACTCTCACCAAGCACATTATGCGTTTCGGCCTTGACATCCGGCGCGAACGAAACGATTTGCTGCAAACGCAGACGTTCAACCCTCGCGGACGCTTCGAATACCAACCCGGACAGACGGGTACGTCGGCGAATACGGCGCGGAACTTCGCAAACTCGTTCGCCGCTTTCTTGCTCGACGTACCCAACATCAGCGGCCGCGACTTGCCCTTCGTATTCCCGGCCCGCCGCGAGCTGACTTTCAACCTCTACTTCCAGGACAAGTTCCAGGTGAACTCGAAACTGACGATTGACATGGGACTGCGCCTGGAGCGTGAACGAGGCAGCCGGCCTCGCTTCGCCGGCGGCTTCTCCAACTACAATCCCACCAACAACACGTTGGAGTTGTCCGGCCTCGGTTCGGTTCCGTTCGCCATTGCCGACACCAATAACAATTGGGGACCGCGCCTCGGCATCGCGTATCGCTTTGACGAAAAGACGGTCGTCCGCACGGGTTACGGCATTAGCTTTTACCCGCGAATCATGGGACAGACCAATTTCCCGATTCTGCAGAATAACGGCTTCCCCGCGGCGAACGCGTTCGCTTCGACCAATGTCACGATGACGACTGGTTTCCCGGCGTTCGCGCCGTTCGCGATTCCTTCCAACGGCATCATTCAGAACGCTCCGCTTCCCAACTCCTACGGGATTACGCCACGCGATCTGTCCAGCCCCTATGTGCAAAGCTGGAACCTCGCGGTACAGCGCGCGCTGCCTTGGAAACTGGCCTTGGACGTCGCCTATGTCGGCAACCGCGGCGTCAACAACCAAACCGGTTTTGACATGAACGCATCCATGCGTCCGGGCTCGGGGAACGCAGGCAGGCCTCTGGCGGCGTTGTTCGGCCGAAACACGACTACGAACACGGCAATCGGAACAAACACCTGGTACAACGGCCTTCAAGTAAAACTCGACCGCCGCGTCGGCGACGGCCTCTTCATGACAACCTCCTACACCTGGAGCAAGGGCATGAACTTCTCCGAAGACAACGGTGGAATCGCCATTCCTATGAATGTCGCGCTGAATAAAGCCCGCATGGGCGACAACCGCACGCATGTCTTTTCGCAGAGCTACATGTGGGCTCTGCCGTTCGGCAAAGGCAAGAAGTGGGCGCAGTCGGGAGCGGCGAACTGGATCGCCGGCGGCTGGCATTTCCAAGGCTTGCTGACGCTCATGGGCGGAACGTGGTTCTCGCCGAGTGTTTCCGGTATCGTGAATGCCCCCGGTAACGCCGACCGCCCGGATTGGGTCGCACCCGTGCGTTACCTTGGCGCGACCGGTCCGGGTCAGAAGTACTTTGACACTTCGGCCTTCCGTATTCCCGCGCAGAACACGCTCGGCAACGCGGGCCGCAACATCGTGTCCGGCCCCGGCATCAGCAATCTCGACGCCGCGCTGCACCGCGACTTCCGCATCACCGAGCGCATCAACTCCACGCTGCGTGTTGAAGCCTTCAACTTCTCCAACACGCCGCACTACAACAATCCCAACGGAAACGTGCAGTCGCCGCAGTTCGGCGAAATCAACGGCGCCGAGCAGGATCAGCGCCAGTTCCAGATCGGTCTCACGATCCGGTTTTGAGCCGCTAACCGCGGGGCGGGCCGCGTTCAATAGCGCCAGAAACTTGGGCGGTACCGCGCGCGCCTCGGAGGTGCGAGTTTCTGGATAGGAACTCTCGCCTAACAGAGTCCCCCTGGGGAGGCCTATTCGCTTCGAATAGACCAATCCTTGGGGGGATTTGGCGTCGTCGTCGATCATGAGCACGTCCGCGGGTTGTTTTGGGCGTTTGCGGGCCGGCGGTAATTCGGCTGCCGCTGCGGTGTCGAGTTGGTATTGGATTTCCGGGCACACTTCGAGTTCGTCGATGGCTTGGAGTTGTTGGTTTGACGGCTTCGAGCGCCGTTTTTTGTCTCCGTAGGCCATGTTGTGTCACCGCCGGTGGGGCGTTTTGACGTCGATGGCGGGTTCGGGCAGTTCGGGAGGTAATTCCCAGCGGCTTGCCGGGTTGTTTATGACGCCTTGTTCGAGTATTTTGTCCTTCATTGCGGCGTATTCCTGGGACTCTTCCGTCGATACGGTGAAGGCTCGTAAGTCCTTGAGCTGTTTGAGGACCCGGGCGGCGTTGTAGGTGCAGCGGGCGGCCTGCTTTTCGAGATTCTGGACGTGCTGGGTCTCGGTGATAGTACGGATGAAGGCCTGGTCCCAGTCGAGGGTGTCCTGGCTCTGGAGGCGGAAGCCGGTAGAGCGGTTGATGGCCTCGTCGTTGGCGGCGTTGAGGAAGCGGTCTGCGCGCCAGGTCCAGTCGACGTACTGGTTAACAAGGTTCATTTCCAGCATGTTGCGGGGATTGAGCTGGTCGACGGCGGCCTGCCAGATGGCCGCGTACAGGTCCTGGTCCTCGAAGGGGAGGGTGGAGATGCGGGCGGCGTAGGCGCCGTGGGTGATGTTGGCCTTGGCGCATTTCTCTTTGCCTTGTTCGGTCTTGGGGCCTTTGGACTTGGCGCCGTTGACGCGGGCTTGCTCGGAACGTGACAGTTTCATGGGTAACTCCTTGTGAAATGGAAAAAGGCCCTGCCGGCGACTGTGCCGAAGGGCCTTTTCCTACTTCAATAGTAGCATGCTGTTTCCAAGCTTTTTAGCACACTGTTTTTGCAAGTTGTTGCAATTAAATGAAATATAAATTTTGAATTCTTGTGAACGGGATTTCGGAGAGAGGCGGTTTTTGGGGCGGCGGCTGGAAGGTGTTGATTTGGTGTGGGTTACGGGCGGGGCGGGGCGTTTTCGGCGAAGTGGAGGAGGATTTGGCCGTTGGGGAGGTAGGCGATC
>Ga0194131_10005532_pt1 | contig 18127 bp, 17 predicted proteins | sample TA2KigO120mmetaG_FD_148631 | JGI IMG/M metagenome (GOLD analysis project Ga0194131, IMG submission 148631) | Freshwater microbial communities from Lake Tanganyika, Tanzania - TA2015053 Kigoma Offshore 120m | ecosystem: Environmental > Aquatic > Freshwater > Lake | place: Tanzania: Lake... | reverse complement strand
GGGGAGGATTTGAACCTCCGACCTTCGGGTTATGAGCCCGACGAGCTACCAGACTGCTCCACCCCGCGGCGTGCGAGTGAGGATATCAGGACACCGGAGCCCCGCCCGGGTCGGAGAGTCCTACGGTCGTAGGGCGCGGCGGACCGACGCTCGCATGCTCGGCAGCGAGGAGGTCAGGGTGCCCGACATCCAGTGCGCACGTATCGGCGACCATCGGCCGCCGGTACGTGCGCGGCCTTCGGTCGTCTCGACGGCAGCAGATCACGCGGTCGAGGCGGAAGCCGAAATCCGGTCTCTGTCCGAGGCCGACGTGCTTGCCGGCATCGAGCGTCTCCGACTCGCTGCAGCTCTCGCAGCAGGCCGGCGCCACCCCCAAATCGCTGATCCTGTTCTGCGGGGTGCAGTTCATGGCCGAGACCGCGGCCGTGCTCTGCCCCGACAAGCGTGTCCTCATCCCGGACCAGGAAGCCGGCTGCTCTCTCGCCGCGACTTCCCCGGTCGACCAAATGCGGGCATGGAAGGCCGAGCGTCCCGGCGCAGTCGTCGTCGCGTACGTCAGCACCGACGCCGAGGTCAACACCGAGGCCGATTACTGCTGCACATCGACGAGCGCGGCGCAGATCGTGCAGTCGATCCCCGAAGACCGCGAAATCTTGTTCTCGCCCGACATGTTCCTCGGCCTCTACATCGAGCGCCGCGCGGGCCGAAAGCTGCACCTGTGGCTCGGCGAGTGCCACGTGCACGCCGGGATCCGCACCGAGGACGTCACTTCGCTCATGGACGCCCACTCCGACGCCGAGCTCCTGCTCCATCCCGAGTGCCGATGCATCAGCCAGTGCATGTTCGCACCCTCGGAACGCCAGCTGCCGGCCGACCGTACCTTCGTCCTGAGCACCGGCGGGATGGTGAGGAACGCTCGGGAGTGCACCGCTCCCGTCGACCTCGTCGGCACCGAGGTCGGGATGCTCCACCGATTGCGCACCGAAGCCCCTGGCAAAAGTTTCGTCCCGCTCGATGCCGATGCCGTCTGCGAGTACATGAAGACGATCACACTGCCCAAGCTCTACCCGTCGTTGCGCGACGACGTCGAAGCAGTGACAGTCCCCGAACCTGTTGCCGACCGCGCCCGGCTGGTGATCGAGCGGATGGTCGCCAACTGATGATTGACGAAGGGTGCGAATCGGATCACTCTGCCTCTTCGCTCGACCCGGAGGGCGCGACCGGTCACGATGCACCAATGGAAGACACCTACACGCACGGGCATCACGCGTCGGTGCTGCGCTCGCACACCTGGCGCACCGCGAAGAACTCCGCCGCGTATCTGCTCCCCCACCTCGAGCCCGGCCAGCACGTGCTCGACGTGGGCTGCGGTCCCGGCACGATCACCCTCGACCTCGCCGCGCTGGTCACCCCCGGCACCGTCACCGGTATCGACCGCGCCGCAGAGGTGGTGGCCCAGGCCGCCCAGGCGGCAGCCGCCGCACACACCGACAACGTCGCGTTCGCGGTCGGCGACGTGTACGCGCTCGACTTCGACGACGACCGCTTCGACGTCGTGCACGCGCACCAGGTGCTCCAGCACCTCACCGATCCGGTGGCCGCGCTCGGGGAGACGCGCCGAGTGCTGCGCGACGGTGGACTGCTCGCGGTGCGCGACAGCGACTATGCCGCGTTCGCGTGGGCGCCCGACGACCCGCGCCTCGACCGCTGGAACGAGCTGTACCACCACGTGACCGCGCGCAACGGGGCCGAGGCCGACGCTGGCCGCTACCTGCTCGGGTGGGTGCGGCGCGCCGGGTTCTCGGACGTCGCGGTCTCGAGCTCCACGTGGACGTTCGCCGAACCCGAGTCGCGTGCATGGTGGGGGGAGCTGTGGGCCGACCGCTGCCTGCACTCGGGGCTGGCCGAGCAGGCGCTCGCGTACGGCCTGTCCGACCGGGCCGAGTTGGAGACGCTCGCGGCCGCGTGGCGGGAGTGGGCCACACATCCCGACGCCTGCATCGCGGTGCTGCACTGGGAGGTCCTCGCCCGCGCCTGACGACATCACCCCGACCGGTTGGTGGTCCACACCGTCGCCACGACCGGCTCGATCACCAACGTGGGGAGGCGCGGTGTGCTGGACTCCTCGTCATGGCGCGCAACGTCCTCGGCGGTGACCTCGAGCACTGCGGCATCGAGCCGCTCACCGGCTTCTACCGTGACGGCTGCTGCAACACCGGGGCCGACGACGCGGGCGTCCACGTCGTGTGCACCCAGGTCACCGAGGAGTTCCTCGCCTTCTCCCAGCAGGCCGGCAACGACCTCACCACCCCCCAGCCAGGCTTCGCCGGGCTCAGGCCCGGTGACCGCTGGTGCCTGTGCGCGTCACGCTGGGCGGAAGCGCTCGACGCCGGCGTGGCCCCTCCGGTCATCCTCGAGGCCACACACCTGCAGGCGCTCGAGTGGGTCACCCTCGACGACCTCCGCCGCCACGCGCTCTGACCGCGCCTGGGCTCAGTCGGCTTCGCTGATGTCCACGTTGTACGCGTCGTAGACCAGCTCCGCGCCCCGGTCGCGGTGGCGGTCGAACCACCGGCGCAGGTCGGCCGCGTCGGCCGCGACGCCCTCCACGGAGTCGTCGGGCCCGAGGGCCCGCACCGCGGCCTCGCAGACGTCGATCTGACGGCTCAGCTCGTCGTGCTCCGCGTGGAGGTGCTTCACCGCGTTGGCGAGCCGCGGCGCATGCTCGACGACTTCGGCGAAGAGCCCGTCGGGCGCCTCCGTGAACTGCGCGTGCCGCACCAGCGCCGCCCGCACGCCTTCGAGCGCCGCGAGAACCTCGGCCTGCCAGCGCTTCTGGCCCTCCATGGGGGCCTGCACCGCTTCGTCGAGCGCGGCCAACGCGACGAGGAGCCCTCGTCGTTGCGCCCGCGCCAGGGGCTGCTCGGGAAGAACGTCGTCGCTCACCGGGCTGATTCTCTCACCGAACCACGACCGACGCTTCGGTCGAAGGTCATCTCACGCTGAGCGCGCGCCCCGCCCGAGTGAGCGCGGTCCGGATTGGTGCACCTCGGCGGCCCGGTACCGGTGTGCGCGCAGTCCCCGCGGCCAATGCCCCACCTGCCAGCCGGCCTTGCGCCACAGCGCGGCCAGGAAATCCTCCGGCCCCGGCAGGCTCGTCCAGACCGACGGGAGGAAGGTCGCGCCGCCCGGCGGAGCTTCGACCAGCAGCCCGTCGACGCCGGGGACGAGCGCCGCCGCGAGCTCGGCGTGCGAGCCCGCGGCCACGGGCACCATCGGCGACAGCACCGACACCTTCACCGACATCGCCTCGAAGTCGGCCACCGTGATCGGTGGCAGTCGAGGATCCGCGAACGCGGCCGACAGCGAGTGGCGGGCGACGGCCTGCCCCAACGGCTCCTCCGCCCGCAGCGTGCCGATGCAACCGAGCAGCGCGCCCTCACGCTCCAGGGTGGTGAACGCCGCACCCGGACACCGGAGGCGGGGCGGGAGCAGGCCGAGCTCGGGGAGCCGTGGCACCTCGCCTCGGAGGACTGCACCCACCGGCTCGATCGCGCAGCCCAGCAGCGCCTGACGGTCGTCGGCGTCGAGGCTGCTCGACTCGACGATCACGAAGGCGCCGTACCCCACCACCTGGTCGCGCGGACCCGCGGTGTCGCCCGACGAACGCAGGTCGAGCGCGCGGACAGCGAGGTCGCGCGCCAACGCCGCGCGCAGCAGGCCGCGCAAGGCATGGACGCCGCAGGCGTCGGTGCCGGTCAGCAGGTCGCCGTCCCGCCGGAGGATCGCATCTGCAGTCTGCGCGTCGTGGCGGCGCGCCGACTCGTAGGTGTCGTAGTGGCTCAGGTCGGTCGACACGACGACCAGGGTGCCGTCGTCCCACAGGGCGTCGATCGCGCGCTCGACGTCGGACGCGGCCGCAGCGCCCACCGCGACCGGCAGGACCGGCACACCGGGAAAAACACGCTGCAGGAACGGGAGCTGCACCTCGAAACTGTGCTCGAGCGCGTGGGCGTCGTCGTCCACGATCGCGAGGCCAAGCATGACGAGCCGCGCGCGCGCGTCGTCGGCGACCTCGACCGCGCCAAGCGGGGTCAGCAGCAAGGCCACCGAGGGGACAGCCATGCCGCGCAGCGGGACCCGGTGGGCCGGACCGAGCAGCACTACGCGACGGATACCGGCCGCAGCATCCGCGACGGTCGCGTACGCGCTGGCGGCAACGGGGCCCGAGTAGACGTAGCCGGCGTGCGGGACGACGAGCGCCCTCGGCACCGACGCGAGCTCCAGTCCCCGGGCTCGGGCATCGGCCAGCAGCCCGTCGACCTCGGCGCGCAGGGCGCCGGGCTCACGCGGGTAGAACGCACCCGCCACCGCGGAAGGGCGGACGTGGCGATCGGCGGCGGTCACCCGCCACCACCTTCCGTACGCCCCGCGAGGCGAACCGGGCGGCGCCGCGCGCCCCACTCCCCCGGCGGCCCGTCGAAGACACCGGGGATCGCAGCACCGCACGTTCGGCAGTGCCCGTCACCGCTGAGGCGGTACGCGCGCAGCTCGTACCAGTCGCGCTGCACCACGGTGGTGCCGCACGACGGGCAGACGGTCGCGTCGCCTTCGGCGTCGTGCACGTTGCCCGTGTACACGAAGCGCAGCCCGTGCTCCATCGCGATCCGGCGGGCCCGCGTGAGGGTCTCCTTCGGAGTTGGCGCCACGTCGAGCATGCGGTAGTCGGGGTGGAATCCGCTGAAGTGCATCGGGAAGTCGATACCCAGGTGGTCGACCACCCATTCGGACATCCGGTGGAGCTCGTCGTCGCTGTCGTTGTGGCCGGGGATCAGCAGCGTCGTGGTCTCCACCCACACGTCGGTGTCGTGCACGAGGTACTCGAGCGTCTCGAGCACCGGTGCGAGCGCGCCGCCGGCGACGTGTCGGTAGAAGTCCTCGGTGAAGCCCTTGAGGTCGACGTTCGCCGCGTCCACATGGGCGAAGAAGTCCCGGCGCGGCTCGTCACACACGTACCCGGCAGTCACCGCCACCGTGCGTATCCCAACCTCGTGGCACGCGTCGGCCACATCGTTCGCGTACTCGAGGAACACGATCGGGTCGTTGTAGGTGAAGGCGACGCTCGACGCGCCGAGCTCCCGGGCGGCACGGGCCAGGTCTTCGGGGCCGGCCGCGTCGGCGAGCGTGTCGATCTCCTTCGACTTCGAGATGTCCCAGTTCTGGCAGAACCGGCACGCCAGGTTGCAGCCGGCGGTGCCGAACGACAGCACGGAGGTGCCCGGCAGGAAGTGATTGAGCGGCTTCTTCTCGATCGGGTCGACGCAGAAGCCACTGGACCGGCCGTAGGTGGTGAGGACGATCTGGTCGTCCGCACGGGCCCGAACGAAGCACACCCCGCGCTGACCCTCACGCAACTTGCACGCGCGCGGACAGACGTCACACTGGATGCGCCCGTCCTCGAGCGCGTGCCAATACTTGGTGGGAACCACCGTCGCGTCCATCTGCGCATGCGAACGGTTCCAGCCCCTCGGGGCATTCCCGCCGGCGCTGCTCCGGGTCGAACGTCCCGATCCGGAAGGCCCCGCCTCGGCGCCGTCGACGCGGTCCACGCCGTGGAACACCGAGTCGGTGTCGAGCACGAGCGCGGTGTCGGAGCGGATCGCGTGGCGCGCCGGCGGCCCGTCGGGGCCTTCGGGCCAATACAGCAGAGCGCCGCCCACGTCGTCGGAGAAGTACGAGATCCCCGTGGCGATCGGCATCCGCCAAGCGTCGAAGCACCCGGAGTGGTGCATCACCACGAGCAGCCACTGCGGCACCACCTTGCGGTTCGCGCCACGGAATTCGGGAACGTCGGTGTGCACTGCGAGCTCCTGGCCGGGGACGAGCAGGTTGACGAACGCGATCTGCGGCTCGACGATCGGTCTTCCGTGCACCCGGCGCGCGGCATCGAGCAGTCCCTGCCGAACGGCGCCACGCCGTCCGCTCCCCGGAACGCCTCCGGGATCGACATCCGCGCTTGCGCGAGAAGGGCGTCGGCGAGTGCAGGGTCGAGATCGGTCGACTGCCCGGTGGCGCGGGCGAGATCCCATCCGTGGGTGAAGGTGTCGCTGGTCGCGAGGCCCATGAAGACCGCGCCCGGGAAGGTGCCGAAGGGCAGCTCGATCATCTTCTCCTGCGCGCCCGGAGCACCGAAGGCGGCGACGGTGCGCTCGACACCCTCGTCGAAGCTGGCGACGAAGTCACCGTCGGCCCATTCGCCGGCCGCAAATTCGTCGACCGACTTCCCGGCCTCGACCGAGGCGCCGAACCACCGACTCCCACCGACGATGTGGTTGACCAGCCCGCGGACGTCCCACGACTGGCAAGGCGTGGGGAGGTCGAGCTGCGCGGCCGTGACCTGCGCCAACACCCCTCGGGTGCTCGCGAACGCCTGCTGGAGCTGCTCGGTGCTCATGGGGTCCTCCTGCTTCGATGGTCGGCTCCGGTGCTCGCCATGCCGGTCTCGCCAGTGGCGAGCACCTCAGCCTCCTGGGTCGTGATCTCGGGCCCGAACCGGAGCGCCCATCCGGCACGCCCGGCCGTGGCTGCTGCTCCGGCGACACTTCGGCGGGCGGTTTTGCGGAACCCGGGTGACAGAACCACACCTCAGCGGAGTGCGTTGGCAAAGCGGTCTTCGTGCTCGGCCCACCAGCGGCGCCGGCGATCGAACCGCTCCATGCCACCCATGTCGTTCCACATCGCCAAGAAGTTCGGATCGCCGGCCTCCACCCTGAGGCGCACGAACTCACCACCGCGAGCAATGGAGTCAGCCAGCGCTTCCCCGAGCTGGACTCGCCCCGGTGCGTCGAGTCCGTACGCGTCCGCGATCAGCCTGAGCCGTGCCGGTCGGTCCGCCGGATGCCAACCCAACCGGGCGGCGCTGACGTCGTCGTCGATCGGCACGCACATCCGTGCGAACGCAGCGAGGTCGTACACGGGGCGACCGGGGGCAGCGAAGTCGAAGTCCACAAGACCCACTGCGACACCCTCCCGAAAGACCACGTTCTCCAGGCAGACGTCGTTGTGGCACACGATCGGGCCACCGACCGGATCTGCCATCTCGGCACTCCAGGTCAGACCACTCGGATCGAAGGCACGCGACGCTTCATGAAAAGCCGCCATGAGTACCGCAATCGAGCTCAGGGCCGCGTCCGACTGCGCCCAGTCCGGATACGGCGGCACCGCGACATCGCCCTCGATGAACACGAGCCGCTCCCGGCCGCTCTCGTCGATGCCGACCGGCAACGAGGCGCCTTCGAAACCCTCCTCACGGAGTGCACGCAGAAAGCGATGGATGACTCGAGACTGCGGGTTCGAAGGTCGAAGCACCTGTTCACCGACCCGGACCACGCTTCCCGCGTTCGCGACGCCGCCGGCGAGCTCCTGTTCCTCCATCCGGCAAGTCTTGTCCGGCCCCGAGGCCACCGCAGGCGACCCGATGGCTACGCCCTCGGGAGGTTCCAGTGGCGCAGGGTGCGGTAGTCGTGCTCGTGGCCGATCACGCCGATCCCGGCCGTTTCGAGCGCGAGCTGCGCGCCAGCTTCCGGCGGGAGCCCGAGGCAGCAGGCCGTGAGCACGCGCAGCACGTGGCCGTGGGCGAAGCACAGGACCCGGCCGTCGGCGTCGCTCGTGCGCGCCAGCACCCGTCGGGCGCGCGCCGCGACGTCGCCGACCGACTCCCCGCCCGGTACGGATCCGGTCCAGATCGTCCAGCCCGGGTCGTGCTCGCGGATCTCGGCGATCGTCAACCCCTCGTACTCGCCGTAGTCCCACTCGAGCAGGTCGTCGTCGATGGTCGCGTCGGCGAACCCGGCGAGGCGCGCGGTCTCACGCGCGCGTCCGAGCGGGCTCACCAGCACACGCGCGTAGCGCTGCCGGTCGAGCGCCTTCACCAGTGCCGCGGCCTGCTGTTGCCCCTCCGGCGTGAGCGGCACGTCGGTGCGCCCGGTATGACGGCCGGCGTCGCTCCATGCGGTCGCGCCGTGCCGGACGACCCAGACGTCCGGCGGCGATCCTTCCATCACAGCGCGGGTCGGTGCTCGACGCCGTCGGCGCCGGCGACAAGCAGGTCCGTCGCGAGGCCGAGGAAGAGCCCGTGTGCCACGACGCCCGCGCGCCGGTCGAGCAGCGCGGCGAGGCGCTCCGGATCCGCGATCGGGCCGAACGCCGCATCGAGGATCCAGTTGCCTTCCTCGGTGACGAGCGGCTCGTCGTAGGGCCCGCGCCGCAGGGTGACGTCGGCGCCGAGGTCGTCGAGGTACTCCGACTCCGGTCGCCATCCGAAGGCGAGCACCTCCACCGGGAGCGCGCAGCGCGTTCCCAGCCGCTCCGAGCACTTCGCGTCGTCGACGACGATCACCTCGCGCAGGCTGGCCTGGGCGACGACCTTCTCGTGCAGCAGCGCGGCGCCTCCGCCCTTGATCAGACGCAGGTCGGGATCGACCTCGTCGGCACCGTCGATCGTGAGATCGATGACGGGGTGGTCGGCGAGGGACCCGAGCGGGATCCCGAGCTCCTCGGCCGCGTCAGCGCTCGCCTTCGACGTGGGGATCGCAACGACGCCCGTGAGCGACCCCTCGGCGATCCGTACGCCGACCGCGGTGATGGCGTGGATCGCCGTGCTGCCGGTTCCGAGGCCGACGACCATCCCCGAGTCGACCCACTCTGCCGCCTGCACGCCGGCGGCCTGCTTCAGCGCGTCGCGATCCGTCACACCGTGGACACTACGATGTCACGCCACCCGCCCACCGCCTCCACGAAGCGGTTCGCCTCCCACGGCCCCCAGCTTCCCTTGGCATACGGATGCGCCGCATGGTGACGGGTCAGGACCCGGTCGACGACCCGCCACGCCTGCTCCACGCCGTCTTCGCGGGCGAAGAGCAGCGCCTCTCCGTTCATCGCGTCGCCCAGCAGACGCTCGTAGGGCGACATCTCGTCGGGGAACTGGTTGCAGAGGTAGAGCTCGCGCTGCTCGCCCACCATCGCCTCACCGGGCACCTTGGCCCGCGCCCCGATCGCGATCGCGATCTCGGGGTTGAAGCGGAAGCGGACGTAGTTGCTCTGCTCGAGCTCGGGCTCCGAGTCGGAGAACACCCGCTGGGGAGCTCCCTTCAGCTCCACGACCACCTCGGTCGCGTGCACTGGCAGCTCCTTGCCGGCGCGGATGTACCAAGGGACGCCGTTCCAGCGCCACGAGTCGACGTGCAGCCGGACAGCGGCGTACGTCTCGACGTCGGATTCGGCGGCGACGCCGGGTTCGTTGCGGTACCCCTCGAACTGGCCGCGGGTGAGGTCCTGCTCGCGCATGGTCTCGACGGAGCCGAACACCCGCTCCTTCGCGTCGCGCAGCGCCTGCTCCCCCATGCCCTGGGGCGGCTCCATGGCGAGCAGCGCGACCATCTGGAAGAGGTGGTTCTGCACCACGTCGCGCAGCGCGCCGACCTCCTCGTAGAAGCGGCCACGCCCTTGCACGCCGAAGTCCTCGGCCATCGTGATCTGCACGCTCGAGACGTAGTTGCGGTTCCAGATCGGCTCAAGGAACGAGTTCGCGAAGCGGAAGTAGAGGAGGTTCTGCACCTCCTCCTTCCCGAGGAAGTGGTCGATCCGGTAGACCGCGTCCTCGGGAAAGACCGAGTGCACGATCCGGTTGAGATCCTGCGCTGACGCGAGGTCACGCCCGAAGGGCTTCTCCACGATGACGCGCGCGTTCTCTGCCGCGCCGCTGGTCCCGAGCGCCTCGATCACCGTGCCGAAGAGGCTCGGAGGGATCGCCAGGTAGTGCGCCGGGCGGGTCGCTCCGACCCGGTCGAGCTGCTGCTTCAGCGCCGCGAACGTGGCGGGCTCCGTGTAGTCGCCGTCGACGTAGTGCAGCGCGCGCACAAGGTGGTCGAACGCCTTGGCATCGGTGATCCCCCCGCCATATTGCTCGATCGAGTCGCGCGCGCGGTCTTTGAGGTCGTCGAGCGTCGAGCCGGCCCGGGCGATGCCGATGATCGGCCGCGTAAGCGTCCCGTGACGGGCCATCCCGTACAACGCCGGGAAGGTCATCTTGTACCCGAGATCACCGGTGCAGCCGAACCAGCACAGCGCGTCGGCGCTCCCCCGCTTCCGCCGCGGCACCTCAGGAACCCCCCGACTTCTCGTCGTGACCGCCGAACTCCTTGCGCATCGCCGAGAGCAGCCGGTTGGCGAACTCCGACTCGGCCCGACTCTCGAACCGGTCGAACAGCGCGGCGGAGAGCACGTGCACCGGTACCCCCTCGTCGACCGCGGCATGGATGGTCCAGCGCCCCTCGCCCGAGTCGGAGACCCGGCCCGCGAAGTCCGACAGGTCGGGCGACACCGACAGCGCGTGGGCCGTGAGGTCGAGCAGCCACGACGACACCACGCTGCCGCGCCGCCACACCTCCGCGACGGCGGGGATGTCGAGGTCGTACCGGTAGTACTGCGGGTCGCGCAGGGGCGTGGTCTCCGCATCCGCGTCGCGCTGCTGCGTTCCGGCGTTCGCGTGCTTCAGCACGTTGAGCCCCTCGGCGTACGCGGCCATGATCCCGTACTCGATCCCGTTGTGGACCATCTTCACGAAGTGCCCCGCGCCGTTGGGACCGCAGTGCAGGTAGCCGCGCTCCGCCGTGGACGGTGCACCAGTGAGCCCCTCGGTGCGCGGGGCGGCGTCGATCCCCGGTGCGATCGTGGCGAAGATCGGGTCGAGGTGCGCGACGACCTCGTCCTCGCCCCCGATCATGAGGCAGAAGCCGCGCTCGAGTCCGAAGACGCCACCGCTGGTCCCGCAGTCGACGTAATGGATCTGCTGCTGCGCGAGTGCGGCGGCCCGGTCGACGTCGTCGCGGTAGTACGAGTTGCCGCCGTCGATCACGATGTCGCCGGGCTCCATGAGGTCGGCGAGCTTCGCCACCATCTCGCCGGTGAACGCCGCGGGCACCATCACCCAGGCAGCCCGCGGCGTCGTCAGCTTCGCGACGAAGTCCTCGAGCGTCGTGGCACCCGTCGCACCCTCGCCGACGAGTGCCTGCACCGCGTCGGCGCTCACGTCGTAGACGACGCACTCGTGGCCGTCGTCCATGAGACGGCGGACGAGGTTGGCACCCATCCGCCCGAGACCCACCATGCCTAGCTGCATTCGTGCTCCTCTCAGATCCGGGTCAGGACAATCGCAGCCGCCGGTACCGGCGGATCAGCGCGTTCGTGGACGAGTCGTGCGCGAGCGCCGGCTCTGCGGGCGCCTGCAGCTCCGGGATGATGTTCTGCGCGAGCTTCTTGCCCAGCTCCACACCCCACTGGTCGAAGCTGTTGATGTTCCAGATCGCACCCTGGGTGAACACCTTGTGCTCGTAGCAGGCGACGAGCTGGCCGAGGGTGTGCGGCGTGAGCTCGGTGGCCATGATCACGTTCGTCGGGTGGTTGCCCTCGAAGACGCGGTGGGACACCTGGTGCGCTGGGACCCCCTCCGCCTCCACCTCGGCGCGAGTCTTGCCGAACGCGAGCGCCTCGGGCTGCGCGAGCAGGTTCGCCACCAGCAGGTCCTGGTGATCACCGACCGGGTGGTTGGCTCGAGCGAACCCGATGAAGTCGCAGGGGATCAGCTTCGTCCCCTGGTGGATGAGCTGGTAGTACGCGTGCTGCCCGTTGGTGCCGGGCTGGCCCCACACGATCGGCCCGGTCTGCCAGGCGACCCCTTCGCCCTCGCGGGTGACCGACTTGCCGTCGCTCTCCATGTCGAGCTGCTGGAGGTAGGCGGGCAGGTGGGCGAGGTACTGGCTGTACGGCAGGACGGCGACGGTCTCCGCACCGAAGAAGTTGTCGTACCAGCAGCCGATGAGCCCAAGCAGCATCGGCAGGTTGGACTCGACCGGCGCGGTGCGAAAGTGCTCGTCCATCGCGTGGAACCCGGCAAGCATGTCGGCGAAGTGCTCCGGGCCGATCGCGAGCATCAGCGAGAGGCCGATCGCGGACTCGTACGAGTAGCGACCGCCCACCCAGTCCCAGAACTCGAACATGTTGTCGGTGTCGATGCCGAACGCGGCCACCTCGGCAGCGTTCGTGGACACGGCGACGAAGTGCTTTGCGACGGCGGCGTCGTCGTCCAGGGTCGCGAGGGCCCAGTCGCGCGCCGTGCGCGCGTTGGTCATCGTCTCGAGCGTGGTGAACGTCTTCGACGCGACGATGAAGAGGGTCTCGGCCGGGTCGAGGTCTCGGGTCGTCTCGTAGAAGTCTGTGCCGTCGACGTTCGAGACGAAGCGGGAGGTCATCGACCGCTCCGAGTAGGCGGCGAGCGCGGTCGTGGCCATTCGGGGGCCGAGGTCGCTCCCGCCGATGCCGATGTTGACGACGTTACGAATCCGCCGACCGGTGTGGCCGGTCCAGGCACCGCTGCGCACGCGGCGGGAGAAGTCGGCCATCCGGTCGAGCACCCGGTGCACATCGGGCACCACGTCGACACCGTCGACCAGGATCTGGCAGGACCGGGGGGTCCGTAGCGCCACGTGCAGCACGGCGCGGTCCTCGGTGACGTTGATCTTCTCGCCGGCGAGCATCGCGTCGCGCAGGCGTTCGACCCCCGCCCGGCGGGCGAGAGCCGCGAGCAGCGTGACGGTCTCGGGGGTCAGACGGTTCTTGGAGTAGTCGAGGTAGAGGTCGCCGACCTCGAGCACCATCGACGTGCCGCGATCGGGATCGGCGGCGAAGAGGTCGCGCAGGTGGGCGCCACGGATCGCGCGGTGATGGGCGGCCAGCGCCGCCCACTCGGGGGTGTTGACGATGTCACCCGACGCCGCTCCGGTTGTCGTTCCCGCCATGCTCCCGTGTCCGCCACCGCCGCCGATGGACTCTGGCAGCGCCCAGCGCTCCCCATCGGCACCTTCGCTCGAAAAATGTCGCGTGTATCTCACGTTACAGCACGAGAGAGCCGCGACGGTTTCCGGCTGTGGAATCCGGGTACGGGCGCGCCGGGTGCGGTCAGGTCAGCCGAGCTCGACGAGCTTGGTGAGACCGAGCGAGTCGAGGAAGTCGGTCAGCTGACGGGTCAGCCACCACAGCTTGTCCATCACCAGTAGCACCCCGAACAGCGCCAGCACCGCGGCCGACACGAGCGTGATGGTCTTGAGGTGTTGCTTCACGAAGTCGAGCGGCGCGGCCCAGTGGCCGAACGCGAGCCCCACCGCGAGGAACGAGACCCCCATCCCGATCGAGTACGACGCGAGCAGCGCGACCGCGCGGGCAGTGGTCTGCGTCGCGGCTACCCCGAAGATCGCGGCGATCACCGGGCCGAGGCACGGCGACCAGCCGAAGCCGAAAGCGGCGCCCGCGATCGGCGCGGTCAGCATCCCGAACTTGTCGGTGACGTGGAACCGCATCTCCGGGTAGAGGCGCGGGGCGATGACGAGCTGCGAGCCCGCGAGGTACACGGCCATCACGATCACCACGACGCCGGAGATCCGCGTCAAAGTCTCCTGGTTCTCGAAGAGCGCGTTGCCGATGCCCGACGCGGCCAGCCCGAGCAGCGTGAACACCGACCCGAACCCGAGGGTGAACAGTCCGGTCATCGCCGCGATCCGCCAGAGGTGCTTGCGTTCCCCCTCGCGCAGCTCGGTGACCGAGAGGCCGGTGACGAGGCTCAGGTACCCGGGCACCATCGGCAGCACGCACGGCGACAGAATCGAGACGACACCCCCGCCGAACGCCACGAGAACGCTGACGTTGGACGACGAGATCTCGGCCAGCACGGTGTGCAGGCTAGGACCGAGACCGAGGGATCCACGGGTCGGCGGGACCGCTCGGGACTAACGGCCCGGCGCCGCAGAGGCATCTGACTACCGTGCCGGTCGGCGCCGGCGCCGGACGAGGACGATCGCCACGACCAACGCCGCGAGCAGCACCCCGAACAGCAACAGCGACGTCGGGCCATCCGAGCCGGTGCCCGAATCCGCTCCGACCGCGGAGCCCAGCTCCCGTCGTCCGGACGCGAGCACCGCGGTGCCGCGATCACCGCCTTCGCGCCGAGCCGCACTCGCACCACCCGTGCCCGGGAGGGTCGAAGCGGTCGGAGCTGCGGTGGGTGCCGTGCGCTCCGGCGATCCGTCCCCGAGCACCGCTGCGCCACCACCACCCGAGCCACCCGCGGTCACCGCCGGACCCGGAGGGGCGCTCGCCGGTGGGTCGGTCACGGGAACTGCGCTGCTCGGCGGTGTGGCCGCCGGGAACGGCGGCGCGCCCCCGAGGCCGAAGCGCCACCCTTCGACGTCGCCGTCGCGCACGGAGGTCGACCCGGCCCCGACCGGCGAGTAGCCGAACTTCGTCGCGCCGTTTGTCGCTTGGTAGTACGCCCAGTAGCGCGCGTCGCCACCTTCCCCGCCCAGACATCCGGGGCCCGCGTCCCTGCCGACGCCGAACAGGCGACACACCGCGCCGCCCTGTCCCGAGTAGCTCCAGACCACCGGGTCGGCACCGGCGAGGTCGAGGGCCTGGAGCCCGGTGACCGACGACGACGTGAACTCGATGGTGCGCGTGATCACACCCTGACCGGTGTCGACCACCACGGTCGCATGGTTCACCGGCGCCGCCGTGGCTGGCGACGGAGCTCCGTGGGCCGCCGCGACGAGCACCGCGAGCACGCCCACGCGCGCGCCGGCGCGCCGGCCGAGCCGGCGCAGCCGCTCAGCCACGACGGTCGCGACGGTCGCGACGGCGGGCGACCACCTGGGACGCGCCACCGGTCGCGAGCGAGATCGCGCCGACGAGCGCGAGAGTGCCCGAGCGCGTGCCCGTGTTGGGCAGCGTGCTGCGCGCGGCCGTCGCGCCCTTCAGCGCCGTCGCGCCCTGGACCTGGGTCGCCACGGTGGTCGACGTCGTCGACGGAACCGTGGTCGTAGTCGTCGTGGCGCTCGAACAGGTGCGCGCCGAGCCTCGGCTGATCGGAACCCAGCCGCGCAGCAGCGATGCGACCGACTCCGAGGTGGGGAAGGTGTTGAGCCCCCACTGGTCGTTCGGGCTCGCGATGTTGCCGACCGCGGTCTGCGCGCTGCGCAGGTACTCGTCGGGCGACGGGTAAAACGTGCCCTGCTTTGCGGCGTCGACCGTGTCGCGCCAGCAGGACGACTCCGAATCGAAGCCCGCGGCCACGATCCCGCGGATGGCGAGCGCGGTCGAGTTCGGGTTCCCCGAGTCGTACGCCGAGGGCCATGCGCCGTCGGCCTGCTGGCTGGCCGCGAAGAACGCGAGCGCCTTCGTGATCGTGGCGTCGTTCGGCGGCACACCGCCCGCGACGAGCGCCTCGACCGCGCGCCCGGTGGTGTCGGGGTCGACGTCGGTCCCCGCCGCGTCGCCGGCGAAGTTCCACGAACCGTTGCCCTGCTGGGCCGCGGTGATCGCCTGGATCGTCACCGCGGGTACCGACCCGTCGGTCAGCCGCAGCGCCAGCGCGGCATACAGAGTGGCGTTGAACGCCCCGAAGGTGCCGTCGGGCTGTGCGCCGGCGTCGACGATCGCGGTGAGGTCGACGGGACCGCCGTTACCCGTCGGATCGAAGGCCGCCGGGTCGAGACCGAGCGGAACCGCGTCGAGCACGATCAGCTTCGCGGCCTGGCCGGCGTTCAGCCCACTCGCCGCGAAGGCGTCGAGCGCGTCGAGCGCGTCGAGTCCGGTGCCGTTCGAGAGCGCGGCGACACCCGTCCGGGCTTCGGCCGCCGACCAGGTGCTTCCCGTCTGGGCCGCCTCGGCGAGCGCGAGCACCGCGTCTGGAGTCTCGTAGCCGCCGAACCCGGACACCTCGAAGCCGCCATCGGGCTGTTGCTGGGTGGCGAGCCACTCGACGGCCTTTTGGGCCGTGGTCTGGGACTCGGGCGCCGTGGCACCGGCCGGAGACGTCAATGCGGACGCTCCGAGCGCGAGCGCGCCGAAGCAGACGACCACGGATCGAGCACGTGACATGCGAGCCTCCTCGGCCCCGTTCCACGAGGGCCGTCACCTCGACCCGCCCGCAGGCGGGGACTTCCGGAGCACCGGCGAACCGGTGGACCGCGGCGGTGGTCCTGGCTCGCAGTCGTCTCGGGCATGGCCCTCGCCCGACCGCTCACAGTTGCGGGTCAGCGCCGGACTTGCACCGGCTTCCCCCGCCCCGCCCCGGGCCCTTCCCGGGGACGGGACCGCACGCACCATCCGGGGTTGCGCGCGACCGCTGTCGACGGGGCACCCTAGAGGAATGCGAACGCCGACGGAAACCCCGCGCCCCTGGCACTCCGGTGCTTGGTCGGTCTGGGCGCTCGCGGCCGCGGCTTGCGTCCAGCTGGCCCCGAGCCCCGTCTACGTCGCGCTGGTGATCGCGGTCGCATGGCTCGTCGTCGAGGCACACGCGGCCGACGGTCCATACAGGCACGCCTTTCCCGCGCTGCTCGGACTCGGCGTCGCGTTCGCGTTCATCCGAGTGCTGATCGCCGCGCTCACCACCCACAACGGCCTCGAAGTCTGGTTCACGCTGCCGCAGACCACGGTACCCGACGTCCTCGGCGGCTTCACCCTCGGAGGTACCGTCGAGGCGACAGTGGTGCTCCAGTCACTCGCATCCGGGTTCACCATCGTCGGGATGATGGCCGTGTTCGGTGCGTTCAACGCGGTGGCGTCACACTACGAGCTAGTGCAGTCCTCGCCACGCGCGTTCCACGAGCTCGGATTGATCACGACGGTCGCACTCGCGTTCGTGCCGGCGACGATCGAGTCGGCGCACACGGCGAGCGAATCCGATCGTGCGCGCACCGGAGGGCTCGTGGTGCGCCGGGGTCGCTTGTTGCGCACGCTCGTGCCGGTACTCGAGCGCGGTATGGAACGCGCGATCGCACTTTCCGAGTCGATGGACGCGCGCGGGTTCGGCGCAACGCCGGCCGCGCGCACCGACCGCGTCGCGGGTTGGTTCGGTCTCGGGGCGCTGCTCGCGCTCGGTGGAGCGTTTGTGGCGCTCATCGGTCGGGCGTCGCCGACCGCGGCCGCGCTCGGGTTCGTCGGCGCCGCCCTCCTCGTCGCAGCAGTCGCGCTCGCGTCGCGGGCCGACCGCCGGCCTCGATACCGCCTCCGCCGCATGGAGGGCGCCGACTGGGTACTCGCCGCCGTGTCGGTCCTTGCCCCGCTGGCCCTCGGCCTGTGCTCCGTCGCCGGGGCGGACTCGCTCGTGTGGCGGGCCAGTCCGCTCGCGTGGCCGTCGTTCGACCCACTCGTAGCGCTCGCGCTCGCCCCGCTCCTCGCCCCCCTCCTGCGCGTCCCCGACCCGCTTTGGCGTCGCAGGACCGCGATAGTCGCGGTCTTTCGACGCCAAAACTCCGGGGGGGTGGTGGCGTGAGCGCGATCGGATATCGCGGCGTCAGCTACGGGTATCCCGACGGGCCGCTCGCGCTCGACGGGGTCGACCTCGACGTGCACGCCGGCGAGATCCTCCTGGTCGTCGGCTCGTCCGGCTCGGGGAAGAGCACCCTCCTGCGCGCCGCGAACGGCATCGTGCCCCACTCGACCGGCGGCCGCTTCGGCGGAGACGTCACCGTCTTCGGACGGTCGACCCGCACCCACCTCCCCCGCGAGCTGGCCGACGTAATCGGGTTCGTGCACCAGGACCCCGAGGCGCAGTTCGTGGTCGATCGCGTCGAGGCCGACGTGGCGTTCGTGCTCGAGAACCTCGGTCACGCACCCGACGCGATGCGCCGTCGGGTCGAGGAGGTACTCGACGCGCTGGGCATCGCGCACCTCCGCGACCGCAACCCGGCGACGCTCTCCGGCGGGGAGCGCCAGCGCGGGGCGATCGCCGGCGCACTCGCGGCTGCGCCGAGCGCGCTCGTGCTCGACGAACCCACCTCGCAGCTCGACCCGCAGGGAGCCGAGAGCGTGCTGGCCGCGATCGCCCGGCTCAACGCCGACCTCGGCACCACGGTCCTGCTCGCCGAGCATCGCCTGGAGCGGGCCGCGCCGCTGGCCGACCGGGCGCTCGTCGTCGATCGGGGGACCGTCCGCTACGGACCCACGGCGGCCGGGCCCGCGCTCGCCGACTACCCGGGAGCGCCGAGCGTCACGCGGCTCGGCCGCCTGCTCGGCT
>Ga0194131_10005531_pt1 | contig 18128 bp, 14 predicted proteins | sample TA2KigO120mmetaG_FD_148631 | JGI IMG/M metagenome (GOLD analysis project Ga0194131, IMG submission 148631) | Freshwater microbial communities from Lake Tanganyika, Tanzania - TA2015053 Kigoma Offshore 120m | ecosystem: Environmental > Aquatic > Freshwater > Lake | place: Tanzania: Lake... | reverse complement strand
TGTAGACGCCGAAGCCCGCGCGAACGATCCCGTCGGCGACGAGCGCCTTGAGCGGTCCGCCGAATTCACGGCGCCACGTCGCCGAGGCCTTGACTTCAATGCCCACCGCCCGCGCGGCGCGGGTCCACACGAAGTCGACTTCGCCGCCGTGGCCTCCCGCGAGGCGCTCCTGCTCGTGGCGGTCGAGGGGCTGCGGCACGCGGAAGCGGCCCGGATCTGCGGCGTGACTGCCGCCGTGATGCGCCAGCGCGTCAGCCGCGGCCGCGCGATGCTGGCCGACCGCCTGTCAGATTCGCCGGTGGCGGGCGTTGCGGTCTGGAAGGCGGCGACGACATGACGCCGCTCCAGGAGCTGCCGTCGTTGCTGCCGGATGCGGCGCGCGCCGAGCGCACGCGGCAGCGATGCCGTGCGGTACTGGTGCGCCGTTACTGCGTCGCGTCGCCCGTGGACGGCGACGCGCGAAGGAGCCCGGCGGCGGCACGCTCCACCACCGCGCGGTCGAACAGCTGGCGGATCTTCGCGCTCGCCCGGTACTCCGCGAGGATGGCGTTGCGGCTGCTCGTGTAGGCCTCTTCCATCGCGTACTCGAGCACGGTCGCCATCACCAGGCCCTCCTCGGTCTTCGTCGCCTGGAACCGCTTCTGGAAGGCCTGCAGCGTCGCAGCGAACGACGGGTCGTCCCATTCCTCGACGCTCGCGTCGAGGCTGACGAAGTCCTCGAGCACCTCGGCGTACGCCTCGCTGGCCGGGTGGTGCCAGAACGCGACATCGCGGCCGAATTCCTTCACGTACATCGGCAGGTACAACGTCGCCCGCGCCGGCACGCGCCGCAGCGCCGCGGGGTTGTAGCGCCGGATCTCGTCCGCGCTCAGCTTCGTCCGCCGCGCAATTTCCGCGACGGGAATGGCGCGCGTCGTGCGCATCGCGTGGACGGCCGTCTGCGGCGTGGTGGCGATGATGTTGGTCACGTTGACCGCGTTGCCGAACACCATCTCCGCGTAGAGATACGAGCGCGGACCGTAGGTCCGGTAGATGTCGCGGAAGCCGTAGAGCGAGATCCGGCGGAGGTCGCGCGCGAACCGCGACCCGAGGAAGTACTGATCGCGGACCTCCTCCCCGCCGAGGCGCTCGCCGTTGATGAGCGTGCGGCCGACGTTGGTGCCGCCGCTGTTGTGCTCGGACAGCGCGGGGATGAACGACTGGTACTTCGTCGCCAGCACGCTCAGATACGCCGCGCAGTAGGGCGCCTGCGTCGTCTGGTTGTGCCCTTCGATGACGTGCGGCGACAGGCGGTTCAGGCGCGTCCAGTTGCGGGCGAGCCACTGGCAGAAGCCCACGGCTCTCGCCTCGGACCGCCGCGTCGGGTTGAAGCCCGACTCGAGGATCGCCTGCGCGAGCCCGATTTCCGCCGGCACGCCGAAGCGCTCGTAGATGGCGGCCCACTCGCCGACGAACTCCCCGTAGCGGCGCACATTCGGCAGCAGGAACCGCCCGCGCGTCGGGTTGTGCATCACCGGGCCGACGCGCTGCTCGAGCAGGCCGGCGACGAGATCGCGGCGCCGATCGAGGTTGCGCGGGAGCTGGCGTCCGGCGAGCAGGTTCGAGAGCGAGGGATCCTTCCAGTCCGCGTCACGAATCCAGTCGCCTCTGGTCGGAAACACCACGAGCAGGCGCCCGTCGGACGCGGTGCCGAAGGCGATCGAGCCGTCGGGGATCGTGAAGATGTGACGCCAGAACGTATAGCCCGGCCTGAACGCCAGCATCGTCTCGTAGTCGTTGTTGCGGCGGGCCTGGATTTGCTCCAGCGGAACATCTTCTCTCTGGATGTCCGCGCGAACGATCACCGCCGGCGCGGCGACGAGCAGGAGAACGGCGAGCAGGGAGCGTGTGAGGATCACTTGAAACAGTTACGCCATGATAGCCGACGACGTTTCAGGGGAGCGCGGGCTGCTGGTTGAATCTGAGCGAGACGGCGATGGCCGCCTTGCGTTCCCGCTGCACGTTGGCGGAGGTGCCGTACATCGCGAGGTCCAGCGACACGCGCGGACCCATGTTGAGGCCGATGCCGCCGGTCGGCTGCCACGTCTCGCGCGTGTAGAGGGCGCCGCCGCGCAGATCGCGCCGAGGCCGTGCTCGTAGCCGCCATGGAACGACGTGCCCTGAAAGCCGCGGCCGAAATCGGCCACCAATGCGCCGGGGCCGATGCGGTAGCCGGCATACGCGCGATAGTCGAGCGGCAGCTCGACGGTCGCGTCCGCGAGCGGCACGTCCGGCGACTCGATGAAGGCGGCGCCCGTGAAGAGGCTCGCCAGCGAATGCGTCGTGCGCTCGATGCCGGTCCACTCGATCCGGTTCGCGATGCCCTTCACGCCGAACCCGGCCTCCACCCGATCGGCGACGACGCCGACGCCCACGTCGAACGCCTGGCCGCGGCCCGACGACGAGCGGTCGCGCTCGAAGACGAGCGGCAGCCCGGCGAACGGATTGAACGTCAGGAGGCCCTGCGAGTCCGTGTCGAGGCGGAGGACCGTGTCGAAGTCCTCGTAACGGAACCCGAGAAGGAAGTTGTAGTCGAGCGCCACGTAGACGCCGTCACGCTCCCCCGTCAGCGCCGCGACCGGGTATCGGCCGCGGTAGCCGCCGGTGAGCGCGGCCGCCATCTGGTCGCGCGAGAAGATCGCGATGTTGAAGCGGTCGTTCGGCCGGTAGACGTCCACGTCGCTGGAGAGGATGTCGATGAGGTCCTCATCGATGTCGGCGGCCGTGCGCATCGAAAAGTACGGGCCCGCGCCGACGTAGATGCCGTGGAAACCGCCGTTCGGCATCCGGACGAGCGGAAGCGTCGCGCCAAAGGTCGTGTGCGTGAGGCCTTCGGCCACGGGTTGCTGCCGCGGCGCGAACCCGCGGTAGGTGTTCAGGTCGCGGCTGAGCGCGGCGTTCCGGATGTCCACCGACAGGCGGCGCCCCATCTCGCTCGTGCCGCTGTCGCGGCCGATGACGTAGTGCAGCGGCGCCGCCGCGTACTCGATGCTCCGCACGATGTCGAACTCGTCGGAGTCGGGATTGAAGACGTGGCGGTCGCCGACGACCTGCAGCAGGCCGAACGGCAGGACAATTCCGCGGTACGGCCGCTGCTCGTCGATCATCCGGCTGGCGGGATGGTCGGCGCCGCCGGCATCCCCCATGGCGATCTTGCGAGCGTCAAACGACCAGTTCTGGGCGGACAACGGCGACGCCCAGAAGGCAACGACTATGAATGCCGCGAGGCGGCGCATAGCTGTCAACTCCCACCTCCCAACAACCAATTCCCAACATGTCCCGTCCTGCTCGGGAGTTGGAAGCTGGGCGTTGGGAATTACTCTGACGCGAGGAGCGCCTGCAACGCCCACGCCGTCGTGGAGATACGCTGCGCGTAACTCTCACCGCCGGCCGGCCGGGTGGTTTCGGGCGAGCTGCCATCCTCGAGCCGGGAGGGGATCAGGTAGTCGCGGGCCTTGCGAATAGCCTGATCCAGCTCAGCCTGGGTGTATGGGGCCGTGTCCAGATCCGCGACGTTGCGAACGGCGACGAGGCCAAGGACTGCCAGCGCCGTGTCGAACGGCTCGGACGGCGATGTGACGTACGGGCCCCAGCCGCCGTCGGGCGCCTGCCCGCGCGCCAGGGTGTCGAGCGCGCGGCCGCGCTGACGGATCGCCGTCGGGTCCGCGTCGCGTTCGAGGCCGATCAGGATCGAGGACGCGTCGAGCACGGACCCCACGGGCGCGGTCCGCAGCCAGGCGCCGTTCTCGCCCTGGTGCGTCACCAGCATGCATTTGCGATTTGTGATTTGTGATTTGTGATTGAGATTTGAGATTTGGGATTGGGATTTGCTAATGCGTCATCGCGTGCAGCAGCACGTTGATACCGAGCGCGTAGCCGTCGGGCGAGAACTGGTAGAAGAAGCCGGGGTCCTCGCCCTCGCGCTCCCACGAGTCCGCGACGTCGGTGTTGTGCGACATCAGCACCATGATCTGCCCGTGGGCGTCACGGATGGCGCGCAGGTGAACGTCCGCGCTGTCGGCGCCGCGCTCGGAGGTCGACTGCCCGCCCACGCCGCGCCAGAACTGGATGTTGGTGATCTGCGGCACCTTCCGCACCTCGAACATCGTCTTCAGGATGGGATCGTCGAGCGGCACGTCCTGGACCGGAAACTCCGAGGGCGGCAGCACGCGCGCGATCTCGGTCGCCCACTGCCGCCACGCGAGCGAGCCCCAGAAATCGTCCACCCACAGGAAGCCGCCCTTGAGCAGGTAGGTCCGCAGCCGCTCGACTTCGGCCGCGCTGAAGCCGACCGTCCCGACATCCGACGCCACCGTGATCGGGCAGTTGAAGAGCGCGTCGTCGGTGAGGCGGACGACGAAGTAGTTGGGATGGCCGGAGGTGTCGCGGCTCACGCGCGTCTTGGTCAGCTCCGACAGCCGCGTGGTGAGGTTCACCTCGGCGTACGGGTAGTCGGTCTGCCAGCCGATGCCCATCGGCTCCACGCGCACGCTGCGGTAGGCGACGCGGCAGATGACGAATGAGCCGTCGGGCATGTGCGCCGGCGCGTAGCGCGCGGCCAGGCTGCCCTCGCGGAAGCGGAACCCCTGCGCGTGGGCCGCCGCGGCGACGGCCGTGCCGGCGAGGATGACGGCGACCGCGGTTCTGAGCGCGCGGCGCGCGGGGTCCATAACCGGAGTGTAAGACATTTGCGATTTGTGATTTGTGATTTGTGATTTATGCTCGCCCTATGATCCGCCGGCGAACGGTTGTCGTCGCCGTCATCGTCGCATTCGCCGCGGCCGCCGCGGCCGAGGCGCAATTCCGGGGGCGCTTCGCTCCGCGTCTCGCGACGATGGAGGACTACGACGGGTCGTTCCACTTCTGCCGCGGCTGGTTCCGCAGCGGCTTCGGCGGCGACGGCGGCGGCTGGGCCGCCGACTACCCGTGGGCGGACATCAACCTCTCCATCCGCCTCGGCGAGCTCACGAAGACGATCGTCAGCAAGGACGCGATCGGCGACCCGCGGCCGCTCATCATGCGCATGTCGGATCCGACGATCTACCAGTGCGGGTTCGTGATGATGACGGAGGTCGGTGCCATCGTCATCGACGACGCGGAGGCCGCGAACCTGCGCAACTACCTGCTGAAGGGCGGGTTCCTGTGGGTCGATGACTTCTGGGGCTCGTACGCGTGGAACCACTGGGCGAGCCAGATCCGCAAGGTCTTCGCGCCGCCCGACTACCCCATCGTCGATCTGCCGCCGGATCATCCGCTCTACCACACGCAGTTCAACATCGCGCGCACGGCGCAGATCACCAACATCGGCTTCTGGCTGAGCACGGGGCAGACCTCCGAGCGCGGCGCCGACAGCGCGCAGGTGCACACGCGCGCGATCCTCGACAAGGACGGCCGCGTCATGATCCTCATGACGCACAACACCGACTTCGGCGACTCCTGGGAGCGCGAAGCCGAGGACCCGAGCTTCTTCCAGAAATTCGCCGCCGACGGCTACGCGTTCGGGATCAACGTCGTGCTGTATGCAATGACGCACTGAACCCGAACTGGCGTTCCTCAACGCTTCCGGCGACTGCAAGTACTCCATGAGGCCGGTGACTTCCTGGAGCGCGGCGATGGCGAGCTCGTCGTACTCCGCACGGACGTCCTCAGTGATATAGCGGCGATCCACGGCGTCGCGCAGGTGGTTTTGAGCCTCCATCAGTGAAGCACGTGCGATCACCGTGTAGTACGCAAAGTCGGGAGGATTGAACCGGCCGTATCCCTCGGCGATATGGGCCGGCGGCCGACCGGCAGCCTGTTCAAGCTGCTTCCGACGGTCCCAGTCCCGCGAGATCGGCCCCGACTCGCACAGCTTGTAGATTGCTTTCTTGAACACATCGCACGTTTGCCACGCACGACGCTCGGTGAATCGCTGAACGCCTCTTGCCATAGGCAACAGAGGAGCAACGGATATGCCGCGCTGTTTCAGGCGATTTCGCCCGCCAACGGGCAGGTGGGTTGCAGAAATTTGAACGCTGGCGGCCGCGAAGGTACGCAAAATATGCGAACCCCGAACCCCGAACCCCGAACCTCGAACCTCGAACCTCGAACCGAACTTGAACCCGAACGGAGAAGCGAGAAGCCAGAAGAGTGAACGACGGCTTACTTGAAGAGTGCCGCCACTTCCGGCTTCACCACTTTTCCCATCGCATTCCGTGGAAGCGCGTCCACGGAACAGAGTGCGCGTGGAAGTTTGTAGGGCGCCAGGAGTGCCTTCGCCCACGCCTGCAGGTCATCGATCGAGAGTGAGCAGCCGGGACGAAGCTCTGCGGCGGCGGAGACGCGCTCGCCCCACTCGGCGTCGGGAATGCCGACCACCGCGCACTCGGCGATGGCGGGATGCTGGCGGAGGACTTCCTCGATCTCGAGCGCCGACACCTTGTAGCCGCCGGTCTTGATGATGTCCACGCTCGTGCGGCCGAGCAGGCGATGGGCGCCCTGCTCGAGCACGGCGACGTCGCCGGTGCGGAACCAGCCGTCTCTGAAGGCGGCCTTCGTCTCCTCGGGCCGCTGCCAGTACTCGAGAAAGACGTTCGGCCCGCGGACCTCGAGCTCGCCCGGCGTGCCGGCGGCCACAGCCGCGCCGTTCTCGTCCACGAGGCGGACCTGCACGTCGGGCAGCGGCGTGCCGACCGAGCCGGGACGACGCTCCCCGTGCAGCGGGTTCGACAACGCCATGCCGATCTCGGTCATGCCGTAGCGCTCGAGCAGCGTGTGGCCGGTAATCGCGCGCCAGCGTTCGAGGAGCTGCACGGGCAGCGCCGCGGAGCCGGACATCATCAGGCGCAGCCGGCGCGCGCCTTCCGACCGCGCGCGCTGCTGTGCCGGCGACGCCTCCCACGCGGCGACGAGCAGGTGATAGATGGTCGGCACCGCCGTGAAGACCGTGATCTCGCCCGAGGCGAGCCGGTCCCACACGGCATCGGCGTCGAACTGGGCGGGCATCTCGCAGACGGCGGTCACCGCCAGCGCGCATCCGAGCCCGTTGATGATCCCGTGCACGTGGTGCAGTGGCAGCACGAGCAGCAGCCGATCGGCCGGCGTCCACCCCCACGCCTCGACGAGCGAGGAGATCTGCGCGCCGATGTTCGCGTGTGTCGTCACCACGCCCTTCGGCTTCCCCGTCGTCCCGCTGGTGTAGACGATCATCGCCCGCCGCGGGGCCCCGAGATGCGGCAGTTTCGAGGCCGGCGCGGCGGCCATGAGCACGTGGACCGGCACGAACCGCGCGCCGGCGCCCGCGGCGAGCGGCGCCAGCACGGATCGCGACGCTTCCTGGCCGACGACCACGGCGGCGCCGGAGTCGCGGATGACGTAGTCGAGCTCCGCGGGCGGGTGCGACGTGGCCAGCGGCACCGCGACACCGCCCGCGCGCCAGATGCCGCGCTGCACGGCGGCATACGCGAAGCTGCGCGGCACGAGAAAGGCGACGCGCGCCTGGTTCAGATCGTCGCTTCCGTCGAGCAGGGCGTTCGCACTCCGCCGCGACGCCTCGTCCAGGTCGTCGTAGGTGAACGTCCCGTCACCGGCGACGATCGCTGTCCGAGATATGCTTAGGGGGTCGGGAGTCATTTTTCGAGGACACTCTATTCAACTCGATCCCACTGTCCTCGAAAAATGACTCCCGACCCCATTACAAATGCCGCTCATCGAGCCAGGTAAGAAAGCCCCTGCGTTCACCCTCAAGGATCAGCGCGGCGAGACGCACAAGCTGTCGGACTACGCCGGCCGCCCCGTGATCCTCTACTTCTATCCCAAGGACGATACCCCGGGCTGCACGGCGGAGTCATGCGACTTCCAGGCGAAGCTCCCGAAGTTCAAGCCGAGCAAGGCGGCGGTGCTGGGCGTCAGCATCCTGGACGAAAAGAGCAAGGCGACGTTCGCGGACAAGTACGGCCTGACGTTCCCGCTCCTCGCCGACGCGACCCACGAAGTGGCCGAGAAGTACGGCGTGTGGCAGGAGAAGTCGAACTACGGCAGGAAATACATGGGCATCGCGCGCACCACCTACCTGATCGACGCCGACGGCAAGGTGCAGAAGCGCTGGGACAAGGTGAAGGTGAACGGCCACGCCGACGAGGTGCTCCGCGAGCTGTGAGGCGGGCCGTACAGACCCGCCCTACGGCCGAACCCTGATCTCGAAGAGCGTCGGCCAGAGCTTCCCGGTGACGAACAGCCGATCGCCCTGGGCGTCGTAGGCGATGCCGTTGAGCACGTCGGCGCCGACCGTCTGCCGCTCTGGCAGCAACCCGCGCAGATCGATCCACCCCGTGACCGTGCCCGTGTCCGGCGCGATGATCGCGATGCTGTCCACGAACCACACGTTCGCGTAGACGCTGCCCTTCACGAACTCCAGCTCGTTCAGGTCGTCCACCATCAGGCCCCCGTCGCGGACCGCCACCTCGCCGGTCTCCTTGAACGTCTGCGGATCGAGAAAGCGCAGCGTGGACGTGCCGTCGCTGAGGATGAAGCGCGTGCCGTCCTGCGTGAGTCCCCAGCCTTCGCCCCGGTAGCTGAACGTGTCGAGCTGCGTGAACGTCGCCCGGTCGTAGACGAACGCGACGTTGGTCTCCCACGTGAGCTGCACGAGCCGGTCGCGCCAGTCGGCCAGCCCTTCCGCGAAGTACTGCTTCTCGACGTCGTGCCGCTGCACGACCTCGCCGGTTTCGAGCCGCACTTTGCGCAGCGAGGACTGCCCGTTCAGGCCCGTGCTCTCGTACAGGAACCCGTCGCGGTAGATGAGCCCCTGCGTGAACGCCTTCGGATCGTGCGGGTAGCGGTTGACGACCTCGAAGCCGTAGCGGGGCGCGGCGCCCGCGGCGGGCAGCGACGGACGCTCGCGGTTCTGCAGAAAGAAGGCCGTGCCCGCCAGGACGAGAACGGCCGCGATGAGTCCGATCTTCATCGGGGCAGAGGCACCGCGTCCTGCGTGGTGAACATCACCACGGCGTTGCCGTCCGGGCCGACGTAGCCGCGGTTCATGCCCGTGGTGTTGAACGACATCAGCGGACGGCCGTAGCGATCCAGGCCAATGACGCCGCCGTCGCCGCCGGCTTCCGTCAGCACCTTCTGAATCACCTCGTCCGCCGCGTCCTGCGCGCTGACGGACGTGTACTCGACGCGCGCACAGATGTCGCGCGCCACGGTGTAGCGGATGAAGTACTCGCCCGTCCCGGTGGCGGACACGCCGCAGCTCCGGTTGCTCGCGTACGTGCCGGCGCCGATGATGGGCGAGTCGCCCACCCGGCCCCAGCGCTTGTTCGTGAGCCCGCCGGTGGACGTCGCGGCCGCGAGGTTGCCCGCCCGGTCGAGCGCGACGGCGCCGACCGTGCCGAAATACCCGCCGCCCGGGTCGTCGCCGTGCGGCACGAGCGCCGCGCCCTGCTTCGCCTTCTCGGCGGCGATCGCGCGCTGCAGCTGCTGCCACCGCAGCTCGGTGCGGAAGTAGCTCTCCGGCACGAACTCGATGCCGCCGACCTCCTTCGCGAACGCCTCGGCGCCCTCGCCCGTCATCAGCACGTGCGGCGACTTCTCCATCACGAGGCGCGCGAGGCGTATGGGGTTCTTGATGTGCTTCACCCCTGCCACCGCGCCCGCCGTCATCGTCTGGCCGTCCATGATCGACGAGTCGAGCTCGTTGGTCCCGGCGTTGGTGAACACGGCGCCCTTGCCGGCGTTGAACTCCGGGTGGTCCTCGAGGATGACGACGGCTGCCTGCACGGCGTCGAGCGCGGTGCCGCCGGCAGCGAGGACGCGGTGACCGGCCATCAGCGCCTCGGTCAGCCCCGCGCGCATCGCGTCCTGACGGTCCTTGATGTCGTCGAGCGTGAAGTTGCCCGCGCCGCCGTGGATGGCCATCCCCCATCGGCGATCCGGTTCCCCGGCCGCAGGAGTGGCACCAGGGGCGGGCGCCTCCGCGGCGCGTGTGCAGCCGGCGGCGGCAGACGTCATGAGCAGCAGGACGGTGAGCGCAGGTTTCACGGTCGTTCTCCTCTCACTGCGCGGGGAGCAGCGCCACAGCCCGGAGCGGGGCGCCGCTGCCGCCGCCAATCTTCATCGGGAGCGCCACGACGTGCGCGCCGCGCAGGGGCAGCCGCTCGAGCGCGGTGAGGTTCTCGAACGCCGGGACGTTGCGCTCGAAGAGCACGCGGTGCGACTCGTAGAGGGTCGACTGGCCGTAGTCGATGCTCGCGGTGTCGATGCCGATTGCCTTGATCTGGCGGTTCGCCACCAGCCACCGCGCCGCGTCGGGATGCAGTCCGGGGAAATGGAGGTTCCTGACGCCGGCCTCGCCGCGCTCCGCGGTGCCGAGATACCGCGCCGCATCCGGCCAGCGTCGTGAGAAGCCGGTGCGGAGCAGCACGATCGAGCCGGCCGGGATCTCGCCCTGCTCGCGCTCGGCGCGCTGGATGTCGTCGGCGGTCACCTGGTAGTCCGCGTTGGCGTCGCTGCTCTCGACGACGTCGATGACGACGGCCGGGCCGAGAAAGCGGTCGAGCGGGACCTGATCGACCGACTGCGCGCCCTGCGCGAAGTGCACGGGCGCGTCCAGGTGCGTACCGCCGTGCTCCGAGGTGAAGAAGTTGTTGGCCGCGTAGTAATAACCCGCCGGCGTCGTGCCTTCGGACACCTTCTCCAGCCGGAACGGATCGGCGGTCGGCCAGAAGATCGTCGTCTCGTCGTAGGCGTGCGACAGGTCGACGACTTCTCCTTCTGGAAAAGCCGACCTGGAACAGCCCGCAAGCAGGACCAGGGCAAGCGGGATGAGTCGAGTCATGCGCGTGTCCCTCGTCTGCGCGACGCCGCCAGTGCGGCCAGCGAGCAGCCCGCGACCACGCCGCACGCCAGCAGCGCCACCGTGTCGACGACCGTGAGACGGTTCGCGAACCAGAGCATGCCCGCCGCGGACGCGGCGAGCAGGATCCCGGGCGCGACGCGCGACTGGGTCATTTGTGAATTGTGATCTGTGAGTTGCGATTTTCAAATCACAAATCGCAAATCACAAATCACAAATCCGCTACGGCCACACCAGGAGCAGACGCTCGCGGCCGCGGAACGCCACCCGGCTGAACCCGTGCAGCGGCAGCAGCCCGTCCACGGCCGGTGCGTCCGGCTCCAGACGGTCCACGGTCACGCCCGTCTGATTCCGAAGCACGAGGGATCCAATTCGCAGCAAAGGCAGACGGAAAGGCCGTGCTTCGCGCTCGCCTGTGAGGCCGGAGATTCGCAGCGGCGTCCCGGCTGACACCATCGACGGCAGCCGCACGCTGGGGCGCTGAAAGAGCACCAGCGAGTCCGCGCCCGAGTCGGGCACGAGACGCAGCACCTCGTCTCCGCCGCTCTGGGCCAGCTCGGCCACGAAGCGGCCGTCTTCAGGGACCAGCGGCAGCACCACGCTGCCCGATGGCGAATCTGCTGCACTCGTCCCCGCCACGTCGTCCCACGTCAGCACCTGGCGCCGATAGTCGAGGGTATAGTGAAGTTCGCGCAGGAAGTCCTGGCCCAGGATGCCGTCGATGCCATGGCGCGCCACGGCCAGGTCCTCCGCGGGCGTCACCGTCGCCAGCACGTCCCGGGCACGCGCGGTGCCGACGGCGACATCCCGCAGCCGGGCGATGCCGCGAAAGGCGGTGCCGCCGGCGGAGAGCACCGAGGAGCGGGCCACCAGCGACAACTCGAGATCCCGCGCGAGCGTCTCAGACACGGCGGACGCGTTGGAGCCGGTGTCGAGCACGAAGTGGAACGGTCCGGCCGTGCCGATCCGCACGGGCACCAAGATGCGGCCGTCGCGATCGAGCTCGAAGGGGACGGTGGACGGCGCCGCGATCAACGCGGCGGCGGCAAGAACGGCGAGCACGGCCATGAGCACCTCCAGCGAGTCGAAAGATGGCCGGCGGTGCGTCGCCGCGTCGTGAGGGTGTTGTGAGGAAATGCTGACCGGGCGTGATGTTTTCGAGTTCGGCGACGTCCGGGTCGATCTCCGCCGGGAGGAGGTCACGCGGGCCGGCCAGCCGGCGCTGCTCGAGCCGAAGACGTTCGAGGTGCTTCGCTATCTGATCGAGCACCGCGACCGGCTGGTGACCAAGGAGGAGCTGCTCGACACCGTCTGGAAGGACGTCTTCGTCACGCCCAACGTCCTGACGCGGGCGATCGCGCAGGTCCGGAAGGCCCTGGGCGACGAGGCCCAGGACTCCCGGTATATCGAAACCGTCCCGAAGCGCGGCTACCGGTTCATCGCCGGGGTCAGACCCCGCTACGAGGCGACTCAGGGGTCAGACCCCGGTGACAACCCGACTCAACCCCTTGATACGCCCCGTGTCATGGGGTCTGACCCCATCCGGCGGCGGTGGCTGTGGGTGGCCGCGGTCATCGTTGTCGCCGCCGCGGCGCTGACGTGGTGGGCGTGGCCGGCCGCGGCGCCAGCCGGGCCGGCGCTGCGCATGGATCGCATCACCGGCAGCGGCGACGTCATCGACGCCGCCATCTCGCCCGACGGCCGCTACGTCGCGTACGTGCGCTCGGCGGGCGGCGTCCAGAGCCTGTGGGTGCGCCAGCTGCAGAGCGGCAGCGCGATCGAGCTGGTCCCGTCCACCGCCGTCGGGTACTGGGGCGTCGCGTTCAGCCCGGACGGAACGACGATCTACTACGCGCTCAAGGCGCCGCCGCCGCATGCCGACCCCGGCGGAACGCTCTTCGCCATTCCGGTGCTCGGCGGCACGCCGCGGCGCGTGCTCACCGGCATCGACAGCGCGGTGACGTTCTCGCCCGACGGCCGTCGCCTCGCGTATCTCCGCGTGGAGCCCGACGGCTCAGGCGCGAGCGCGCTGATGGTGGCCAACGCCGACGGCACGGCAATCCGGCCGCTCGCCTCGCGGCGGCCGCCGTACTTCTTCGCGCCCAGCTTCTTCGTCGCGGCAGCGTGGTCGCCAGACGGCGAACGGATTGCCACGCCGGTCATCGACCGCAACGCGGGCGACACGAAGCTCGTGACGATCGACGTCGCCGACGGGTCGGAAGACGTCGTCCGCGCGGGGCTCGGCGCCGCGACGTCCACGACGTGGCTGCCCGACGGCAGCGCCATCCTCTTCTCAGGACGCAACCCGTCCGCGGGTACGTGGGGCTATGGCGCGCAGCTCTGGCTGCAGCCGTACCCCGCCGGCCCGTCGCGGCCGATCACGGTGGACACCGCCGAGTACCGCAACGTCACGGTCAGCCGCGACGGCCGCTCGATCGTCAGCGTCGGCATGGATCCAATCGCGTCGCTGTGGACCGCGTCGCTCGGGGGCGGCGCCCCGTCGAAACTGCCGTCGACGCGCTCCGACGGCGTCGCCGGGACCGTGTGGGCCGGCGACAGGCTGATCTACACGGGCTTCGACAGCGGCCAGGCGCAGCTCTGGACGATGACGGCCGCGGGCACCGACCGCCGGCAGCTCACCACGGACGGATGGAACGCGTGGCCGGCCGTCTCCCCGGACGGCCGCACCGTGTGCTTCGCGTCATACCGCGACGGCCGGTCAGCCATCTGGCGCATGGATCGCGACGGCCACCACGCGCGGCCGCTGGCCGAAGCCGCAATCCCGAGCAACCTCGCGGTGACGGCGGACGGCCGGTCGCTGCTCTTCACCGCGCTGCACGACGGGGACCGCGCCACGTTCATCATGCCGATCGAGGGCGGCACACCGGCACTCGTCGCCGAGCGCCTCGAACGCGCGGCGCCATCACCGGACGGGAAATACGTCGCCGGTCTATGGCGCGCCACGGTGCTCGACGCATTGGAGCTCGTCGTGATGCCGCTCCACGGCGGCACGCCAATCCACCGCTTTCCCAGCACGGACTCCGTCATCTTCACCAACTCAGGGATGGGCAACGTGGCATGGGCGCCCGACGGCGGCAGCGTCTACGCCACGACCGCTGAACGGACGGACATCTGGCGGCAGCGCCTCGCCGGCGGGCCGCTGGAGAGGGTCACGAACTTCCTCGACGGCGGGATCTTCGGGTTCGCGGTGTCGCCCGACGGGCGATCGCTGATCGTCTCGCGCGGGCCCAACCTGCGCGACGCGTTCCTCATCACCGGTTTCCGCCAGGCTCGTACACCACTTCACCGCCGACGACCGTCATCCTGACCGTGGTGCGCGGGATCTCCTGCGCGGGCACGCGCATGATGTCGGCGGACAGCATGACGAGATCCGCGAGCTTGCCCGCCTCGATCGATCCGGTCAGCGTCTCGGCGTGCGCGGCGTACGCGGCGTCGATGGTGAACGCGCGCAGCGCCTGCTCGCGCGTCATGCGCTCGGCGGCCGTCCAGCCGCCGGGCGGATTGCCTGACGGATCCTGCCGCGTAATGGCCGCATACAAGCCGAGCAGCGGGTTCGGCTCCTCCACGGGGAAGTCAGAGCCCGCTGGAATGCGAACGCCGGACTCGAGCAGCGTCTGCCACCGGTAGGCGCCCTCCTCCACCCGGGCGCGGCCGATCCGGTCGGCCGCCCACGGCATGTCCGAGGTGGCGTGCGTCGGCTGCATCGACGCAATCACGCCGAGGCGCGCGAAGCGCGGGATCTCGGCCGCGTCGAGAATCTGCGCGTGCTCGACGCGCAGGCGGAGCGCGCGCGCGGCCGGCACCTCCTTCTGGACGCGCTCGAAGATGTCGAGCACGATGCGGTTGGCCCGGTCGCCGATCGCGTGGACGCAGGTCTGAAAGCCGGCCTTCGACGCCGCCAGCGTCTGCGCATACACCTCGTCGGGCGGCGTCGTCAGCAGGCCGCTCGTGCCCGGCTCGTCGGCGTACGGCTCGAGCAGCGCGGCGCCGCGCGAGCCCAGCGCGCCGTCCGCGCTGATCTTGATCGCGCGCACGGCAAGGCGATGGTTGCCGTAGTCGGTGAGCGGTCCCTGCGTGAAGAACGGCGCCAGCGACGCGAGCGGGCCGCGCAGCATGACGTGCACGCGCGTCTTGAGACGCCCGGCATCGACCAGCCGCTTGTAGGCGTTCACCGTCTGCGCGTTCGTTCCCGCGTCATGGACCATCGTCAGGCCCAGGCGCCGCAGCTCCTCGTCGGCGCGCAGGATCTGCGCCTCGACCTGCGCGTCGGTGAGCGGCGGGATCTTCGAGGAGACGAGCCCCATGGCGGTGTCGACGAGCACTCCCGCCGGCGCGCCCGCCGCCTCGCGGATGATGCGGCCGCCGTCGGGATCGCGCGTGTCGCGCGTGAGGCCGGCGCTCTCGAGCGCCCGCCGGTTGACGAGCGCGGCGTGGCCGTCCACGCGCGTCAGGTAGACGGGGTTCTGCGGCGACACCGCGCTGAGCGGTCCGTGAGAGGGCCAGTCCTTCCGCACCCAGTCGTTCTGATCCCAGTTGCGGCCGACGATCCACTCGCCGGGACGCGCAGTCGCGACGCGTTCGCGCACGCGCTCGACAATCTGCTGATAGCTGGTCGTGCCGCGGAGGTCGATCGTGAGGAGCGTGGCGCCGAGGCCGGTGACGTGCCCGTGCGCGTCCTGCAGGCCGGGGACCACAGCGGCTCCCTGCGCATCGACCACGCGCGTGGCCGGGCCGCGCAGCCCCAGCACGTCCGCGCTCAGCCCGACGCGCACGATGCGGTCGCCGCGGATCGCCACCGCCTCCGCGACCGTGTTGCGCGCATCGGCGGTGTAGATCCGCGCGTTGTGGAGGATGAGATCAGCCGCTTGCCCCGAGCCGGGTCGAGGGGCGCTCTGCGCCACCCCCTCGACCAGGCTCGGGGCAGGCGGTCCGAATCCCTCCGGCGGGCGCCGGTGCCGCGTGGCGGCCTCGTAGGCCGACGCAATCCGCAGCAGCATCGGTTCGTCGAAGGGGCGGGCGATGAAATCGACGCCCACCGGCAGCCGCGCGGCCACGGGTCCTTCCAGCGGCGTCGATCCGTCTGCCGCGCGCACCCGGTCCCACACCTGGGACGTGAATCCCGCCGGTACCGTGATGGCCGGAAAGCCCTGCTGGCCGATGAGCGACCAGCCAATCGGCGTGCGGCCGTTCACGGCCGGCTCGCGCGGCGCGGTCAGCTTGCGCGGCGGCACGGTGGACATCGGCGCCACCAGCGCGTCGAGCCGCTGCTCCTGCATGCACTGCAGGAGGACGGTCTGCAGCGCGACACGGCTGGACGCGCTGATCGACGTGTCGAGCGCCCGCGCGCGCTCGGCGTTCTCGCGCGCCTGTCGTCGATCGGGAAAGTTCGCGTCGCGGTAGAACGTGGCCCTGGCGATCAGGTCGGCGTTGCTGCGGACCGCCGCATCGCCGCGCTCGCGGAGGTAGCGGTTGATCATGTATCGGTCCTCGCCCACCGAGCCGAGCCCCACGGGACCGGCACCGCCAAGCGTGCGGAGCGAGAAGTCCGACGGCACCCGCGCGGGGTCCGCTCTCATGTCGAGCAGGGCCCCGATGTGGTCGGCCGCGGGAGCACCGGCCGCGTCAGCCGGAAACGCCTGCGGGTAGCGCCGCGTGAACTGCGCGTTGAGCAGCTCCGGCGCCGCGCGCACGAGGCACCCCTGGAACAGCGCGCCCCCGGGGCCGGGATCGACGATGGACGCGCCGAGGCCGCGAAGATCGGCGATGGCGCGCTCGACCAGCGTGATGCTCTCCTCGTCGGCACGCGCCAACAGCGTCCGGTTCAGGTATTCGCGCACGACGCCGATGCGGACGCCGTCGAGGCGGCGCGCGCCCGCGAAGGTCGCATACGCCCGCGCCGGCAGACGGCCGACGCTGTGCACGGTCATCTCGTCCTTCGGGTCGTAGCCGGCGATGACGTCGAGCACGCGCGCCGCGTCCTGCACGGTGCGGCAGATCGGTCCGGTGCGCATGTTCAGGCCGGCGCCAATCATCCCGTCGCGGCTGACGAGCTCCTGCGTCGGCGCGATCCCCACCAGGCTGTTCACTGCGGCGGGCCAGCGGATCGACACCACGGTCTCTTCCCCGATCGCGCACGTCACCAGGTTCGCGGCGACGGCGGTGGCGGACCCCGCGCTCGACATCCCGGGCTCGCGCTCGGTGTCGTAGGGATTGCAGAACGTGCCGCCGAACGAGCTGCGCGCGCCGTCAACCGCGTACTCGGCCAGGTTCGCTTTCGCAAGGATGATGGCGCCCGCCTCGCGCAGCCGCCGCACGAACGTCGCATCGTCAGGCGGGCGATCGTTGGCGTACTGCGCATCGGCGCCCGAGGTGGTGCGCATGTCGAAGGTGTCGTACTGGTCCTTGACGGCCAGGACGACGCCGTGCAGCGGGCCGGTCAGCCGTCCCGTCTCCCGCAGGCGGCGATCCTGGGCCGCGGCGGTTTCGAGCGCATCCGGCATCGCCGCGGCCGCGTCGGCCGGATCGGTGAGGCTGCGCGCCTTCCGCTCGTCGAAGCCCCACGCCCGCCGGGCCGCGGGCCGCAGGTTGAGCGTCGCCAGCGCGTTGATCTGGCCGGCGTTCCGAATCGTCGTGATCGGGCCGAGCAGGCCTTCAGGCTGATTGACGCACGGACCGTTGTAGGCGCGGATGCGCCGCAGGTACGCCTCCACGAGCGCGACGGTCGTGAGCCGCCGCGACCGAAGCGCCTGCTGAATCCGGTCGATCGTCGCTTCCTCGATCTGGAACGCGACCTGCCCCGAGCCTGGTCGAAGGGCCGGGGCACGCTGGGCCGACGCGACAAACGCCGAGAGACCCAGGACAACGATGGCCAGAGCCGCCGCGAGCAGTGTGCGCATGACGTTCGGGATCATATAATCCGGGCGGCTCGACGACATGACACTGCTTTCTCTGCTCGTGTGGGCACCGCTCCAGGCGGGAACGGGGCCGGCGCCTCCACCGGCGGCGCCGCTCGCGCCCGTCATGTTGCAGCAAGGCGTGCCGCAGCAGAGCGCCCCGCCGCCGGACGCGCTGCTGGTGGTCATCCGATCGCAGTACCGGCGGCTGCCGTTTCCGCAGGACATCCGCCGCATCGCCGTCGCCGACACCGACATCCTGACCGCGGAGCTCGTCACGAGCCGCGAGGTACTCGTGCTCGGGCGCGAGACGGGACGGACGACGCTCATCGTGTGGTTCG
>Ga0194131_10005527_pt1 | contig 18138 bp, 17 predicted proteins | sample TA2KigO120mmetaG_FD_148631 | JGI IMG/M metagenome (GOLD analysis project Ga0194131, IMG submission 148631) | Freshwater microbial communities from Lake Tanganyika, Tanzania - TA2015053 Kigoma Offshore 120m | ecosystem: Environmental > Aquatic > Freshwater > Lake | place: Tanzania: Lake... | reverse complement strand
GCACGACGCCGGGCGGCGGACCACCCGGCGCCGGACCGCCGGGTGGACCACCCGGCGCGGGCGGCGGCCGCGGCCCGCCGCAGGCGGTGATCGTCGCCGTGCCCAAGCGCGATCTCGTCGTCGATCTGATCGAATCGGTCGGCACCGCGCGCGCCAACGAGGCGGTGACCGTCACCGCCAAGCAGACCGGTGTCGTCTCGAAGATCAATTTCCGCGAAGGCCAGCGCGTCACCGCAGGCGTGACGCTGGTCGAGCTCGACGCGAGCGAGCGGCAGGCCGACCTCGACAATCTCCGCGCCCAGCGCGACGAGGCGCGGACGAAGCTCGCCCGCGCCAAGCAGCTCCGCAATCTCACCATGTCGGAAGCGCGCATCGACGAGCTCGAGACCCAGGTGCGCGCGGCGGAGGCGAGGCTCCGCGCCTCCGAGGCACGGCTCGATGATCTCCGCATCACCGCGCCCTTCAATGGCCGCGTCGGGCTCCGCCAGGTCAGCCTCGGCGCGCTGGTGCAGCCGGGCGCAGTGATCACCACGCTCGACGACGTCGCGATCATCAAGGTCGAGTTCTCGATTCCCGAGATCGCGCTGCCCCGACTGCGCGTCGGTCTTCCCGTCAAGGCGTCGACGCCGGGCGTCCAGAACCGCGTCTTAGAGGGCCAGGTCAACGTCGTCGATTCGCGCGTCGACCCGGCGACCCGCTCGGTCCGCGTCAACGCCCAGTTCGACAACGGCGATGACGCGCTGAAGCCGGGGCTGTTCATGAACGTCGAGCTCCTCCTCGGCCGGCGCGCGGACGCGCTCCTCGTGCCCGAGGAGGCGATCGTGCCCGAGGGCACACGCCAGTTCCTGTTCGTGGTCGCCAACGGCCGCGCGGTCCGGACCGAGGTCACGCTCGGCACGCGCGTTCCGGGCTTCGTCGAGGTCGTCAAAGGGGTCGGCGCGCAGGACCAGGTGATCATCCGCGGCGTGCAGAAGGTGCGGAACGGCCAGGCGGTCGTGCCGCGCACGGACGGCACGGCGAGCTGAGCGTGGAGCGCGACCCGTGGTTCTCTCCGACACCTCGATCAAGCGGCCAGTCTTCGCGACCGTGATGAGCCTTCTCCTCATCGTCGTCGGCATCGCGTCCTATCTGCGCCTGCCGGTGCGCGAGTACCCGGCGATCGACCCGCCGATCATCTCGGTGATCACCGTCTACAAGGGCGCATCGAACGAGGTCGTCGAATCGCGCGTGACCGAGCTGATCGAGAGCGCGGTCGCCGGCATCGAGGGGGTCAAGACCATCACCTCGACCAGCCGCGAGGAGCGCTCGCAGGTCTCGATCGAGTTCCTGCTGAGCCGCGATCTCGAGGCCGCCGCCAACGACGTGCGCGACCGGGTGGCGCGGGTCATGAGCCGGCTGCCCGACGGCATCGAGACGCCGCGCGTCGCCAAGGTCGATTCGGACGCGCGCGCGATCCTGTGGTTCCTCCTCAACAGCGACCGCTACAGCGCGCTCGAGATGACCGACATCGTGCAGCGCCGGCTGGTCGACCGGCTGTCGGTCGTGCCCGGCGTCGCGTCGGTCTCGATCAACGGCGAGCGGCGCTTCGCGATCCGCATCTGGCTCGACCGCCAGGCGATGGCGGCGCGCGGGCTCACGGTCGACGATCTCGAGGCGGCCGTGAAGCGGAACAACGTCGAGCTGCCCTCGGGCCGGCTCGAGAGCAGCGCGCGCGAGTTCACGGTCAAGACCGATGCGCGGCTCCGCTCGCCCGACGAGTTCGCGCGCGTCGTGATCGCCTCGCGCTCGGGCTACCAGGTGCGGCTCGGCGAGGTCGCCCGAATCGAGATCGCGCCCGAGGACACGCGGAGCGAGATGCGCTCGAACAGCCGCGAATCGGTCGGCGTCGGCATCCTCCGTCAATCGACCGCCAATACGCTCGAGGTCGCCGCCGGCGCCAAGGCCGAGATGGAGAAGCTCGCCCCGACGCTCCCGCCGGGGATCGAGATGCAGGTCGGCTACGACGAATCGGTCTTCATCGAGCGGTCGATCTACGAGGTGCTGCACGCGCTGATGATCGGCCTCGTCCTCGTCATCGGCGTCATCTTCGTGTTCCTGAGGAGCGTGCGCGCGACCATCATCCCGGCGGTCGCGATCCCGGTCTCGGTGATCGCCTCGTTCACCGTGCTGGCGGCGTTCGGCTTCACGATCAACGTGCTCACGCTGCTCGCCTTCGTGCTCGCGATCGGCATCGTGGTCGACGACGCGATCGTCGTCCTCGAGAACATCCATCGCCGCATCGAGGAGGGCGAGCCGCCGCTTCTCGCCGCGGTCCGCGGCGGCCGCCAGATCGCCTTCGCGGTCATCGCGACGACGCTCGTCCTCGCCTCGGTGTTCGTGCCGATCTCGTTCATGGAAGGCAATACCGGCCGGCTCTTCACCGAGTTCGGCATCGCGCTCGCCGCTGCGGTCCTCTTCTCCGGCTTCGTCGCGCTGTCGCTGAGCCCGATGATGTGCTCGAAGCTCCTCCGCCCGGTCTCGGGCGAATCCTTCCTCTATCGCTGGAGCGAGCCCGCCTTCGTCGGCTTGAACAACGGCTATCGCTGGCTCCTCGACCGCGCGCTCGGCGCGCCGGTCGTCGTCATCGCCGTCGGTCTCGTCCTGATGGGCGCCGCCTACAGCCTGTTCCTGACGCTCCCGAAGGAGTTCGCGCCGACCGAGGACCGCGGCTATCTGATCGTGCCGGTGACGGCGCCCGAGGGCGCGACCATCGAGTACACGCGCGAGCACATCGCCGCGATCGAGGGCACGCTCCGGCCCTATATCGATCGCGGCGAGGCGTCGGTGATCATGAGCATGATCGCGCCCGGCTTCGTCCGCCCGGCGCCGGTCAACACGGGCTTCGTGTTCCTGAAGCTCGCCGACTGGCAGGATCGCGAGCGCAAGCAGCAGGACATCGTCAAGGAGGTCGCGCCGCGGATCAACGCGATCCCCGGCGTGCGCGCCTTCCCGGTCAACCCGCCGAGCCTCGGCCAGCGCGGCTTCCGCGCGCCGATCCAGCTCGTCCTCGGCGGGCCCGACTACGAGACCCTGGTCGAGTGGCGCAACCAGATGATCCAGCGCATGAACCAGGACGGCCGCTTCGTCAACGTCACCTCGAACTTCCAGGAGAACAAGCCCGAGCTCCGCGTCACCATCGACCGGCTGCGGGCTGCCGATCTCGGCGTCTCGCTCGAGCAGATCGGGCGCACGCTCGAGACGCTGTTCGGCTCGCGCGAGGTCGGCACGATCGTCGAGCGCGGCGAGGAGTACAAGGTGATCGCGCAGGCGCAGGCCGAGAACCGGCGGACGACGCGCGATCTCACCAATGTCTTCGTCCGCTCGGCGACGTCCGGACAGCTCATCCCGCTCAACAACCTGGTCGTCATCGGCGAGGCGGCTGGCCCGCAGGAGCTCAACCGCGTCGACCGGCTGCGCTCGATCACCGTCCAGGCCTCGCTCACGCCGGGCTATCCGCTCGGCGAGGCGATCGCCGACCTCGAGCGCCTGGCGAAGGACGCGCTCCCCAACGATGCGGTGGTGAGCTGGCAGGGCGAGAGCCGCGAGTTCAAGGAATCGAGCAACAGCCTCTATTTCACCTTCGGGCTCGCGCTGCTCGTCGTGTTCCTGGTCCTCGCGGCGCAGTTCGAGAGCTATGTCCACCCGTTCATCATCATGCTGTCGGTGCCGCTCGCGATCACCGGCGGGCTGCTCGGGCTGATCTACGCCGGGTTCAGCCTCAACATCTACAGCCAGATCGGGATGATCCTTTTGATCGGGCTTATGGCGAAGAACGGGATTCTCATCGTCGAGTTCTCGAACCAGCTCCGCGACGAGGGCAAGAGCGTCCGCGAGGCGGTGCTCGAGGCCTCCGTCGTCCGCCTGCGGCCGATCCTGATGACGACGATCGCGACCGTGGTCGGCGCGGTGCCGCTCGCGATCGCCTCCGGCGCCGGCGCCGAGAGCCGCGCCGCGATCGGTGTCGTCATCATCGGCGGCATGAGCTTCGCCACCGTCCTCACGATGTTCGTGATCCCGGCGCTCTATCTCCTGCTCGCGCCGTTCACGCGCCCGATCAACCACGTCGCGCAGCGGCTGACCGCGCTCGAGCGCCGGCCGCATCCGGTGCCGGCCGAATAGGGAGGAGACGCATGACGCGCGCTGAAGGCTTCGTTCTTGGCGGCATCGTCGCGCTCGGTCTCGCCTTCTTCCCCGCCTTCCGCGACGTGGCGCTGGTCCAGTCGATCGCGATCGCGTTGTGCGGCGGGCTTCTGCCGTGATCGTTCAGGTCGCGGCCAGTTCCGCCGCCAGCCAGTCGCGGAACGCGCGCACCTTGGGGACGCGTTCGCGGCCGGGCGCGCACACGAAGTAGTAGGCGCGCCCGATCACCGGCAGCTCCGGCCCGAACGGCGACACGAGCAGCCCCGAGCGCATGTCTCCCGACGCGATGATGCGGTAGGCGAGAACGACGCCCGCGCCGGCGATCGCCGCATCGAGCGCATGGTCGGCCATGTTGAACCGCGGTCCGTGGCTCGGGTCGATGTCGGCGAGGCCGGCCGCCGCGAGCCAATCCGCCCAGCTCGGCATCGGCGGCGGCGCGGCGATCGGGAGCTCGATGTGGATGAGCGCCATGCGGCCGAGATCGGCCGGCGTCGCGAGGCCGCTTCCCTCGGCGAGGAGCCGCGGGCTGCACAGCGGCAGCACGCTCTCGTCGGCGAGCTTCTCGACGTGAAGCCCGGGATGATTGCCGGGGCTCAACCGAATGCCGACGTCGATCCCGTCGCGCACGAAGTCGGCGAAGACGGTGGTCGCCGATACGCGCGTTTCGATCTCGGGATGGGCGTCCATGAACCGGTAGAGCCGCGGCACCAGCCATTTCGAGGTGAAGCCGGGCGTCGCGCTGATGACGAGGACCCTGTCGTCGCCGATGCGCGCGAGCCGATCGAGCGCCTCGCGGAAGCGCTCGAAGCCCGCGGCGATGCCGGGTTGCAGTAGACGCCCCGCCTCGGTGAGCGCGATCGACCGCGGGCGCCGCTCGAAGAGCTTCATCCCGAGCATGTCCTCGAGGCCACGGATCTGATGGCTGAGCGCGGTCGCCGACACGTTGAGCTCGGCCGCCGCCTTGGCGAAGCTCTGGTGGCGGGCGATCGCCTCGAAGGCCCGAAGCGCGTTCAGGGAGGGCAAGGGTCGCATCGTCTCAGTTGAGATTTTCTCATGTCTCGGGTGAGAATTGACCATTTTTTTTCGGGCCAAAGCAAGGAGATTGTGGAGTTCGCAGGACACCGGCGCTGAGAAAATTGCAGCTTCGGCGCGGACCGAAGAGACCAGGAGAGCCGCCATGATCATCACCGCCGAGACCCGAACCGAGACCCTCGCCAAGGGTGCGGCCGTGCGTTTCCAGGACGCGGCCGGGACGCTCGTCACCTGCCTCTCCGGCGGGCTCTGGATCACCCAGGAGGACGACGGGCGTGATATCGTGCTGGCACCCGGGCAGGGTGCCGTCCTCGACCGAGGAGGCCGCACCGTGATCGGCGCGCTCGCCGAATCGCGCTATCTGGTGCAGCGTCTTCCCGCGCCGGCCGGGCGATCGCCGCGACCGATCCACGACGACCGGCGCCATTCGGCGGCGCCCCTGGAGCACGCCTCTTGACCCGCGCCGCGCTCGTCATCCTCGCCGCGACCTCGATCATCGTCACGATCTCGATGGGGGTGCGGCAGTCGTTCGGGCTGTTCCTGCCGCCGGTGATCGTCGATCTCGGCGTCGGGCGCGAGGTGTTCGGGCTCGCGATCGCGATCCAGAACCTCGTCACCGGCTTCATGATGCCGATCGCGGGCGCGCTCGCCGACCGCTTCGGCGTCGCGCGGGTGGTCCTGGTGGCGGGCGTCGTCTATATCGCGGGCCTCGTGCTGACCACGTTCGCGACCGGGCCCTTCGGGCTCTATGCCGCGCTCGGGATCGTGACCGGCGTCGGGCTCGGGGCCGCGAGCTATAACGTGCTGTTCGGCGCGGTGGGGAAGGCGGTGGCGGCGGAAAAGCGCACGCTCGCCTTCGGGATCGTGACCGGTGCCGGCTCGTTCGGCATGTTCGCGCTGGTGCCCGGCACGCGGGCACTCCTCGATTCGATGTCGTGGCAGAGCGCCATGCTGGTCGGCGCGCTCGCGGTGGCAGCGATCGCGGCGCTCGCGCTCGCGCTGCCGTGGAAGGCGGCTGGCGTCGCCGCGGGCCGAGGCGAGCAGAGCTTCCGCGAGGCGCTCCGCGAGGCGGGCGGGCACCGCGGCTATCTCCTCCTCAATGCCGGGTTCTTCGTCTGCGGCTTCCACGTCACGTTCATCGGCACCCATCTTCCCGCCTTCCTCGGCGATCAGGGGCTGTCGGCGGGGACCGCGGCGACCGCGTTTGCGCTGATCGGCCTCTTCAACATCTTTGGCGCGCTCGTCTTCGGCGCCATGGGTGGCTACTGGCGCAAGAAATACGTGCTGTCGGCGATGTATCTCCTGCGCTCCATCGTGATCGCGCTGTTCGTGTTCCTGCCGATCACCGAGACCTCGGCGCTCATCTTCGGCGCCGCGATCGGGTTCCTGTGGCTCGGCACGGTGCCGCTCACCTCGGGCGTCGTCGCCCAGATCTTCGGGCTCCGCTATCTCGCGACGCTCGCCGGCATCGTCTCGCTCTGCCATCAGATCGGGAGCTTCCTCGGCGCCTGGCTGGGCGGGCTCGTCTACGACATCGCCGGCTCCTATGACACGGTGTGGCTGATGTCGATCGCGCTCGGCGTGTTCGCGGCCCTCGTCCACCTGCCGATCGCCGATGCGCCGCTCGCCCGGCTCCGCGCCCAGCCCGCCTGAGCGGTCCGCCGGCCGCGCCCGCTAGAACGTGTCGAGCGGGATCTGGAGATAAACGCGGCCGTCGGCGGCGGCGGGCGGCAGGTGGCCCGCGCGCATGTTGACCTGCACCGAGGGCAGGATGAGCGTAGGCAGCGCGAGCGTCGCATCGCGGGCGCGCCGCAGGGCGACGAACGCCACCTCGGACGTGCCGTCCTTGACATGGATGTTGCCGGCGCGCTCGGCGGCGACCGTCGTCTCCCACTGGACCGCCCGCTTGCCGTCGAGGCCGTAGTCGTGACAGACGAAGAGCCGCGTCGCCGGCGGCAGCGCGAGGACGCGCGCGATCGAGCGATAGAGCGTCGCCGCGTCGCCGTCCGGGAAATCGCAGCGCGCCGTGCCGGCATCGGGCATGAAGATCGTGTCGCCGGCGAAGACGGCATCGGCGACGTGATAGGCGACGCAGGCGGGCGTATGGCCGGGCGTCGGCAGCACGCGAAACGCCAGATCGCCGACGGCGAAGGTCTCGTCGTCGACGAAGAGATGGTCGAACTGGCGCCCGTCGGTCGCGAAGCCGGGCTCGGCGCCGAACAGCGGCGCGAAGCGCGCCTGCACCGTGGTGACGCCGGCGCCGATCGCGACCTTGCCGCCGACCCGCGCCTTGAGCGCCTGGGCGCCCGACAGATGGTCGGCGTGCAAGTGGGTCTCGAGGATCCAGGCCACCGCGAGGCGCTCGCGCTCGAGATGGCGGAGCACCGGCTCGAGCGCGCGCGTGCCGGTGCGGGCGCTCCGCGCGTCGTAGTCGAGAACGGGATCGACGACCGCGGCGATGCGGGTTCGTGGATCGGCGACGACATAGCTGATCGTGCCGGTCGGGCCGTCGTGGAATCCGGCGATCGCCGGTGTCACCATGTCCTCCGCATGGCGCGTCGCGCAGTTTGACGACGGCGACATTCTTCCCTATTCGTTGGCATCCGCACGAAGCGCAGAGGTCGCATGTCGTCCATCATTGGCGAGTTCCTGAGCCCGGCACCGGAGAAGGTCGACACCTCGCCCGCGATCGGCGACACGGTCAAGACGACGACCTGCTACATGTGCGCGTGCCGCTGCGGCATCAAGGTCCACCTCAGCGACGGCACGATCCGATACATCGAGGGCAATCGCGACCACCCGGTCAACCGCGGCGTCCTCTGCGCCAAGGGCTCGGCCGGGATCATGCAGCATTATTCGCCGGCGCGCCTGTCCAAACCGCTGCTCCGGACCGGCGAGCGCGGCGCCGGCACGTTCAAGGAAATCGCGTGGGACGAAGCGCTCCGCATCGCGACCGACTGGCTCGGCGCGATCCGCGCCACCGATCCGCGTCGGCTCGCCTTCTTCACCGGCCGCGACCAGAGCCAGGCGCTGACCGGCTGGTGGGCGAGCCAGTTCGGCACGCCAAACTACGCCGCCCATGGCGGGTTCTGCTCGGTCAACATGGCCGCGGGCGGGCTCTACACCATCGGCGGCTCGTTCTGGGAGTTCGGCGAGCCCGACTGGGACCACACGAAGTATTTCCTGATGTTCGGCGTCGCCGAGGACCACGATTCGAATCCGATCAAGATCGGGCTCGGCAAGTTGAAGGGACGCGGCGCCAAGTTCGTGTCCGTCAACCCGGTCAAGACCGGATATTCCGCGATCGCCGACGAGTGGATCGGCATCCGGCCCGGCACCGACGGCATGCTCGTGTTCGCGCTGATCCACGAGCTCCTGCGCGCCAACCGGATCGACCTCGACTATCTCGTCCGCTACACCAACGCGCCGTGGCTCGTCGTCCAGGCGCCCGGGACCGCCGATGACGGGCTCTTCGCGCGCGATCGAAACGGCGCGCCGCTCCTCTGGGACAAGACCGTCAACGCCGAGGCGAGCGCGCTCCTGCCGCATGTGACGCCCGCGCTCGTCGGCGAGTTCATCCTCGAAGACGGCCGCAAGGCGGTGCCGGTGTTCCAGCTCCTCGCCGCGCGCTATCTCGACGACGCCTTTTCGCCCGAGGCGGCGGCGGCGACGACGGGCGTGCCGGCGGCGACGATCCGGCGCATCGCGGCCGAGCTCGCGCACGCCGCGTTCGACGACGAGATCGTGCTCCCGATCGCGTGGACCGACTGGGCCGGGCGGCGCCACGACCGGATGGTCGGCCGGCCGGTCGCGATGCACGCGATGCGCGGCATCTCGGCGCACTCGAACGGCTTCCACACCTGCCGCGCGATCCACATCCTCCAGATGCTGCTCGGCGCCGTCGACGTGCCGGGCGGGTTCCGCTACAAGCCGCCGTTCCCGAAGCCGATCCCGCCGGCGCAGAAGCCCGCCGGGCGCGCCGACCAGATCGGCGCCGGCAAGGTGATGGCCGGCCCGCCGCTCGGCTTCCCAACCGGGCCCGAGGATCTCCTCGTCGACGACGACGGCACGCCGCGGCGGATCGACAAGGCCTATTCGTGGGAGGCGCCGATCGCCGCCCACGGCATCATGCACATGGTCATCACCAACGCGTGGAAGGGCGATCCCTACCCGATCGACACGCTGTTCATGTACATGGCCAACATGAGCTGGAACTCGTCGATGAACACGACGGGCGTCATGCACATGCTGACCGACAAGAACGCCGACGGCGGCTACAAGATCCCGCACATCATCTATTCCGACGCGTTCTATTCCGAGATGGTGCCCTATGCGGATCTGATCCTGCCCGACACCACCTATCTCGAGCGCTGGGACTGCATCTCGCTTCTCGACCGGCCGATCTGCGATGCCGACGGCCCGGCCGATGCGATCCGCCAGCCGGTGGTGAAGCCCGACCGCGACGTGCGTCCGTTCCAGGACGTCCTGATCGATCTCGGCGCGCGGCTCGGGCTTCCCGGCCTCGTCGTCGCGGACGGCAGCCCGCGCTTTCCTGGCGGCTATGCCGACTATCTCGTCAACCACGAGCGCATGCCGGGGATCGGCATGCTCGCCGGCTGGCGCGGCAATGGCGACGAGCACGGCACCGGGCCGCGCAATCCGAACCAGCTCGCGCGCTATATCGACAACGGCTGCTTCTGGCGCCAGCATCTCCCCGACGAAGCGCGCTACTACAAGCACGCCAACCGCACCTATCTCGACTACGCGGTCAAGATGGGCTTCATCGGCAAGGCCGATCAGATCGTGCTCCAGCTCTATTCGGAGCCGATGCAGACATTCCGGCTCGCGGCCAAGGGCTTCGGTCCGAAGCAGCCGCCCGCCCGCCATCGCGCGCGGATCGAAACCTTCTTCGATCCGCTGCCGATCTGGTATATGCCGTTCGAGGAGGCGGCCATCGACACCGCGTCGCTCCCGATGCACGCGATCACCCAGCGTCCGATGGCGATGTACCACTCGTGGGGCTCGCAGAACGCCTGGCTCCGCCAGATCCACGGCGCCAACCGGCTCTATGTCAACCGCGCGCGCGCCGCCATGCTCGGCATCGCCGACGACGACTGGGTGTGGGTGACGAGCCATCACGGGCGCATCAAGGTGCAGGTGCGTCTGATGGAAGGCGTCAATGCCGACACGGTGTGGACCTGGAACGCGATCGGCAAGCGTGCGGGCGCCTGGAACCTCGCCGGCGATGCGCCCGAAGCGACGCGCGGCTTTCTCCTCAACCACGTGATCTCGGAGCTCCTGCCCGCGCGCGAGGACGGCTACCGCTACGCGAACTCGGATCCGGTGACCGGCCAGGCGGCGTGGTACGACCTCCGGGTGCGCATCGAGAAGGTGGCCGAGGCCGAGGCGGGCGAGACATCGCCCCGCTTCGCCGCCGCAGCACCGCCGCCGACGCTGCCGGCGCGGCCGGCGATCCTGCGCTACGGCGAGCGGTTCCGCCGCGCGCGCAAGAGCGGAGACGGACGATGACCGCGCTGCCGCCGCCGGGCGGGCGGAAACTCGGCCTCGTCATCGACCTCGACACCTGCGTCGGCTGCCATGCCTGCGCGGTCAACTGCAAGGAGTGGAACACCGGCGGCCACGCGGCACCCCTTCCCGACCACGATCCCTATGGCGCCGGCGCGACCGGGGTGTGGTTCAACCGCGTCCACACCTTCGAGGCGGGCGAGGGCGCGGCGGCGCGGACGGTGCATTTCCCGCGCTCGTGCCTCCACTGCGAGACGCCGGACTGCGTCAGGGTCTGCCCGACCGGCGCGTCCTACAAGCGCGCCGAGGACGGCATCGTGCTGGTCAACGAGGATCTCTGCATCGGCTGCAAATTGTGCTCGTGGGCGTGCCCCTATGGCGCGCGCGAATACGACCACGATGCCGGCGTGATGAAGAAGTGCACGCTCTGCATCGACCGCATCTACAACGAGAACCTCGAGGAGATCGATCGCGTGCCGGCCTGCGTCGCGACCTGCCCGGCATCGGCGCGGCATTTCGGCGATCTCGGCGATCCCGATTCGGCGGTCTCGCGCCTCGTCGCCGCGCGCGGCGGCGTCGCGCTGATGCCCGAGCTCGGCTATGCGCCGGTCAACCGCTATCTGCCGCCCCGCCCGCGTCGGGACACGCCCGGCTGCACCGGTGCGCCGGCGGCGCTGCCCGAGGCGGCGTCGGGCGGCGGCCGCTTCCTCCGGTGGATCGACGCGATGCTGTCGCGCTGACCGCCGGCAACAGCTCTTCCGCCTCTCCGTCCGCCGAGAACCGCGCCCGTGCATCCCGCCTATTCCGTCATCTTCTTCACCACCGCCTCCGGCGCGGGCTACGGCCTCCTCGCCATGCTCGGGACGTTCGCGGCCTTCGGCCTCGTGCCGCCCGACCCGTGGTTCGGCGCCGTCGCCTTCGCCCTCGCGCTCGGCGCCATCGCGTTCGGCCTGGTGTCCTCGACCTTCCATCTCGGCCATCCCGAGCGGGCGTGGCGGGCCTATTCGCAGTGGCGGACATCGTGGCTGTCGCGCGAGGGTGTCGCGGCGACGCTCACCTTCGTGCCGGCCGGGCTGTTCGCGTTCGGTTGGATGTTTGTCGGCGAGAACGGCGGCATCTGGGGCGCGCTCGGCCTCGTGGTCGCCGCCGCCGCGGCCGCGACCGTCTACTGCACGGCGATGATCTACGCCGCGCTCAAGACGATCCGGGCCTGGAACCACGGCATCGTGACGCGGCTCTATCTCGCGCTCGCGGTGCTGACGGGATCGCTCTGGTACAACGCGCTCGCCTGGCTGTTCGGCCATGTGAGCCCGTTCGCGCCGCTCGTCGTCATCATCGCGCTTTCCTACGGGTTCTGGCTCAAGCGGCGCTACTGGATGTATATCGACGGCACCCATGCGGCCTCGACGGTCGCGACCGCGACCGGGCTCGCCGGTCTCGGCCCGGTCCGTCTCCTCGATGCGCCGAACACGCAGGAGAACTTCGTCCAGGAGGAGATGGGCTACCGCATCGCGCGCGCGCATGCGACCAAGCTCCGCCGCTATGCGTTCTTCCTCCTGTTCGCGATCCCGGCCGCGCTGGTCCTGATCGGCATGGAGGCCTCGCTCTGGCTCGGCCTCCCGTGCGCCGTCCTCGCCGCGCTCTCGGCCTCGTTCGGTGTCGTGATCGAGCGCTGGCTCTTCTTCGCCGAGGCGAAGCACGTCGTGACGCTCTATTACGGCGCCGACGCCGCCTGACGACCGCGCCTCGGCCGAGGACGCCCGCCACGAACACACCGGCGATCACGGGCGGTCACGCTCGCGACCGGCACGCTCCGCCCGTCGCCGGCCGCCGGCCAAGCGCCTCGACGCCGCCGCCCTCGGCCGGATACAAGTTCCCGGCATGGCTTCCCGCCCCGACCCGCCGGCCGCGCCGGCGCTCGCCTTCAACTCGACGCTGTGGGGCTGCCTCTTCGCCGCGACCGCGATCGCGCTGTGGGGCGGCAACGTCGTCGTCGGCCGCGCCGCGCCCGATGCCGACGTGCCGCCGATCGCGCTCAATGTGTGGCGCTGGATCATGGCGCTCGCGATCATCCTGCCCTTCGCGGGACCGCGCGCGTGGGCGCAGCGCGATCTCCTCCGCCGCCACTGGAAGTTCTGCGTCGGCTTCGGCATCGCGACCGTCGGGCTGTTCAACCCGGTCCTCTATATCGGGCTCCAGTACACGACCGCGGTGCAGGGCACGCTGATCACCGGGATCCTGCCTGCGCTGGTCCTGATCGCGGCGTGGATCGTGTTCGGGACAGCGATCAGCCGCCGCCAGATCGCCGGCGTCGCGATCTCGTTCGCCGGCCTCATCGTGATCGTGAGCCGGGGCGATCGAATCTTCCTCGACCATCTCGACTTCAATGTCGGCGATCTCTGGGTGCTCGGCGCCACCGTCCTCTGGACGGTGCAGACGATCATGATCCGCAAGCTGCCCAAGGGGATCGACCTCCTCGGCTTCCAGGTCGTCGTGTTCGCGGTCGGGATCGTGTTCGATCTCCCGTTCTATCTGTGGGAGACCGCGACGGTGCGGCTGATGCCGCTGACCTGGACGGCGTTCTATTTGGTCGCCTATGTCGCGATCGCGGCGAGCGTGATCGGCTACACGTTGTGGAACATGGGCGCGATCCGCGCCGGGCCGGCGAACGCCGGCTATATCGCGAACCTGTTCCCGGTGTTCAGCGCCATCGCCGCGACGCTCTTTCTCGGCGAGCGGCTGGAGTGGTTCCACTGGGCGGGCGGCGCGGTGATCGCCGCCGGCATCTCGCTCGCGACCGTCGCCGTCAGCGCGAAAAACGACGGGGCGGGCCGCCGGCCCGCCCCGTGAGACCGTCCGGAGCCCGCGCGGTCAGACGACCGGAAGCGTCACGCCGACCAGGCAGTCGCGGGTGACGATGGACGCGAGCTTCTCCTCGCCCCAGCCCTCGGTGCCCTTGGGCCGCAACGGCAGAACGATGTAGCGGAGATCGGCGTTCGAATCGTGGACCCGGAGCGTGATATCGCCCGGCAGCTCGGTCCCGAACTCCTTCAGCACCTTGCGCGGCTCGATCACCACGCGCGAGCGATAGGCCTTCGACTTGTACCAGTCGGGCGGCAGGCCGAGGAGCGAACGCGGGTAGCACGAGCAGAGCGTGCAGACGATGACGTTGTGGGTCGCCGGCGTGTTCTCGACCACGACGAGATGGGCCGGCGTGACGTCGACGCCGACCTCCTTGCACGCCGCGGGCGCGTTCTCCAACAGCCGCTTCTTGTAGGCCGGGTCCGACCAGGCCTTGGCGATGACCTTGGCGCCGAGCGAGGGCGTGCGGCTGTCCATGTATTCGAGCGCCGATCGGATCTCGGCGGCGGTGACGTAGCCCTTCTCGATCAGGAGCTCGCGCATCGCCAGCGCCATGATCTCGTACTCCGAGGCGCCGACCTCGATCGGCGCATGCGCGTCGTGGTCGTGATCATGGTGGTGGTGATGGCCGCGGGCGTCGCGTTCATCGGTCATGTCGGTTCTCCTTCCGCCCGGATCACGCCGGTTCGAGCCAGTGTTCGAAGACCTCGAGATCGAGGGTGTCCTGCGCCGGGCCGTCATAGCGCGGCCAGATCTCGGTCTGCATGAAGCGGACGCGATAGAGCCGGCGCCGCGGCTCGCCGTCGAAGCCGTAGGCGAGCTCCTCGGGGTTGGCGAAATTGCCTGCGATGCGCTCGACGATGCCGGCCTTGCCGCGGATGTAGAAGGGCGTGCGGCGGTGGCCGGGCGGGTGGGTCCGCTTGACCGTGACCTTGTCGCCGACCTTGAACATCGCGGTCATGCGGCCTCCTGAACCTTGCGCCGGACCTCGGCCATCTTGGCGTCCCACTCGGCGCGGCTGAAGAGGCCCTTCTCGCAGAACAGATTGACCATGGCGACCGCCCAGCGTTCGAAATAGGGCAGGTCATAGTCCTCCGGCCGCAGATCCTCGAGCGCACGGCGCAATTCGTCGACCCGGCAATAGTCGTCGCCGAGCGCGTTCCTGAGCGCGGTGATCAGCTTCTGCCACGGCTCGGCCTCGTGGGTCGAGGGATCGACCGGCCCGGCCGGCTCGCCCCCCATGTCGTGATAGCGTCGATCGGTCATCCTCATCCTCCGGCTGAACCGGCGATCGGCGCCATTGTAGTGATCCGCCGCGCCGCGGCCAACCTTTCCCGTGGGCGGCCGGGCGAGTTCCCCGGCCCCCGTTCCGACACGGGGGAGGCCCGGGGGAGACCCATTAGTTCGGGCCGATCATCGCGGCCGGGCGCGGATCTCGGCCATGCGGCGGGCGAGCTCGTCCTCGCCGAGGACGCCCTTCTCGATCAGGACGTTCGCCGCCGCGCGCACGCCGCGCTCGAAATAGCCGAGCCGGTCGTGGAGGAGACCGAGGTCCTCCGAGGCGCGGCGCGCCTCGTCGAGCGTGACGAGGCGCTTCGCGGGCGTCCCGATTGCCGCGCGCGTGGCAACCGCCATGCGCTGCCACAAGAGGGCCGCGTGGTCGCTCCGGTCGATCGGGCCGGCCGGATCGCCGCCGATGTCGTTGACGCGCCGCGCCGGCGGCGGCTCGACGACCGGGCGCTGGTCAGCCACGCCCGAGCTCGCGCCGGACGATGCGCGCACCGTCGACCATCGCCCTGAGCTTCCCGAACGCGATGTCGCGCGGCATGTATTTCATGCCGCAATCGGGCGCGACCACGATACGCTCGGCCGACACGACGGCGAGTGCCTTCCGGATGCGGGCCGCGACCGTCTCGGCGGTCTCGATCGTCGCATCGCCGTTGTCGATGACGCCGAGGATGATCGTCTTCGACGGCAGGCTCTTCAGGACCGCGAGATCGAGATTGGGTTGCGCCGCCTCGATCGAGACCTGGTCGACATGCGCGGCCTCGAGCTCGGGCAGGAACGAATAGCCGGTCGAGGGCCGGTCGTGCACGATGTGCGCATAGCCGAAGCAGAGATGGACCGCGGTGGTGCCGAGGCCGCGACAGCCCTCGACGGCGCGGTTGATCGCCTTGACCGCATAGCCCTTGGCCTTATCGGGGCGCGCCTGCATATAGGGCTCGTCGAGCTGGACCACGTCGGCGCCGGCCTTGAACAGGTCCTTGATCTCGGCGTTGACGGCGGCGGCATAGTCCATCGCCGCGGCCTCGTCGTCCTTGTAGTGGTCGTTCTGCGCCTGCTGGGTCATCGTGAACGGCCCGGGGATGGTGATCTTGATCCGCCGGTCGGTGTTGGCACGCAGGAACTGGACATCGCGGACCTCGACCGGCCGGGTGCGGCGGATCGGCCCGGCGATGCGCGGCACGGGATTGGCGTGGCCGGTGCGGTCGATCGCGGTGCCGTGCTTGTCGATGTCGATGCCGTCGAGCGCGGTGGCGAACCGGTTGGAGTAGCTCTCGCGCCGGATCTCGCCGTCCGAGATGATGTCGATCCCGGCGCGTTCCAGGTCGCGGATGGCGACCAGCGTCGCGTCGTCCTGCGCCGCCTCGAGGAATCGTTCCGGGATGCGCCACATCTCCTTCGCGCGGATGCGCGGCGGCAACCGGCCGCGCAGATTCTCGCGATCGACCAGCCAGTCGGGCTGCGTATAGCTGCCGACGACGGTGGTGGGCAGGAGGTCGGGCATGATCGTCTCCCCGGTGAGCGGATCCTGGCGGCGACTATAGAAGATGGCCGCCCCGCGCGCGACCGTGTTGTCGCTCAGAGACCGAGGCCGAACCAAGCGAGGATGCGGATCATGGCGAGGTAGAGCACCATCGTCAGCGCGCACACGATCGCGAGCGCGAGCCAGAACCCGACGCCGTTCCTGAGAAGCGCCGGCAGCACCAGGAACATCGGCAGGCTCGGCAGCACATACCAGAACGTCGCTTCGGCATGATCGGCGATGCGCACGGCATCGCCCGTGTCGCGCCACAGCCAGATCATCGCGAGGATCGACACGAGCGGCAGCGAGGCGATCAGCGCGCCGGCCGACGGGCTCCGCCGCGCGAGCTCGGACACGATCGCGACGATCACGCCCGAGAGCCCGGCCTTGAGAAGAAGATAGCTCACCACCGACCTCCGCTAGCAGGCTGCTGAAAAATGCTCGTCTTGGGGGTTTTGGAATGATTCTCTAAGCGCGGGTTGCGCGAGGAGTATCGGGATTCGAGGCGAGGATCGAGACAGTGGGTCGCTGTTTTCCTACGTGAGCTGCGAGGCACGGGTGCCGGCGGATCATCCGCTGCGGGCGATCCGGGCGATCGTGGACGAGGCGTTGGAAGTTTTGTCGCCGGCGTTCGAGGGGCTGTACTCGAAGCTGGGCCGGCCGTCGATCCCGCCCGAGAAGCTGCTGCGGGCGTTGCTGCTTCAGGCGTTCTACGGCATCCGCTCGGAACGCCAGCTGATGGAGCAGCTCGACTACAATCTGCTGTTCCGCTGGTTTGTCGGGCTGTCGATGGATGCGCCGATCTGGGACGCGACGGTCTATTCGAAGAACCGGGACCGGCTGATCGAAGGCGACGTGGCGGCGCGGTTCCTTCAGGCCATCGTGCAGAGCCAGCGGGTCCGGACGCTGTTGTCGGACGATCACTTCTCGGTCGATGGCACGCTGATCGATGCCTGGGCGTCGATGAAGAGCTTCCGGCCCAAGGACGCAGGCGGGGCGGGCGGATCGCCGGCCGGCGGCGGCGGGGGGCGCAATGCCGAGCGCGACTTCCGTGGCCAGAAGCGCTCCAACGAGACCCACGCCTCGACCACCGACCCCGATGCCCGGCTCTACCGCAAGGGCGACGGGCAATCGAGCCGACTGTGCTTCATGGGCCATCTGTTGATGGAGAACCGCAACGCGCTGATCGTCGATGCGACCCTGACCCGCGCGTCGGGTACGGCCGAGCGCGACGCGGCGTTGCTGATGCTGAACCGGCGCAAGCGAGGTCGCCGGATCACGCTCGGCGCGGACAAGGCCTATGACGTCGGCGACTTCGTCGACGCCTTGCGGGCCGCCAAGGTCACGCCGCACATCGCCGTCGACGGCCATCTGACCAAGACCGGCAAGCGGCGCAAAACCCGGATCGACGGCCGGACCACCCGCCCGCCGGGATACGCGGTGAGCCAGCGCATCTGCAAGCGCATCGAGGAGAGCTTCGGCTGGATCAAGAGCGCGGCAGGGCTCGCCAAGACCCGCCACCGCGGGCTCGACCGAGCGGGATGGGTGTTCACGATCACGGCCGCCGCCTGCAACCTGATCCGCCTACCCAAGCTCATCGCCGAGCCAGTGGCATGACGGCGCCGCAATGCCGCCGCCGATCAGACGGCGAGCCGGCAAAAACCATCTATCCCGCCGACCCCGTCGCCAACCCAAAAGCGACGTTCCGATCGACTTCTTCAGCAGCCTGCTAG
>Ga0194131_10005517_pt1 | contig 18157 bp, 17 predicted proteins | sample TA2KigO120mmetaG_FD_148631 | JGI IMG/M metagenome (GOLD analysis project Ga0194131, IMG submission 148631) | Freshwater microbial communities from Lake Tanganyika, Tanzania - TA2015053 Kigoma Offshore 120m | ecosystem: Environmental > Aquatic > Freshwater > Lake | place: Tanzania: Lake... | reverse complement strand
AGAGGCCGGGGGAAAGAAGCTCTTCAATTGTGTCCATTCGGTCATGGTCAGGTCCGTTGGATAAACTCGCGGCAGTGTATTCATCCCTCAAGCTTACCAATCCCTTTTTCAAAACACTCTCTAAGAGCGTCAGGCCCAGTGCGGCTTCTTCTTTGACCACTTTTCCTTCGTGATCAATCCATGCATGGACCGTTGTTTCGCCGAACTTTTCCGCGAGCTTCGTTGTCGCTATGGAACGCCCTTTGATGGAGAGGTTTTCGTGGCCAATGGCTGAAACCTGGATCGTTTCTGTTTTGGTCGTAAGCGGGTTAAAGATGCTATAGCGTCGTTCTTCCCCAAGTTGCAGGGTGGTATCGTGAAGCGTGAGCTGCGTGATGGTCGGGAGATAGAGTGGATCTTGTAACGGCAATGAGAATGGCGAAGAGTTCCCTGCTGTGGAGATTTGCCCGCGTAATTCTCGTTTGTTTTCTCCATCGCTATGGACTGCACCGGTCACCTGGAAAACCGCGCCTGAACTGACCAAACGAAAAGAAAAGTCTTGTAAGGCATATTGCTGATCAATGTTGGCTTGAACTTCGGTGTGAACGTTTTGATCAGTGTTCATCACTCTGAGTTTCATTTGCGAGCGCTCTTGCCAGCGGTAGCCATTCTCCGCAGATGCGAGGGAGCGGTGAAAGTAGCCGATTTTCTTGTCTTGATGGTAAATACCCATCCACCCATCATACGCCGCGAGTGGCGTATCTGACTGGACTGGTGTCACTGGAGCAGATGAAGGATACGTGAGTCGAAATTCAGCCATCGTTCGGTGGATAAGCAGCCCTACCATAACCAGCCAAAAGAGAACGATGCTAATGCCGAGAAGACGCTTCATACAACTCCCGTATCTTGTTTCTTCCAGACCCCTGTTCTACTGTCATCGGATAGGGGTTCAATTTCCTTTAGAGCCCAAACTATGACGGAGACTACGCGTTCCTCCACGTCTACCGATGTGCCGTGTTTTCTCGTCGACCGCATGTTAGGTCGGCTTGCTAAGTGGTTGCGCATTCTCGGCTACGACACTGTTTATCTTCCCCAACTTTCACCTCAAGGCCTCATGCGAGAGGGGCGTCGCCAGAGTCGCATCATTTTGACACGTGACACTCGCGTGCTCCGACAGAAAGACGCGCCGCCTTTCGTTTTTATTCAGGCCGATCGTTTTCGTGACCAAATCAAGCAAGTGATTGCAACCTGTCACCTTGATTCCCTTACGCGACTTTTCACTCGTTGTGGAGAGTGTAACGAACTTTTAACAACCGTGAAAAAAGAGGCGGTGCGAGAGCAAGTGCCAGAGTATGTGTGGCAGACTCAAGCTGAGTTTCATCAATGCCCAGGATGTCACCGCATCTATTGGGGAGCGACACATAAAGAGCACGTGATTGCTGAACTGCAACAACTGGGACTATTCGCTGAATCGTCCAGAATCTAAAGCAAACCACACGAGATTGGTACGCTTTGGGTTATCACCAGAGAGACCGTCGCGTGCGCTGTGCGTACGGCCCCTTCTTTTATACCTTGCCCTGTTGTCTCAGCGCCTCGTACAAAACAATTGCTGCCGCGTTGGATAAATTCAGGCTGCGGACGTGCGTGCCAGACATTGGAATTGTGTAGAGTGAGTCAGCGAGCAGCGTACGAATCTCTGTCGATAGCCCTCGTGTCTCACTACCAAAGACTAACAGATCACTGTCGGTGTATTGCGCTTGTGTATATGAGACCGTCGCTCTGGCAGAGAACGCGATCATTCTGCCGGAGGGACGACGCGAGAGAAAGTCACTCCACGTGGGATAGGAATGGACATCGACATACGGCCAATAATCGAGTCCGGCACGTTTGAGGTAGCGGTTTTCGAGAGAAAAGCCTAACGGACCGACGAGGTGAAACGTCGTATTCGTTGCCGCGCATAACCGTGCGGTAGTGCCAGTATTGGGAGGGATTTCGGGTTCGACAAAGACAATGTGCATGGGAAAAAGGCTTTAAGCTTCAGGCTGTAGGCTATAGGAAAAAACAACGATTAAAATGCGAACCGATAAACCTGAGAGAGCTTAGAAGTCTGAGTGTCTCGGAGTCTGAGACACCGGAAATATCGTGCTGCCGACCTGTAAGGAAAATGTCCCTGGGTTTTGATCCTCCTGCATGTGATCTGTCAGTTGATAATACGCGGGACGTGAAAAACGAGCAGGTTCTGCTCCACTTTTGACTCGACAATAGAGAACGTTCTCCTGACTGATCGATAGGGTAGTGGGATTCAGTGGCTCTTCACTCTCATCATTCAACCGCAGTGTAAATCCCTGAGTCGAATCGCCCATCACCCGGGTAATCACATACGGCGTATCTTCAATCTCAACGGTGACTTTGTCCCAACCAATGGCGATTTCGTAGGCTCCTTCTGGGGTTCTACGCAGATGTTGACTAAACAAGACATTGATACGGCGATTCTGAATACGTTCGTCATTGGCGTACCACCACCCATCTTTACCAAAATGAATCTTCCGCGTGGGATCGATCGCCCAAAAGCCAGCTTTTGCCATAGTTTATTTTCGCTCGCTGGTATCAAGAATCAGAGTCACAGGCCCATCATTCACTAACTGCACGGCCATCGTTGCCTGGAATTGTCCGGTGGCAACCCGAACCCGGTGACGCTTTATACACTCAACGAAATACTCATACAAAGGAAGTGCAGAGTCTATACCCGCAGCATCGGTAAATGACGGGCGGCGACCCTTACGGGCATCACCATAGAGCGTGAACTGCGACACAACCAATAGCTCCCCTTGTACGTCCTGCACCGAGAACGCAAACTTTCCTGCCTCATCGGAAAAGATGCGGAGGTTGACGATCTTTTCGCTGAGAGACTCTGCTTCGATCTTTGTATCACTGGTTGAGATACCAAGAAGGACGAGCAGGCCACGACCGACCTGGCCGATGATGTGGTTGTCCACTCGGACACTGGCTTCACTGACGCGTTGAATGACGGCTCGCATGACTAAGAAACAGGGTACTGGTTACAGGGTACAGAGGAAAGGGGACAAGATAAGTTAAAGGGACCAGGTGGCAGGAAATAAGACAAGCGATAATTTACAATTTGCCTTGATCTGTTCCTTGTAACCCGTCCCCTGTAACCTCCTCAACGGATAGCGTATTATCCCCACTATGTATCCAGTACTCTTTCAACTCGGACCGCTGACCGTGTACAGCTATGGTGTGATGATGGCCCTCGGGTTTCTCTCTGCCGGATGGGCGGTTGGCAAAGGACTCGAACAGCAAGGCAAAGATCCTGCGTTTGCTTCTACGCTCGTTGTCTGGGCCGCTGTTGGTGGACTCTTAGGCGCACGCCTGCTCTTCATTGCCGAGCATTGGAGTGAGTTTCTCTCCAATCCCCTCTCGTTGATTCTCACCGGTGCAGGTTTTACGTGGTACGGTGGGCTTATTGGTGGTGTCGTTGGTGTCACTCTTTGTATCCGCCATTATGGGTTTCGCTGGCTGGAAATCATGGATGCTGTCGCGCCAGCTATCGCGCTCGGACACGGGATTGGTCGCATTGGCTGCCATCTCGCTGGTGATGGCGACTGGGGACCACCGACAACATTGCCCTGGGGAGTTGCTTATACAAAGGCAATCATCGGTTGGGACTATCCACCAGGGGTGCGTGTCCATCCATCAGCACTCTACGAGACCATTGCCTATTTACTGATCTTTGCGGCCTTGTGGGTCATGCGTGGTCGCCAACGACCTGTCGGGTCGTTGTTCTGGGGGTATCTCTTGTTGTCGAGTGTTGCGCGCTTTGGCATCGAATTCGTGCGTATTAACCCACCGTTAGCGTTTGGGCTGTCTGAAGCGCAGATGATCAGCCTCGTCCTCATGACGATTGGCGCTGTCATGTTAACACGGAGTGAACCGTTAGCGGCGGAAACAAAACCTTTGTCTCGCACGCCACGAGTAGCACGGGAGAAATCGTAGTGAAGAGGTGGTTGGTTCTTGGGGTTATTGTTCTTGTCTTCGGCTTCCTGGCGACACTTGCCCGCTCACCATCAGAAGCGAAAAAGCCAGCACCAGAATTTGTCTTGCCTGACCCGCAAGGACAAGTGGTGCGTCTGTCGCAACTGAAAGGCAAGGTGGTGATGCTCAATGTGTGGACCACCTGGTGTCCGCCATGCCGTAAAGAAATGCCGACGATGGAAACGCTTCATCGTCGTTTCAAGGGCACGGATTTCGTGATGCTCGCGGCGAGCCAGGATGTTGATGGAAACAGCACTGTCCTGCCGTATATGCAAGAAAATGGCTTCACTTTTCCGGTTGTGCTTGATGTCAACGGTGAGATAGGTCGTAAATATGGTGTGACGGGATACCCGGAGACCTTCATTATCGACCGTCAGGGACGCATCGTGCACCATCACGTTGGCTTCAATGACTGGTCTTTGCCAAAGGTTGAAGCGTCATTACGTCGACTCATGGATCTTGGCGATTGGATGCCGTGGGATGGTGTCAACACGCCCGGAGAGCGAAGTCCGCTTAAAAGTCAATGAGAAATGCAGAATGGGGAAACTGAAAACAGTAGTTGCGCTCCTCCCCCCTTAGTCATTCTTCATTTTTAATTTCGCTTTTTCCATTGGTTAGGCATAATCATCCACCCGACTGTGATTTTGCGGGCAGGAACTGCAGCCGGACTTTTGCTTGCGAGTCGGCCACAGTGAGCGGCTCACATACAGTGCAGCTACGGCAACAATAACGAGAACAGCCAATGTTTGAGTATCCATGTATCCTGTCATTAGTGATGCGTAATACGTAAAAAGTAAAAAAGTCGTTCGTCGAGAATAACTTTTGACCTTAGACCTTGGACTTTGGACTTTACACGAAAATCCGACTGCCAACCTGATACACAACTAACGCACCCAAGTATGCCAAACCGGTCATGTAGACAAACGTAAAAGCGGCATAGCCCCACGAGCCGGTTTCGCGCTTGATCGTTGCCAGCGTTGCGCCACACTGACAGCACAGCGCGAAGAATATCATCACCGAGAGTGCAACGATCGGTGTGTATATCGGTCGCCCGTCTGGCCAACGTTCCGCTTGCATGGCGCTCCGCAGCTCTACGCTTTCTTCGCTTTGCTCGTTCCCAAGATTGTAGATGGTTCCGAGAGCGGCAATGATCACTTCTCGTGCGGGAAAACTCGCAAGCGTTGCCATGCCAATCTTCCAATCCCAGCCCAATGGGCGCACGAGTGGTTCGATGGCATGCCCAGCTTGGCCAAGGTAACTTCTTCGGAGCCGTTCTCCACTTTCTTCGATCGTGAGTCGTTCTTGCTCTTCTGGCGTGGCAGTGGCACGTCGAGCTTGAAACTCCTCTTTCAGGGCAGGCTGAGTAGGGTAATACGATAAGGCCCATATCAAGATCGTGGTTGCGAGGATAATCGTTCCGGCACGCCGAAGAAACGCGAGACTGCGGTCATACATGCGAAAGAGAACGGCACGCCACGCCGGGATTTTGAAAGGCGGAAGCTCAAGTAAAAACGGCACCGCTTCGCCGCGGAGAAATGTACGCTTCAGGACCAACGCGACCGGCGGAGCGACAACCAGGCCGAGCGTATACATCACAAATAGTGTTATCCCTTGTAGGCCGACAATACCCCAGACTGTGTGATTTGGGATAAAGGCCGAGATGAAAAGAACGTATACCGGAAGACGTGCACTGCAACTCATCAAGGGAGCAATAAGAATCGTGGCAATACGATCGCGGTGGTTATCGATCGAGCGTGTCGACATAATGCCAGGAACAGCGCAGGCAAACGACGACAGTAACGGGATGAAGCTACGCCCCGAAAGTCCAAACCCGGCCATAATGCGATCCATCAAAAATGCCGCACGTGCCATGTAGCCGGAGTCTTCGAGAATCGCGATAAGGCCGAATAAAATAGCGATCTGCGGCACAAAGGTGATGACTGCACCAACTCCGCCAATAACGCCATCGACGATGAGGCTCTGCAATGGGCCTTCCGGAAGGAGGGTTTGTATTCTTGTTCCCAGGCCAGAAAACACACCATCGATAATCTCCATCAACGGTGCCGCCCAAGAGAAAATCGACTGAAAGGTCACGGCCATAGCGACGAGAAAAACCAGGAGCCCCCAAACCTTATGCGTGACGATCTGGTCAATGCGATCCGACCACGTGTGATGAGGTGCGGTCAACGATTGGCGAACAACAGTGGTAATCATGTCGGTGATCCATTGATAGCGGGCATTGGTTTCAATGTGTGGCAGTGAGGTCCCTGACGAGGTGAGTCGTTCCCGTGCAGCACGAACGGGGGAAATGATATCATCGCCAAGCTGGCGTATGAGTTCCTGTTCAATAGACCCACCAGCATCGATCAGCAGCCGCTCAAGGAGAAATCGCGGCAATCGATGCTGTCCGTTGACAAGCGCTGCTTCGACTGTGTCGACTTCATGCCTGAATGTTTCAGGAAACTGAATGCGAGGAGTCGAGGAGATTGATGCCTGAACGACGTGCCGTAAAGCTTGTTGAAGAGCCGACAAGCCGACGTGTCTGGCGGCATGAACCGGTACAACTGGGACACCAAGGCGCTGTTGCAATGCTTCGATATCAATGAGTGTCCCTTGCTTCTGGGCGATATCCATCATGGTTAGGGCGACAACGACCGGTCGACCTGTTTCCAGAACCTGCGTGAGCAAATAGAGGTTCCGATCCAGATTGGTCGCATCTAAGACGCAGAGCACAGCATCTGGCGCAGGAATATCCTTGCCATAGCCGAACAGCACACTGACTGCGAGCATTTCGTCTGGCGCACGAGGCGCTAACGAATAGGTACCAGGAAGATCGACCGCGAGAAACCGATCTCCGTCAACTGTGAATTCGCCGAGCGCACTTTCGACCGTGACACCAGGATAATTGCCGGTGTGCTGGCTCAAGCCAGTGAGCGCGTTGAAAAGCGTTGTCTTGCCAGTATTGGGATTTCCAATAACCGCAATGAGGTAACGTCGTTCAGTAGAAAGCGATGGAGGTGAGGGGTGGTCACCAATGGGAATTGAAGGGGGAGAGGCCGTTGCGGCCATGAGTGTTCATGCCTCTCATGATACAGAATCAAGGATGACACGCTGGGCTTCATTACGTCGGAGCGCGATATTGAAGCCGCGAATCCGTATCTGCATGGGATCTCCCAACGGTGCAAATCTCACAACTTGCACTGATTGACCAGGAGTGAATCCCAATTCAGAGAGTCGCTGGGTAAGTCCATCGACACCGGTGACGGCTTGGATTCGCCCAGCCTGCGAAGGAATAAGATCGGCTAGCGTTCTCATAGTGTCAAATGATAATGATTTTCAATTTCAGTGTCAACGAAGGTCCTAACGATCATAGCCGTGCCGCACGATATGATGGGCACTCGCCGCGACTTCGTCGTTCTCACAGAAGCAAGAATTTAGATTCTTGCCTGACGACTCCCTGGCAAAGCCCCATACCGTGGCTCGACAAAAGTATGCTAAGGTGACAAAGAACAAGAAGCTCATTACATTAAAGGAAAACCTCTTCGGTTTAACAGGGAGTGTTATGCGACAACGGCGACAAGGAACGCTTGGTCGGGTATTGGCTTGCATTGGGTTGGTTGGCCTTGGCTACTTCGGCGGACAAGGATTGCAGAAAGTCTCTGCTGGAGCGCGAGATCCATACGAGGGACTGGAAGCGTTTACGAATGTGTTAGCGGTTGTACAGAAAAATTATGTCGAGGAAGTCGGAACCCAGAAGCTGGTTGATGGCGCTATTAACGGCATGCTCTCGGCGCTTGATCCACACAGTTCCTATCTGACGACAGAGTCGTACAAAGAACTGCAAGTCGATACCGAAGGGAGTTTTGGAGGCCTTGGTATCGAGATCACTGTTCGTGATGGAGTGTTGACCGTCGTCGCTCCGATCGAAGACACGCCAGCCTATCGTGCTGGGGTCAAAGCCGGAGATCAAATCATAAAAATTGAAGGTGAGTTGACGAAGGACATGAGCCTCGTTGATGCCGTCAAGAAGATGCGTGGCCCGAAGGGGAGTAAAATTACCATCTCTCTTCGCCGCGAGGGAACGCCACGACTCCTCGATTTTCATTTGATGCGTGAAGTCATCAAAATTCAGAGCGTGAAGTCAAAGACGCTAGAAAAGGGCTATGGCTATGTGCGCATCACTCAGTTTCAAGACCGTACTGGGAATGATCTGGATGCGGCATTGAGCAAATTGACTCAGGAAAGTGGCAAACTCGAAGGCCTGGTCGTGGATTTGCGCAATGATCCAGGAGGACTGCTCAGCCAGGCCGTGAAAGTGTCTGATACGTTTCTTGATTCAGGGCTGATCGTTTATACCGAAGGCCGTCTTGATAACCAGAAGCAGAAGTATTTTGCCCACCAAGGTGGACAGACAGAGGTCCCACTCGTTGTGATTGTCAACGGTGGCAGTGCGAGCGCTTCGGAGATCGTCGCTGGCGCGTTGCAAGATCATGGACGCGCGGTTGTCGTCGGAACCAAGACCTTCGGTAAAGGTTCGGTACAAACGATTTTACCAATGGAGAGTGGCGCTGCACTTCGGTTAACGACAGCGATGTATTTCACGCCGAGTGGACGCTCGATTCAAGTGACGGGAATTACGCCTGATGTGCTCGTGGATAACGCACCAGTGGCCCAAGGTGAGCGGTCGCAACGTGAGGTTCGTGAGGAAAACCTGCGCGGTCATTTTGATCGACCTACTCATGGTACCGGCGAGAAGAATAAGTCGGAGTTTGACGAGCAGAAAGATACAACCCCTTCTGGCGAGCCTTCAGAGCCGACCAGCAAGGAGGGCAGTGGCGAAAAGACCGACAAGGCTGAGAAAGCTCCGGAAGTGAAAGAAGGCGAACTCGGCAAAGACCCACAGCTTGATCGTGCGATGCAAGTCCTCAAATCATGGGAGAGCTATAAGAAAAAGACTGCTGTCGCGACTGCGCCGACCCCAACCCCTACTAAGTAAAAACGAAACGGAGAACCGGAGACGAGGAGAAGTGGAGAACTCCTCATCATGATTCTTCTCCGATTCTCCGTTTCTCCCATTCCCTCATTCTCCCATTCATTCTTCCCACTTCCCCCTTCTTTCTATCCGGTCAGGGCCTTGTTCGTTTGCTGACCTCTCTGCTACAAGGCACGCCATGTCTACGATTCCGGCATGGCTTGATCGTCCGAATGTCTTGACGATTTCCGATTTGACCGCGCAGATCCGTGACCAGCTAGAAGAAGAATTCAAGGATGTGTGGGTCGTCGGAGAACTCTCAAGTTTCCGCGCGCCCTCATCCGGCCATCTCTATTTCACGCTCAAAGATGAAGAGTGCCAAATGAAAGCGGTGATGTTTCGCAGCTATGCCGGATTACTGCGTTTTCGTCCTGAAGATGGGCTGGAAGTCATTGTCCGAGGGCGTGTCAGTGTGTACCCCGCGCGTGGCGACTTGCAGTTGTATGTGTCGGTTATGGAGCCGCGCGGAGTTGGAGCGCAACAACTCGCGCTTGAGCAACTCAAAGCCGCATTAGCTGCAGAGGGTCTTTTTGCTGCAGAGCGTAAACGTCCGCTGCCGTTCTTTCCGCGCTGTATCGGCATTGTGACCGCGCTTACCGGTGCGGCTATTCACGATATGCTAACGATTCTCTACCAACGTTGTCCGTATACGCACGTCATTGTCCGTTCGACGAAGGTGCAAGGGGTCGGGGCAGGTATTGAGATCGCTGCTGGTATCCGCGATCTCAATGAGCATGGAGAGGCAGAGGTGGTCATTGTCGGACGTGGAGGTGGGTCACGCGAAGATCTGAACGCGTTTAACGAAGAAGTGGTGGCACGAGCAATTGCCGCTTCTGCGGTGCCGGTGGTCGCCGCAGTTGGGCATGAGATTGATTTGAGTATTGCCGACTTGGTTGCCGATCGTCGTGCGCCCACACCGACTGCCGCAGCAGAGATGGTGATGCCGCGGTGGGAAGATCTTCGCTCGCATGTCGAGGATCGCTATCAGGCCCTCTTTTCTGCTATTTCTCGACAACTCCAGCAACATCAAGATGAGGTCGAGCATCTACAGAAACGTCTACGAGATCCACGCCAGACTATTGCCACAAAGCGAGAACAGGTGCGCACCATGCTGGCACGCCTGACGACCGCCTTTGCACGACGGCAGGAGCAGGCTCGAAGCCAGTGGCAAGAATTGACCACCGCACTGAACAGCTTAAGCCCTCTTGCAGTTTTAGGTCGTGGCTATAGTTTGACACGGACGGTTCCTGAGGGAAAAGTGGTTGCCGATGCAACGTCCCTCACTCCCGGTGACTCGGTGCGTCTCACGTTTGCGAAGGGGGAAGCGCGAGCCACCATTACTGAGGTCAGCGGATAAATGAAAAAACCCCCGGCAAAATTTGAGGATGCGCTCCAGGTGTTGGAGACGATCGTCAATAAACTGGAACGCGGCGATTTATCGTTGGAAGAAGCGCTGTCCGCATATGAGGAAGGAGTCGCTCTGGTGCGTCACCTCGGGGCCAAACTCACTGACGTGGAAAAACGCGTTGACGTCCTCACCCAAAATGCCGACGGTCTCTTTCAACTTACACCACTTACGGAAGATGAAGACGAACAGTGAACTTACAAGAATACTTGGATGCACGGAGTATATTGGTTGATCGCGCGTTAGACAAACTGCTGCCTGCGGGGAAAGCGGTGCCGCGCACCCTCGATAAGTCGATGCGATACAGTTTGTTTTCCGGTGGCAAGCGAGTACGACCGATTCTTGCGCTCGCCAGTGGTGAAGCGGTGGGTGCTCCACCCTCGCGGGTGCTGCCTTTTGCGTGCGCGTTAGAGATGATTCATTCCTATTCGCTGGTGCATGACGATCTGCCAGCGATGGATGACGACGATCTGCGCCGTGGCAAACCAACCAATCACGTTGTATTTGGTGAAGGGATTGCGGTCCTCGCTGGCGATGGTCTTTTGACCGAGGCCTTTCGCGTAATGGCTGAAGCTGCTCTTCGTCCGGGGCAAGATCGTACCGCTGCCTTACGTGCAGTACAGGAAGTTGCCCTGGGAGCAGGAGCTGGAGGAATGGTTGGCGGACAAGTGGCGGATATTGAAGCAGAGAATAAAAAACCGACCAAAGCGCTTGTCGAATACATTCATTCACGCAAAACGGCAGCGTTGCTCCGCGCGTCTGTTCGTGCTGGAGCGTTAGTCGGTGGGGCGACCGCGCGTCAATTTGCGCAATTAGATCGATACGGCACCGCTATCGGCCTCGCGTTCCAGGTGGCCGACGATATTCTTGATATTGAAGGTGGCACAGCAAAAACTGGCAAACGTGAAGGACGCGACGCGGAATTACATAAAGTGACATATCCCGCAGCGGTGGGAATGGCCAAAGCCAAAGCTCGTGCGCGTGAATTAATGACTGAAGCGCTGGCTGCGGTGCAACCGCTCGGCGAGCGTGCCGAACCGCTCCGACAGATCGTAAAATTCGTTGTCGAACGTGCCGTACAACCGTAAGTGTGACAGAACGCAAACGCCTCGATCTTCTTGTTGTCGAACGTGGGTTGGTTGACAGCCGTGAGCAAGCACGACGGCTCATCATGGCCGGAGCCGTCGTGGTCAATGACCAGCGGATCGATAAGCCGGGAACGCTCGTTCCGTTGGCTGCGGCAGTGCGGATCAAAGATGAGGAGCGATCACCGTATGTGAGTCGAGGCGGACAGAAACTTGAGGCAGCGCTACGCGAGTTTCATATCGATGTGCACGAGGTCACAGCGCTTGACGTCGGCGCCTCAACCGGAGGGTTCACCGACTGCTTGTTGCAGCACGGCGCACGAAAAGTGTTCGCGGTCGATGTCGGTTATGGCCAGCTTGCCTGGACGTTACGACAGGATCCTCGTGTCGTGTCGATTGAACGGACCAACATTCGTACGCTTGACCCAACGGTCTTCGATGAGACGCCGACACTGGCGGTGATCGACGCGTCATTTATTTCGTTGGTGTTAGTCATTCCAAAAGTCCTTGAGTTGATTGCTGCCCAGGGGACGATTATCGCGTTGATCAAGCCGCAGTTTGAAGTTGGGAAAGGAAAAGTTGGCAAAGGCGGTGTGGTTCGAGATCCAGAACTGCATGCAGAAGTCGTAGACCGCCTGCGTGCGCAAAGCGAAAACTGGAACGTCGAGGTGAAGGGCGTTATCGAGTCTCCGCTGCTGGGGCCGAAAGGCAACAAGGAGTTTCTTTTATACCTGCAAAAACGCTAAACTCAGAAAGTCACAGATACGACTATATATGACTGGACCATCTCATCGACTCATGGCCGCTTCTGGAGCGATCCTGTGTGGCGCATCTCCGGTTGAAGCCGGACTGGCTGTCTTGGGCGGGACGCTTCCTGACCGCGTTGAGGCAGTTGGGCTCCCGCATCGCGGCGTTTCGCATTGGCCGTGGCCGTGGGCACTGGCGATATGGTCACTGTGGTCGCAGCAGACGCCCTGGGGGACCCTGGCCGGCTGGTGGCTGACGGGAGCGCTATTTCACATTGGTGCGGACCTCTTCACAGTTGGTGGGGTCCCGCTGTTGTTGCCAAACTGGCGTTGGCGGTTGGGAGTCATTCATAACGGGAGCTATGGGGAGTACATCACAGTCGCCTTTTTTATCCTGGCTGCGGTGATGCGCTATTTTCATTTGCAAATTGTGCCGGTGAGCGGAGTGTGAGCATCCTCGGGGCAGGAGTAACCTGCAGATCATTTCCAGTCAGTTGAATCTCCAAGCGCGGGTGCTTGCTCATCCTCAATGGAGCGGGCAGCTGAGGGAGGAGGTCGCTCCCGGCCAACGCGTGGCGCAGTTACGCAAAGAGCGGGGACTCACGCAGCAAGAGCTGGCCGAGCGCTTAGGGATCTCCCAGCCTGTGGTGTCCGATTATGAATGTGGCGCGTTGCGCTTACATGAGGGGAGCTGAGTGAAACAGAGCGGGAAGAGTTAGAAGCACTCGTGGAGTTGAGTGAAACGATTGCGCTGTTACGGGGCGAAGCGCTGAAGGTCTTAGGCCGTACTTTGTCATGAGCGTGTCGTGGGCAGAACTCCGGCAATTGGTCGCTACCCGAGCCGGGCAGCGCTGTGAATATTGTCGGATGCACCAGGAGCTGCAAGGCGCAGAGTTTCATGTCGATCATATCGTGCCGCGCAAACTCGGTGGTAGTGATGAGCTGGAGAATCTCGCCTGGGCGTGTCCCGGCTGTAATCTGGCCAAGGCCCAGCGGGTGAGACTGCGCGATCCGCTCAGCGGCCAGGAGATGGCGCTATTTCATCTCATCGTAGATAATAGGTTCTTCCGCCTTGCCTGTAGGCATTGCTAGCCCTAACGCGGAAGACCGGCTACGCTGCGACCATGAGACTAACCGAACGACTCTACCACGCTGCGGCGCCGATTTGGCGAAAGATCGTAAGCCATCCATTTGTGACTGGAGTAGGTGATGGTACGTTACCGCTGGAGAACTTTCGCTTCTACATGTGTCAGGATTATGTATTCCTGATCGAGTACAGTCGCTTGCTCGCGCTGGCGACGGCCAAGGCACCTGATCTCGACACCATGGGGCGATTTGCCAATCTCCTGGATGCGACGCTTAATCGTGAGATGGCGCTGCATCGGGAGTTCGCTGCGCAATGTGGCATAAGTGCTGAAGCGCTAGCGAACACTAAAGCTGCTCCAACGACCCATGCCTACACGCGGCACTTAGTGCGTGTTGCTGCACTAGGGAACCTTGCAGAAGTGGTCACGGTGTTGTTGCCCTGCCAGTGGGGTTACAGTGAAATCGGTCAGCTTTTGGCGAAGCGTGGAAAACCTGCGAGCGCACCTTTTTATTGCCAATGGATTGAGATGTATGCATCCCCGGAGTTCACCGCTCTGGCTGCGTGGCTGCGCGAACTCCTTGACTCGCTTGATGGCACAACGAGTGATGAGCGGTTGCAAGAGATTTTTTCTACCAGTGCACGCTATGAATACCTCTTTTGGGAGATGTCATATCGACTTGAGGAGTGGCCAGTCTAAAGATGAGGGTAGACAGTGGGATTCGCTTTTTGTCTGTCGTGAGCGTCTCTGACATCCTATACGACAAGTCCTGTGAGCATTTGTCCGGCTTCATGGCGATTTAGGCGGCTGCCTGTATACGAAAATCCGCTAGTAGAGCCTGGAGGCGAGCCAAGTGTTTTTCCAAGTCGGTGAATACAGATTGAGCCTGCGAGAGGTCCCCACTGCGACCCATCAGTTCAAGACGTGTGGTAGCGGCGATTGCTTTCAGTGCAGCGAAATTCCCTAACGCGCCTCTGAGTGTGTTTGCACTATAGGCCAATGCTTGAGAATCTTGCCGAGAGATTGCCTCAGCCATTTTCCTGAGTGCTTTGGGGTACTCCTCATTAAGCAACAAGGTCATTTCGTCAAAGAGTTCTTTGTCGCCATCGACACGAGCTAACGCAGTGTGCAAATCTACTTCTACATTCTCATCTGTTTGCTGTAGCGCTCCGGCCTGAGCTGTAGTCTGCTTGGCTGAGAGCTGGCACGCACGATCCAAGGCAGTTTTGAGATCGGTAGACCGGAGCGGTTTCATCAGGATTGCGTCCATATCGGCAGCAAGGCATTGGGCTGATTCGTGGCTCCTGTCGGATTGCAGAATGCCAATGAGCGGAGTGTGCGTACCTTCCCGCGTGTCTTGCTGCCGAATGTGTTGTGCTGCGGCGATCCCATCGATTCCCGGCATTTGGTACGGAACCAAGACTGCAGCGTAAGGCAGCCGAGCGTGCGCTTCAATCGCCTCACGAGCTGTGACGGCGATATCTGCTCGATACCCTAATTCCTCGACAATACGTACGAGATGTTTTTGATCTAGAAGGTTGCTGTCGGCTACCAAGATTCGAGCTCGTCCGCGTGTACGAGCTTCTGCCAGAGTGTACCGCGTAACGATAGGATGAGGTGTAGGGTGGGTCTGTGGTGGCTGGCTCAGGATAGTCGCGAGACAGTCAAACAGGAGACCTGAGGACAAGGGATGCGTCAGATAGGCATCGAATCCGGCCTGACGGACGTGCTGAGCGTCACCCTTTTTCCCATGCGTGGTGAAAAAGACAAGCCGTACGGTTGCGAGCGTATTGCTCTGCCGTAGACGGGTGGCAAGCGTAAGCACTTCAGCATCGAGTTCGTGACAATCAAATATGACCACATCATAAGGCCGGCCTTCCTGGACAGCAGTATTGAGCATTGACAGTGCCAGCGCCGCACGCGGAGCCCGGTGATAGGTGAGTTGCCATGCTGTCGCTTCTTCATCCGAAAGAGAGACGCTGTTGCCGACGAGAAGTAAGCGTATCCCCGTAAGAGTGGAACGTGGTGGGAGGTCAGAGAAAACTTTCGGAGGTTGCTTTTCCAAGGTAACGGTAAACCAGATCATCGTATCGTGACCTGGCCTGTTTTCGATTTCGAGCTGTCCTCCCCAGGCCTTCACCATTTGTTTGCTAATCGCGATCGTCGATTCCGCATGGGAAGGACCTGTCGAGGTCAAGGCGTGGTTGAACGTCGATTTCGTCATGGCACCCAATGCGGTGTGACTCAAGCCAGAGACAGAAAAGCGAAAAGTCGCATGCGTTGCGGTCTGCTGTTGTAGCAGCGCATACACGACAACTTCCGTATAGGAGGAGACGGAAATGACATAGTCGATCACATTTATGAGGATGAGTCGGAGGTCACCCGGATCTCCACGAAATGGCGTTGGGCTATCAGAGGAGAAGAGGCACGAGAGTTCGAAACCTCTCTCTTGGGCAACCACCGAAAAGCGAGAAACCGTTTCTTCTACTGTGGTGCGAAGATTAAAATCGATAGACAGCGACGCCGGCAGCGTAACACCGTCGTGGCGTTCCTGCCGGTCCATCTCGAGCACTTCGACGGGAGAAGCCAGTGTTGCCTGCGTAGAGGCTACAGAGGGAGAGAAGGGCGGCAGTGCAGTCGCCGGTTCAGAAGCGCAGCTATCTTTCGGCTGAGGAGGCTGATGATGCGCTTCAGTTGATGACGATGCAAGTAAGGAAAATCCAGCTGCTAGCGCCCCGCACCAGGCGAGGAAGGAGAAAAGTATGGACTCGGTGAAGAAGTAACACGCTGCAGCTATCGTTAGAGACGCGGAGCCGATGAGCAATTTGACGATGGGAAGTGATACGGTCGAGGTAGGCTGGGATCCCTGGTCTTGGGAGATCAAGTGTTCATCTGTCATGATTGCGCTGCTCCCTTTGTGAGTCTCGCCGACGTGGAACGTTCCCTTCCGGCTCCGGCCTGTAACTTATCTCCAATCACACTGAAGGTTGTATTGTAAAAATTATCACTTTTAGTGATAATTTCAGAAAAGTCCTTACGAACTCGGTGTGACTACTTGAAGAGCTGGAGAGTCAGAGCGATGGGCGCCCTCTGCGCAAGTTAGGCGGCGGCTTCCATTTTGAGTGTCGTGAGGAGAGGTGCAAGGCGAGCAAGCTCAGCTTCCATTTCGGCAAGCGCGGTTTTCGCTTGGGTCAGATTTCCTTGCCGCCCGATCTTCTCCAGCTTGAGCGCTGCTTCAAAGGCGTTATTCGCGGCAAAATTCGCTACCGAGCCTTTCAACGTGTGGACGGCAAAGGTAAGCGTTTGTGCATTGCCATGAGACAGCGCGTCTTGCATGGTGGTCAATAAGAGTGGGTATTCGTCTAGAAAGACCGCTGCCATCTCGCGTAACAACTCGCGATCTCCATCGACACGATTGAGGGCCTCGTCGAGGTCGAAAATTTGTTGCGCGTTTGCACTCCCGAGCTGTGGTGGTATGGGAAACCCCTGCGTGGGTACAGCGGGGAAGGGAACGACTTTCGCTTGTCGCTCGTCTTTCTTTTGTCGGTCTGAACTAAGGGTGAATTGGCTTGCTTCCAAGGTCGAGCTAGATGGCATGGAGGGCGATGCTGGAGCAGCGGACGCTTCGGTCGTTTCTCCGGCACCATTCGTGAAACGAAATTGGGGTGACGAAGCAGAGGGAGTCTGTCCTGCCGGGGCAAATGCGGTGGACGTCCCCGGAGTCTTAATACTGAATGGTGAGGTGTTTTGTTCGGGGTTCGCGAAGTCATGCTGCTGTGGCGGAGTCGACGGAGTCGAGGCATTGTGTGATGAGAGAGGCGAATACCCGGCTGGATAATGCGAATCAGCATTGCTGTTAGTAGGAGAGGACAACTGCGACCACGGTGGCATTGCTGCCTCTGTCGGAGCAGTTGACGACCCAGGAGGAGCAGCGAAGGTGTTTCCCCCTGTTGTCCCGTGATGAGCTGGATCTGATTCGCTGATGTGAGCTGTCGCGTTGGGTACAGAGCTACTTTTCAATGCTGCACGCTTGGAAACATCGCGATAGACACCTTGAAAGCCAATTGCTGTACCATTTTTATCAGTGATCGCTCGGGTGCGAACCTCAACTCGCACGGCGTTGCCATTGTGATGGAGAAGCTCGAGTTCGCAGAGTGAGGACAATTTCTCGCCAGCCTGAAAGCGACGAATCCGGTCTTCTGTAATGCCGAGGGAGGCAATCGACAATATCGTGCTATAGTGCTTCTCGACGATTTCTTCTCGGATTCGTCCGAGCATGTGCTCGAATCCGCGATTCACACTTGTCACGGTTCCTTCTAGCGAAATCGTGGCAATGCCGTCATTCGTGTTCTCCACGAGATTACGGTAGAACTCTTCGCTTGCGCGCAATGTTTCTTCGGCGCGGCGCTGTTTTGCCAGTTCTGCTTTGAGTTCTGTCACTGCCTGTGTCAACTTTGTAGCGCTTGCTTCACCCTGTGCGGATGGACGAGACGACGACGTCGACCGCTTCATGCGCGCGAGCACTGGTATGAGGAAGAGGGCAAGGACAGGAACCGAGTCGATGATCCAATGCAGGGGTTGCGTCGTTTGCACGGCAAGAATACTGGCACTTGAGAATGGTAAGGCGGTGGCAGGAAACAACTTACCGCAATAGTGATTGACCGGAGTGGAGAGCCTCTGCACAAGAGCAGGGATGAGAGACGAGACCATTGTGTGCTGGCTTCGGTCTAAGTATCGAAGTCTGGTCGAAGAGCTGGATGAACGCGGGCGAC
>Ga0194131_10005516_pt1 | contig 18159 bp, 22 predicted proteins | sample TA2KigO120mmetaG_FD_148631 | JGI IMG/M metagenome (GOLD analysis project Ga0194131, IMG submission 148631) | Freshwater microbial communities from Lake Tanganyika, Tanzania - TA2015053 Kigoma Offshore 120m | ecosystem: Environmental > Aquatic > Freshwater > Lake | place: Tanzania: Lake... | reverse complement strand
GTTCGCGGACGAGGCCGCCGCGCTGGCGCATCTCTGGCCGCACGAGGCGATCCGCCGGGAACTGTGCGATCTCTTCGACGTGCTCGACGACCAATCGGAACTGCTGGACGTACCGTACGACGATCCCGAGGTTCCCCTGTGCGTCCACGGCACCTACAGTCGGCCGGAAATCCTCGCCGCGTTCGGGGATTGGCGAGTCGCGAAGCCGCCTTCGGTGCGAGAAGGCGTTCGTTATCTCGCCGAGTCCGCGACCGATCTCTTCTGGATCACCCTCAACAAAGATCCCGAGCGGTACATCCCATCCACGATGTACCGCGATTACCCGATCTCGCGGGAGTTGTTCCACTGGGAGTCGCAGTCAACGACGACCTCTCACTCCGCGACCGGGCAGCGCTATGTCCACCACGCCACGCGTGGATCCCGCGTCTGCCTCTTCGTACGCACCGAACCGGAGGATGTCTCGGGAACTGCGCGGGCGTTCACGTTCCTGGGCACCGCGCGCTACTTCAGCCATCACGGCGATCGACCGATGAAGATCACCTGGCGCCTTGACCGTCCAATGCCGGCGGATCTCTTCGTCGCGGGACGCGCCGTCGCGTAGCGCGAGCGACGCGCCTGAGCGGAACCCGCATTCGGCTACATCCCCGGGTCCTGCCGCCGCGCCGTCCAGTCCGCGATCGCCTCCGCATCGGTGGAGCCGACCCAGTGGCGCCGCTCGGTGCGGTACCAGGCATAGCCGTAGACCCAGTGAGGCAACTTCTCCCACCAGGCGCCGCAGTGCCGACAGGTACCCAGCGTCGCGGCGGAGGTTCGGGCGAGCGGGGCGAATTTGTCCGGGAAGCCCCAGGCTTCTTCCTCGAGCGAGCGCACGTAGCCGCGCGCGGCGCAGCGGCAGTGCAGGGGAATCGTCGTCGGGGAGGGGATGGACGCCGAGTCGTGGATCACGCAGCGATCAGTGTCTCCGGGCGGCGGGGGCGGGTCAAGGAATCTCGAGGAGTGCGCGGCATCTACATCAATGCCAGCTTCCCCATCTATCGATCCCGCCCCGGGCTGCCCCTGCAGATCACTCCGTGACTGTCGGCCGCCTCACATGTGCGCTCCGCCGTCCACGGTGATCATCGACCCGGTGATCATCGCGGCGTCGTCTGACATCGCGAAGAGCACAGCCCGGGCGATGTCATCCGGCGTCTGGAGGCGACCAAGCGGGGTCGCGAGCCGACGCCGTTCGTAGTTGTCCGGATTGTCGATGCTCGTGGCGAGGCTGTTCGGGCTGTAGACGTTATCTTGCCGGATGAAGGGCGTATCGACGTGGCCGGGGGAGATCAGTACGCAACGTATGTTCTCCTTCGCGTAGGTCATCGCCGCGCTGCGGGTCAAACCCACCAGGCCCATCTTCGCCGCACCATAGGCCGGACTCCCGCCGCCGGGGCGGATGGAGGCGAGCGAGCCGAGGTTCATGATCGCGCCGCCGCCAGCCCGCCGCATCGAGGGGATCACCGCCTTGATGCCCAGAAACGACCCGGTGAGGATGCTCCCCACGATCAGGTCCCACATCTCTTCGGTCTGCTCGTCGAAGCCGACCCGCACATTCGCGCCGGCGTTGTTGCAGAGGATGCCGATCGGTCCCAGCGCGCTCTCCGCGGCCGCGACGGCCTCGGCCCACTGGTCGGCTCGCCGCACGTCAAGTCCGAGACCGATTGCCTTCCCGCCGGCGGCGACGATCTCCTGCGCGACCGTGCGGGCTTTCTCCGGGAAGAGATCGGCGACCGCGACCGCCGCACCCTCCTGCGCGAAGAGGCGGCACTGCGCCCCACCCATCGCCCCACCGCCTCCGGTGACGAACGCGACCCGACCGACGAGCTTCATCGTGCGACCTCCCTGCGACCAGACGTAGGACCCGAACAATAGGTCCTCCATCGAGCTTCCCGTCATGAGGTGACGGTGGTGACCTAGAGCCCTTCATCCCCGCGGCGAGCTGCCGATGGTCGGCGCTTCCGTCGATGACAGCCTCGCTCAGGCGAAGCGGCCGAAGCTGCGTCAGGATACGCTCGAGATCCTCATCGGCGAGGGTGGGTTCCTGCGGCACATAGCCGTCACGCCATCGACGGCTGATGTACCCCCTCGCGCGTGAATTGGTCGGTCATCCGCCGGTGAGATGATTCTCATCCTCCAGGATGGCATCGATCGTGCCGCGCCCCTGGCGCCCTCGCTCCGCCCGCTCACGCGAGCCATCCACCTCAGTTTCTGATCCTGGCCGCGTGTGATGAAGATCTGCGTTCGGACCAGCGTTGCGGACATGGCTCTCCATCAGGTGGGTAGGCTGCATCCTCGGGGACGGACTGGTGCGTTTCAGACTCGGTAGGTCGCGACCTCAGGCCAGCGCGAAAGCCTCGTTCCGCCCGCTCTCCGATCCCCCCGGAGTTGGCCCGCCGGCCAGGACGTAGATCGCCTCACCAATGGTGACCGCGGCCAGACCGTGGCGTGGCGCAGGCATCCGCGCGCGGGCGACCCAGTTGTCGGTCGCCGGGTCGTACTCCTCGTTCTCGTCGAAGGTTTTGCTCGGATTCTCGCCGCCGAAGATATAGACGCGGCCGCGCAGGGCATCGCCGGCGATCCCGCTGCGCGCGGTGGGCATCGGGCGCCGCGTGATCCAGACATCGCGCGTAGGGTCGTACTCCTCGCAGACGGCAAGGTTGTTCGCCATCGACCCCAGGCGGCCGCCGACCGCGTAGAGGCGTCCGCCGGCGGCGACGAGCGCGAAGTGATCGCGCGGCGTGGGCATCGGGCGCAGCATCCCCCACCGCCTGGCGCGCGGGTCGAACACCTCCAGCGCGCCCGTGTTCCCCTGGGGACCGGCGCCGCCGACCGCGTAGAGCAGACCGCCCAGGGAGGCGACGGCGAGCGCGCCGCGAGGTGTGGGCAGCGGCGGGCCAATCTCCCAGGCGTTCGCCGCCGGAAGGTACACGCTCACCGCATCGACGATTCGCCCACCGACGTCATACCCGCCCACGAGGTAGATCGCCCCGGCGATCGCTGCCGCGCCGGGATGGTGGCGCCCGGACGCTTCGCGGATGACAGGTACCGGCGCTCGAGTCGTCCATCGATCGGTCGCGGGGTCATACTCCTCGTGGGCAAGGCCGCGGCCGCTGGCGGTCCCGGCCAGCACCGAGATCCGGCCGTCCCACGCGGCGGCGGCGATCTCCGATCGGGGAGTGGGCACGGGAGCTCGGGGCGTCCAACGCCCTGGGCCCGCGGTCGGTGTCGGCGCGGCGACCGTGGGGATGGGCGCGGGTACGATCGGGGCGGGCTTCGACACGGTGAGGGTAGCGGCGGGGATCGCCGCCGTCGGCACTGGTGGGGGCGCCGGAGTGGAGGTCGGCGCGAGCGGTGCGGCGCAGGCGGTCATGAGGGTCCCAACGATCAGACCGCCGGCCGCGCGGAGGACTCTCCGGCGCGAGCGTGCGCGCAAGGGAGTCGGCACAACGGAACCCGCGGCTTGCCCGCACGCGCGTGCGCCACGGTCGTTCGGACTCATCGTCGAACGGGATCGTACCGGGGACACGTCGATCACGTCTCCCAGGCCACCCGGCCGTGTCGCCGCTCCCGGCGGCGGAGGGGGGGGTGCAGCAACGCTCGCGGCGATGGGCAGAGCGATCAAGGCCCGCACCCTCCGCTTCGCTCCACCCTCTCCCACTTGCGCGGGCGAGGGTCGTGGACGTCCGCCACGCGCGCGATCGAGCCGACGGACTCCCTCGCCCGTCGCAGCGGAGAGGGGACCGTAGAGGCGAGGTCGTTGGTTCCCGAAACCTGGACATCGGCGGTGAATCCCGCCGCGCCGGCGCCACGTATAGAAGATGATGACGCGCGTCTGGGCCGTGCTCGCCTCCCTCATCCTCGTGGTGGCCGCGTGCCAGACGCCTGCTCCGACGGCAACTCCGGTTCCTCCGCCGCCCACGGCCACATCCGTCCCGCCCACCGCCATACCGGTCCCACCGACGAACACCCCCGTGCCGCCCTCGCCCACGTCGGTCCCTCCCACCGCCACGCCGGTTCCCCCGTCTCCAACCCCCGTCCCCCCGACCGCGACAGCCCCACCCGCGAAGCCCACGATCCCTCCGCCGCCGGCACCGACCGCGACCGCCGTCGCGTCTCCCCCGACGGCGACCCCCAGGGCGACGGCGGCGGGAATCCATGCCGTCGGCGTCGTCGAGGACCGCGACTACAAAACCTGGGGGTTCCGCCCGCCAGTCCTCGAGGTCCGCGTCGGGGAGACCGTCCTATTCACCAACGATGGCGCCGAGACACACAACTTCATCTCCCTTTCCGCGGAGCAGCAGTTTGGCTCGTCTGACCTCAAGCCGGGCGGGACGTTCCGCATCCAGATGATCCGCGCCGCGGAGATCCGCGTCATCTGCGATCTCCACGCGAACATGGAGATGCGCATCCGCGTCGGGCCCTGAGGCGCGGCCCAGGGACCCACCTCGCGCGGCAACGGCCCGCGCGCCGGCGCTGTCGCGACGCGCCACCGGATCGGGGAGCGTGGGTCCGCCCGCCGGACAGGTAGCCTCGATCCCGACCTCCCATGACGCGGAGAGCCATCACTTAACGGCTTGCCATCGGGCGAGTTCTGCAGCACCGTCGGCGCGTGGTTTGCGCGGACAGCGGTCTGGCGCGGCCCGAGTGACGCGTGTCGCGTGCGTCGTCCCGTGGCCGTGCAGGTGCGTGGGCGGCGGTCAGTCCCGGGCCGTGCCCCGCGTCGTGGCGCGTCCCAACTCGGTGTCCTCCCACGAGACGGGATCCTCCCCCGGCTCCACGTGCGTGAACACCGTGACGCTCGGGTAGGTGGCGCGGATCTCCGCTTCGACGACCTCGGCCAGCGCGTGCCCGCGTGCGACCGTCCACTGTCCGGGCACCAGGAGATGGAACGAGATGAACCGGTGCGCCCGGCCTGTCGCGTCCGAATCGCGTGGAACTGCACTCCCTGGCCGCGAAACCGCGCCGTGAACAGCGTCCAGCGCCTCTCGCTCATCGGCCGGCAGAGCCGTATCGAGAAGGCCCAGCGCCGAGACGCGCACCAGGGAGATACCCGTGCGGACGATGTTCGCCGCGACGAGCAACGCGATGGCCGGGTCGAGCCAGGGCCAGTCGGTCAGCGCGACCGCGGCGACGGCGATCACGACACCGGCCGAGGTCCAGACGTCGGTCATCAGGTGGCGTGCGTTCGCCTCCAGCGCGATCGACCGTGCTCGCCGCCCGGCGCGGGAGAGCACCTGCGCGACTCCCAGGTTGATCGCCGAAGCGACGAGCGCGACGGCCAGACCAAGCGCGACGTGGTCGATCTCGCGCGGATTCAGCAGCCGGTCGATCGCCGACCATCCGATCGCAAGCGCCGCGACGACGACGAGCACGCCCTCGATCGCGCTCGCGAAGTACTCCGCCTTGAAGTGGCCATAGGCGTGGCCTTTGTCGGCGGGACGGATCGCCAGAGTCAGCATCCCCAGCGCGAGCGAGGCGGCGGCGAGGTTGACAAGCGACTCGAGCGCGTCGGAGAGGAGGCCAACCGACCCGGTCAGGACCCACGCGCCCATCTTCAACGAGATCGTCAGCGTGGCCGCGGCGATAGAGAGCCAGGCGAAGCGGGTCAGCGTGGCGCGATCCGGGGCCATCCTTCCATTGTCGCGTCCGATGCCGCCGACGCGCGCGATATCCTTCCCTCGTGCAGACACAAAGCGCGACCATCGATGGGGTACGCCTGCTCGCCCGCGTCGAGGAGATGGCCCGCATCGGCGCTACCCCGGCCGGCGGCGTCACCCGTCTGACGCTCACCGATGAGGATCGCCGGGCGCGCGACCTCTTCGACGCCTGGTGCGGTGCGGCCGGGCTGACTGTGCGGATCGACGACATGGGCACCCAGTACGCTCGGTACGAGGGAGGCGATCCTGCCCTTCCGCCCGTCCTCGTTGGCTCCCACCTGGATAGCGTGCCCCTGGGCGGCCGGTACGACGGGCCACTCGGTGTCCTCACGGCTCTGGAAGTCGTGACCGCGCTCCGCGAACGGGGGATCCGCCCGCGCCGCGCGATCGAGGTCGTGAACTTCACCAACGAGGAGGGTGTGCGGTTCGAGCCGGCGATGGTCGCCTCGGCGGTGCTCGCCGGGAAGTACACCCCGGCGTTCGTCCACAGCCTTCGCGACCGCGCCGGACGCACCTACGGCGAGGAACTGGACCGGATCGGCTACCGCGGAGCGGTCGAGAACCGCCCCGGGGCGGTGCACGCCTACCTCGAACTGCACATCGAGCAGGGCCCGGTGCTCGAAGCGGCTGGGCTACCGATCGCGGCCGTTGAGGGGATCGTCGGCATCCGCTGGTGTGAGATCGTCCTGCGCGGCCAACCCCAACACGCCGGCCCGAGTCCGATGGGGACGCGCCGCGACGCGATGGTCGCAGCGGCGCGGATCGTCGTCGCAGCGCGCGATCTCGCCCGGAGCTATCCGGATCCGGTCGTGGCCACGGTGGGCCGCCTCACCCCCTCCCCGGGTGTCATCAACCAGATCCCGGCCGAGGTCGTCTTGAGCCTGGACGTCCGCCACTGGACAGCGGAGGGGCTGGCGGAGATCTCCGATCGGGCGCAGGAGATGGCGCGGAAGATCGCAGCCGAGGAGGGGGTGGAGATCGCGATCGCGACGGTACAGGACATCCCACCGACCCACTTCGACAGGCGTATCGTCGATCTTTTCGCCGCCGAGGCGCACGCGAGGGGCGTACCCCACCGGCGGATGGTCGCTTCGGCTGGCCACGACGCCGCGTATATGAACCTGATCTGCCCCACGGCAATGCTCTTCGTCCGTACGGTCGGCGGAAGGAGCCACTGCGAGACCGAGGCGATCGCGGGGGAGGACGCCATCGTCGCGGCAGAGATCCTCTGCGGTGCGGTGCTCCGCCTGGCCGAGGAGGTGTAGCGCGTACGGCTTCGGGCGTCGATCGAGGCGGCCGTGGCCTGAGCGTCCGCCGCGCACGATCGCGGACCTTCACCCTCCGCTTCGTCTGTCGGCGCGATCGATGCAGCGTTACCCTCTCGCCCGTCGCAGCCGAGAGAGCTGGGTTGAGGGCCTCCCTGTTGGCGCCCCTCCGGGCGCCGCCCGGCGCCGACGGGTCTCTCCGGACACGTAGCTTGGGCGACCATCTTCGTGCCGCGACGCGGTCGTTTGTGCGCCACAGCTTGACACGTGATGTAACATACGCTTGCGGTAATCGTTAGGCCTTGACGCTAGCCGATGCGAACGGGTCGGGCGAACGTCCGCGCAGATGAAGCGTGCGTGGAGGCGGCCGATATGGAGACCGATCCCGTCTGCGGTGCCCGGATCCGTCCCGGTCAGGAGGCCGGGTCGACGACCTATCAGGGTAAGACCTATCGCTTCTGTTGCACCGAGTGCCGGCGCGAGTTCGAACGGAAGCCGAAGCAGTACGCGACCGCTCCGACGTCGGCCGCCTGAGGCCGGGCGGCGCCGGAGCGCCACCCCAGACGGGTTGTGTCGCGACGTCCGCGAATCCATCCGTCCGCTCTGCGGAAGATCGTCGGCTGCCGAGGGAAGCCGGGTGCGGGCAGCCCGTTGGGCGTGAGTCCGGCCCGGGTGAGGGTGGGCCGACAGCCTCTGAACCGCGCCGAGCCCACCATCAACGGGCAAGACTGCCGGCCGCCTCCAGCCCCCTGATCGCGGGGACGCCTGGGCGACGCTCCGCCTGACCGGCCGCGCCTCTCCCGCGCGGTAGTATGGCCTTCCGCCGATGGCAGGTCGGCGCGGGAGGCTCCCACGATGGCAGCGAAACGATGGCGCGTCGGCGTGGCGGGTCTGGGGCACTGGTACTCCGGCTTCGGCCTGGCGCGGGCGATGCCCGAATACGCGCGGGCCGAACTTGTCGCGGTGGCGTGGCCGAACGAGGCTCAGCGCACGCAGTTCGCGTCGATGTTCGGCCTGGAGTCGCACGCCAGCTACGAGGAACTACTGGCCCGCAAGGACATCGACATCGTTCATATCGCACCGCCGGTCGTGGACATTCCGGCACTGACGATCGCCGCGGCGCGAGCCTGCAAGCACATCATCCTGGGCAAACCAATGGCGATGTCGCTCGCCCAGGCCGACGAGATGGTGGCCGCGGTCGCGCGGGCCGGCGTCGTGTGCGTGCCGTGGCAGGCGCTCTTTCGAGTCGGGCAAGCCGGGCTGAAGCGGCGTCTTGAGGCAGGCGAGATCGGCGAGGTGAAGGTCGTCCACGCGACCGGTCGCTGGTCGATTGCCGAGGATTGGCCGGCCTCGGGCCGCCCGGGGTGGTTCGCCGACCCGGCGTGCGTCCCCGGCGGGTCGTTCATCGACGAGGGGATCGGCGACTGCGACCGGGTGCGCTGGCTCGTCGGCAGCGAGGTCGTAAGGGTTGAGGGGAAGGTGGCGAACTACGTCCACCTCGATGTCGCGCCGCTGGAGGACTGGGGGTTCGCGACTTTCACTTTCGCCAACGGCGCCCACGCGACGCTCGAATACTCGTGGACGACCAACGCGCCGAAGAAGACCGGACCATCGCCGAAGCAGAACGCGTTCCGCCAGTTGGAGATCGTCGGCACCCGCGGCGAGATCGTCACCTCGACGCTCCAGGAGCCGAGCACTGCGGTGCTGAGGGGCGGCGCGGCTGGCTGGGACTTCGAGCGGCGGCTGCCCGAGCCATATGGTCCTCAGCCTCCGGGAGCGCTGGACCACCTCATCGACTGTGTGGAATCGGGGAAAGCACCGACCGCGCGGATCGAGGATGCCCGCGAGGCGCTCCGCCTGGCACTCGCGTTCTACCGCGCGGCGCGGACCGGCCAGCCGGTGGATCCGCGCGTGTAGGCTGATCTCACCGTCGCGCCCGGATCGACCTCACGCGGTTCGAGAAGTGTGAAGATGAGCCTGAGGAGCGTGCCCGGGTGAGGACCGTACCGAAGAATCCGATGGTCGACGGTGATGCCCTCCGTGCGCTCGCCCATTACGAAGTGTCCGACAAAGGTCGAGGCGCTCATCGACGCGGCGACGCCCTGGGTTGCGGAGCCGGTCGCCGCTTCAGTGCACCGGCGCCCGCGTTTCCGGCTCGTAGCCGACGTAGTTCTCCGCCAGCGTCATCGCCGCGGCGCGCGAAGTGACGACGTACCGCAGCTGGCTCTCGCGGAGCCGGCGTTCGAACGGCGTCTCGTCGTCGGGCCGGTGGAGCATCGCCGTCATCCACGCTGAGAACTGCTCGGCGCGCCAGACTCGCTGGAGGCAGGTCGCGCTGTAGGCGGCGAGGCCAGCATCGTCGCCGGACCCGAAGTGGGCGATTAGCGCCGCGGCCAGAACGCGCACGTCCGCCACGGCCAGATTCAGCCCTTTCGCTCCGGTTGCGGGAACGATGTGCGCGGCGTCGCCGGCCAGATAGAGGCGCCCGTGCTGCATCGGCTCGCAGACCGCGCTACGCATCGGCGTGATCGACTTCTCCAGGATCGGCCCCTCGTTCAGGCGGAAACCCGGCCGCGCGAAGCGGCGCTGCAACTCGGCCCAGATGCGCTCATCTGGCCACTCCTCGATCCGCTCGTGGGGCCGCACCTGAAGGTAGAGGCGCGAGATCGCCTGACTGCGCATCGAGTGGAGCGCGAACCCGCGCTCGTGAGCGCTGTAAATCAGTTCATCGTGCGCCGGGGCGGCGCGGGCGAGAATGCCCAGCCAGGCGAACGGGTACTCCCTCTCGAACACCTCCAGGTGCGCCTGGATCGTCGGGCGGCAGACGCCGTGGCCGCCGTCGCAGCCGACCACGATCTCGGCGGCGATCTCCCGATCGACGCCACCGTGACGGTAACGGATCCGCCCCCGCTCTGGATCGACCGCGAGCACCTCCGCCGCGAACAGGATCGGGTCGCCAGGTCCGACGCCGGGACGATCGCTCAGGCAGGCCGCGATCAGATCCTTCACAACCTCCTGCTGGCCGTACACGGTGATCACCCGTCCTCCGGTCAGGTCGCTCAGCGCGATGCGGTGGTCCTCTCCCCCGAATCGGAGGATGATGCCGCGATGGACGAGACCCTTGCGGTGGAGGCGATCCGCGACGCCAAGATCGGCCAGAAGGTCGACCGTGCCCTGCTCCAGGACGCCGGCACGTACCCGCCGCTCAACGTACTCGCGCGACCGGGACTCGAGGACGACGCTGGCGATGCCGGCGCGCCAGAGCAGCAGGGCGAGGACGAGTCCGGCCGGGCCGCCGCCGACGATCGCGACCGGCAGATCCACCCCGCGGCGCCCTTTACAGCGCCTCGAGGATCGCGGCGATGCCCTGGCCGACGCCGATGCACATCGTGACGAGCGCGCGGCCGCCGCCCCGCTGGCCGAGTTCCATCGCGGCTGTCCCAGCGAGACGGGCGCCGCTGGCACCAAGCGGGTGGCCGAGCGCGATCGCGCCGCCGTTCGGGTTGAAGCGCGCGTCGTCCCGCCAGTCGAGGCCGAGGTCGCGCGCGCAGGCGATCGCCTGGCTGGCGAACGCCTCGTTCAGTTCGACGATATCCATATCCTCAATTGCGCGTCCGGCGCGTTCGAGCGCTCGGCGCGAGGCGGGGATCGGTCCGAGGCCCATCTCATCCGGCTGCACGCCGGCGACGGCCGAGGCGACGATGCGCGCAAGGGGAGTGAGACCCAGCGATTGCGCCCGCTCCGCCGAGGCGACGAGGAGCATGGCGGCGCCATCGTTGATCCCGGCCGCGTTCCCGGCGGTGACGGTACCGTCGCGGGCGAAAGCGGGGCGCAGCCGCGCCAGAACCTCCACGGTCGTGTCCGGCCGGGGATGTTCGTCGAGTTCCACCGGCGCGGGGTCTCCCTTCGCCCGGGGCACGATGAGGGGCACGATCTCGGCGGCGAGGCGCCCACGCGCGATCGCCCGTGCGGCGCGCCGCTGGCTGGCCGCGGCCAGAGCATCCTGCTCCTCGCGTGAGACTCGACGCCGCCGGGCGACGTTCTCGGCCGTCTCACCCAGCGAGACGCTGTGCCCCTGCCCCTCCAGGTCCGGGTGCGTGAAACGCCACCCCAGCGTGGAATCAGCCATCTCCGGTAGGCCGCGCGGAAAGGCTCCTTCCGGTTTCATCATGACGAGCGGTGCGCGTGTCATCGACTCGACGCCGCCAGCGACGAACAATTCGCCCTCTTCGGCGCGGAGCGCGTGTGCGGCCGCGACCACCGCCTGAAGGCCGGATCCGCAGAGTCGGTTCACGGTCTGGCCGGGCACGTCGACGGGCAACCCGGCGAGGAGCGCGGCCATTCGCGCGACGTTCCGATTATCCTCGCCGGCCTGGTTAGCGCAACCGAGGATGACGTCGTCGATGGTGGCGGGGTCGACCCCGGTGCGGTCGAGCAACGCGCGCAGCGTCCGCGCGGCCATCTCATCGGGCCGCAGCGCCGCGAGCGTGCCGCCGTACCGCCCGATCGGACTGCGGATGTAACCGGCGATCACCGCCTCGCGCACGGGTATCTGCTCAACCCGGCGCCGTGCCGTGCGCCCGGGCGGTGCGCGCGTGCATGTCGCGCAGAACGGCCAGCTCCTCCGCGGTGGGCGGCGCGGTCTCGGCGACGTGGGCGGCGAACCGGATCGGCCACCCGGTCGCGGCGACAATCTGTTCGCGCGTCACGCCGGGGTGGATCGAGGCGACGACGAGTTCGCGCGTCCCCTCCTCCGGGCGCATGAGACAGAGGTCGGTCGCGACGAGCGTCGGCCCGGCGGTGGCCATCCCGAGGCGCCGACGGTGGTCGCCGCCCTCGCCGAAGCCGAACGAGGTGATGAAGTCGACCTTCGTGACGAACGATCGCGCCGTCTGCCGGGCGATGACGAACACCCGGTGGCAGAACGCGGAGATCTCCGGCGCGCCGCCACCGCCAGGCAGACGCACCCGCGGAGTGGCATAAGCGCCGATCACCGTGGTATTGATGTTCGCGAACCGGTCGATCTGCGCCGCGCCCAGGAACCCCACAGAGATACGCCCACCCTGGAGCCAGTAGCCGAACATCTCCGGCACGGGCACGGTCGTCCGCGCGGTCTCACACAGTTCGCCATCGCCGATGGAGAGGGGCAGGACGTCCGGCCGCGTGCCGATGGTGCCGGACTCGTAGATGAGGGTGAGTCCCGGGGCATGGGTCAGGCGGGCGAGGTTGCACGCCGCGGAGGGCGCGCCGATGCCCACGAAGCAGACATCTCGCGAGGAGAGCTGGCGCGCCGCCGCGACAGTCATCATCTCCGTCGCGGTGTAGGCCGCGCTCATGTGAGGACGTGCTCCTGCATCCAGGTCTGGAAACGGGCGCGATCGGCGGCGATCTCGTCCCAGGCCGTATAGAAGGCGTTATCGCGCCGATAGTAACCGTGGGCATAGGAGGGGCGGGCGCCGTCCGGCGCGACAACGATCGCGGCGATCGTCCAGGCCGGGAGAACCCCAGCGTTGGGGCCAGACGCGCGCAGGTCGTCGACGATCTCCTCCACGGTCACGATCGCCCGCCGCGCGGCGAGGACAGCCTCCTTCTGGACGCCAACGATCCCTTCGATCAGAACGTTCCCCTCGCGGTCGGCGCGCTGGGCATGGACGATAGTCACGTCCGGACGAATGGCCGGGACGGCCGCGAGTCGTTCGCCGGTGAACGGGCATGTGACGGAGCAGATGCTCGGGTTGACTGTGGCCAGGTCAGCCCCCAGGTAGGCGCGTAGCACCGCGCAGGGCAGTCCGGACGCCCCGGCGGTGTAGGCCGCGGCCATGGCGGCGTGGCTGTGCTCCTCGATCTCGATGGAGTTGGGCCAGCCGCGCTCGACCGCGTCGCGGAAGCGGTGGAGCGATCCGACGCCGGGGTTCCCGCCCCACGAGAAGATGACCCGCCGGGCGCACCCCATTCCGATCATCTGGTCGTAGATCAGATCCGGAGTCATCCGGATGAGGGTCAGGTCGCGGCGCCGCTGCCGGATGACCTCGTGCCCGGCAGCGAACGGGATGAGGTGGGTGAACCCCTCCATCGCGACGACGTCGCCATCGCGCACGTGCGCGGCGATCGCGTCGCGGAGGGTCAGGACGTCAGCCATCGGAAGAAGACCGTCTCGCGCGTGGCATCACCCTGGAGGATCACATCCCAGCGATAGCGGCCGTCCTCGGGCCGGGCGAGGAGGGTCGCGCGCCGATTGGCCGGCACGCGCGCCAGGACGGGATCGGCTGGCACTAGCGGATCGTCGGCGAAGAAGAGGCGTGTCTCGAGGTGGCTGAGCAGGCCGCGGGCGAAGATCGTCACGGCCAGGTGGCGGGCCATCCCGCCGACAGGTCCGGGGCGGATCGTCGCCAGGGTGTAGGCGCCCCCGTCATCGGTCGCCACGCGCGCGAAGCCGACGAATCCCTCCGCGGCGTATCGGCCACGGGCATCCGCCTGCCAGAACTCGAGCAGCGCATCGGGCACAGGCGCGCCATCACCATCGAGAACCCGGCCTTCGATCCGGATCGATTCACCCTCGCCGCCGATCGCGACGCGGCCATCGCGCAGAATCGCTGGGCCGAAGAAAGGACCGACTGTCTGCGAGGAGGTGATCATCGCGGCGGCTCGAACTGGGTCGCGCCGGCGCCGCGCAGATGGATGTCCCACCGCCAGCCGAGGGCCCATTCCGGCTCGGTCACGTCGTGCGCGTAGGCGGCGATCAGGCCCGGTCGGGCCGCCTCGGGCACGGCGCTGAGGATCGGGTCGAATGGCAGGAGCGGGTCGTCCGGGAAGTACATCTGCGTGACGAGCCGCCCACGGGAGTTGTTGCCGAAGAGGGAGAAATGGATGTGGGCGGGCCGCCACGCGTTCGGGTGGTTGCGCCACGGGTACGCGCCGGGGCGGATTGTCAGAAAACGGTAGGCGCCCTCCCGATCGGTAAGGCAGCGGCCCATCCCGATGAAGTGGGGGTCGAGCGCGCCCGGCCAGGGGTCGTTGCAGTGCCAGTAGCGGCCCGAGGCGTTCGCCTGCCAGACCTCGATGAGCGCGCCAGCGATGGGGCCTGCCTCGTCGAAGACACGGCCCGTGACGATGATGCGTTGGCCGATAGCCTCGCCGCCGGTTCCGGCGTTGCGGGTCAGGTCGGCGTCCTCGGGCACGATCGCACTCAGTGTCGGCCCCGGTCCAGTATGCTCGGTGAGCGTGGCCATCACCTCGATGAGGGGCTGGCGCGGCGCGCGGCGGATGGTCGAGCGGTACGCCTCGTACAGGTAGGGCGGGAAGACGTCCCGCTCCGTGCCGGCCGCGGGCATCATGGCGTGGCGGCCTCCGATGGAGCCTCGTCTCCCCGCTCCGCCTTGAGGATGCGAAACGCGGCGTTGGCGGCCGGGACACCGGCGTAGACCGCGACCTGCATGAGCGTCTCGGCCACCTCCGCTGCAGAGACGCCGTTATTCTTCGCGGCACGGATGTGCAGGGCCAACTCTTCGGGGCGGCCGAGCGCGGCGAGCATTGCGATCACGAGCAGACTGCGCGTGTGACGCGACAGACCGGGCCGAGCCCAGACGCGTCCCCAGGCGTACTCGGTGATGAACTCCTGGAAGTCGCGGTCGAGCGCAGTCGCGTTCGCGAGCGAGCGATCGACGTGCGCGTCCCCCAGCACGGCGCGTCGGACGCGGAGTCCTTCCTCCATCAGTTCCATACCTCCCGAGCAATCCCAGCGACAAGGGCGAGCTTCTGCCACTGCACTTCGGCGCTGATGAGATTCCCCTCCAGTGTCGAGGCGAAGCCGCACTGCGGGCTGAGCGCCAGTCGCTCGTGCGGGACGTAGCGCGCCGCCTCGTCGATCCGGCGGATAATCTCCGTCCGCACCTCCAGACGCGACTGCTTCGTGCTCACCAGACCGAGCACAACCACTCGATCGTCCGGGACGAACCGCAGCGGCGCAAACGAGCCGGAGCGCTCGTCGTCGTACTCGAGGAGGAAGCGCTGGTACCGCGTGCGTCGTAGCACCCGTTCGGCGATGGGGTCGTAGCCGCCCGAGGCGTAGAACATCGACTGATTGTTACCCCGGCAGATGTGCAGGCCGAATGTCACCCCTGGGCGGCGAACCCCTCGACGATCGCGTTATCCATCTCAATCGTGCGGTCAATCATCTCGTCCACGTCGTTCCCGCGCTGGCGGCATCCCTCTCGCATCGTCGGGTCCAGGAGCGCAGCGAATTGCGGCGCATCGATCTGGATGTAGGTGCAGCCGAGGCGGACCAGTTCCTCGATCTCCCACCGGGTCAGGTCGACGAGGTCGGACAGGTAGGCGTCGCGGGTTGGATAGGCGCCGCTCGACCGGGCCGGGTCGTAGTACGCAGCGGCCTGTTGCGTGCTCAGCAGCGCTACTTTCGGCGTCCGGGTCACGCGAGAGCGGAGGTAGGTGAACTCCTCGCCGCACATCGAGCGGCGCCAGCGCAGCCTCTCGAGGACGACCGGGCGTCGGATGGTGAGTTCGTTGCCCCGGCCATCGCGAAAGGGGATCGCCCACCCACCGGTGCGGTCGTACCCTTCCAGCGCCTCGACGAGGTGGCCGAAGAACGCGTACCGCCGCAGCTCGCCATCGGTGACGGCGTCGAGCCCGCACTCCTCCTGTCGACGCACCGCCTCATCGATCGCCGCGTCCTCGATGTGTTTGAATGAGGCCGCGTCGAGCGTGCCAGCCTCCCGCTCGGCCCGGGCCGCTTTGAGACGATCGGGACGGAGAAGACTCCCCACGACATCGGCGCGCAGCACGCCGCGGAGTCTACCCCCGGTAACGCGTCCGCGTGACCTCCCGGTCAGTCCATCGAGGTGCGCGTGCTTGCGGTCGCGCCCTCGAGCGCGCGCGACTTCAAGGCCCGGAAGACGCTGCGCGTGCCCTCTTTGCCGGTGATCTCCTCGGTCGATCGCCACACGCCGTCGCTGCCGAGTTGCCAGGAATTCCGATCGTCGGTGAGCATCTCCTCACAGAGGTCGCGCAGGCGCGCCCTGGCCTCGGTATCCTCCACGGGGATCACCACCTCCACCCGACGATCGAGGTTCCGTTCCATAAAGTCGGCCGAACCGAGGTACCACTCCCAGGTCCCCCCGTTGGCGAACCCGAGAACCCGAGAACCCGAGAGTGCTCGAGGTATTCGCCCACGACCGAGCGCAGGTGGACGGTCGGCGAAAGGCCGGGGACGCCGGGCACGACCGAGCACATTGTCCGCACGATGAGATCGATCGTGACGCCCGCGGCGCTGGCCGCATACAGGGCTCTGACCATGCCGGGGTCGACGAGGTGGTTGATCTTGATGATGACGCGCGCCTCGCGGCCGGCGCGCGCGTTCGCCGCCTCGCGGTCAATGAGTTCAAGCGCGCGGCTTCGCAGGCCATGGGGCGCGACCAGGAACCGGCAGAACTCGCGCTGGCGGGAGAGGCAGGTGAGGACGTTGAACAGTTCCGTCGCGTCGGCGCCCAGTTCCGGTCGGCAGGAGAAGAGTCCCAGGTCGGTGTCGAGGCGCGCCGTCTTCGGGTTGTAGTTGCCTGTGCCCACGTGGACGTATCGGCGGATACCGCCCTCCTCGCGGCGCACCACCAGGCAGACCTTCGCGTGCGTCTTCAGGCCGACCAGGCCGTAGGCGACGTGGGCGCCAGCGCGCTCGAGGCGACGGCGAGGGGGCCGGAATACGTCGGCGTGGTAGCCTGTGGATCGTGCGCGAGGTCGAGGCGAAGTACCGGCTTCGGGACGCGCGCCACGGCGCGGCCATCCGGGCCGCGCTGGCGCGCCTGGGCGCAGTGCCCGAATCGGACTACGACGAGGCGAACGATCTCTACGACCAGGCGACGCGGTTGCGGCGCGTCGGCGCGATCCTCACCTATAAGGGACAAACCTCGTTCGCCGGCGCTATCCGTTCGCGCGTGGAGTGGGAGACAACGGTCGAGTCCGAGCCGGCGTTGCGCGAGATCCTCGGTGCGCTCGGGTACGTGACCGGCCTGCGCTACGAAAAGCACCGCGCCGAGTGGGCGCTCGGAGACGTGACGATCGCGCTCGACACTCTGCCGTTCGGCCACTTCTGCGAGATCGAAGGGCCGGAGGAGAGCATCGAACCGCTCGCACGCGACCTCGGTCTCCGCCCCGCGATGGCGTCGCGGCTCGGGTATCCGACGCTCACGGCCAGATGGCTGCGCCGCCAGGCGGGCGAGCGCGCGTCTCCGGCCGACGCGCGCTGACGATCCAGTGAACCACCGTCCGCCGATACCAGGGCGGCCGGGCATCGAAGTCACACCCCACGGTCTCGTCGGCACGGAGGAGCGCCTCCTCCTCGGGCGTCAGGATCGCGGGTACCTCATCTTCGTAGGAGGCGGTACGGGTCTGATCCGGACGGGGGCGCGTGAACGCGACGTGGCCGGCGTCGGTCATACGACCGTCTGCTTCGAGCGCCGCGACCCGAGCGATGTTGACCTTGCTCCAGTCGCTCTTCGGTCGGCGCGGCGTGAAACGGAGACTGTATGCGTCGGCATCGATGGATCGGCGCACGCCGTCGATCCAGCCGAAGCGGAGCGCCTCATCGACGGATTCCGGCCGGGTGATGCTCGGGCGCCCAGACCGCCGCTTGTGGAATCCGACGATCAGTTCGCACGCGCTGGCGTGGTGGGGCGCGAGCCAGGCGCGGAACTGCTCCGGCGTGGCGAAGAAGTGGGGATCGGTCACCGGCAATCCGGGCAGGCGGGCGCGCGCGGAGGTTGGGCGGACGACCCTGTCCTGCGAACGAAGGAAGAGAAGGCGGCCGGTACTCCGTCGATTGCCCACATGACGGGATGTACGCTCGACCCTCTGCCGCATCCGGGAGAGGGTCGAGCGAGGCGGCTGATGAGGGTAGCCTCGACAGCGCGCCTCCCACGGGACCGGATCATCGTTTCAGGCGACTGAGGAACTTCTGCCGCGCCTTCGCCACTTTCGGGGCGATGACGATCTGGCAGTATGGCTGCATACCGTTGGCGCGGTAGTACCCCTGGTGGTAGCCCTCGGCGGGGTAGAAGGTCGCCGCAGACGTGACCTCCGTGACGATGGGCGCGTGCCAGGTACGCTGAGCCTCGAGTTCGGTGATGGCGCTCTTCGCGGTCTGCTGCTGCGCCGCGCTGTGGTAGAAGATCGCCGAACGGTACTGCGGCCCC